>Ga0233417_10000263_pt1 | contig 15326 bp, 11 predicted proteins | sample Sed_MG_FD_189023 | JGI IMG/M metagenome (GOLD analysis project Ga0233417, IMG submission 189023) | Sediment microbial communities from Lake Towuti, South Sulawesi, Indonesia - Sediment_Towuti_2014_0.5_MG | ecosystem: Environmental > Aquatic > Freshwater > Lake > Sediment | place: Indonesia... | reverse complement strand
CTGGCTCAGGCTCGACTAGGCCCGCGCCGCCGCGAACCGAAACAGAACAACAGCGCTAGGGGGATCCGGTTGGCAGAGATCAGCTCGCTCATCCACGGCTTCGGCATCGCCCTGACGCCGTTCAACCTGATGCTGATGCTCATCGGGGTGGTCCTCGGCGTGATCATCGGGGTCCTGCCGGGCCTCGGCGGCGCGAACGGCGTCGCGATCCTGCTGCCGCTGACGTTCACGATGCCGCCGACCTCGGCGATCATCATGCTCTCCTGCATCTACTGGGGGGCGCTGTTCGGCGGGGCGATCACGTCGATCCTGTTCAACATCCCGGGGGAGCCCTGGTCGGTCGCCACGACTTTCGACGGCTACCCGCTCGCGCAGAAGGGCCGCGCGGGCAGCGCGCTCACGGCGGCGTTCACCTCGTCGTTCATCGGCGCGCTGATCGCGGTGGTGGTCATCACCTTCCTGTCGCCGATCGTCGCCAACTTCGCGCTGCGGTTCGGCCCGCCCGAGCTGTTCGCCGTCTACCTCCTCACGTTCTGCGCGTTCGTCGGCATGAGCAAGGGCCAGGCGCTGAAGACGATCGCCTCGATGATGGTCGGGTTCGCGCTCGCCGCGGTCGGGCTGGACACGGTGACCGGGTCGCTGCGCCTCACCTTCGGCTTCACCGACCTCCTGAAGGGCTTCAACTTCCTGATCGCGGTGATCGGGCTGTTCGGCATCGGCGAGATCCTGCTCACGCTCGAGGAAGGTCTCGCGTTCAAGGGTGCGCGGGCGAAGCTCGACCTCAAGATCGTCCTGGAGACCTGGCGCGAGCTGCCGCGCTACTGGCTCACGTCGCTCCGCAGCTCGGCCGTGGGCTGCTTCATGGGAATCGTGCCGGGCGGGGCGACGCCGGCGTCGTTCATGAGCTACGGCGTGGCGAAGCGCTTCTCCAGGGACGGCGAGAAGTTCGGCTCCGGACAGGTCGAAGGCGTGGTGGCGCCGGAGACCGCCGCGCACGCGGCCGGCACGAGCGCGCTGCTGCCGATGCTCACCCTCGGGGTGCCGGGTTCGCCCACCGCCGCGGTGCTGCTCGGCGGGCTGCTGATCTGGGGCCTGCAGCCGGGGCCGCTGCTCTTCCAGGAGCAGAAGGAGTTCGTGTGGGGCCTGATCGCGAGCATGTACCTCGGCAACATCGCGGGCCTCATCGTGGTGCTCACCTGCGTGCCGCTGTTCGCGGCGATCCTGCGCATCCCGTTCTCGATCATCGCGCCGGTGATCATCGTGATCTGCGCGATCGGCGCGTACACGGTCCACAACAACGTCTTCGACGTCTACCTGATGCTGGTGTTCGGCGTCGCCGGATACGTGCTGCGCAAGCTCGACTACCCGCTCGCGCCGCTCGTGCTTGCGCTCGTCCTCGGCGACGCGGCGGAGAGCGCGTTCCGCCAGGCGATGCTGATGTCGCAGGGGAACCCGTCGATCCTGTTCTCGAACGCCCTCGTGGGGGGGATGACCGTGCTCGCGCTCGTGCTGCTCTTCTGGCCGCTGATCCAGGCCGGTCTGCGCAGGGCCAAAGAGGCCTGAGGTGCCGGCGCGCGCGCTGGAGCGGCGCTGACGCGGGCGGCGCGCGACCGAAGCTAGGAGGCCACCGCCGACCGCTGCTTCAGCCGCGAAAGCGTCTCGGGCGTCAGGTTGAGGAAGGAGGCGAGCTCCTTGTTCGGAATGCGCCCGGCGAGGGCCTGATGCTTGCGCTGGAAGCGGGCGAGGCGCCCCGGCGCGTCGAGCAGGTGCAGCGTGATGGTATGCGCCATCACCTCGCTCATGAGCTTCATCACTTCGTACTAGAACCGGGCCTTCACGTCCGGATGACGCTCGAGGGAGTCGGTCCATTGCGCCATCGAGAGCTTCGCCACGCGCGCCTTGGTGACCGCGACGATGCTGTAGGGCACCGGGGTCTTGAGCCGCCAAGCGGCGTACGAGGTATCCATGTCGGTTTCGGCCGCGAAGCGCAGGATCATCTCCTTTCCTTCCGCGTTCGCGACCACCCGCTTGAGGATCCCCTCGAGGATGAAGAACTGCTCCATGTCCGTGGAGCCCTGGCGCACCAGGAGATCGCCCTTGCGGAACTCGGCGATTTCCAAGCGCGGCTCGAGCTCCGCCCAGGCGGGCGGGCTCATCCCCCCGAGGATGAGGTTCTGCTTCAGCTCTAGGCGCAGGGTGTTGCGTTGCGGGTGGGAGGCGATGTGCGACATCGGGTGCGCCGGGCGTTCGCGACTGCCGGATGCGGCGTCAAGTTAGCTGGAATGATTGACCGCAGTCAAGGTGACAGGGCGGCCCGTTTGCCTATCCTAAGGCCCCGTTTGAACGCAGGTTTTCCCTGCACCCCGGCGCCGGCGAGCGGCGCGCTCGATCCCCCAGAGGAGGACACCCGGATGGGCACCGTCGAACCTCAAGTCTCCACTGCCCAGGACGCGTCGCAGGCGCAATCGATCGACGGCTTTCAGCTGGTCATCGATGCGCTCAAGCTGAACGGCCTCGATACGATCTACGGCCTGCCCGGGATCCCGATCACCGACCTGACCCGCCGGGCGCAGGCCGACGGCATGCGCGTGCTCGCGTTCCGGCACGAGCAGAGCGCCGGCTACGCCGCCTCGATCGCCGGCTTCCTGACGAAGACACCGGGAATCTGCCTCACGGTGTCCGCGCCCGGCTTCCTGAACGGCCTCAACGCGCTTGCGCACGCCACCGTCAACTGCTTTCCGATGATCCTGATCAGCGGCTCGAGCGAGCGCGAGATCGTCGACCTGCAGCAGGGCGACTACGAGGAGATGGACCAGCTCGCCATCGCCAAGCCGGTGGCCAAGGCCGCGTTCCGGGTGCTGCACGCCGAAGACATCGGCGTCGGCATCGCGCGCGCGATCCGCGCCGCCGTGTCGGGCCGCCCGGGCGGCGTCTACCTCGACATGCCGGCGAAGCTCTTCGCGCAGACCGTCGACGCCGCGGCCGGGAGGCAATCGCTCATCAAGGTCGTCGACCCGGCACCGAAGCAGATTCCCGCGCCCGAGGTGGTGAAGCGAGCGCTCGACCTGCTGAAGGGCGCGAAGAAGCCGCTCGTCATCCTCGGCAAGGGCGCTGCGTATGCGCAGGCCGACGCCGACATCCGCGCGCTGGTCGAGAAGACCGGCATCCCGTATCTGCCGATGTCGATGGCGAAAGGCCTGCTGCCCGACACGCATGAGCAGTGCGCTTCTGCGGCGCGCTCGTTCGTTCTGCCGGCGGCCGACGTGGTGCTGCTGATCGGTGCGCGCCTCAACTGGCTGCTCTCGCACGGCAAGGGCAAGACCTGGGGCGGCAAGGGTCCCAAGGACTGGGGCGGACAGAAGTTCATCCAGATCGACATCTCGCCGCAGGAGGCCGACAGCAACGTGCGCATCGACGCGCCGCTCGTCGGCGACATCGGCTCGTGCGTCGCCGCGCTCCTCGCCGGCATGGCGGCCGGCTGGCCGAAGCCGCCGGCGGAATGGCTCGCCGCCGTCGCCGAGAAGAAGAATGCGAACGTCGCGAAGATGGCCGAGACGCTGGCCAAGGACCCGACGCCGATGAACTTCCACAGCGCGCTCAGCGTGGTGCGGGACATCGTCAAGGCGAACCCGGACGCGATGTTCGTGAACGAAGGCGCCAACGCCCTCGACTTCACGCGGTCCATCGTCGACATGTACAAGCCGCGCAGGCGCATCGACGTCGGCACGTGGGGCATCATGGGGGTCGGCATGGGCTACTGCGTCGCCGCCGCCGTGACCACGAAGCAGCCGGTGATCGCGGTCGAGGGCGACAGCGCCTTCGGCTTCTCCGGCATGGAAGTCGAGACCATCTGCCGCTACAAGCTCCCGGTCTGCATCGTCGTCATGAACAACAACGGCGTGTACAAGGGCACCGACGTGGATCCCACGGGCCGCGATCCGGCCCCCACCGTGTTCGTGAAGGGCGCGCGCTACGACAGGGTGATGGAAGCCTTCGGCGGCGTTGGCGTGAATGCCACCACCCCGGCCGAGCTCCGGAAGAGCATGGAAGAGGCGATCCGCTCGCGCAAGCCCACGCTGATCAATGCCGTCATCGACGAGACCGCCGGCACCGAGAGCGGCCGCATCACCAGCCTGAACCCGAGCGCGAAGAAGAAATAGCCGGGGCGGCAGATACCGGAGACCAGAATGGAAGCACTGAAGGGCGTACGCATCCTCGACATGACGCACGTGCAGGCCGGGCCCACGGCGACGCAGCTGATGGCCTGGCTGGGCGCGGATGTGATCAAGCTCGAGCCGCCGACCGGGGACGTCACGCGCGGTCAGTTGCGCGACGTCCCGAACGCCGACAGCCTGTACTTCACGATGCTCAACTGCAACAAGCGGTCGATCACGGTGAACATGAAGTCGGCGGAGGGGAAGACGGTCGTCACCGAGCTGCTGCAACGCTGCGACGTGGTGCTGGAGAATTTCGGCCCCGGCGTGATCGAGCGGCTCGGCTTCGGCTGGGAGGCGGTGCAGAAGATCAATCCGCGCGCCGTGATGGCCTCGATCAAGGGCTTCGGGTCGAGCGGTCCGTACGCCGACTTCAAGGCGTACGAAAACGTGGCGCAGGCGATGGGCGGCGGCATGAGCACCACCGGCGTGCCCGACGGCCCGCCGTACGTCGCCGGCGCGCAGATCGGCGACTCGGGGACCGGCCTGCATCTCGTGATCGGCATCCTGGCGGCGCTTCACCAGCGGAACAGGACAGGTAAGGGCCAGTACGTCGAGGTTGCGATGATGGACGGGGTGATGAACCTGTGCCGGGTGAAGTTCCGCGACCACCAGCGGCTGTGGCACGGGGGCTTGAGCGAGTACTCGGTCCCGACCGAGGGGCACAAGGCGGTGCCGCGCGCCGGCAACGACTCCGGCGGCGGGCAGCTCGGCAACGCGATCAAGTGCAAGCCGGGCGGTCCGAACGACTACCTCTACGTCGTCGTGCAGGAAGCGGTGTGGGACGCGCTCGCGCGCCGGGTCGGCGGCGAGGCGCTCGCCACCGACGCGCGGTTTGCGAAGATCGGGGACCGGCGCAAGAACCAGAACGAGATGTGGCGGCTGCTCGACGACTTCGCCTCGCGCTACACGAAGCGCGAGCTGATGGCGATCCTCAACGAGCTCGACGTGCCGTGCGGCCCGATCATGTCGACCGAGGATCTGGCGAACGACGAGCACGTGAAGGGGCGGGAGATGTGGGTCGAGCTCGATCACCCGCAGCGCGGCAAGTGGTACAACGTCGGCATGCCGATCAAGCTGTCCGCGTCCCCGGCCCAGATCAAGCGCTCGCCGCTGCTCGGCGAGCACACCGAGGAAGTGCTGCGGGAGGTGCTCGGCTACGACGACGCGAAGCTCGCGACGCTGAAGACCGCTGGCGCGTTCAGCGCGCCGCCCAAGGCGAAGGTCGGGTGATGAGACTCGCCATCATCGGCCAGCAGGATTTCGGCAAGGCCGTCCTCGAGGCCTTCCTCGCCCGCGGCGACCAGGTCGCTGGCGTCTTCTGCGCGCCGGAGAAGGAGGGCGCGAAGGCCGACCCGCTGAAGGTGGTGGCGCTGGAGAAGGGCCTGAAGGTCTTCCAGTTCCAGTCGCTCCGTGCGCCGGAGGCACACGATGCGATGAAGTCGCTCGACGCCGAGCTCGGCATCATGGCTTTCGTGCTGCAGTTCGCGCCCGACAGCCTGGTCAAGATCCCCCGGCGCGGGACGATCCAGTACCACCCCTCGCTCCTGCCCAAGTACCGCGGCCCGAGCTCGATCAACTGGCCGATCATCAGGGGCGAGACGAAGACCGGGCTCACGATCTTCCGCCCGACCGAAGGCCTCGACGAGGGGCCGGTGATCCTGCAGAAGGAGACGCCGATCGGGCCGGACGACACCTTGGGCTCGGTGTACTTCGACCGGCTGTTCCCGATGGGCGTGCAGGCGATGCTCGAGGCCGCCGATCTCGTCGCGGCGGGCAAGCACCGGGAGATCGTGCAGGACGAGAGCCAGGCCACGTACGAGGGCTGGTGCCGCGCGGCCGAGGCGCGGATCCACTGGGCGAACCACGTCGACTTCGTCTACAACCTGATCCGCGGAACCAACCCGGCACCGGGCGCGTGGACCACGCTGAATGGCAAGAAGGTCCAGATCTTCGACGCGCGAATGCACCTCTTCCGCACCTTCGGCGCGGTGAAAGGCAAGGTTGGCGAGGTCTCCGAGCTGACCGGCACGAGCTTTTTCGTCACGGCGCAGGGCGGCCGGATCGAGGTCCTCAAGGCGAAAGCCGAGGACGGAAAGAAGGGCTAAGCGCCCGAAGTCGCCGCAGCGCTTGGCCTCGCTCCGGGAACGCTCCTCGGGAGCTGACCCGCCCAACGCACCTGCCACCGAAGGGCCCCGTGCGGGGCCCTTCGCGTTTCACCGGGCCGGCGCCGTTCGTTCCGCCCCGCGCGCTGCTCGGTCCCGACGGTGACGGGAATCCGGCAGGAATTTGACTAATTTCATACCCGACGGTAACAATCGAGATTATGCTGCTGTTTTTACAGCAACTTAGGGCTTGGCCTCGGGGTTGAGGGGCGGCGCGACAAGAACGCCGGAGAGACTGCCGTCGGCGAAGGGACTTCTGCCCGCCTGCCGGGCGCGCGCGAGAAGGTGCGCCGGGGCGCGAGCGTACAATCCGCCGCACGCCCGCGAGGCTCCGGAACCGCGAACAACGACAAGAACATCGGGGGGACGTTCTAGGTGACGAAGGCAGGTTTCTGGACGAAGGACTGGTTTCTCGGCCTCGCGGTCGCGATCGTCCTGGTCCTCTTCGCCGGCTCGGAGCTCGTGCAGAGCCTCGAGCGCAAGGCCTACGACCTGGCGGTGCGCGCGGCCGACCGCGGCGCGCCCTCCGACCGCATCGCCCTCATCGCGATCGACGACGCGAGCATCCAGAACATCGGCCGCTGGCCATGGCCGCGCGACGTCCACGCGAAGCTCGCCGAGAGCCTCGCCGCCGGCAAGGCGAAGGTGATCGTGAGCCTCGTCTTCTTCACCGAGCCGCAGCTCGACCCCGGCCTCGCGTACGTGAACCGCCTGATCGGCGAGTACCGCAAGGCCGTTCCGGACCCGAACTCACTCGAGCAGGGGTCGCCGCTCGCGACGATCGGCGAGGTGCTGACCGAGGCCGAAGCGGCGCTCAACCCCGACCGCAAGCTCGCGGTGAGCTACCAGAAGGCCGGGAACGTGCTCCTGCCGATGCTCTTCGAGCTCGCGCTCGAGGAGCGCGGGCGGGCGGACCAGCCCCTGCCGGAGTACGTCCGGCGCAGCCAGCTCAAGGCGATCGACGGCGATCCGCTGTTCCTCCCGCCGCGCACCACCCCGAAGGTGCTCTATCCGATCGCGGCGGTGGGCCCGAGCGCGGCCGGCGTCGCGCACCTGAACGCGAACAAGGACGTGGACGGCGCAGTGCGCACCGAGCTGCTGGCGGTGGCGCATTTCGGCGAGCTGTATCCCTCGATCGCGCTCCTCGCCGCGGCGCAGAGCCTCAACCTCGGCGCCGACGACATCAAGGTGAGCCTCGGACAGGGCGTGAACCTGACCGATCTGCGGATCGCGACCGACCCGTGGCTGCGCATGCTCACGTACTTCTACCGGGATCGCGACGGGCGGCCGGCATTCCCGGTCGACTCGTTCTTCGACGTTTACTCGGGGAAGATCCCGGCCGACAAGTACCGCGACAAGATCGTCCTCATCGGCCCCACGGCGGCCGGGATCGGCGACGCGTACGTGACGCCGGTGTCGCCGGCGACACCCGGCGTGCTGAGCGCCGCCCACGCGGTGTCGTCGATTCTCCAGGGGCATTTCTTCGTCGCGCCGGCGTGGGGGATCTGGGTCGAGTACGGGGTCTACCTGCTCGTCGCCCTGTATCTCGTCCTCGCGCTGCCGCGCCTGGGCGCGGGCCTCGGCGCCGCCACGACCGCGGCTCTCCTCGCCGCGCTGATCGGCGCGCACTTCGGGCTGATGATCGGGCGCGGCGTGTGGCTCCAGCTGATGCTGCCGGCGGTGCTGCTCGTGCTCGGGCACCTCGCGCTCACGACCAAGCGGTTCCTGGTCACCGAGCGCGGCAAGGAACGCTCCGACGCGGAGGCGGGCGCGTCGAACCGGATGCTCGGGCTCGCCTTCCAGGGCCAGGGCCAGCTCGACATGGCGTTCGACTACTTCCGCAAGTGCCCGGTCGACGAGACGCTGCTCGACAATCTCTACAATCTCGCGCTCGACTTCGAGCGCAAGCGCCAGTTCAACAAGGCCGAGAACGTGTTCCGCTACATGGCCGGCCACAACCCGAAGTTCCGCGACCTCGGCGAGCGCCTCGCGCGGGCGAAGCAGCTCTCGGAGACGGTCATGTTCGCCGGTGCCGGCGCGAAGACCCACACCCAGCTCCTCACCGGGGGCGCGGTCGAGAAGCCGATGCTCGGCCGCTACCAGGTCGAGAAGGAGCTCGGCAAGGGGGCGATGGGCGTCGTGTACCAGGGGCGCGATCCCAAGATCGGCCGGGTCGTCGCGATCAAGACGCTCGCGCTCGCACAGGAGTTCGAGGCCGAGGAGCTCGCCGACGTGAAGGCACGCTTCTTCCGCGAGGCCGAGACGGCAGGCCGCCTCAACCATCCCAACATCGTCACCATCTTCGACGCCGGCGAGGAGCACGACCTCGCCTACATCGCGATGGAGTTCCTCAAGGGGCGCGACCTCGCGCCGTTCACCAAGCCCGGCGGCCTGCTCCCGGTGGAGAAGGTCGTGTCGATCGTCGCGCGCGTGGCCGACGCGCTCGGCTTCGCCCACCGCCAGAACGTCGTCCACCGCGACGTCAAGCCCGCGAACATCATGTACGAGCCCGAGTCGGACAGCGTGAAGGTCACCGACTTCGGCATCGCGCGGATCACCGACTCGTCGAAGACCAAGACCGGGATGGTGCTCGGCACGCCCTCGTACATGTCGCCCGAGCAGCTCGCCGGGAAGAAGATCGACGGCCGCTCCGATCTCTTCTCGCTCGCGGTGAGCCTGTACCAGCTGCTGTGCGGCCGGCTGCCGTTCGACGGCGAGTCGATGGCGCAGCTCATGTTCAGGATCGCGAACGAGCCGGCGCCCGACATCCGCAAGTTCAATCCGAAGCTCGCGCCGGCGCTCGCCGCGTTCCTCGCGCGCGCGATGGCGAAGGAGGCCGACAGCCGCTACCCGACCGGCGAGGAGTTCGCGCAGGCGCTGCGCGCGTGCGTCGGCGGCGCGACGCCGCGCGCGCAGGTGGACATCAACGTCTAGAGCGGAAATGAACTTGAGCCAGGCACTCGAGATCGCCAGCTGCACCGATCCCGGCATCGTGCGCTCGCACAACGAGGACTCGATCGCCGCCGACGCGGCGAAGGGGCTGGTCGTCCTGGCCGACGGGATGGGCGGCTACAACGCCGGCGAGGTGGCGAGCGGGATGGCGACCACGGTCATCACGACCGAGCTCCAGCAGCTGCTCGAGGAGACGCCGCCGTACCGGATCGAGCCGGGCTCGGGAAAGCCGTTCGCCGAGAAGCTGCTCAAGGAACAGATCGCCAAGGCGAACACGTCGATCTACCAGGCCGCCCAGAGCCAGCCGCAGTACTCCGGGATGGGCACCACCCTGGTCGCGGCGGTGTTCTACGACAACAAGGTGACGATCGCCCACATCGGCGACTCGCGCGCGTACCGGCTGCGCGGCGAGGGGTTCGAGCAGCTCACGCGCGACCATTCGCTCCTCCAGGAGCAGATCGACAGCGGGCTGATCACGCCCGAGCAGGCGAAGTTCTCCCAGAACAAGAACCTGGTCACGCGCGCGCTCGGCATCGATCCGATCGTCGAGCCGGAGATCCACTGCTATCCGACGCAGCCCGGGGACGTGTATCTGCTCTGCTCGGACGGTCTCAACGACATGGTGAGCGACGAGGACGTCGGCATGACGCTCCAGACGCTGTCCGCGAACCTGCGGCTCGCGGCGCAGCAGCTCGTGCAAATGGCGAACGACAACGGCGGGCGCGACAACGTGTCCGTCATCCTGGTGCGGGTGGTGCGCGACTACGCCGCGCCGAAGGGCTGGCTCGCGCGCCTTCTTAGCTGGTTGCGATAGACGGGGACACTGCCATGGCTGCAAAGCTGATTCTCAGTATGGACGGGCTGGTGCTCAAGGAGATCACGCTCACCAAGGAGCGCACCACCATCGGCCGCAAGCCGCACAACGACATCCAGATCGACAACCTGGCGGTGTCGGGCGAGCACGCGGTGATCGTGACCATCCTCAACGACTCGTTCCTCGAGGACCTCGGCTCGACCAACGGGACGCTGGTCAACGGCCAGCCGATCAAGAAGCACTTCCTGCAGAACAACGACGTCGTCGAGCTCGGCAAGTACAAGCTGAAGTACATCAACGACCAGGGGGCGAAGCCGGCGTCGCCGCAGGACTTCGAGAAGACCATGGTGCTGCGCCCGGGGGCGGGCCCGAAGCCCGCCGAGGCGCCGAAGCCGTCGACGTCCCAGGCGATGCCGACGATGGGGAGTGCCTCGCAGCCGCCGGCGATGGCGACTTCGCAGCCGCAGCCGGCGCGGCCGGTGTCGACCTCGCAGCCGCTGTCCGCCGCGGGCGCCTCGCAACCGGTCTCGGCGTCGCAGACGATGCACATCAGCACCTCCCAGCCGATGCCGGCGGCGCCGCCGGTGTCCGCCTCCCAGCCGCTCGCCACCGGCAAGGTCGCCGCGATCCAGATCCTGTCCGGCGCCAACGCCGGCCGCGAGATGGAGCTCACCAAGGCGCTCACGACGCTCGGCAAGCCCGGCGTGCAGGTCGCGGTGATCACCAAGCGGCCGCAGGGGTACTTCATCACCCACGTCGAAGGCGCGAACTTCCCGATCCTGAACGGCAAGCTCCTCGACGCGCAGGCCCACCCGCTCGGCGACCACGACATCATCGAGCTGGCCGGGGTGAAGATGGAGTTCTTCTACAAGACCTAGCCCGCCAGGGGCGGCAGTCGGGGTGAAGCAGCACGCCGTCCGGATCGCGGCTGGCCTCGCGATCGTCGCCGCCTTCCTCGGCCACGCCGCGCAGTTCTACCGCATCCCCTTCGTCGACCAGCTGGACCGCATCATCTACGATGCGCGCCTGCGCCTCACCATGCCGGGGGGCGTCGACGAGCGGATCGTCATCCTCGACATCGACGAGAAGAGCCTCGCGACCCCCGAGCTCGGGCGCTGGCCGTGGGGACGCGACGTGGTCGCCGCCTTGGCGCGGAAGCTTTTCGAGCGGTACGGCGTCCAGCTCCTCGCGTTCGACGTCGTGTTCGCGGAGCCCGACCGCTCGAGCGGCCTGCCGGTGCTGGAGGGCCTCGCCCGCGGGACGCTGAGGGACTCGCGCGAGTTCCAGAGCGCGCTCGACGAGCTGCGCCCGAAGCTCGACCACGACGCGCAGTTCGCCGCCGCGATCAAGGGCCGTCCGGTAGTGCTCGGCTATTACCTGACCAGCGACCGCGACGCGCGCACGACCGGGACGCTGCCCCCGCCGGTACTCCCGCAGGGCACCTTCGCCGGCCGTCCGATCATCTTCACGACCTGGACGGGCTACGGGGCCAACCTCGCGGAGTTCCAGCGCGCCGCGGCAGCCACCGGCCACTTCATGCCGTTCGTCGACGAGGACGGCGTCAGCCGCCGGGTGCCGATGCTCGCCGAGTACAGGGGCGCCTACTACGAGCCGCTCTCGCTCGCGGTCGTGCGCGCCCTGCTCGGGTCGCCGCAGGTCGAGCCCGGGTATCCGCCCGGCACGCTGATGAACCGGCACTACGCCGGGCTGGAGTGGCTCGACGTCGGGCCGATGCGCATCCCGGTCGACGAGAATGCCTGCGCGCTGGTGCCCTTCCGGGGCCCGCAGGGGAGCTTCCGGTATTTCTCGCTCGCGGACATCCACTTCGACCGCGTGCCGCCGGAGGCGCTCCGGGGCAAGATCGCGCTCGTCGGCACGACCGCGCCCGGGCTCTTCGACCTGCGGGCGACGCCGGTCGGGCGCGCGTATCCCGGGGTCGAGGTCCATGCCAATCTGATCGCCGGCATGCTCGACGGCAGCCTCAAGGCGAGACCGGCCTACGTCCTCGGCGCCGAGGTGCTCCTGCTCCTCGTCACCGGCATCGCAGTCGCGATCTGGGTGCCGCGGCTCAACCCGCTGCGGGCGACGCTCGTCTCGGCCGCCGCGCTCGCGCTCGTCACCGGCCTGAACGTCGCAGTCTGGGTCGAGTCCGACGTCGCGCTGCCGCTCGCCGCGGGCCTCCTCATGGTGATCGCGCTCTTCGGGCTCAACATGTCGTACGGCTATTTCGTCGAATCGCGCTCCAAGCGCCAGGTCACCGAGCGCTTCGGCCAGTACGTGCCGCCGGAGCTCGTCGACGTGATCGCACGCGATCCCGAGAAGTACGCGGGCGAGAGCCGGAACGAGATCCTGACCGTGCTCTTCACCGACATCCGCGGTTTCACCTCGATCGCCGAAGGCCTCGACCCGAAGGCGCTCTCGGCCTTCATGAACGAGTTCCTGACCGCGATGAGCGCGGTCATCCACAGCCACCGCGGCACGCTCGACAAGTACGTCGGCGACCAGATCATGGCGTTCTGGGGCGCGCCGGTCGCCGATCCGCACCACGCCCGCCAGGCGGTCGCCGCGGGGCTCGCGATGATCGCGGAGCTGCCGCAGCTGAACGCGCGGTTCAAGGCGCGCGGCTGGCCGGAGATCCGGATCGGCATCGGCATCAACACCGGGCCGATGAGCGTCGGCGAGATGGGATCGCGGATCCGCCGCGCCTACACCGTGATGGGCGATGCGGTGAACCTCGCGTCCCGCCTCGAGGGGCTCACCAAGCAGTACGGCGTCGACATCCTGGTCGGCCAGGCGACGCGGGATGCAGTGGCGGACGCGGTGTTCCGCGAGATTGACCGCGTCCGCGTCAAGGGGAAGGACGAAGCGGTGGCGATCTTCGAGCCGCTCGGCCTGGCGCCGGAGCTCGGGCGGGAGCGCCAGGAGGAGCTCAAGCTCTGGGCGCAGGCGCTCAAGGCCTACCGGGCCCAGAGCTGGGAGCAGGCGGAACTTGTGCTCTACAACCTGCAGCGGCTCTACCCGGCGGCGCCACTTTATTCCTTCTACACTCAGCGGGTTACGCGCTATCGTCAACAACCGCCCCAGCCCGGCTGGGACGGTGTGACGACTTTCGAGCAGAAATGATCTCGGGCGAATCGCCAGTTCAGGGGACCCGGAAGGGGGCATGACCCCCGGCGCGGGATGCGGGAATGCGGATCAGGGTCCTCGGTTGCAGCGGCGGCATCGGTGGCAGGCATCTGCGTACCACCTCGATGCTGCTCGACCGCGACATCCTCGTCGACGCGGGCACCGGCGTGTGCGATCTCACGCTCGCCGAGCTGACGCCGATCGACCACGTGTTCCTTACCCACTCGCACCTTGATCACGTCGCGTCCATCCCGTTCATGGTGGACACCGTGGGCCAGATGCGCGACGAGCCGCTCACCGTCCACGCGATCCCGGCGACGATCGAGATCCTCAAGAACCATCTCTTCAACTGGTCGATCTGGCCCGACTTCACGCAGATTCCGAGCGCCGAGCGCCCGTTCCTGCGCTACGAGCCGATCGAGCTCGGAACTGCGGTCGACCTAGGCGGCGGGCGCACCATCACCCCGCTGCCGGCGAACCACGTGGTGCCGGCGATCGGCTACCAGCTCGACAGCGGCAAGGGCAGCCTCGTCTTCACCGGCGACACCACCACCAACGACGAGCTCTGGCCGATCGTCAACCGGATCGCGAACCTCAAGCACCTGATCATCGAGTGCGCGTTCTGCAACCGCGAGAAGAGCCTCGCCATCATGTCGAAGCACCTCTGCCCGAGCATGCTCGCCGAGGAGCTCGCCAAGCTCGAGCGCAGCTGCGAGATCTTCATCACCCATCTCAAGCCGGGCGAGATCGAGCTGACGATGGAGGAGATCGAGGAGTACGCCGGCCAGTACCGGCCGCGCATGCTGCAGAACAACCAGGTCATCGAATTCTGAAAGCGGCCCCGACCCAATGACGGCTTCCACCTCCACCACCATTCCCGCCCCGAAAGTCGGCGTCAAGGTCCTGAAGGCGCTCGAGCCGCTCTCGGCGCTCTCGCAGCAGCGCCTCACCGAGCTCGGCGAGCTGTGCGTCGTCGAACGCGTCAGCAAGACCCTCGATCCGTTCCGGGTCAAGGGCGTCGCCGGGCAGCTCGTGTTCCTGCTCAAGGGAGAGCTCGCGCTCATCCTGGGCGACGGCAGCTCGGCGGTCGTCGTGGGCGGCACCGCCGAGGCGCGCCACCCGGTCGGGCGGAAGACGCCATTCGCCTCCGCCAAGGCGATCACCGACATCGAGCTCCTGCGCATCGACGAGGATCTGCTCGACATCATGGTGACCTGGGACCAGCTCGCGGCCGCCGAGAAGAGCGGCGCCCGGACCGCCGAGAGCGGCGCGCCGTCGATGAGCAACTGGGCGATCCTCTCTGGAGTCTTCAGCATCAACAACCTCAAGTCGGGCGCATTCGCGCAGCTGCCGGCGGCGCACATCAACGAGATGCTCAAGCGCTTCCAGCGCGTGGCGGTGAAGCGCGGCCAGGTCGTGGTCCGCGAGGGCGAGGAGGGCGACTACTACTACGTCCTCGAGGCCGGGAAGTGCCTCGTCGAGCGCAACGTCGGCGGCGTCGCGATGAAGCTCGCCGAGCTGAAGAGCGGCGACGCGTTCGGCGAGGAGGCGCTGGTCGCGAACGCAAAGCGCAACGCCACGGTGACGATGCTCGCCGAAGGCTCGCTCTTCCGGCTCGCCAAGGAAGACTTCAACGAGCTGCTCAAGAAGCCGCTGCTCCACAGCGTGACGATGGAGCAGGCGCGCGCCAAGATCGCCGCCGGCGGGCAGTGGATCGACACGCGCTACCCGTCGGAGTACCAGTACGACAAGCTGCTGGGCGCGATCAATATCCCGCTCTCGGAGGTGCGGAACGCAGTGAAGGTGCTCGACCGGGCCCGCGAGTACGTCCTCTACTGCCAGAGCGGGCGCCGCAGCTCCGCCGGTGCGTTCCTGCTCGCCCAGCGCGGCTTCAAGGCCTTCGTGCTGGAAGGCGGGCTGCGGGGCGGGGCGGAGAAGGCCGGCCGCTAGGTGGTGCCTCGGCGGGGCCACGCCCGGCCCGGGTCTTGCATGAGGGATTTCCCGTTCCGCCCTCGGAGGTCGGACCCGAGGGCAGGGGCGGACGCCTCGCCCTGC
>Ga0233417_10000262_pt1 | contig 15366 bp, 19 predicted proteins | sample Sed_MG_FD_189023 | JGI IMG/M metagenome (GOLD analysis project Ga0233417, IMG submission 189023) | Sediment microbial communities from Lake Towuti, South Sulawesi, Indonesia - Sediment_Towuti_2014_0.5_MG | ecosystem: Environmental > Aquatic > Freshwater > Lake > Sediment | place: Indonesia... | reverse complement strand
GTTCAACTTCATGGCGCCGCTCGCAGATGCTATCCCAGCATTGAAGGGATCTAGTGCTCTGTCTGGCGTATCGGGTCAGCTCTTGACTGGGATCGCAGTGGGTGCGATGGCCAGCTTCTGGCATGAGAAACTCGATGCTTGGTCGTCTGCTGCATCTGCAAGCAAGGCTACTGTGCCTACTGGGACACAGCGTTGACTCTATAGGAGAGCCCCCGCCTTGGAGAAGCTTGATGAGGCGGGGGCTTCCTATTACTTGGCGACTTTCCTCTTCTTCGCAGTCGTCTTCTTCGCAGTCGTCTTCTTCTCGGACCTCCCCTTCAATGAGGCGAGCTTCTCCTTGTTCAGCTTCTCCAACTCGCCTGCCTGAACCTCCTTGACGATCCGCTTCACCTCAGGGTCTTCGAGAGACGACCAGTGGTAGCGACCCTCCCGATTGTCCTTCGGCTGGAACTCCCGAGCGCGGAGGAACATGCGGAGCTGACGCGGCTCGATCCCTAGGAACTCGGCGACTTCCTTCGTCCCGATCCCCTCACGTTCGACCTTCGCCTTACGAGCTTTGGTCTTACGAGTGCGGCGGGCCTTCGGTGCCTCGTCTGGATCCTCCTCGTCCTCCTCGATCTCCTCGACGTCCTCGTCTTCATCCAACTCTTCGAGGTCATCGACCAGATCGTCGATCTCGTCCTCAGCGGACTTCCGCTTCGGCATACGCCTTCTCCTTTCGAGACTGATGTGCCATCAACGCCTCGATCTCATCGGATGGTTCTGTCACGCACCCCCCTTTCCTCGCGGCGTCGATTCGAGCTTATCGTACACACAAGCTGAACCACATGTCAATAGCTAAAGTGGCGGTTCATCGAACACGAAATCCATCGCCTCTGAGATCGAAGTCACCATCCTCGCCCGACCACCTGCTTGTTTGATATTCTTCAACGTGTGTGCTTGACGCTCAGTGAGAGTATGCTCCTTGCCCGGCAGTTTCACTTCCAAACCGTAGAATCGACCAGCATAGCAACCGATGATGTCGGGTAAGCCCCCCTGCTGAAATTGTGCCCCGTGTGTGACGTACCACCAGCCGCTATATTGTCTTAGGGTGCGAACTATAGCTCTCCTGAGCGTTGCTTCGTTCACTTGTCGTCGCCTACGTATCGCACCGTATCACCGAACTGACGCATCGCTTCGTCCTTACAATCGTCATGGTTCTTGTAACCCTCACCGCTGTCACTCACGATGTTGCCGTTCGGTGATTGTCTTTTCCATCTCCATTCACCAGCTGCATCACGATAGAAGTAGACGGTGTCAGTCATCCCCCGTCCCCCGTAGTCAGGCAGCCTGCCCCGGCCGGGGAAAGGGGGTGTCCAAACCCGACCGGGGCGGAAGGCTGCAAACTCATCAGATGTCGAGGTCGATCTCGTCTAGATCAGTATCTTCGGACTCTTCGCTCTCTTCCTCCTCGTCCTCATCTTCCTCGTCTTCGTCCTCTTCCTCATCTTCGTCGCCATTCAACTCATCGAACTCTGAGAGGAGGAACGTATCAGTCACACGAGAACGAACACGATTCTCGTACTCTTCATCTTCCAATGTGATAGCGACAGTTTTCCCAACCATCGACTTCGGGTTGATCTTCACCCTCTTCGATGGTACATCGATGCCCATGGCTTCCAACGTTTGTCGCACTCGCCACAACGACTTGTCGGTCAACCACAGAGCGTCACGTACGCGCTTGCCCTTGTACTCCCCCTTCGAGATCTCATACGTGACGAAGACACCTGGCGTTTCCTTCTCACTTGACTTATCCAACTTCGCCTCGATGCACTTCGCGGCGTAGTCACCTTCTGGAAGATGAGCGCTTCGACCAGATCGCTTGCCCCCACGAGACTCAGTATCTGAGAAATCCACAACGACAGTCGAACCGTCACCGCCTCCACTCACCTTAGCCAACTTCACCCTCCTTCGAGCCAGTCTTGATCCGTTCTATGAGTCGGACCAAGTTATCTATACCAGGTCCAAGTCGGATCACCGACGGTAGACCTGATTCCGAACGATCCTTCGTGACGTATCGCTCACTCGGGCCGATGAGCATCCGATACGACGGGACCGGGACTTTCTTACCCCCTTTCGATTCCACCACCTCCTTCACGAAGAGGCGCCCGATGATGTCCACACTAGCTGTGAGTGTAGTGCGCACAGAAGGCGAAACTTCCGGGAATATCTCCGGAGCTTCATCATCTGCGTCGTCTGAGAATCCCCGACGTTCTTGAGCAAGGAAGACTACATGCATCGGGAGATTTCGGAAGTTGAGGATGACGGTGCGCATCAGTTCCCCTACTTTACCCCACTCTCGCTTACTCGGCATATTCGGGTCTTTCGTGGGGTCGCGTGAAGCTTCATCTCCAAGTACGAACTTCATGCAGAGTTGGGCTAGAGAAGTGACAGTATCGATGACCACAGTCTTGAACTCGTGGTTGCCGCCGTGAAGATACCAGTAGGCGAGATCGATATCAGTCCATGTCTCTATCTTGAAGACTTTAGCTGGGAAGCGGCGGATGCTCAACGAACCGCGTTCGTTACAATCGACTACCAAGACGTGTGGCCCCGACGCACCGAATCGAGTTTTGCCTTTGCCATTCTGCCCGTACACCAATATCTTCAGGTAGTCGAATTCACTAGCAGACACGATCTTCGACTGTGCCCGTGAGATCTTATCACTCTTCGGTTGGCTCTTGGTGATAGCCATAGTAATCCTCAGCTGTCGCCTTTCGGTATTGTCGCTTCAGCACGTCCTTCTCATCGCCACCGTAAAGTTCAACGATGCATAGATCCTTGAAGGAGCAACTGAACTCGCAACTACGGTCGATGGCACGTACAGGCTGGAACCCCCTTTCGATCTCATCAGCGATGACCACAGTTTCCTTGACGAGAGTTTCGATAACCTTCGTCGGTTTCGGTACCCTCTCGCGTCGGAAGAAGGTCTGATGCTGTTTCAGTCGTGACAATACATCACGGAAATCACGAGGGTCAAGGCCGTATTCCTTCAAAGCATTGTAGAAGGTCAATACGTCTGTATCGATCCGGCGGCGGCTCAGACGACCCAGCTTCGTCAACTGTGGTTTCGTAGGTTCCTTAGTACGGATGTAGTTCCAGATGACGCCAGTGATCTCCCCGTACTTCCCCGCCTTATTGAGACCCCAAACGTATTTCCCAGTCTGCATGTCAAGGAATCTATAGTCGGCATGAGGGATAGTTCTGTGTGTCTTATGCTCCATCAACCAACGTCCGAATTCATCTTCTACGATGGCATCGAACTTGAACTCCAGGGTGTGACCGTGCGGTAGTGGAACCCGAACAACTTCTTCAGCCGCCACCACCTCAAAAGTTCTATCTTCTTCACGGTAATGGTATAGGTAGGACTGCATGATGGCTCTGCAGATATTCGGAAGATCGCCGTATAGTTCTTTCTCCTCGTCGAAAAGCTTATCGAAGTCTTTAGTAAGTTCACCAAGGCGTGCCTCCCACCCGTAGTTAGTGTAATGAGCCTCTAGAAGTTCATGCATCCATGTGCCTCGCTTCAACGGTAGTGTACTGATGCGAGGTACAAGCTGCTGTAAGAACTTGTAGTGATACTGTCGCTTGCACCGATTGAATGCCTTGACGTGAGAGTTAGTGATTATCACTAGCCGATTCCCATTCGGGTTGAGAACTGAAGATCATGATTTGAGTAGACGTAGCTGAGACCCTCGATAATCTCGCAGCCAGCCCCATCTGTCGAAGTTTCCAACGAGGCAGTTTGCCAACATATTCACCAAGGTAGTTGTAGACCCCCACGAACGCATTGAACGATAGATCAACTTCCCTATCCATAGAGCTCCCCCTCTCCCCAGTGTTGACCTACCTTCACATCCACCTTGATAGGTACTGTGAGTTCTACACCGAACGTTCTTTTGAGTGGCAGATTCTCCATAGTGTGCTTGATAGTCTTCGACCACTTGTCGACTACATCATCACGAACCTCAACAAGGATAGAGTCATGCACTGTGCCTACGATCTTCGCTTCATCAACAGGCATCTGCTCGTGAAGTATCGATAAGGAGAGCAACATGAGATCAGAAGCTAACCCTTGAACAGGTGAGTTGATAGCTTGACGTTCGGCTTCTTTACGAACCTCCTCATCCTGAGATAGGATATCTGGCAGATGTCGTACACGACCGATGAGCGATTGAACCTTACTGTAGTTACGAACCAATCGTCGCTGCCGTTCATGCCAAGCCCGTAGCTTCGTGAAGGTAGCGAAGAAATCATCACGGAACCGTTCCGCTTCGATGTCGCTAACTTCAACATCGTAGTTATCTCGCGCGTAATCGATGAACTTCCGCCACCCCATCCCGAACAGGAACCCGAAGTTCACAGCCTTCGCTTTCTTCCGTTCTTCGGGTTCTACTTGGTGTGGTTGCTTCCGAGTCATCTTCACAGCGGTAGCCAAGTGGATATCCTCATCGAGTTGGAAGAGTCGGATCATAGTCGGGTCTTGTGAGTAATGGGCAGCGATCCGAAGTTCTATCTGCGAGAAGTCAGCTTCGAGGAACTTCCACCCTGGAGGAGCCCCGATGATCCCCCGGATGAACTTATCACGAGGCACCTGTTGAACGTTTATGCCTCTGGCTTTCTGATGTTCCTTACCAGACGAGAGACGACCCGTAACTGTACCCGTAAGCTTGTAGTGAGTTCGGATCCGACTATCCGAACTAAGCAACTCAAGCCAGTTGTCGAGGTAAGTGCTCTTGTTCTTCGATAGACTACGCCATTCTAAGATCAACTTCGGCACTTCATGTTCCTTGCTCAATCGAAGCAACACTGCTTCCCGAGTAGAAGGTGCACCCTTCGCTGTAAGTTCCCACACAGTCATGTCCATCTCACTGAATAAGATCTTTGCTAGCTGCTGTGGGGAGTTCCAATTCGCTTTTTGCCCTGTAAGTTCAGTTAGTCGTTCGTCCACCGTTGCCAGTCGTTTGTCCAACTCCAGGCGGCGAGTTAGTAACCGCTCTTGATCTACCCACATGCCCGTTCGCTCAATGGTCGTGAGTGCTTTCGAGGCAGGCATCAAGAGCTTCACGAATAGCCTCAAAGTGCGCTCGTTGCCGGTAGAAGTTAACTCCTCCCGGAAGTGATAGTACAATCTTAGCGTATAGTCCGCATCCTTCGCATTGTATCGAGCCAGTTTGGACAGCGCCGTTGTGAGTGCGCCGCCGCCTCCAAGATCTACGTCCGCCCATGGATCCACCCCCAAGATCAATTGTGCGAGGAACTTGAGAGACTTGAAACGATTCTCGTCGAGAAGATGAGCAGCAATCATGGTATCGAAATCTGAATGGATCGGGATGTCGAACTGAGTCATCCACCGGTCATCGAACTTCGCATTGTGCGCGATGACCTTCGCCTTCGTGAACATGAGCGCGTGACCTATCGCCCTGAGAACTTTATCTGGATCCTTCCACCTTGATTCAGGATGGTGGATAGGAACAACGAAGGCGATACCAGGTTTAGGTGAGATCCCTACCGTGACGATCTTCGCGTCCTCCTCGTATTCCTCAGTCCCTGTAGTCTCTAGGTCATAAGCCACAGCAGGCGCTGTGAGGATAGAGCGGCAAGTCGCGGTGAGCGCCCTCGGGTTACGAACCAAGAAAGTGCGAGTAGGAGTAGCTCCGGGTTCTCCACGCACCATTCGTGAAAAGGTCGCCAGGTCAGTTCTGAAGACTGCATCATAGTTAGGATTGCGGAGTACCGCAGCAGGATGAACGGTGGGTAGGACTGTCGCGTCGCCATACTTGAACACTTCCCCCCTATGCTTCGTGATCCCAGATTTCTTGATGAGATTCAGAGCTGCATTACCTACAAGGAGGATGAGTTCAGGCTTGACTGCCTCGATCTCAGCATCCAAGTAAGGCCTACAGGCCTTCAGTTCGGTTCGGGTGGGTGTTCTATTCGCTGGGGGTCGGCATTTCGCCACGTTAGATATGAAGGCATCTTTCCGCGACAGGCCCACTTGCTCAAGAACTTCATCTAGGAACTGACCAGATTTCCCTGCGAATGGTTTCTCTACCTCATCCTCCCGATACCCAGGTGCTTCACCGACGACCATGTATCTCGCAGGCACGGGACCATCACCAACTAGACAAACCGTTTGAGCACTTTCATGAAGAGGACACGCTTCGCAGTTGGGGTCCCTGATCTGATCCCAAAGAGCCTTAGCTTGTGGATTCAAGGGCATCGTATCGCCTTAGCATCACGTCTTGACGACGGAGCAGATCAGTACCTCGGTCGTCTCGGTAATCATCTGCATACACCAACTCTATGATGCCTAAGTTTGCGATAAGCTTGGCACAAGCGAAACAGGGTTTGTGCGTGCAGTAGATCGTGGATTCGTAGAGACTGATGCCCTCTCTAGCCGCCCACGAGATCATGTTCGCTTCAGCATGAGTGGTCCTGATGCAATGGTTATCCTCCATGATGCAACCTTCATCTACACAGTGAGGCTCCCCTATCGGCGCTCCTACGTAACCACAGGCGACGATACGACCCTCACTTACGGCTATGACACCAACTAGAGCCCTCGGACAGGTAGAACGCATACCAAACAGGCGAGCAACACTCATGAAGAGTTCATCTCGAGAGATCCTGTCAGAAGACATCCTCAACATCCTTAGCGTACACATGGAGAGATCCAACGAAGTGAGTGAACGTGCCCAGGTCTAAGTCTGTATTCTTCGAGATGAAGTGGAGCAGCATCGTGGCAAGGGCTACATCGTTAGCGTAGTGAGTGTAGAAATCACAAGATCTCATGACATAGGTCATATGGAGTGCTCCACTACGTTGGACCAACCAATACCCCAACGAGCATGGCACACGACGCTCACCGCGTCTATCAGCATCGATAGGCCACCACACAGGTAACCACAGTTGTCGTGAATGAGGATGAGTCTGCAGTTCCTCGATGATCTTCTTGATATGTTTACCACCCATACGACGGGAGTAGGTGTACGAGAACTGAACTAAGCGGGATCCATGGTCGGCTTCACCGAAGTCTTTCTCAAGGAACTGCTCCCACACATCCGGCCGTAGCTTCCATGCGCGACCCGGATTCAACTCCCCGATGAGTCGATCCTCCCATTCCTGCTGCACCCATTCGGCGTGAACACCTTCTATCTCGTCGTATTGAGGATTCAACACAGAATAGCTGTAGTTCATAAGTTCCTTCGTCAAGAACTGTGGGTTATTAGCGACGTAACGATCCTGCATCGTTTCTGGCTGTACGTTCACGCCCAACTCAGCGAGATCCCGAGTGATCTCGTTCTGTGCTTCTGGGAAGTCAGCGAATAACCTGGTCACACATCTACCTCCTCGTATGTAGTAGGTCTTCCATCGTGAACCTCATCTGCTTGAAGCTCGTCGAAGTGTTCTGGATTCATGTGGGTTCCACCGAACTTGCCGATGTGTTGAGATCTGGACACTGCAGGGAATACGCAATAGAACTGGTCGCTCTCAGCAAGATCCAACAGATGTTTGTCCCAAGCAGGCGAGTAATCGAATGACCACGACGGAGCGATGGTTTCCTCCCACCGAGATCGCCAAGTACCCCAGACGACAGATGCGAAGAATTTCCTCCGTACGACCCAACGATAGTTGCTCAGGGTCCGTTGCTTGAATGAACAGACGGTCAAGGCACCATCATCGGGTATCTCTTTGGGATCATAGACTACCGCTGCCCAGGAGAAGAACTCCAAGATGTCGGCTGTGACTATCGAGTCATCCTCTCCTAGGATCACGAAGTCTGCATCTAACGAGAAACCCGTCTCTAACGCCTTGTATGGATTCCCAAGTGCCCCGAATCGTTCTCGATTCTGAACTATCCAACGTCGTAAGAATGGAGCTTCTTGACACATCTTCAAGCATTCGGGACTATCTGGTTCTACTTGGAAAACCATGTAGACATCTTGGATCCCTCGTACCTGTCGCCACGAATCAAGCACCCTCGCCAGATACTCTGGGCGGTTGTTCACGGTGATGGCGACTACGAGTTTCACACGTTGTCCAAGAGGAGGATGTCGAGGGAATCATCGCTGAACAGCTGCGTGATGAGCTTCTCAGCTTTCTCAAGCTTCTGCTTCCGGATCACCGCTCGTGACTCTGGTGTGGAGTACAACATACGGTCAAGCGTGATGAGTTCTATCGGTGTATCTAGGATGCCGTATTCCTTCTCGCCATCAACATAGGGCGCTTGGTCCACACCAGTCTGGGCGTGGAAGCGGCGACGGATACGCTTCTCTGCACCGTACTTCATGTCCTGATAGAGTTTACCTTCGTCATCTTGCCTCTTGATCCGTTTCCACCAATATCGGATAAGCTTCCAAGTAGGTAACTCATCGATAGGTTTGAGTTCACGTCTGACACCGTTGATGATGAAGGATCGACCGATGTTCTCTTCCCATTTCTCGTCAGAGATACGCATGAATCTATCTTGACCCGACGAGAAGATATAGGCCATAGACTTGAACCCGTGGAATTGCCACGTGTCACACATCCACACGAAGTTGAACTGGTTGGGGTGAAGCCCGTCGCCAATCATGTCGCAGGCTTGCTCAATAAGCTTGAAGCCCAGTAGCATATCCAATCCACCGATGTACCCGAGATACGAGGTGCGGGAGAACAGGGTCACCGTTGGTTGTGGAAATGCTCGGTAGGTAACCATCCTCATACACCCGCCATGTTTGCGGCGTGAAGCGCGCTTGTTGGAGGTTACTACCTGATGCTTGACCGGGTTCATATCCATAGCTGTGATCCCCCGGTTGTACGTGCTGATCTCTTTCACTGTCTCCAGCCATCTGAACAACCTATCTGGGTCAACGTACTGACGGCATAGCGTGTTCCATCGACTCGGTGTGACCCATAGATCCAAGCCGATGTTGAGGTCGAAGGTTGCTTGACGCGCTATGCCCATACAGTCAGTGACCATCGAATCTAAGGACGAAGCGTAGGCGAGGTCATCAGCATCAGCCCAGATGATAGAGTCGTTGGCTCGGTACCACAGATCGGTCATCGTCTCTGCTTCTACTACGTTCGCTCGACGGTTGTCCCCCGTTATCAGTGACCCGCGTTTAGTTACCATCAGTAGTTAGACCGTTGCCTGAACTGATTGACTGCGTGTTTGCGGTGATAGATCTTAGCGAGATCTTCGGCATCCATCCCAGCGGTGATACACAACTCGATGAAGAAATGGAACGCATCCGCAAGTTCTTCGTAGAAATGGATCCGGTCTGTAGTGACCTCCGATACTTTCCAAGGTTTGTTCTTGAGGCAGTTCGTGGCTTCCGCGATCTCCTCAACGGTGCGATACGCAAGATCTTTCAGTCGCCATTGGACAAGTCTATGGTCTAGTTCACCGAAGTCTTCACCATCTACTGTGAGGGCGCCTCGCTTGCGCTCGATATCATGATACTTAGCCATCAACTCACGTTGTCCCATGAAGATGCCTGCAAGCATATCTCCGTCAGGTATCTCCACATCACCCATATCCAAAACGTTCAAGAATCAACTCCTTTCAGATAATCCCTGACCCAACGTCGAGGTTCAGAGAATCCCATCTTGAGGTTCCATCTTCTCACACAGGCGTCACGATCTTCCTGAACCGCAGTCAGGAAATCTAGCATGCCCATGAATGCTTCATAGCGGTGGTGCAAGGTTATGAGATGCTCTTGAACCCCCGGCAATTGATCTCGCTCATCGAATGTTTCGAGGATCTCTAGTGGATCGCGTCGGCAGAAGATGATGAGATGATGGCGAGTCACCAGTCGTTGGATGTAACTCCACCATATCTCGAAGTCGTATGCGAGGGATCTTGCTCGAAGAACTGGAGTATAGACATACTCTGAGATGATGCGTGAACGGTCTGAGATGAGACCAGGAGGAGCGAGGAAGGCCTCATGATATGCCTGGTCGGCGATCTGTTTCGGATCATGAGTATTGCCGATAGATGGTCGGTGTTTGAGAGTGGGGATGTCCTTCAGTAACTCTTCGACTAATGTGGTCTTACCTGTGTTATCCAATCCTTCAACGATTATCAGAAGACCCACCCCCGTTTCACGAAACCACTATATCTCAACTCATATCCCCTTGTCAAACGCGCTTTTCGATACGACCTTGAAGATGTTTTGCGAACTTCTGTGGATCTCCCATGATCTCAGCCATCATGTTCTTCTTACCCTGCAAGTTCGCATAGATATCTGCATCCACAGAGGAAGGAACGACGAGATGTTGATATCTCACGTTGCGGGTTTGCCCGATCCTGTGGACGCGGTCACATGCCTGGATGTAGTCGTCAAGCGCGTATGTGACTGAGTAGAAAATGACCTCAGCAGACGAATGAAGAGTGATTCCCAAGCCGCCTGTCTGTATCTGCGCGACGAAGAGGGAAGGGCCGACTTCAGTTTGGAACCTCCTACGAGCTGCATCCCGCTCTTCTCGTCGAACAGCACCACTGAGCACGTAGGTGGGGATCCTGCTTCGTATTCCAAAGTCAGCAACAGCTTGTACTTCTGCTCGGAATCGAGCAAAGCAAACGACCCTTTCATCGTCATCCCACAGATCCTCCAATCGTTCTTGACATGCTCTCAACTTCGCTTGCGAGATCATGTGGAGATTACCTTCATCCGACGTGATCCACCCTCCGGTGATCTGCTGCAGACGCATCACCTTCACTGCTATGTTCTTCGCATCTGAGACCTCCCCGTTCTTGAGTTCCAAGAAGAGTTCGTACTCCATCTTCATGTAAGCTTGCATCGCTTCCGGTTCTAGGACGACTGGCACTCTTTGGAACGTTTGATCCGGTAGATCTAAACACTGGTCCTTGCGGCGGACGTAGGCATCTTCCTTGATCTTCGCCTTGAGCTCAGGCACGTTGGTGTAGCCTTTGACTTGTTTGTTCAGATAGCCCCCGAAGATAACGTACCGTCGTTTGAAAGCAGAGAAGTTAGTACCGAACTGTTTGGCGTTCAAGAAGACCCACTGGGAGTAGAGGTCGATGAAGGACTTAGGTGTAGGGGTACCAGTGAGTATGGCACGGTAGGGAACGTCTTTGAACCGACGCATGTACCGAGAGCGTCGGGCACTAGGTTTCTTGATCCGATGAGACTCATCAGCAACGACCATCTGTGGCTGGAAACGTTCTACGATCTGTGGCCGTCGCCAGACGAGATCGTAGTTCGCTATCATGATAGAGAAGTGGTTGTCCCACGTAGTCCAATCATCGGGGGTATCAGTGCGAGAGAGGATGTTTAGAGTGTAGGAGATGGGAGCATGCTTCTCGAACTCCTCCTCCCAAACTCCTACTACTGATAGTGGACAGACGACGAGGACTCGTTGAAGTCCACCACTAAGATGAAGTGCGCAAGCAGCATCGATGATGGCCTTGGTCTTACCTGTACCTGGTTCCCACAGTAGACCGAGATGGCGTTGGCGAAGGAGTCGCTTCAAAGCGACGATCTGGTGTCGATACGGCTTCGTCTTGAATCGATATCTCATAGATAGAGTGTGCGGGTGAGGGTCCGCACCGGAGGGACTCCCCTTTTCACCTCACCCGCACACGATCCTAACTCTTCAGGGCCTCGGACACGGTCTTGTTGAACTCTTCGACCGTCGCCGAGTCCTGCTTGGCGAGCTTGGTGAAGTCAGCTTGCAGGCCACTGACCTGCACCTTCTCCTCGCCCTTGCGGTTCGTGTACTTCTTAGCACGGAACATCGACTTAGCCACCTGGTTCACCCCCTTTCACATGACGATATCATCGTAAATCTACTATCACCTCGACGCAACCCGGACTCTACGCTTCCGTCTGGTACGGCGCTTACCTATCACTGCCCATGTATCGTTCACTTGACGAACGTAGAAGTCCATCTCAGAGATGTGACACCAAGCACAGGCTGCGATCCCCTGTCTGTGGTAGGAATTCATGAACCACTCATCACTACCTACCTCAGCAGCAGCATGGAACTTCGGAACCTTGAAGTACGACCAATCTCTACAGTAGGGGCACCACAGTTTACCAAGGTTGCGAGAGCTGAGATCATCTTCCTCAGGAGGGTAACGTTGGTAAGTTAAGACCCCTACTGTAGCGACTCTACAACGCAGTCCCTTGCTTCGTAGTGCGCGAGCGACCTTAGTTGCTTGGCGGCAGTCGTCATAGATCTTCGTTAGTCGTCGACCGTCCTTGATGATGATGAGATGACATCTCATTCCACCCCCCTTGCTTCCCGATGCAGGTCATCGGCTAGTTGAGCAACGTCGTAATCGTAAGTGTCCCGCTTGACTGGTTCAACCACCCGGAGGGGGGATGATTGAACTGGACTAAGATACGACTCTGTGGTGTTGAATCGATGACCGTTGGAACACTCCCGACGCCTTCGGATCATAGACCCCTGAGGCCGCGAATCGTATACGCGGGTTGGAGCGTCACAGATGGGACATGGGAAACTATTCATGGATGAGCCTCCATACCGCACTTGGACGACCAGTTGCTCCTTGCTTCGTTCCAGACTGGATCACTTGCTTGTCCTGTTTCATGGAACGAAGTTGTCTCGTTACTGCATCTCTACTCATCCCGGTGAAACCGGACAACTCCTCGACAGTAGCTCCGTCCTCCATCATCGAAAGCACATCGTACAGGCTCGTCGTGGTAGTCTTGCTAACCTTCGGGGCCCACGTTGATGACATCTCACCGATCTCGATGTTCAGGGGTACGAGAAGATCGTGCTTCGAGAACCGCTCAGCCTGTACCTTCCCCGTCCCCATTATCGTGAGATGAAGAGCAGCCTCCTCCCAAGCCCACAACGCAACGGATCCGTACATGTCTCTAGCCCCACCTTGCGAAGAAGCCTTCGTGTGGTGATGGACGACGACTACAGCAGCTTGGGTATCGGCACGTAATCGCTTCAATGGTTTCAAGAGTTTGCTCATCACATCGAAGGCTTTGAACTCATCGAAGTTCTCGCCGCCCATCATCATGAGAGGATCAAGGATAACGAGTTTGATGTCGTACTGAAGAATCCATTGCTCCAACTGTTCTAGCCATTCGTCATTGATAGTGAACCCCTGATTCGAGATGATGTAAAGATTGTCAGGTAGTCCGTACCAGATATCGAAGGTACTGTCGCTGTTCGGTTCGGCACCAAGTAAACCTTTGGCTCCACCCACCATCGCAAGTCGTTCCTGGATCAGCGGTCTTGGGTCTTCTTCTTGGATGAGGAGTACGTTATGCCTGCGCGTGGCAAAGGCGTTGAGGAAGCGAGTACCAGTAGCGACAGATACACCTAGATCTAAAGCTATCCAAGACTTGTAGGACTTAGGTAACCCACTGATGAATCCAACCTCAGATTCGCCCCATATCTCAGCGACCATCCAACGGACAGCAGTATGTTCTCGGTCGAAGGTCACCCAGTCAAGCGGGGTAACTTCATCTACCACTTCAAGCGTTTCTGGCGCGCTGCCGTTCGATGCGATAGGTTCATCTGGAACCTGGGCTATGAGGCTGCGCGTGTGCGTTATCGCCTTGCGTGCTTCAGTTGAGAGTTGCCGCAGTTCGTCTCGACGGTCAGTGAACTTGTTCCATACTGTAGGACGTACGACTCCTACTATCTCTTCAGCTGAGAGACCCGCTTCAGCGAGTAGGCACTCTAGCTCCCACAGCGTTTCACTTCGCGTACCGACCTTCGCATTCCTAGCCTTTATGAGGACTTTCGCTCGGGACGGTATCTTGTGATGCGACAATACAAATGACTGGTTCGGGGGCTCATCGATGGTCGTCCGGTCAACTGTCAGGGTTCGTATGTCGGGGAGATCTTCCTTCAGTTGTTGCAGATCGAGCTTATGCCCGTTCGACCACAGTAGCTGGACGATGGGAAGATCTGGATACTTGTGGTTCGGCGTACCTGGTAGACGTAGAACTTGAGTCAGATCCCAACCGCCCTTATCTGCGCCGACTGCATACGTGAGGCGTTGGTTCAAGTTCTCATGAGTCTGTGGTTTCACTGTGTCGTTGAGGAACCATAACGCTTGCCACCTACCAGGTGAGGTTTCCCATGCGATGGAGGGTTTCAACGGTTTCGGTAGCGCCTTCGGGTCGACGACATCGAGATCAGCCCACAGAGCGTTCGGGTCTAGGATGACATCTCGAGATCTGCGAGGTTCGCGGTAGACACCCGGCGACCAGTACACATCCTTATCAAGACGGCGCGCCTTCCTGACCGTAGCGTCTAGCTTCGCATGGTCGTTCGGCCAATCGAAGACGAGGTCTCGCCAATATCCTTTCGCCCCTCGCTCTTTGTTCGGGTCTCTGATGGATAAGAAGACATAACCAGATCGGTCCCCCCAAACCGATGAATAGATACCCGCTGCGTCGGACATGGAGATTCTCAGTTACCAAGTCGTGGCGGCGGCCATTCGTGGGGAAGGTCATCGACATGCACTAGCCATACCCAACCCTTCTGAACAGCCACTAGGCGGCCCTCCCTAATCATACGAAGTACAGTCTTAGTTGGGACGTTGAATCTGTCCGCTACTTCCTTCGTTGTCAACCAGGACTCAAGTGCCGAAGCAGAAGCCACGTCCAAGACGATCTCCTATTGAAGGACGGCACCAGTGTATCACACCGTCGATCCCTGGTCAAATTATCCACCTAGCTCTCAAGTTGCGTGTTGTTGAAGAGGGATTTACGATGATGACGATAACGAACGAACGACAGGCGGAAAGGGGGTGAGCTTCGTGTCCATCATCCGCTCAGTTATCGATGGCTTCGCAACAGGTGCTGTGGTCGCCCCTACATATGCAGGTAAGGGGTCAGTCTACATGGTGCCAAGCGCATCGGAATCCGGCGCGTACCACATCGTCGCTAAGGTCCATCGACTCACTGAAAGCTTCTGGATCTGTGGATGTCGAGGATTCCGATTCGGGCAGAAAGGTGATACGTGTTCGCACATCGAACGGGTACAAGAAGGACTTGTGAGTTCGAGGTCTAAGAGATGAGGATATACATGAAAGATCTAACCTTCGCATTGGTGATGTCTCGAGAGCAAGTCGAGACGGTCGTGGAACAGTGTCAGACGATGTTGAAGAATGAAGAGACTCAATCACTTGTCTTCTTCCTCGCTAATGATCCCAAAGTCCACGAGTTCTTCGAGTTCATGTCAGTCGTGACTGAGGGTGAAGTTGACGACACAGATCCTCCAGTCCCCGACATCCTCTATTCTGGAACTATCTCGTTCATGGCTGCGCTCGTCGAGCCGAAAGAGATCATCGAATCGTTCCGGGCGAGGGGGATCGAGGAGGGA
>Ga0233417_10000261_pt1 | contig 15368 bp, 9 predicted proteins | sample Sed_MG_FD_189023 | JGI IMG/M metagenome (GOLD analysis project Ga0233417, IMG submission 189023) | Sediment microbial communities from Lake Towuti, South Sulawesi, Indonesia - Sediment_Towuti_2014_0.5_MG | ecosystem: Environmental > Aquatic > Freshwater > Lake > Sediment | place: Indonesia... | reverse complement strand
GGAGTTCATCAAGCGTGACGACGACACGCGGGTGCGCATTATCTCGATCGGACTGCCGATCGTGCTGCCCGACGGCCAGCGCATGCTGCGAGGTCCCGTCGTGAAGGGGCTGAATGCGCATTCCGGCTGGATCGATCTGACGCCGGCCAACATGCAGCATTGGCAGGAACGACTGAGGGCGATATTGGCCGAGCTTGGCCCGGACGCCATGACCGACGCCAGCTCGCGCATCGACCGGCGCTTTCCCGGCCAGCGCGCCTGGGCGCCCGACGACGGTCTCGACATCGGAGAGATCGCCGGCTGGTTGTTCATCCACGAGGACGAGGGAGAGCGGGTGAAGCGGTAGCCTTCGTCTGTTGGGAGGTTTCCGAAGACGATCTCGTGGCCTGGTTGACAAATCTGCCCATCCGTAGATAATAGCGGCCAACAACCGAAAGGCTGAGACGGAGAAGAGTAATCGGCCGAACGCCGACAGGGAGTCGGGATCGTGGACTGGAAATCCCGACCGGATCGAAGCCGCCGAAGTTCGCTCCCGAGCCGATCCTTGAACGATGCAAGCCCAGTAGAGGACTCCGCAGGCCCCGCGTTACAGGGGCAGCCAATCGCCGTGCGATAGCCGGTCGTTGGCGCAAGGAGTGGACCCGCATCACTGCGGGCCAACAAGGGTGGTACCACGGGAGATAGGCGCTCTCGTCCCTTTGCGGACGAGGGCGCTTTGTTTTGGACGCTTGACTTGACAGCATTTGTTCTGGACATGTGCGACCTTGGATGGCTGACTGAACATCCTGTGTTCGCGCATTGACAGGAGGTGACCGTGCTCGACCAACTCAACACCATTGAGCAAGAAGCGCTGGCCGCTCTGCGGCCTGTCGACGATTCCACCGCGCTGGATGAGTGGCGCGTGACTCACTTAGGCAAGAAGTCGCCGCTGATGACGATACTGGGCGATCTCGGCAAACTCGCAAAAGAAGATCGCCCGCTCATCGGCAAGCGCGGCAACGAGGTCAGGCGTGCACTGGAGGCGGCGCTGGAGGAGAGGGCCGAGGCGATGCGCCGGGCCGAAATGGACCGCGGCCTGCGCGAGAATGCGCTCGACGTGACGTTGCCCGGTCGGCCCCGGCCGCGCGGCCGTTTGCATCCCTCGACGCAGACACTACGCGAGTTCTACCAGATTTGGGCCGACATGGGCTTCCAGGTGTATCGCGCGCGGGACGTAGAGACCGACGAGTACAACTTCCAGCTGCTCAACATTCCGCCGTACCACCCGGCGCGCGACATGCAGGACACGTTTTACACCACGACGCCCGGCGTGCTGCTGAGGACACAGACTTCGCCGGGCCAAATTCGCGCGATGCGTGAATATTGTCCAGAGCCGATTCGCATCATCGTGCCGGGGATGTGCTATCGCTACGAGCAGGTCACTCCGTCGAAGGACGTGCAGTTCCTGCAGGTGGAAGGTCTGGCCGTCGGCAGGAACGTGCGTATGAGCGATCTACTGGGCACGATGAGCGAGTTCGCCCGGCGCATGTTCGGGCCAGCGCGCAAGGTGCGCTTCCGCGCTTCGTACTTCCCGTTCACTGAGCCGAGCATGGAAGCGGATATGGATTGTGTGGTGTGCGAGGGCCGGGGCTGCCCGGTGTGCAAGCACACCGGCTGGCTGGAGATCGCCGGGTCAGGCATGGTGCATCCGACGGTGCTCAAGAACGGCGGCTACGATCCGAAGGTGTACAGCGGCTTCGCCTTCGGCATGGGGCCGCAGCGTGTGACGATGCTCAAGCACGGCATCACGGACATACGATATTTCTGGCAGAACGATCTGAGATTCCTAGAGCAGTTCTGATGCGCCTTGCGCGGATTCTACCGTTGTTGCCTAGCCTGTGCAGCGCGCAGAGGAAGTCTCTGGTGGCGGAGTGAATGACATGAAAGTACCTCTCAGCTGGTTGAAGGACTACGTGAAGATCACAATCTCAGTCGAAGCGCTGGCCGAACGGTTGACGCTGGCCGGGCTGGAAGTTGAGCACATCGACTATATCGGCCTGGCGCCTGCGCGCGCGGCTGCGATTCACGGCTCAAACGGGGAATCCGTGCAGCATGCCGGACTGGTGTGGGATCGCGACAAGATCGTCATCGCGCAGATCGTCGAAGTGCGGCCGCATCCCAACGCCGACCGGCTGGTGCTGGCCGACGTCGACTACGGCGCAGACCAGACGCACCAGGTCGTCACCGGCGCGCCGAACCTCTTTTACCTGAAGGGACAGGGCCGATTGGCGCGCGGGCCCAAGGTCGTGTTCGCCAAAGAAGGCTCGACACTGTACGACGGCCACCAGCCGGGCAAGGTGCTGATGACGCTCCGACCGGCCAAGCTGCGCGGCGTGATGAGCGACTCGATGGTGTGCTCGGAGAAAGAGCTGGGTCTTAGCGAAGAGCACGAAGGCGTCCTTCTCCTGGATGACGACGCGCCGGTCGGCATGCCCGCGGCCGACTATCTCGGCGACGTCGTGTTCGACATCGCCATCCTGCCCAACATCGCGCGGGCGATGTCAATCGTCGGCGTGGCGCGCGAGGTCGCGGCGTTGACCGGCCAGACGCTTCGCCACCCGCCCTACGAGGTTGTGCAGAAAGGGCCGACCATCACCGGTCAGGTGCGGGTGGAGATTCGAGAGGCGCGCCTGAACTCGCGCTTCACCGCGATGCTCGTGCGCGGCGTGAAGATCGGCCCATCGCCGTATTGGCTGCAGCGCAGGCTGCGGCTGGCTGGCATGCGCCCAATCAACAATATCGTCGATGCCACCAACTACGTCATGCTCGAACTCGGCCAGCCGACGCACGCGTTCGATCACGATAGGCTCGCTCAGCGGGCGGGCGGCCGACCGCCGACGATTATCACACGGCTGGCGGAGCCAGGTGAGCGCCTGCTCACGCTCGACGGCGTCGATCGCGAGCTGAATGATTTCAACATGCTCGTCACCGATACGGCCGGCCCGCTCGGCCTGGCCGGCATCATGGGCGGCGGTGAAACCGAGGTGACCGACGATACGACGAGCGTCCTGCTCGAATCGGCGAACTGGGACTTCATCAACGTGCGCAAGACGATGCAGGCGCACAAGATTTCGTCGGAAGCAGGCGCGCGCTTCGGGCGCGGCGTGCATCCGTCGCTGGCCCCTCTGGGCGTGAAGCGCGGCATCGAGTTGATGCGGCAGCTTGCCGGCGGCGCCGTCGCCAAAGGCATGATCGATGTGTATCCGAAGAAGGCGAAGACGATCCAGATCGATTTGACGGCTGTCGAGCGCCGGCTGGGCTTGTCGATCCCGATGCGGCAGATCGTCCGCATCCTCGAATCGCTGGAATTCACGTGTGAGGCGATTCGCGCCGGAGCGGGCCGATCGGAAACCGCCTCGCGCCATCCGCAGCGCGCCATCCGCGTCACGGTTCCCGATCATCGACTAGACTGCGCCGGCCCGCACGATCTCATCGAAGAAATCGCACGGGTCTACGGCTACGACCGTATCCCGCGCACGCCGATGAACGACGAGATGCCGCCGCAGCGCGGCAATCCCGATCTGGACATGGAAGAGCGCGCCCGCGACGCGCTGGTCGAGGCGGGCCTGCAGGAGGTGGTGACGTACTCGATGACGACGCCGCAGCGCGAGGCGCTGATCTTCCCGCCGGGCGCGCCGCCCGACGATCGGTCGTATGTGACGCTGGCGAACCCGCTCAGTGCCGAGCGCACGCACCTGCGCCACACGCTGCTGGCGTCGTTGCTGGAGGTGGTCGCGTCCAATGTCCGTCATCATGCCACGGTTGTGCTGTTCGAGATCGGCAAGGTATATCTGGCCAGCGAAGATGGCCCGCTGCCCGACGAACCACGCCGCCTGGCGATCGCCCTGGCCGGGCCGCGCGAGCCGGTTTCCTGGAAGGGCGGCGACAACACGCCGATGGACTTCTACGATCTAAAGGGTGTCGTGGAAGCCCTCTTGGCAGCGCTGCACATCGAGAACGCGCGCTACGAGCCGAGCGACCACCCCTCGTATCATCCCGGCCGCGCCGCGAAATTGATCCTCGATGACCGGATCGCCGGGTCGCTCGGAGAAGTGCACCCGCTGGTGCGCCAGGCGTTCGATATTCCCGTGCAGCCGGTGCTCGTGGCGGAACTGGACTACGAACAGCTGGCGCGCTCGGCCAGCAGGATCTATCACGTCGGCGACGTGTCGCGCTATCCGGCTGTGACCGAGGACCTGGCGCTGATTGTAAGGCATGACCTGCCGGCCGACGTCGCGCGAGCAGCGATGGTCCAGGCGGGCGGGCCGCTGCTGCGAAACGTTTCCCTGTTCGATGTGTACACCGGCGAACAGGTTGGCAAAGGCAGGAAGAGCCTGGCTTATCGGCTGACGTACCAGGCCAATGATCGCACGCTGACCGATGCCGAGGTCGCCAAAGTGCGGACGGAGATCGTGCGCTCTCTGCGAGAGAGTCTAGGGGCTGTGCTGCGAGGATGAACGGGGCAGTGCGAGTGAACCACTCGCCCCGACTGCTTATCTGAACGGCAATTGAATGGTGAAGGTGCTGCCCCTACCCAGCACGCTCTCGACCTGGATTGCGCCGGCGTGGTGTTGGACGACGGCGCGCACGAGCGGCAGACCCAGGCCGAGTCCGCCGAAAAGATGCTCGCCTGTGCTGTCCAAAATGTGAAGGCGGTCGAAGATGTGGCCGATCGCCTCTGGCGCGATGCCCACGCCTGGATCGGAGACGGCGATGGCCGCGTGAGGACCTTCGCGCCGCACGCGCACGTAGATATCGCCGCCGTCGGGGCTGAACTTGATCGCGTTGTCGAGCAGCGCGCCGATCGCGTGCGTCAGGCTGTCTTCGTCGCCGCGCAGCCGGGGCAGCCCGGCCTCGATTTCGGTCAGGAGCCGCAAGCTGCTCTCTTTCGCTCGTGGCGCGAGTTGCTCGACAATGCTACGCACGATCGCCTCGAGATTGACCATCTCCATCTGCGGGACGATCAGCTCAATCTCTTGCAGAAACAGAATGTTGTTGACCAGTCGCACAATCAAATCGAAATTGCGGGCGAGCGTGTCGGCCGCCCGATCCAGGTCGGCCCCTTTGAGCATGCCGGATTTGAGTAGGTGTGTGTAGCCCTTCATCGAGGTCAACGGCGTGCGTAGCTCGTGCGAGACGACGGTCAGGAAATCGCTGCGACGCTGAACCTCGCGCTTCAATTCGGCATAGGCCTGTTCAAGCTCCTGATTCTTGCGCCGGAGGTCGTTGATGGCGCGCTGGTCATTGTCGCGCAGCCGCGTGGCCATGGTGCGCATGATGCTGACCGCCATCGACGGGTTGTGGCTGAGATACTGGATGAAATCGGCTTTGGAGATTTCCAGCAGGGTGGTATCTTCGATGGCGGTAACGGTCGCCGCGCGCGGATTTTCCTGAACCAGGGCCAGTTCGCCGAAGAACTCGCCGGGCCCTTGGCGGACGAGAATGCGCGGCGCGTTGCCCTCAAAGCGCTTGCTGACCTCGACGTGGCCCGACTCGATGATGTAGAACGAGTCTGCCGGTTCGCCTTCCTCGAAAATAATGGCGCCGGCCTGGAAAGATCGGGCTTGAAGCGAGGACACGATGTATTGAATCCACGAATCCGTCAGGCCGGGGAAGACCTTGCGAAGAAGATCGGCGCGGCCGTCTGTTTGCTGCACAGCCACCTTCGCGTTCATGCCGCGATTGTAGCATAGCCGCTGCGCGGCTCAGGTTGCAGTTGGGTTACAGGATGGCCAGGCTACGCGGCCGCGCCACAATTCGCGCAGAAGGACGCGCCCGGGCGCAGGCTCTCTCCACACGCGGCGCACGCACGCCTCGCCGCCGGGTCGACGGGCCGGCCGCACTGCGGGCAGAATTGAGCGTCGGATCGCACTTGCGCGCCGCACACAGTGCACGCGATGGCGCGCGTTGCGCGCCACTCGAAGTGGAGCTTGCCGGAGCGCCGTCGTCGAAGGGCCAGCGCCGACGCTGTCGCCGCTCCACTCACGACCAGGATACCCACTGCGATCCACGCCTCATTCGAAGAGTCGGGCGCGGAGGTTGGGCGACTGATCGGCACGAGGGTAGGTCGTGGCGACGCGCCGATCAGATTGGGCGGGGTCGGCAATCTCAGCGCGCCCTCGCCCACGGCATCTGCCGGTGGATCGCCAGGCACCGCGATCGTGTTCGCCAGGAGGAATGCGCGCACCTCGCTCGCGTCCAGCTCGGGAAAGGCGCTCCACGCCAGCGCCGCCGCGCCCGCGATATGCGGAGCCGCCGCCGATGTGCCGAAGAACGCCTCGGGCGCATACACACTTACCGACACGCCATCCGGCCCGATCAGTTCGGGCTTGGGACGACCGTCTTCCGTCGGGCCGTATGAACTGAAGGATTCAAGCCGGCCGTCCTGAATGTGGGCTGCTCCCACCGTCAGGGCGCCGCGCGCATCGCCCGGCGTCGCCAGACTGCTCGATGGCGACGTGTGCTCCATGCTTCGCGCCTCGTGAATATACAGGTCGAGCCGCGCGGCGCGCGTCGTGTTCACCGTCTGCACGGCGACGTAGTACACGCCCTGGTCGTCGAATCGATACACGATCTGTTCCACCGGCGCGCGCTGGCCGGACTGCACGTTGCGCGACGAGGCGAGTACCACGCCTTCGCGGTCGAGCAGGTACAGGTCGTAGTCTTCAGACGTCACAGGCCAGTCGTTCCAGTTGAGGACGATCTGCGTCAGATTGCCGGGCGCGGGTCGAAAGGCAAGCAACGAGTTGCCCGCGTCGAAATCGTGGAAGTCGTCGCCGTCGGCGTCGGTGAAAACGCCGCGATAGTGCTCGGACGCGCTGTTGCCGGCGGAGTTGATCCAGAGTACGCCCTCCGCCGCCGCCCGATTGACCAGCTCTGCATCGCGTCCGCCGCCGTCCATCGGCCCGGCCAGCCCACCCGCCGAGTGAGAGATGATCTGAGCACCCTGGCCGATCAGCCACTCGACGGCGTTGCCCATGCTCACATCGCCGCCATCATAATAGGCCAGGAACAGCTTGGCATCTGGGGCGATATCGTGAAGGATTTCGGCGACGGCTGTGCCGTGGCTCTCTCCCGTCGCGTCCGGCTCGATGCCCGGCACAAACGACCGAATCTCGATCTGGGCCGGCAGTTCGCTGCCCAGCAGGGCGCGATAGCCGTCGAAGCCCTGATCGAGAATACCGATTTGAACGCCGCGGCCGGTGAACCCGGCCGCTTGCCACTGATCTGCCTGTATGACGGACAAGCCCTCGCTGACATAGGCCTGCAGCATGGTCTGAACGAGCGGGGGGGAGTGGGTTGAGCGCGAGGGGGTCGTCGGCGGACTGAACTGCAATCCCACGACATGCTCCAGGTCGCGAATGTTCTCAAACACGGCGGCCGGGTTGTCCGACTGCGCGGCGCGTGTGATCACATCGAGCGGGATGCTGATATCGATCAGGTCCTGGTATGCGCCGAGGACGTTGATGCCCTGGGCTTGCAGGTCGGCGATGAGGCGGCCCGTGTCGGCCGTGTCGACGACGAGCGTGACGCGAATGTGGTTGTCGGGCGTGAGCAGGCCGCGTGTGCGCGCCAGCTCTTCGGCGGCTTCCAGCCCGCCGCGCTCGTACGCCACGACGAAATCCTTATACGCCGAATCGACGTTGGGATCGCGCAGCAATTTCTCGAGGCGCGGGTATTGCAGGGCCAGCTCTTCCAGCGTGGGCGGCGTAAGGGTGACCTGCGGCGGAGGCGGAAACGTCGCGCCGGCCACCGGCGCGTTGGCGCTCGAGGGGTTGAAGAACAGTCCCCACGCCGCAAGGATCAAGATGCCGATGAAGATCAGGATGATACGGATCCGAGATCGGGGCATATTCGATCAAGCCCTGCCGAGATCGGAAGCCTGCGCAAGGCCCCGTCACGTCGCTCGAAACGTCAACACGAGTTGGCCGCAGCGCAGCCGGTCGCCCTCGCGCAGCAGCACCTCTTCTCCGGCGGCGACGCGCCGTCCGTTGAGAAAGGTGCCGTTGCTGCTGCCGGCGTCTTCGACGGCCCAGGCGTTGCCGCGTCGGTGCAGCCGCGCATGCAGGCGCGATACGCCGCGCGCCACGCCGTTGTGTGGCTGCAAGTCGATGTCGGGGAATTCCTGGTTCACCTTGTCGGCGCGGCCGATGATCAGCTCAGTCTTGGGTGGGAACACAATCTCGCTGCCGGATTCGAGCGCAAAGCGGTAGCCGCTGGCCCGAGTCGCCGGAGCGTTGGCCGTGGCGGGTGAAGGCGGCGTCAGGTCGCCCGGGCGCAGCGTCGCGCCGCACTTGGCGCAATATCGTCCGAGCAGGTTGACGACCGCCCCGCAGCGCGAGCAGGTGCCGTGCCGGGCGACGATCGGCGTGTACGTCGGATCGACCGAGCCGCTCGCCGTCTGCATCATCGCGACCTGCAGAGCGTTGACCATGTCCTCCATCGACTGGTAACGCCCGCCCGGGTTCTTCGCCATCGCGCGCACGATGATCGCTTCAGCCATCGCCGGCAGCGAGGGATTGAGCACGCTGGGCGACTCGGGAATGCGATTGATGTGCAGCATGGCGACGTCCATCGGCGTGTCGGCGCTGAAAGGACGCCGGCCTGCCACGGCTTCGTACATCACCACGCCGAGCGAGTAGATATCGCTGCGAATGTCCACGCCGATGGCCTGCGCCTGCTCTGGCGATTCGTAGAACGGCATGTCGCCTGATTCGGAAACGGTGGGCGGCCGGCTTGCTCCCCGGAAGACGCGCATCATGCCGAAGTCGCTCAACAGCGGCCAGTCGGCGCGGGCCAGCAGGATATTGCTCGGCTTCACGTCGTGGTGCGGTGCGCCCTGGCCGTGCGCGTAGGCCAACGCGCGCGCGATAGGCAGGATCAGCGCCGCCACCTCGGGCCAGACCATGGGCTGGCCGTTCAGGCGCGAGTCCAACGTGCCGCCCTCGACGTAATCCATCGCCAGATAGACCAGACCCTCACGTTCGCCGTAGTCGTAAACAGGCACGATGTGCGGGTGGCGCAGCTTCGACGCCATGCGCGCTTCACGCTGGAACCGCATTCGAAAGGATGGGTCGGGCACGCGGGTCGTGTCGATGACTTTCAGCGCGACCCATCGATCTCGCCCTTCTTCGTACGCGCGATAGACTTCGGAATATCGACTCTGTCCAATTGCCTCGGACAGTCGGTAAGGTCCGATTTCTCGGCCGCCCCAACTCATTCGATCGCCTCGTGTGACCGGGCCGGTCAGGTCATTCTATCCGGACGACGATCACGCTGATGTTGTCCGATCCGCCGGCGGCGTTTGCCGCCGAGATCAGGTCGCGGCAGGCCTGCAGGGGCGTCGCCGCGCGCCGGGCCAGCGCGGCGATTTCGTCGGGATCACGTACCATCTCCCACAAGCCGTCCGAGCACAGGAGTAGGATGTCGCCTTGACGCAGCGACTCTTCGAAGATGTCGACGTCCACCTTCGTATCGCGCCCCAGTGAGCGCAGGATCACGTTGCGCGCGGGGTGCGTGAATCGTTCTTCGGGTTTCACATTGCCCGAGTCGATGAGTCCCTCGATGAGCGAGTGATCTTTGGTGACGCGCTGGAGATGGCCGTCGCGAATCAGATAGGTGCGGCTGTCGCCGACGTTGGCGACGATCGCGTGCGAACCGCGCACGAGCGCCATGGTCAGCGTGGTCCCGGCGTTGCCGGCTTCCTCCGGCTTGTGACGGGTCAAGCCGAACACTGAAAGGTTCCCGATCTGCGCGGCGGCCACGACACGCTGGCGCAGCGAGTCGCCCGGCATGGCGCGATTCATCGGCCGGGTATCGGAGGCCGGCGGCACGCGCGGATTCAGAAACGGCGTGTGAAGTATCTCCAACGGTTGAGTCTGAAACTCATCCGGGGGGGCGAACAGGTCGCGGAGCGAATCGCGGATAGCAGCGACGGCCATCTGGCTGGCCTGGTCGCCGGCAAGCTGGCCGCCGACGCCGTCGCAGACGATGAACAGTCCCAACGGCTCGCCTGTGGCGTCCTGAACGACCAGGTGGAAGATAGTATCTTCGTTGTTCTCGCGCTCGCGCCCGGAATCAGTCCATCCGGCTGCGATTAGTTTCAAGCCCATACTCGTCTATCTCTCATCGACTTTTCCGTTCGTGGCGGCGCCGCTCGGCCCGGGTTCCGGCGTGCCTACCGATCTCTCCGCCGCTGCGCGAAAATTGTCAGCGCGCCGAAGAGGCCGCAGAAGCCGGTCAACACTCCCCACCGTTCCAGCACGTAATTCGAAGTATGGCCATAGTTTACCGTGAAATCGATTCGAAGGCGATCCCGGATGGTCAACTCGCGCTGCACGGTTTGGCCGCTGAGCGGATCGGTAGTCTCGATGGTTTTGGACAACTCGATGCGACCCTCCTCGTTCAGCGCAGGCAGATCGACGGTCGATCCCAGCGCCTCGACCGTCCATCGCGTGACGGTCGCGTAGGACAGTATTTTCGTGAAGCCCGGCAGTTCGAAGATGACGCCCGCGAAGATGATCTGTGTGAACAGCGCGAACAGCACAACGTAGATGGCGGTTCCAGCGGAGCTGACGATCGACGAGATGAACATTCCGATCGCCGTGCCCGCCGCCGCCGCCAGCACCAATGTCAGATAGATTTCCAAAGGCGCGGGCAGGAAGGTCCCGGCCTGCGGGAAGTGGATGCGCAGCCGCACGGCGACGAGCAGCGCCAGGCACTGGATCAAGGCGAAGCCGATCAGGACGACGGCTTTCGATCCCAGATAAGGAACGAGACGAAGGTTGACCATCCGCTCGCGGCGATAGATGGCCCGTTCGCGGACCAGGTCGAACGAGGCGACGAACATGCCCAGCAGGACTGCCGCCAAGGCCAGCATCATCAGGAGCGTCTGGGCCTGCGCCGCGATCGCGTAGCGGCCTGTCTCGTACACCATGTCGGCGATGCGATCTTCCCCCGCGCCCACCAGGGCTGCCGGATCGACGAGCAGGGAGAGCAGGAGGCCCAACACGGGCATGACGGCCAACAACACGGCCAGGCGCGTCGTATCGCGCAAGGCCAGCTCGAAGGCGCGCTGCGTCAGCACGGAGAACTGGCGGAAGAAGCTGACCCGCGGTTTGTGCGACAGCGGCGTCGCGCCGGGCGTGTGCGGTAGTCCGGGCAGCGCGCCCAGACGCGCGTTGACATACTGGTGTGCGTAGGACGATGCCCGGAAGCGTTCTTCCCACAACGCGGGATTGCGCTCGGTCTCGGCGTAGATGTCGGCGAAGTCGCTCGCGCCAAAGAAATCCAGTGCGGCGGCCGGCGGTCCGAAGAACACCAGCCGCCCATCGCCGAGCAACGCGATGTGGTCGCACTGCCGGATGTTGGCCGTGGCGTGTGTGACGAGCACGATCGTTCGACCGGCGTCGGCCATGCGCCGCAGCGTGTACATCAGTTTCTTTTCGAGGCCCGGGTCCAGCCCCGACGTGGCCTCGTCGAGGAAGAAGACGCTCGGCTCGGCGATCAGCTCTGCGCCGATCGACACACGCTTGCGCTGCCCGCCGCTGAGACTGGCCACGATCTGATCCCGCTGCTCGGCCATTTCGACTTCGGCCAGCACGCGCCGGACGCGCTGCTCGATCTCGACTTCGGACGTGTCCGACGGCAGGCGCATGCGCGCCACGTAGCGGAGCGCGCGTTCGACCGGCAGTTCGGTGTGAATGATGTCGTCCTGCGGCACGTAGCCGAGCAGCGCCCGGTAGGCCGGGTAGTGAGCGTAGAAATCGTCGCCGTTGATCAGCACCCGCCCCTCGCCGCGCCGGAACCCGCTGAGCGCGTTGAGCAGCGTCGTCTTGCCCGAGCCTGATCCGCCGACGATGGCGACGAACTCGCGCGGCCAGATCGAAAGCGAAACGTCGTTCAGGATCATGCGCGTCCCGCCGTTGGAAGCCTCCACACGGCGCGTCAGATTCAGCCCGTCGATGCGCGTCTGCGCGGCGCCGCCTGCGCGGCTGAACCCATGCGGCTGATAGGTCAGTCGAAAAGGACCGATCTGGACGACATCGCCGGAGTTCAGCGGCGCCGCGATGCTCGCGGTCAGACGCTGGCCGTTGAGGTAAGTGCCGTTGGTGCTGCCGAGATCGAGGAGAACGTGACCCTGCTCCGCCCGCTCGACGCGTGCGTGCGCCCGTGAGACGAGCGGGGAGTCGAGTTGCAGGTCGTTGGACGGGTCGCGCCCCATGGAGAGTGTGGGCGACTCGCCCAGGCTGAATTGTCCCAGCGACACCGCGTCGACCGGACGGCCGGTATAGAAGGTCAGGCTGAGCGAGTTGCCCAACGCGTCGCCAATGCGGATGATGTCGCCTTCCCGCAGCGTCTGCGTGGAGACGCGCCGGCCGTTGACGAACGTGCCGTTGCGGCTGCCGCGATCGACCACGCGATACGCAGGGCGAGCGTCGACTACCCGCTCTTCGATCAACGCGTGCTCCGACGACACGGTGGGGATTGGCACCACAATGTCGTTCGTCGGATGGCGGCCGATCGTGGTCGTCTGTTTGTGCAACGGCAGGGTCTGCGACGCGCCGTCGGGCTGGCGAATCACGACGTGCGCCTGCACGATCGGGATCATCTGTGTTGAGCCGGGACCGGTATCGGAGCGAGCGTCGGAAGTCACAGTTGCCGCTTATCGTGCACTTGTCTGAAGATGATTCGCAAGTTGCCAATGGAAAGCCGGTCGCCGTCTTTCAGATGGACGGGTCGGCCAAGCTCCAGGCGCTGATCGTTGACGTAGGTGAAATTGATGCTGCCCAGGTCTTCGAGTCGGCACACATCGCCGACGTGGAGCAGGCGCGCGTGCGAGCGGGAGACGCCCTGCGATTCCGCGCCGTGCGGGCCGAGATCGATGTCGGGCTGCGCGCCGCTGAAAGGGTCTTCACGGCCGATGACGACTTCTGGGCGATCAGGAATAGGAATGCGCCAGCCCGTATCGTCGAGAATTAACACGGTCTGCGCCGCCAGCGCCGCGCCGCACTCGTCGCAAAAGCGATCGCCGGGCAACGCCGGCCGGCCACAGCGGGAGCAGGCGACGCCGGATGCTCCAGGGAGTCGCGAGCCGCATGCCTGGCAGAAGCGAGCGAAGGGCAGATTGGGCAAACCACAGGTCGAGCAGAAGCGATTACTCATGCGGATTGCGATCACGCTTCGCCGAGCGCTTCGAGCTGCACCACGATGGCCGTGATATTGTCCGGCCCGCCCGCTGCGTTCGCGGCGTCGATGAGCTGCCGGCAGGTGTCCTGAGGCGAAGGTGCCGACAGGACGATCTGGTGGATGTCGGGATCGTCGACGTAGCCGCACAACCCATCCGAGCACAGCACGAGCCGGTCACCCGGCGCCAGAGCGACCTTGTTCAGATCGGGTTCGATCTTGGGGCGGTCGCCAATCATCTTGTAGATCACATTCCGGTTCTCGTGCGTGCGCGCCTCGGCTTGGGTAATCTGTCCGGTGTCCACCAGCCGCTGGACGAGCGAGTGGTCGGTGGTGATCTGCTTGATGCCTTCAGCGTTGACGAGGTAAGCCCGGCTGTCGCCGACATGTGCGATGTGCGCTTCGGCATCCACGATGACGGCGACGACGATCACGGTGCCCATGTCGGTGCGCGTGACCGTGCGCTGGCGATGCACGGCTTCATTGGCCGCCTGAATGGCGTTGCGCATCCAGCCGGCGATGTCCACGCCGGGCGGCGACTCTTCGAATTGGGGCACGAAGAGCGTCTCGATGGCCTGCTGGGCGACGGTCCGGACAGCGATGCCGCTGGCGACATCGCCGGCCGCGTGACCACCCGCGCCATCGGCCACCACGTACAATCCGAACGGTCGGCTGACCGACCGATACACCTGGCCCGATTCGAGCGTGAGCAGCGAGTCCTCGTTGAGCTGCCGCATCTGGCCGACATCAGTCAGCCGGCCGGTCCGAAGATCGTACGAGGTGGGGCGGCGCACGTCGGCAAGCGCCTCGCGCAGATGGTCCGCCAGGGCTGAGGCGGTCGTCAGCGCGCCGCTGAACACGTCTCGAAAAGTAAGAGCCAGGCTGGGCGGCTCGATGACGACGCGCGGTGAGTATATCTGGCCGGTCAACAGCACGAACAATGACGCGGCGAGCGTGACCACGTCTTGCTTGAGCAGGTTGCGCCCTTAAACGCCGGGCTGAATCGTGTGCGCCGACGTGAAATCGAACCAGCGCGCCAGCTTGTCGTCGAACGAGACGTGTGACAGGTCGGCCGCACCAAACGCGATGTTGTGCTGGTGCAAGAAGCTCAGGCTCTCGGCGAGCATGATGCCCCACTGCAGCACATCGAGCAACTCCTGCGGCGCGGCCAGCAAAGCGCCGGTCGTGGCGGAAGGTTCAGGCAGGACGACGTAGTAGCGGCGAGTGCCGGCGATCGTTTCGGAGAAGGTCTCGTCGGGCAGCAACGTACCGCCGTGATGCAGCCGCATGTCGGCCAGGCGACGCTCGATGGCGATGGCGTCGGCGGCGATGCTTTCCTTGACGATATAGCGCGGGTTGTGCGGCTCGATGGCGATCAAAGGAGCGCCGCACTGTTGGCAGTATTCGTCGCCGTAGGCGTTGCGCGCGTAGGCGCACGTCCGGCAGCGAATGCGTTTGCGGCGGTCCTGCGCGGAATAGGTGTTGACGGAGCTGTCAACCTTGAGGGCGCTCAGGATCTCATAGGGCAGGCTGCCGACGAGCGCGCCGATCGGCAACGCTTCGAAAAAGAATCGCGGTCGGGGCAGCGGCCGGGTGACGTCGGCATCGGATGCGGCGGTCGCGGGCGTCTGGGCCGGCTGATCGAGGTCCAGCGGACGGGTGCCGGCCGTGGCGTCGAACGGGCGGGTACTGGCGGAATCGGTCAGGGGAGTCGTCGTCATATCGCCGGCATACGCTGCCTGGAGCTGGGCCTCGCGCGGCAGGGCTGCGCTGCACCTGCGACAGAAGCGGGCATCGGGCGGGTTGTGCGTGCCGCACACGGTGCAGTTCATACGTCGCCCCCGGCGGCGCCAGGCGGGCCGGACCGGCGAAAGACGAATTCGACATTGCCAAACGTGACGCGGTATCCATCGCGCAGCAAGTTGCGGTGGGTGGCGAGGCCATTCACCTTGATCCCGTTCTGCGAGCCGAGGTCCTCGATGATGAATTCCGTGTCTTCGCGGCGGATCTGAGCATGTCGGCGCGAGACCGTTTGGGCGCCGGGGGCGTCGGACGGGATGTGGATGTCGCTCTCTTCGCTGCGACCGATGGTCAAGACGGGCTTGTTGATGGCGTGGATGCGCGGCTCCCCGTCGTCGCCAAAG
>Ga0233417_10000260_pt1 | contig 15405 bp, 16 predicted proteins | sample Sed_MG_FD_189023 | JGI IMG/M metagenome (GOLD analysis project Ga0233417, IMG submission 189023) | Sediment microbial communities from Lake Towuti, South Sulawesi, Indonesia - Sediment_Towuti_2014_0.5_MG | ecosystem: Environmental > Aquatic > Freshwater > Lake > Sediment | place: Indonesia... | reverse complement strand
GCAGCCAAGATGGCACCGCTTCAGGCTTTGTTCGCGGAAAACATAGAGGTACGTGATTTTGAAGTAGACAACGGTTTTCAGGGCGAAAACGGAACCAGCACATCTCCTGTTGGGAAGCGTGAAGCGTGATGATGGTGGTTGGCGCGTTCGAATTGCGGTCAGAATAGGAGAACCTCATGCGCATTCTAGCGATCATCTCGGGCGAATACGGACAACGGCATGTGGATAACATCCGCCAACATGGACCGTCCAACTGGGCAATTGAAGTATGGCGGGCGCCAGCCGTGTTGCCGCTTATTGTGGACTATCCTGAAGACTACGTGCCCGACACACTTCCACCAGCCGACCTGGTCCTCTCCTTCGGCGAGCATAGAGGCATTGCCGAGTTGCTGCCGGACGTGGCGCGGGTGACCGGCGCCCAGGCTGTGATTGCAGCCGTGGACAGTGAGGCCTGGTTGCCACGTGGCCTGGCGCGCCAATTGCGGGGCTGGCTGGCGGATCTGGGCGTGACCTGCGTGACACCCAAGCCATTGTGTTCACTGACCGAGACAACCTATCGGATCGGGCGGGGTCGCCACCAGCGGATTGAGTATGAGCACGCGCTGATCGCCGAATTTGCACGTTACTTCGGGCAGCCGGAGCTACGTATTAGCGTGAACTCCGAAACACGACAGATCACCTCTGTTGAGGTGAGGCGCGATGCAGTCTGTGGCTGCGCGCGCCACGTGGCCCAAGGGCTAGTCGGGCTGTCAGTTGAGGATGCGGAACACGCGGCAGGAATGCTGCACCATCATTATCCTTGCCTGGCCAGCATGGGCAAAGACATCGACTACGGAGATACTCTCATGCATATCTCCGGCAACTTGCTCAAGGAAAACGTCGGCGCACAGGTCAAGCCGTTTAAGCGCACCCAGTATATTGCGCCTGGAACTCAAAGTGAGTCGGCGCAACTGGCTTCAAACCTGGCAGAGGGATGAGCTATGGAAACTAGAGTTGTCAGGACCCTGCTTGTCAAGGAAATCAACGATTCATTCCACAACCGCTGGTTTCTGTTGTATGCCATAGCGTTTGCGGGACTGGCTCTGCTCCTTTCCTGGCTTTCCCTGAGCAGCGGCGGCATCGGGTACACTGGCTTCGCCAGTTTTGGCCGGACGGCGGCCAGCCTGGTGAATTTAGTGCTGCTGATGGTACCCTTAATGGGCCTGACGATCGGCGCCGGCAGCCTGGCCGGAGAACGGGAGCGAGGCACCTTGCACTACCTTCTCTCCCAGCCGGTCAACCGCGCTGAGGTGCTGCTGGGCAAATATCTGGGGCTGGCTGCGGCCCTGCTAGGTGCGTTGGCTCTAGGCTTCGGGCTCTCGGGCCTGGTGATTGCCGGACAAGGTGGGCAAACCGACGCAGCCGCCTATGCCTTGCTGGCGGCCTTTGCCTTCGCGCTGGCATTGGGCATGTTGAGTCTGGGATTTCTCATCAGTGTGCTTGTCCACAAGGCAACTGTGGCTACCAGTCTGGCCTTGTTTTTGTGGCTGGGATTTGTTTTCATTGGCGACATGGGCCTGATGGGTACCACTCTGGCCTTCAAATTGCCCATCGGCACCCTGTTCCACCTGGCCCTCATCAATCCTCTGCAGGTGTTCAAAATGTCGTCCCTGGTTAGTATCAACGCTACCCTGGATGTGCTGGGGCCGGCTGGCATCTATGCCATGCAGACGTATCGAGAGAGCCTGACCTGGCTCTTCCTAGGCGTGCTAGCAGCCTGGATTATTGGGCCACTATTGGCTGCCTTCCTTGTGTTTCGTCGACGAGGTGATGTATGAAACGCATTCCGCACGTGAACTTGCTCTGGTTGATAGCCATCCTGGCCCTAAGCATCATTACCGCTTGCAGTGGCAATGTCAACGATGAGCCCAGCCCACCCACAATTCATTACGGTGAGGACGCCTGTGAGCTGTGCAGCATGATCATCAGCGAGGAGACTTTTGCGGCTGCTTACGTCGCGCGGGATGGGAAGGGGCACGTATTTGACGATGTCGGTGACATGGTGCAGACTCATATACAGAATCAAGAAGCCATCGCCTTTTTTGTGCACGACTATGAGAGCAAAGCGTGGATACGTGCCGAAAATGCTAGCTTTGTACATAGCGATGAACTGCATACCCCGATGCTGTCAGGGTTGGCTGCCTTTGCTTCCTTGGAGAAAGCTGAAGCCCTGGCGACTGAGCTAGGGGGGGAGGTGTTGACGTTCGAGGAATTGTCGACGCTGTACCAGGGAATGTCGCCCATGACTATGCAAAAGGAGGGAGCCGATCCCTCCCACGATCATTAACGGATTACCTGCCACGGTAGATTACATGCCAGACAAAGGAGAGTGCTCCAAATGAACAGATTGCTTATCAGCATCGCAGCCCTTCTCTTGGTTTCTGCGTTTACCCTCACCGCGTGTGGCGGCGGCGCTGCTCCGACCAGCGCCCCACCTCCAACGAGCACCCCTCCCCAGGCGCCCGCGCCTCAGGCCTCTGCAGGGGATGCGGCAAAAGGGGAGCAACTATTCGCCAGTACCTGCGCTGCCTGCCACGGCCCCAAAGGTGAAGGCATCCAGGGCCTGGGTAAGGATATGACTGCCAGCCAATTCATCGCTGGCAAGACCGACGATGAACTGGTCGAGTTCATCAAAGCGGGCCGCGGCCCGGACGATCCGCTGAACACGACCGGGGTGGCCATGCTCCCCAAGGGTGGCAATCCGGCTCTTAGTGATCAGGATTTGTACGACATTGTGGCCTTCATACGCACTCTGCAGAAGTAACCTCGGGCCGGCGCTGCCTGCTGCCTGGTTACGGGCGTAGTCGATTTGTGTCAGGGGGTGTCCCCCACGGGTAGAAATGGCTTGAGCCGATGAATGGCCTCAGGATTCGTTATCCGCTGATGGCGCTGGCACTGTTGTCCTTGCTGGCGGCGACGTGGGGTGGGTTGTTAAACGCCGTGGCTGTGCTTTTGTTCCTGGTCAGCACCGTGCGCGCGGTGTGGCAATCAATCACTACTCATAAAGAAAAAGCCGCTTGAAGGAGTCACTTGATGAGCGCAGACTATGCGGTTATCCCAAGTTTATCGGATCTGATGTCCGAGGTGCCCACCGAGAGTATCGTCAGCCGCACCTTCTACCAGGATGACCAGATCAAGGCGATACTGTTTGGCTTTGCCCCCGGCCAGGAGCTATCGGAGCACACCGCCTCCCAGCCTGCGATCATCCACGTTTTGCAGGGGGAAGCGCACTTGACATTGGGGAACGACGAGATGGAAGCTCAGGCTGGCACATGGGTGCACATGGCCGCCAAGCTTCCGCACAGCCTGATTGCCAGGACTAAGGTGGTCATGCTGCTATTGCTGGTGAGGGGCGACCTGTGAGTCCTGAACGTCTGGGGCGCTAGAAAAGCTTGTTCAGTCACTCTCTACCGTGATAGGTGTGCGGAATGCCAGCAAGGCGGATTACTCCAACCCGCCCTGCTGGCTGTGAATCTGTGCCCTATTCGCCTGCCTCTGGCTGCCCGCCGCTTGGCCCGCCAGTCTCATTAACCGTCTTCTTGAGGGCGTCCTCAAACTTGTTGAGTGTCTCATCGATGAGGGCATCGCTATGCTCGTAGCAAAGGAACCAGGGCTCGCGAGCATCCGCCTCGGCCCACACACCCAACTCCATGAGGTTTACCATAACGCTATCGTAGAAGCCGGCATCATGATACTTTAGATCGCGCAGTTCTTTGATAGGCCTATCGGTGATCAAGAAGCCCTGCATAGCCGGCAGGCCGGTCATCTGATGCGGTACGCCGGCCTCGCTCAGAATTTCGTCTATGCCGCTCTTGAGCCGTTGCCCACGCCGAGCCACCGTCTCCAGGATGGGCTGGGCCTCCAGTATCTCCAACACGGCGTCGGCCGCGACCATGCCCACTGTGTTGCCGGAAAAGGTACCGGCGTGGGAAACCTGACCGGGGACTATGGTGCTCATCACCGCACGTTTGCCGCCGAAAGCGGCTACCGGAAAGCCGTTGCCCAACGACTTGGCGTAGGTGGCCAGGTCAGCTCGCACGCCGAATGCTTCCTGGGCGCCGCCATTTGCCACGCGGAAGCCAGTCTTTACCTCGTCGAAAATCAGCACGATGCCGTATTCGTCGCATAGCTTGCGCAGATGCTGCAAAAAGCCCGGTACTGGCTCCAAGCCAGCCAAATTGCCCAGCGTCGGCTCGACCATAAGAGCTGCCAGTTCCCACCAGCGCTCTTTCACCAGCTTTTCCGCCAACTCAAAATCGTTGAAAGGCAGGGTGATAACATACTCGCGGATCCCTTTGGGAATTCCTGAACTCATCTGCTGGGCGATGGGGCTGCGGCGTGAGCCGATAGCACCTAACGCAGTGCTGGCGGTGGAAAAGAGGGCATAATCATGCATGCCGTGGTATTGCCCCTCGAACTTGATGAACTTCTCCCGGTTGGTATAAGCACGTGCCACGCGCAGGGCGTGCATGGTCGCCTCGGTGCCCGAATTGGCAAAGCGCAGCATCTCCATGCCAGGGACCATGCGCACGATGCGTTCGGCAACCTGCACCTCCATCTCGGTGGTGGCTGCAAACACGGTGCCGTGCTTCATCGCCTCGGCCACTCGCTCCACCACGGTCGGGTAGGAGTGGCCCAATATGATCGGCCCCCAGGCCAAGCGGAAGTCGATAAACTGGTTGCCGTCGGCGTCCCAGATGTAAGGGCCTTCAGCTTTGCTGACCATGGGGCTATAGTCTGGCCCCCAGTAGCGAAAGTTGGAGTTGACACCGGCCGGGAATACTTTCTTGGCTCTTTCGTAGATGGCGATGGCTTTGTCGCGTTTCATAGTTGGTTGCTCCTTTTTGGTGTAGTCTGAAAGACTTGAGGAATGGGCCTGCCGACCTGTTGCCCTTTCCTGAAAAGCTTAACCCCAGAATATTTTGACTTCTATCTCTACTATGCCTGTATCACCCCCCAAGCTTCATAGATGACCTTGAGAGTGGCGAGAGAGGTGATGAGAGTGAAATACACCGCTGGCACCCCAACCTCCGAAAGGGGATCTTGGCTGAGCAGCCCACTCCACACGTCTCGGTGGGCTGCATAGACAAGCTCAGGGCCCGTCATTGTCCGTCCTTGCATGTTGATGGCCTGCTCAGCCGATGATCCGATACGTCTCCACTCGCTCGTGGATTTCAATGCCTCGCCGATACAGCTCGGAGAAGAAGATGAGCGGGTCGATGGCTATCTCCGGTGGTACCACCCCTCTCACCTGGACATCGCCCCGCGCGATCATCTGTGCACCGATGCTCAGCGGGATGGCGATGTTCCTGTAATAGGCGGCTTGGCCGCCCCATACCTCCTGTGGGGGGTGGCGGTTCCAGAGCGTGATTTTCAGGGCTTGTCCGCTCCGCCTGCCGTAGGCTTCTACCAACAGGCCGTAAGCCCACAACGGTGTCTCCTTGCTCTCAGGCAATTGGAGCAGGAGCTCGTACATCATCTCGAAAGGAGTGGTCTGGACGCCTAGGGCGTTGACCGGCTCGTCGCTGTAAAGGCCTGACTCCAACATAGCCTTGGTCAGCCGCATAACCTGGGGCGGGAAACAGCCGCGCACTGAGACCGCCCCGGCCGCCAAGGTCTTGGGCATAGTCCGGGTCTCGGGGTGGGGGATGTAGTACACCTCCTGCACGCCGATAGGGCCCGGAAAGGTAACTGTCTTGGCCCCTGCGAACGGCCCGACCGCGTGGAACTCGCCATCCTTGTAGTAAAAGCGGGTCTCGGTCTTGGGGTGAAATTCCCAAAGCAGGGTGACCAACAAACCGGGCGCTGGAGCCGGACAACGGAAGGCGGCGAAGTTGATCTGGATCTCGTCCACCACGTCCAATTGATCGGCAGCACGGCGGGCCATGACATTGGTGATACCCTGGGTGGCGCCGACGCCTGGAATGAAGACGAGGTTCTTTGCTTTGGCTGCGGCATCGTAGCTCCACTGGGTCTCCTCGGTGGACACATCCAATCCGCTGATGCCTGCTTCAACACATGCCCGCGTGACCGCCAGATCGTACTTCCACGGCAAGCCGTTGAGAACCATGTCAAAGTCCTGAAAAGTCCTGACCAGGCTGGGATGGTCATTGGCGTCCACCCTAAGGACACTCAGTCGCGGATCGCCGATGTCGGCTGCCAGTGCCTCGGCTGCGGCGACGTTGTAGTCGCCCACGACGATTTGATCAAAGTCCGAGTATTCGGCCAGGTCGCGCGTGGCGTGCTGACACACAGCGCCTGCGCCGCCCAGTGCCAGGATACGCATGGTGCGCCCTCCTTTCTCACCGTGGAGGCGGTAGACTGTTGCCAGAAGCCAGGGTGGGGTGGGGCCAGGCCAACAACCTGTCCCACACCCTATGCGCATTGTCGGCTTCAAGTGAGCTCTCGGGCGCGCTGGTAGATGCGCTCGAGCTCGCGTTCGACATCCTCTTCGAGTGGCAATGGCTGGTGGATGGACAGGATATTTTCCACCCTATCATAGGCCTCATCCATCAGCGTGGGCCTGCCAGCAGCGTCCCACCGCTCGAAGCTGTCGTGTACACCGAATTGGCTGACATACCACCTGCCACTGTGGATGCTTTCCACGGTTGAGGGTTCGGCCAGGAAGTGGCCACCTGGCCCGACTTGGCTGATGACATCCTCGAGCCAGGTGCCCGCGAGGGCCAGGATGCCCTCGCGGGCCCGTGTGGCCATTCTGAAGACCTCAACATCAATCAACAACTGTTCCAGGCACAGGTTCATCGAGCTGCCCAGCAATCCTGGCCCCACCAGGATGTCAGGCCAGACCAGCGCTGACAGTAGTCCGTTCAGTGCCCGTTCGTAGCTGGCCTGGATGCCGGGCACATGGTGGTCCGATCCGATGCCTGAGGCCTCTACTGGCAGGCCATAGAAGCGGGCCATCTCCGTGGACGCCGCGCTCATCAGGCCCGCCTCGACTGAGCCAGCGCTGTACCGCCCCGAGCGGGGATCAATGACTGCCAGGGCGGGTGCATAGATGAACGGCGTGCCCGGCGCGGCTGCCTGAACCAGGCACAGCATTGCCAGCACCTCGCAGTTGCCCAGCAAGATCGTGGCCAGTGGGCTGGCAGGTGCGGTCGCACCAATCAGAGGCATAGGCATAGCTGCCACCGGGATGTCCCACCCCAGCAGGGCCAGGTAGGCGTCAGTGTATGGTCCCTCAATGACCAACGGTGAGCGCGGACACAGCAAGTAGGACAGGGGGTGCGTACGGCGAATAACCTCTTTTTCGCCAAAGACCACCTGGAGGACTTCCAACAGCCAGGGCGCCTGTTCGGGAGACTCAATCACGTCCTGGACGTGCTTGGAGAAGTTACGAAAGAGGTCTCGCCAGTAGACAACCCACTCGGCGATGGTGTCCGCGCCTTCTCCGCTGTCATAGATCATGCTCCAGTAGACGCCGATCTCATCCACGTAGTCAATCAGGCGAGTGGCCTCCAGCCAGTCATTGTAAGTGCCGGGCCGGCGCTCCCACGTCTCGCGATCGAGCACAAAGATGGCCTCACTATCGATGAGCAGAGTGCAGTCGCCCGCATTCATGGGCAAATCCCAGCCGGGCCGGCGCGCCCCCAGGATGAAGTCTTTAGGGGCCAGGCGCAACGACTCTTCGACCAGGGCACGTGGGAAGCGCACAATACCCGTGTTGTCATCTACTTCCGCCCCGGCCTGTTTCAGAATGGCGCGGCCCTGACTTGTCTCCACCCGCACGCCTGTGCTGGCCAGAATTCTGAGGGACCGTTCGTGTACCTGCTCTCGTTCGCCCTGTGAAAGTACTTGTGCCAAAGTCTGCATATGCTAAGCTCCCTGTTTGCCAGAGCGTGGGCGATTGCCACGTCCCACCAACGGCAAGTGTTCACGGTAACTTTCTCATTGCATTCTCCCGGATAGCTTCGCAATGTAGTGTGGTCAGGTCCGGGGCAGATCCAACCCGTCTAGCCCTTGATGACTGGCACCTTGATTACTGGATTTTTCGCGGTGCGTGCTGCGCAGCCTGCCTGCCGCCTTTATGACAGTCGTAAGCTTATCAGCAGCGCGCCGCCAGGCCACGGCTGGGACTCAGCGTCGTCTGTTCTGCTTGCCGCTATGCTGGGAGGCCCACGAGCCTCCTGGCCAGGCCGACCGCGGAGATGGCATCCTCGGCGTAACCATCCGCGCCGATCTTTTCAGCCCAGCTTTGGGTAATGGGCGCGCCACCTACCATCACCTTGACCTGGTCGCGGAGTCCGGCTTCTGTGAGCGCCTCGATGATTCGCTGCTGTTCAGGCATGGTCGTGGTCAGCAACGCCGAGGCCCCTATGATCGTCGCATTGGCTTGCTTGGCAGCAGCCACAAAGTCGGCCGGTGACTTGTCAATACCGATGTCGGTGACGTGAAAGCCATGGGCGGTCAGCATAGTTCCCACCAACGTCTTGCCAATCTCGTGCATGTCACCCTTCACGGTGCCAAGCACGACCCGGCCCAATACCTCCCGTCCCTGGCTGTCGACCAGGGCTGGCTCCAGAATAGCCAGGGCCGCCTTCATTGCCTCGCCTCCCAGGATCAGGTCGGGCAGAAAGTACTCGCCACACGAGAACATCTCGCCGACACGATTGATACCGGGTGTGAGTCCCTCGTTGATACAAGCGAGTGGATCTAGACCCTCCTCGAGGGCTTGCCTGGCTATTGCCTCAGCCTCCTCTGGCTCGCCGTCCACCACTGCCTGGGCCAATCTACTGAGGGCCTCACCTCTTGACGTCATAGGTTCCTCTCCTTCGTCGCCAGATACTTTCGGCCGTCGCTACATACCCAACTGTCGCCCTGCCGTATCCAATATGGCCTGCAATTCGGCCTGGATCGCCTCCTCCAGCGGTTCAGGTTCATGCTCGGCCAGAATTCGGCCCAGCTTGGCCCGAGCTCTGCGTCGAATATCGGGGGCTGGCTCTCCCTCAGTTGTCCATCGCGGGTGGCTCAACTCTGGAATCCAGAACTGCCGCACGTGGCGTCGCGTGTGCTTTTGAGCCAGGAAATGCCCGCGGGGGCCAACGGCGGTGATCACATCCAGCGCCAAGCCATCGGGGCTGGTATCAATGCCCTCGACCAATTTTCGATTTATGTGATAGATCTCGTCGTCAAAAATGAGCTGCTCGGGCACCAATAAGGTGGAGGCGCGCAACATACCCCCTCCGGTAACGATGTCCGCGCCGGCCAGCGCCACCATCAAAGCTGTGTAGACGCTGTCGCGGCCCAACTGCCAGGTGGCTGGCTCGGGACCGTCCATACCGAACGCGCCAGCCAGAGTCGGGACGCCCCAGTCATGGGCTATCTGTACGGCCGCCGTATTGCACAGATATTTCTCAGGTGTGCTGACAACGTAATTCGCTGAGCGAGGATCCATCACCGAGGCCAGGATCGAGTGAAAGACGGGAGCGCCGGGCGTAACCAGTTGCATCAATACCAGTGCACTGATCACCTCCGCGTTCGCCACTACCAGGGCCCCGCCCGCCGCCGCCGGCGCCGTGGAGCCCATGGTCGGCATGGCCATGAAACCTACCGGAATGCCTGCCTGGGCATATACCATGCCGGCCTCTATCCCCTCCTTATCTTGGCCCAGGGGAGCTATGGTGCAGATCAGGACGGAAAAGGGTGGGCGGGCCCGCATCCTTTGGCTGTCGCCGGCAATCACCTCCCCCATGCGCACGGCGTACTGGGCAGGTTGCTCCCCCATGACCGTCTCCGTTTGCACGTGTTTGACCGTGTTGTTGAAGCTGGCGTCCAACTCGTGCAGCGGCGCCAGGCGACCACAGTCCCGGGCGCTTACCATTGGCCAGTAGAAGGCTACTGAGTGGAGATATTCGGCCACCCGGGCCATCTTGGCAACGTCTTCCTTGCGCGAAGGGCGCTGCTGTCCTGTTTCAAAGTCGATCGTCTCCGTCCCACAACCATCGGTCCCGAAATAGCTGCGCGTGCCATCCAGGATTAGATCCGTTTCGTTGACTCGCCCCGCCAGCCTGTACGAGCGGGGGGCATGGCTCATGGCCTGTGTTACCAGGTCTGGCGGCAAGCGCACCACCTGGCGTTCCATATCCACCTCGGCCCCGTGCTCCGCAAACACATCCAGAGCCTGCTGGGAGGGAAACTGAATTCCGACGTGCTCCAGGACATGCAACGTAGCCGACCTGAGCGCCGCGAGTTGGTCGGAGTCCAGCACCTCCAGGCCAAATATAGGCTGGATCGGTTGAATGCTCGGCATCTTCCTACCCTCGTCAGATAACGTCAAACGCAACCCTACGGCTCAAAATGAAATTCCGGGCCCAGAAAGCGACGCAGAATGCGCTCTAATTCTGCTTCCACCTCTGCCCCCAGCCGGGGAGGCTGATGTTGAGCCAGTGTGTCCCGGGCTTTGAGGCGACAGACGGACTCGATCGTCTCACCTTTGGCCTGCCAGGTTTCGTATGTGTCGCGGTTCAAGATTTTGGGCAGCCAATGTTCACGGAAGGTGAGCCGGGTATGCCTGGCCTTCAGGAAGTTGCCGCGCGGCGTGTTGGCTTTGATCAAGGCCACCTCTTCATCCAGATCGTGCCATTGAATGCCCTGAATCATGCGTCGCAGACCCGCAATCAACTCGTCATCCAGAACCATCTGCACGTACGAGATAGTCGACCCAGCGTCCGTAGCGCCCACGCCGTAGATAATGTTAGCTCCCTCAAGCAATAACGGAAGGGCGGTGATGGACTTCTCATAGCCAGCCTGGGCGTCCAATTGCTTGGCATCTGAAGAGAGTCCACCGCACATGGAGAGCATGCCATAGGTGCGTGCCATCGCGGCTGCCCCGCCGTTGACCATCCCCCGTTCTGGCGCCCCCAATGGCAGCAGGCCGGTGCGCATGTCGAGCACCGCAGATACACTGCCGTACAACAAAGGTGTCCCAGGATGCAGGATTTGCAGTGCGATAACCCAGGCCAGGATGTCGGTGTTGATCACGACCAATTCACCCAGCAGCGTCGCCGGCGCCGAGGCGCCGCCCATGGCCATGCTGAGCAGAGTGATCGGAACACCGCACCCGGCCCAACCCAACATGCAGCGCACATTCTCAGGCGTGAAATAGCCAGGACTGATCGGGCAATACACGGTGGCGAAGCTAGGATGGGCGCGTAAGGCTTCTTCGCCACCAGCCACCGCCGCCAGCATTTCCATCGCAGGTTCCACACGTTCCGGCGACAACACGCGGTGCACCATTGGCTTTCTGGTGCAGCGTAGCAACTCGGCAATCTCGACCAGGTCTGAGCAATCGCCCTGGTCACTAGCCGTGACGGTGGGACGCACGATGTCCACCTGTGGCAGGGCGTCCTGCAAGGTCACCAGGTCGCGCACATCGTGCCGGGTAGCCGGCCGACGCACTCCAGTGTGCAGGTCGAACACGTTCAGCGGGGTACCGGCGCCCATAAAGCGGGGGCCCTGCTCAAAGGGCACCGGGCTTTCGCCAGCCCGGTCGTAAAGCCTGACATCCCTCGGCAAGCTGGCTAGAGCCGTCTCCACCAATTCCGGTCGCACGCGCACCATGTGTGTCTCCCGATCAACCAGGAAACCGGCGGACTCCAGGCGGGCCAAAGCGGCCGGCTCTGGGACGCAAAAGCCCACCTCACACAGGATCTCCACCGACTTGAGGTGTATCAAGTCGGCCATGGAGTCGCTCAGGCGGTTGACGAACATGTGGGCCTCTGCCTACAACACGGGAATCAGACAGGTTAGCCGCCGACTTCTCGGTGCTCAGGGCCGAGACGTGGTTTATGGTCTGTGTCAGACGGCCACGCCTCGCCCCAGCGATACGACAGCTTGTACATTTTGAGGATCATGAATGTCTCGGCGCGCAGTACGCCAGGCACCTGCCGAAGCTTGTGGTTGAGGAAGGTGACGAAATGACCCATATCCTTGCAGTAGACCTCGGCAAACAGGTCAAAACCGCCAGAGGCCAGGAAGAGGTAGCTGACTTCCGGGAATTGTATGATCTGGTGGGCAACGGCGTCTACCTGACCGGCCTGGACGGACACCCCGATCATCCCGGCTGCGTTCCATCCCAGAAACTGAGGTTCGACAATGCCGACGACCTGGAGCACCTTGCTGTCGATCAGCCGCTTCACGCGGCGGCGCACCGCCCCCTCTGACATGCCCAGCTCAGCCGCAATGTCAGTGAATGACATCCGCCCATCATATTGCAGACACCGGATAACCGCCCGGTCAGTTTTATCCAGGCGCCCCACGAGTTTGAACCTTTCCAAGTGGTCTGCCGCCATTCTATCATATTTCGTAAGAATAGTCAAGTAGTTTTACGAAATTCGTAAAATATAGGGCGCAAAATCGCTCTATTAGTCATTTTGTGAATTTGCTGGTATGGGTTATCTGCTGCGCATGGTGACCAAGCGCACGCCGTGTCGGCGCACCTGGCGGAAGTTCGCGCCCTGACTGACCGCGCGCAGCACCGCTTCCACGTCCTGGACAACTGCTCCGGAAAGGAGGTGTACGCCGTAGTCGAAGAGGGCTGGCGAGAGGGGTGTGCTGGGGCCGAGAACCAATACCAAGGCTTCCGGGCGGCGCAGCGCCATCAGTCCCTCAAAGGTGTGATTGATCAGCGTCGTGCCCGTGATGGCCAACACATCTGCCCGGGGAATCACGTCGCGTGCGGCCTCAGCCGGCAAATCCTTGCCGCGGGGCTGAAGCTCCAAAACCCATAAGCGTCGCACACATTCTTGCAGATGAGGAGTGAAGGGAAAATGACCTACCAGAGCCACATCCTTGCCTGTGCCCTGCTGGGCGATCACTTCCTCGGCGTTAAGATCTACCCAATCGGCCTCTCGTGCAGGCAGCAGCGCATTGATGGCTGCCATCCCGATGGAGGCCTCCATCACGCTCGCAGAGCGGGCCAATTCGGCTAGTTGCAGGGCGCTCCGTTCCAGCAACTGCCCAGCCTCGCGGACGGCCGGACCACCCCCGTGATGGTGATCGTCCAGCTCGTGCAGAGTCGAGGCCAAACCACAGCGCCGCTCGCCGCCAATTTCGACCACCACCGCTGACCAAAACGCGCCCACACGCACATCAAGCAGGCGGCCATCTGGCAGACCACTCAGCAGATTATCTATGAGGCTCATCGACATTCTCCTGTCCTGGGGGTTACAAGTCTGCGGGGGGCTGGGGCGGCACGCGCAACGTACGCTCGTGACGATAGCTGGTCTGCCCCGGCCGTCCACCCTTGAGGCGGTGGACATACCGGCGCTGGACTATGTCGATGGCAACTTGCGTGTCGTCTCGGCCCCGCGAAAAATAGGCTGCCAGCCCGGCTGCCCACTCAACAGTCCGCTCGGGCACCGGCCGCCCTTCGGTCTGAATTACCACGTGCGCACCAGGGATGCCACGCGCATGTAGCCATATATCGTCATGGGAAGCACGTCTGAAGGTCAGTTTGTCATTCTGGAGGGCGTTTTTGCCTACCCACACCGGGAAACCGTCTGGTGACACGAAGCGCAGCGGGCGGGCGGCAGGGGTTGAATGCGGCGAGCGTCTTTTCCTATGGTAGCCTGCCTGTGTCAAGGCTATGCTGACTGCATCGATCTCAGGCCGGTTCTCGGCCATGGCCAGGTCCAGTGCTAATTGATCCAGGTATTCCATCTCTGCTTCGGCCTGGGCGATTCGCGCCGGAATCTCTGCCGATCCCCTCTGGGCTTTGCGGTAACGTCGAAAGTAGGCGCTTGCGTTTTCGACCGGAGACAGCGCGGGATCCAGGCGAACGTGCAAGGCTGGCTGCCCGGCTGCCCATTCGACGACCAGCTCCGATTGCCCCGGTTCTACCTGGTGACCATAAGCCAAGATGGCTTCGCCCATTTGCTTCAGTGCTTGGGGATCACCCGCAGCCGCGCGTTCTTGATTCAGTTTGGCCAGCCGACGCGCCACACGCTCACGGCCAGCCTCGAGGACCGCGAACAAAGCGGCCTTGGCTGGCCCGTATCCGCTTTGCTCCCCGGCGTAGTAGGCCGCCACTGCCGCGCTCATGCTTTCGAGCGGTTCCCAGCTTCCCAGGTGCGTCAGGGGATAGGCGGCAAAGGCAATGACATCCCCTGCCTCGTCGCGGACGAGACAGGGTTGGGGCGGCTCCAGGACTACAGCGTGGCAGGCTTCCAGCAGGGGTGTGATGTGTTGGACACTGGAGACAGGCACTTCCGTACTTCCGAACACCCGGAACGCGATCTCCCGCGCCGCCAGCGGGCTGACCCCGGCGATGCCTCCCACCAAGGCTTGCCGCAGGAGGGTATCGGGCGACTGCTGGCCCAGAAGTACTCGCAGGCGATACTCGTTGATGTCTCCTGGTAGTAGCTTGTCCTGGGCAGGGGGCGGGGCATAAGGGTGATTGGGCAACACCACGCGGTAGCGATTGATCTCGGGCCCCACCCGCTTGACGGAATCCAGCACCACCCCGTCCTCTCCAGCCAGGACCAGATTGCTATAACGCCCTATTGCCTCGGCAACCAGTGTCACTCGCGCGTGAGGGCCGTCAAAGGTCAGCCGCAGAATTCGTTCGGCGGCTGGCTGTTGCAAGTCGACCAGACGTGCGCCGCGCAGGTGTTTTCGCAAGAGAAGCCCGAACGGCGACATAGTGTCAACACCGCGCCGGGGCTTGTCCGCCAGCAGGTGGATGCGTGCAGTCTCGGGGTGAGCGCAGGCGAATAGGTATTGGCGCTGCCGGCGGGCATAAACCTCTAGAGCCACCGACCAGTCGTCCGGGAGCAGCACCTGCTGGACACGGCCGTCGAGCAGCTCTGCGCGCAACTCGGCGGCGATCGCAGCCACGCTGAGGGCATCGAAGGTCATAAGAACCGAGACTTGATTACCAGTTGAAACTCATCAGCTCCGCCAGATCGCCAAGGGTGTACCTGCCGCGTATACGAATGCGGCTTAGCTCGAAGAGATTGTCTGAGTCGTGCGTGGCCCCTTGCGCGGTCCCCACCGCTCCCCAGAAGTAGGCTGACTTGAGGACAGCCACGGTCAGCTCATCGTAGCTACCCGAGGGATAGGAGAAAAAGCGTGTGGTGGTGCCGGTACGGGCTTCAATGGCTTCCTTGGCGGCGACGATCTCGAAAACCAGAAAATCCACGTCTTGGCCGCTCAAGTCGTAGTGGCGGTAGCCGTGGGGCTGAAAATCCATGCCGGCACGCTGCATCTCTTTCACCATATCCCATGTCAGATAGGCTGGGTCATCGAAGTCAATGGGATACGTCACCAGGAAGAAGGTGCCCGCGTACCCATATTTCTTGAGCAGGGGGAAAGCGTTGGTGTAGGTATCTTGATAGCCATCGTCAAAGG
>Ga0233417_10000257_pt1 | contig 15514 bp, 20 predicted proteins | sample Sed_MG_FD_189023 | JGI IMG/M metagenome (GOLD analysis project Ga0233417, IMG submission 189023) | Sediment microbial communities from Lake Towuti, South Sulawesi, Indonesia - Sediment_Towuti_2014_0.5_MG | ecosystem: Environmental > Aquatic > Freshwater > Lake > Sediment | place: Indonesia... | reverse complement strand
CAGAAGGGGGTCATCGCCTGATGCCCCTCAAGGGTGCCCGCTACCGCTACAAGAAGGGCACCAAGATGCGCCTGGCCTTCAAGGATGGCGAGGTCGTGGAGGCCAAGAACATGCGGACGGGGGCCACCCATACCCCCGCCGAGTTCGCCGCCGACCGCCACAAGCCCAAGTCGCCTGAGAGGCTGGGCACGTAGCCATGGGCATCCTCGGCGGAGGCGGCGGAGGCGGCATCTTCGGTGGAGGGGGCAAGGACAAGGGCCCCATGGGGGGCATGATGCAAGCCGGAGGCATGATCGACCCCCTGATGGGCCTGTTCTCCCTCTTCGGAGGCGGAGGGGGCGGAAAGAAGGGCCCATTCGGCTTTCTCGGCTTCAAGAAGGGTGGTAGAGTCCCAGGAAAGGGCTCCACGGACTCGGTGGCCGCCAAGTTGACTCCCGGGGAGGTCGTCATCCCCAAGGGCCAGGTCCCTGGAGCCAAGAAGGCACTCTCGAAGGGGAAGAAGGCTCCCACCTACTTCTCCAAGTCGCCGGAGATGCTGATGCCTCCTCGGCGGAAGGGATACTGACATGGCGGTACGGCAGCCCACGGTCTCACTCCTCACGGATGATGTCATGCTCATCACCTGGGCCGGTCTCCTCAACGGGGACAACGGGGACCCGGTGCTCCTGCCCTTCGCCGCCGACAAGTGCTGGCACGTCACCGGCACCTCGGGCGTGGGCGGAGTCGCCCGCCCCAAGGGCCACAACAAGGGCCTCCCCACCGTGGACCTGACCAACGACCCGATCCTGGCCGACATCCAGGGCAACGCCATCGCGGGCACCGTCAACACCGTGGAGCAAGTGGTGGAGAACACGGCCTGGATTTACCCCCACATCACCGCGGGGGACGGCTCCACCAACCTCGAAGCCCGCCTCGTGGCCCGGAGGATGCGCTGATGGAACTCTCCGATCAGATTCGCCAGGCCGACAACCTGATCGCCTTCCTGGATCGCTTCAAGGACATCCCGGAAATCCTCCGCACGGCCCAGTCCATCAAGGGCAGCATGGGGGACCTCCTCCGGGATCAGGCCGCCGAGAAGGTCAAGCTGGAAGAGGCCAAGAAGGCGGTGGCCGAGACCCAGGAGATGCTGGAGAAGGCCAAGGGTGCCGTCAACGACCAGGCCATCCGCCTGGAATCCCTCAACCGCAAGATCGCCGCCTCCCAGTCGGCCCATGCCCTCATCCTGCAAGCCGTCCAGGCTGACAAGGACAACCAGGCCGCGGTGGTGGACCAGTCCGTCCGTCAGTACCGAGAGGCCAAGGCCAAGGAGACCGACGAGTACGTCGCGGGACTTCAAGCCCAGATCGACGCCTTGACGAGCAAGCGTGATACACTCCAGACCGAGATCGACTCACTCTTGAAGCGATTGGGGGGATAGCAGATGGCTCGTAGGCAAGCAGGTATCGTATCGGACCTCTCGGCGGCCAACGCCTCCGCGTTGACCCGGGTTGAGTTGGACCCGGCGGGCACCATCCATGTGACCGAGATTGGGGTGTCCATGAACGGGGCGCCCAACTCGACTCTCGTTCCCGTGGAGTTCAACCTGAAGCGGACTTCGACGGGGGCGACGACCAAGACCTCCCAGACCCCGGACAAGATTTACCGGGACACCTCGGCGGCCCTGGCGACTGCGGCCTCGGTCGAGGTGACCGGCTCCGAGGGCTCCATCATCGGCAACCCGCTGCACCGCTGGTTCGTTCCCGTCGTCTCGGGCATGATCTGGGTGGCGGCTCCTGGTCGAGAGCCCGACATCCTCGCTGCTGACTTCGCGGCCCTCCAGAACGTCGCCGCTCTGGGAGCCTCGATCAACGCCGCGTGCTACATGGTATTCGAGGAGTGAGGGCAGGCCATGCTGGTCTGCCTTCGCTCCGCGACCTTCCAGTATCCTGACGACACGGGGGCCATCGTGGTGGAGCTTCGGCGCTCCCACGACACCGACGCCCGGACCAGGAACAAGGCGTTCGTCGTCACCCGGCGCCTCACCCGCCTCCGTGCGATGACCACCAAGGAGTACGGCACCTACCGCGAAGCTGCTGGACGATGGGACCTCGAAGTCCGTAAACTGACTGATGAGGGTCTCCAGCGCCGAGACTTCAGCATTCTAGGCTTTCACGAGGAGGGGTAGCATGGCCCGTCTAGACGATCTAACCGCCGAGTTGGAGGCCGCCCTCCAGCAGCCTGCCGCCAACTTCCCCGCCGAGATTCGCCAGCGGCTCAAGGAAGCCTGGGACGAGGGACAACTCTCGATGCGTGTGCGTACCAGTACCGCGGCGCTCGCGGGGGATAAGGATAGCAAGGCAGTCAGAACGGCGGCGGCAGAGGTTCGTGTCACCGACGCGATGCTGGCCGAGGGCAAGGACCCGCTCAGCCCCATCTTCACCGCCGAGTATCAGAGTCGTGTTCAGACCGAGGAGGGCAACCACCTGAAGTGGGTGTGCCTCGGCGTGCCGCTCACGGAGGAGTTCCAGTGAGAATCCTCGCGCCCCGGTCGTCTGTCATCTCGCTGGTCACCGCCACCCCCCGTCGTCGCCTGCCGTCCATCATCAAGGACCCACAGGGGTACAAGGCGTGGCTCCGCTGGCAGCGGGAGGGAGTGCAGGCGCGCCAAGTGCCTCGGTCGTATCAGGAAGCCCTCGATGAGGCCATGGCGTTCTGGACGCACTACGAACAGGTCAATCGAGACTTCCTCCCCGACGACCCGGTGTACTCCATCTTCCGCTCAGGCGCCGCGCTCTCCACGACGGCGGACCACCTGGGCTTCGGGGCGTCCTCCACCGGCCAGGTGCGGATGCTGGAAATCATCATCGGGGGTGAGGCCACGGCCTCTGCCGTCAACCGGATCGTGATGCAGTTGTCTGGCAACCCAACGGGCCAAACCGCGATCACCCCGGAGAAGTTCAACACCCACTCCCCCGCTGCCGCCGGAGTCTACGGTCACTCCTCGACGACCGCCCTCTCAGGCAACCCGAAGAACGTGTTTGCCTTCAACGCCTTCGGCGGCTTCGTTGACTACAAGTACCCTCCCGGCGGCGAACTGTACTTCAAGGATGGCGATGAGTTGTCCTGGCGCTCGGCGTCAGGCACCTCGACCTGCTCCTCCACGGGTATCTTCGAGGAGTTGTAACACGCGATGGCGACGTACACCATCGCGGACGACCAGCCGACCCTCACGACGACGAACGTTCAGGCCAACGGGCTCGCCGCGCACCACGTTGGCGCCAAGCCTGGGGCCAGCGTCGGCCTAGAGGTTATTGATTTCCTGTGTCTGGCCTACAACGACACAGACACGCAACGAGTCGGCCTCTCTCGGATCACCCCCACAAACCCCGTCGCGCAGACGCCAGAGAAGTTCAACACGCACTCTGCGGCATCCGCCGCAGTGGCCATGGAGGACTCGGATACAGGTTGGGCCAACGATCCTTCCCAAATCATCTGTGTAGGCAGCCGTAATTCCTCGACCACCGGGACGCATATGTGGCGGCGAGGGTGGACTCGCCCCAACCCCCGTCAGGGCCTCTTCGTCAAGTCCGGGGAGTCTACCTACATGACGGTCTGGATTCACATGATCGCAGGGGCGACCGCCTACGATGGCGCGTGGGACAGCCACATCACGTTCGCGGAAGATCAGGCCGAGGTCTCCTACAACCGCTCCGCGTATCGTCGGCGCGGTCACGGGCAGGCGCGGGCCGGGTACTACCATGCCAAGGACTCCAAGATCGGGTTCAACGGGCTCTCCACCGCCCATCACGGTCTGAAGGACATGCAGCCGGATCACGCGGTCCTTTGTGCCCTTGACTGGCCCGAGAGCTATGCGCGAGGGAGTGATCTTCTGCTCCTGCTGGAGGGGACCCCGCCCGCCGACCAGTTCGCCTTCTTTGAGTACCGGACGCAGGACTACGTATGAGTGAGACCGTCCGGAAGGTTCCACGGCAGTCACCGGACCTGCACCCGCATGTCCGCGGGGGATACTTCCGCTTCCCGTACTTCAACGAGAACTTCCCCCGGAGCCCCATCCCGTACCGCTACGGGCAGGACATCCTCCAGGGGCCTCAGGCGTGGGTCCCTCCGGCGTACCAGCGGTTCCCATACTTCAACGACAACTTCCCTCGCAATCCGATCCCCTGGCGGTATGGGCAGGATGTACTCCAGCCGGAGCGGGCGTTCCTGCCCCTGGGCTTCCAGCGGTTCCCCTTCTTCCAGGAGCCTCCCGCGGCCCCGGCCAACCCGGTCATCCAGTTCATGCACGCGAGGTTCCCGCTGGCAGACCCCCCAGCGTGGGTGCCTCCTGCGTTTCTCCCGTTCCCCTACTGGCAGGCACCCCCGGCTGGAGCCAACCCAGTCATCTCCTTCATCATGGGCCAGGCCCTCCTCCGGGACCAGGACCCGTGGATCATGGCTGGGTTTGCACGGGTGGTCCCCTTCGCCCCGATCAGCCAGGTCCCCTCCTTCCTCTACGGGCGGGCCCTGCTGGAGCCAGAGACCCTCTTCCCCCGGGCCGAGTACCAGCGATTCCCCTTCGTCTCCACGACGCCCCCACCGCCAGCCAACCCCGTCATCTCCATGCGGATGGGCCAGCCGGTCCTCGTGGGCGCCGAGGTGGAAGCCGCCGCCTTGACGCACTACCAGCAGTTCCCCTACTGGCAGGAGCCACCCGTGGTCCCCGGGGGCGAGGAGTACATCATCACTTTCCGCCGCCGCCGCGGTAGGTAGTAGGTATACTTCCCACTCAAGGAGGAACACATGGCAGACACACCCGATCCCAAGCCCGCTGGCGACCCAGGCCCCCAGCCTGCCCTCTCCATCGACGACATCCGAAAGGCCGTGGGGGAAGAGGTAGACGCCCGCCTCGCCAACTACACCCCACCGGACCCCCCGGCCCGGGAGCCCGATTCCACTCCCCAGGCCACCGTCCGCAACCCCCTGGCCGACGTGATCGGCCCCCTGGTGGACCCCCACTTCCAGCGGCTCGCCGTGGAGGTGGCAGACGCCAAGGACTCGTCCCTCTTCTACGCCGAGAACCCGGACGCCCTCGCCCACAAGAAGGGCATCGAGGACGCCTTCGAGGCCCTCAAGCGCCAGGGCACTCCCATGGCCCGGATCGCGGTCTACAAGTGGTACAAGGGCAATCACTTCGAGGAGTTCTACAAGGCCCAGAAGGAGGCCGAGGCCGAGGAGGCGGAGCGTGCCAAGGCCGCCATCGACGTGGGCCCCGGCGCCACCCGCACCCGTCAAGTCCCCGCCAAGGACCCTCACGACATGACGGACGACGAACTGGCCGCCGCCCTCAAGGGAGTCGCCTGGTAGACCCGTCCCCCACCCGGCTGCCACCGTGCGTAAGACCTCTCTGGGGGTCTCCCGGGTGACGGGACTCCAACTTCCCTCTTGACACCACCCCTCCCCGGGGGCACCCTCACCCTCAGAGGTTCTCCTGGTATAAACGAAGGGTCAGCCAGGGCACCTCAAGAAGTCTGATGGAGACGGCCAGTGTCCCCGCCGAGTGACCCTGTGCGGGGGAATGAGCGGGCCGACTCCGGGGCGCCACCATACGCCACAGGCTGGGTCACACGACTCCTGACCCATGAAAGAGGTGAACCAGAGTGGCTGACGTAGCAACGACCTTCTCAACCCTGTCGGTAGACGCGCCCAACGTATTCATCGCCCGGGAGACCTATCGCCTGGCGGAGCGCAACCTCCGTGTCGGCAAGTACGCGAAGATGCACACCCTGCCACAGCGCATGTCCAAGACGCTTCGGATCGTGCGCCATGGCCGTCTCGTGCTTCCCACCGGAACCCTGACCGAGGGAACGCCCCCGGATGCGGTCGCCCTGTCGGTGGAGAACGTGGACGTGACTGTCGAGCAGTGGGGAATCGTGGTCTTGCTCACGGACGTAGCTCTCATCACCACGCAGCACCCGGCGCTTCAGGTCGCCATCGACCGGACGGCACTGGCCATGGCGGAGGTGCTGGAGCGCGAACAGTGCGTCATGCTGATGGCGGGGACCCAGGTGTATTACAAGGGTTCCGTCACGGTGAGGTCGTCCATCGGGGCGACTGACTATCTGGACAATGCGACCGTGCTCAAGGCGCTCACCGCGCTCCGTGGTAGGGGTGCAGGTGAGTACGAGGGCGGTCTCTTCGCGGGGTGCATGGCGCCCCAACAGGAGTCCGACCTGATCTCGGCTGACCAGACCTTCAAGGATGCCTCCAACTTCGCCAACGTCAGGGCTCTCCAGTACGCGGAAATCGGTATCTGGGCTGGAACCCGGTGGAGTCGGAGCAACTTCATGCCCATCTTCAAGGGGCAGTCCACCCCGGATGCTTCCGCGGCTTCGGGGACCTTGGATGCCGGGACGGCAAAGCCTCAGGTCAACGCCATCGACGGTGGTGGGTCCATCACCTCCTCCACGAACTTCAAGTTCGCGGTGGTGTTCCGTGATAAGACCACCGACTACGAGCGTCACATCACCCAGACCTCCGCCAACATCGCCTCAGCGGCGACCGGAAACAACGAGTCGTTCACCATTGGAGTCTCCTCGGCCTGGCTGACCAACTACTACTACGACGTGTACATGACCGTCGCGGGTGGGGCTGGCAACCTGTTCAAGGTGCTCTCTCGGCAGACGACCACGACCTCATCGGCCATCACCACGATCCCTGCCGGGACCGAGGCGGTGCTCCCTGTGGCTCCGGCTGCAACCCGCGAGGTGTTCGTGGCGTGGGTGTTTGGTAAGGATGCCTTCGGGCGTGTGGAACTGAATGGGATGTCCCTCCAGTCCAACATCACCCCGCAGGGGGCCTCGTGGTCCAACCCACTCGCTCAGGGCCGCAAGGTAGGCTCCAAGATCATGTGGAAGTCGTTTATCATCGATAACAACTTCTTCGCGCGTCTAGAGACTGCCTCGCAGTTCAGCGCGGGCCTACCGACCGGCTAGACACCGGGCGCCACTCTGGTTACACTCCTCACCAGGGTCTCATCCCCCTGGTGGGGAGTAGAACCCTTAGAGGAGGCTGAGTTGAGCGATCATCCCTGGACCATTCCCCCTGGCTCCCTCCCTCCCCTTCCCCGTCGCTACAAGCCCCGTCGCAAGCCCAAGACCCCCCGAGCCCAGAAGAAGAAGGGTGGACGACCGCCTGGCTCCGGCACCTCAGGCTCCGCCCCCTCGGAGCAGATGAAGCCCGAGACCATCACCCTGCTGACTCACCACAACATCAACGACAACCACTACGGCCCTGGGGTGGTGACCGTCCCCCGGGTGGTCGCCCAGGAACTCCTCAACCGGGAGTACCAGGTGCGTATGTCCGAGGCCCGCTTCCGCCGGGACGACATCGGGGTCATCATCGGGGCGCGCACCGCCCAGGGCTCCATCAAGACCTACGAGATTCCAGGAGCCCTCTTCGATGAGACCTACGGGCGGATGAACCCCACGGAGTCCATCTCCGGCAAGAACTCCATCGACCCCGGGCTGGCCGCGGGACACAACCAGTTCTAACCCCTTACCAAGAAGGAGGAATCCGTGAAGGTGACAATCATCAAGATGGTGGCAGATGGCGAGCAGTTGTCCGTGGAGTGGCCCATCCCCACCGACTGGATCAAGCTGCACCAGCAGGGCAAGATGCACCTCGCAGATTCCCTCCGGCCCGCCTTCGATCTGATCGACGCCCGGCTGATGGAGATGAACAAGCGCATCATGGCCGGGAACTACCTCATCCAGAAGCTGCCCCCGGATGCCCACTTCGCGGTCAGCAACCTGATGGACGTGCTCCACGGCAAGGCTTCCGGCCCCGCGGTCGAGGCCATCCTCAAGGAGCGCCAGGCGGAACTGGAAGCCGCCCAGGCCCGCGCCGAGGCTGCCGCCCAGGAGGAGAAGGCGCGCCTGGCCAAGCTGGCTCAGCCGGTGGTCATGCCTCCCATGCCCGGCGAGAACCCGGCCCGGATCAAGCGCCGGGGACGCCACCCGCGGAAGGAGAACGTGGTGGAGGCCCCGCCTCTCGCTGGGCCCAACGCTGACATCCCCGGGGGCGTGTGATGGCCGCCCCCAAGGTCCGCCTGGTCCCCCTGGACCCCTACGACGGCAAGACGGGGGTTCTCATCCCCTTCGTCCTGGACCGCATCCGCACCATGGCCCTCACCCACAACCGCGAGGGGGACCCGGATCAGGCCATGGTGGGCATCGGGTCCCGGGTATACAATCAGGACCCGAGTATCAAGCTGGTGGCCTTCCTGGACGAGCGGAGCAAGCTGGTGGGTCACGCGGTCGCCTCCATCGAGACGGACGGGGTGCGCCACTGGTTGTTCATCTCCCAGGTGGGGATGGACCCTGGGGAGTGGGGAGATGCGGTGGTCCGGGCCCTGGAGATGGCAGACCAGTGGGCCCAGGACTTCTCCACCGCGTACCTTCTCCCTCGCAAGAAGGAGCCTATCCGTGAGATGCTGATGGCGACGAAGCGGGATGACCGGGCCTGGCAACGGAAGTTCGGCTTCCAGTTCCTCCGGTACATAATGGTTCGGGAGATCGGCACCAAGGGAAAGGAAGAGTGACCTAGTGTGGAGGGCATCCTTCGTGTAAACGAGGAGGGGGTCTACTGGACCCCTCCCATCTCCGGCGGAGGCGGTGGGTCGGCTGGGCGAACCCAGTCCCAGCAGCAAGCCTCCACCTACGACCCGGAACTCTCCGCCATCAACCGGCTGGCTCGCACCCAGTTGGAGGCGGGCATCTCCCAGACCGGGGGCCTCCCGTCCTACCTCAAGCCCAATCCCTTCGCCCTCCCCACGGGTGAGGAGCGGGGGCTCTACGGTGAGATCGCCGCACTGAAGGACAAGCCCCTGATGACTCCACTAGAGGCATCGGGGCTCTCCCGGCTGGAGACGCTGGCGGACCCGTCCAAGCAACTCGAATACGCCTCCAACCTCTACAACCAGTACGCGGCCCCCATCATCCGCAACGACGCCACCGTCCGGGGGCAGGGGCGCCAGGGCGTGATCCCCGAGTCCCTCGCTGCCGGATTCGCCCAGATGGCTCTCCCGATCATCCAGGGCGCCCAGGGGGCCGGATCGGAACTGGCCAAGACCTCGCTCCTCCTGGGTCCGTCCCTGGAGCAGCGCAACCTGGCCCGGATCGAGCAGGCGATCCAGGCCACCCAGGCTCCGCGCCTGGCCGAGTCCGCGGAGTACATGCGCCCCCTCGCCACCATCGCCAACATGATCGGTGGCCTCCCCTACGGGGGCGGCTCCGTCTCGGGCTACCAGACCGGGCGCACCAAGGCCACCCGCGGCGACTTCGATGTCCTGGGCGACCTCCTCATCCCCCTCATCGGGGCGGTGGCGGGAGGCGTGGCCGCCTGCTACCTGTCCACCGCTGCCCTCGTCCCCAGCCGCGCCATCCAGTGGAGGGTCTACCTCTCCTGGCAGGCGCCCCTGTGGGAGCGTGTGGCCTATCGTGCCCTCTCCGTGGTCACCAAGGGCCGGTCCAAGTGGTCTCGGGCCCTCATGCGGCGGTGGGCTCACTGGAGGTTGGCTTAGATGGGTGCCGGGGGCGCGGGCGGGTTCTCGGGTGGAGGGGCCGCGGGCGGCTTCATGGGTGCCAAGAGTGGAGGGGCCCAGTCCGGGCGCACCCAGAACAAGACCTACGGGGAGATCATGCAAATCGCTCCCCTTCCCAAGCCCATGCAAATCCCCCGCGGGGGACAGGGCGTGGGCCGCGGGGACCTCACCGGGTCTGCCCTCATCCCCCCGGACATCGGAGTCGCCCCCTCCGTCCAGGACAAGAAGGAGGGCACCTTCACCCCTGCGATGGGCGCCGACCTGGCCAAGGCGTATGACCGCATCTTCGGCCCCAAGCCCTTCGACCCCGCGGGGGAGACCCAGACTCCTGCCTACAAGGAATACCGTCGAAGCGAGTGGCAGCTTCCTACTTTCTCCAATCCTGACATGACTCGCTGGGGGTATATGTGATGGCCCTCATCCGCCGCATCAATCCACTGGGACAGGAGGAAGTGGTCGAGGTCCCGGAGATGCTCGCCCCCAGGGGCACCCCTGAGGGCCAGCCTGGGGACCGTCAGACCGACCTCCCTCCCATCCGCCCCGTGGAATCTCTGCGCTCCCAGCAGCCCGTGCAAACGCCAGAGCGCCCCGCGGGGCCCGGCTTCTGGGAGCGTCTCGGCGGCCCCACCCCGGACCCGCAGCGAGGCTTCTGGGACAGCGTAGGTCACTTCGCCACCTCCGACCTCGGGCGCAACCTGATCGGGGCCCTGGGTGTCGGCCTGGCAGGCATCCGCAACCCGCGGGACCAGGGCCGCTTCCAGGAACAGTTGATGCAGACCGTCCTGACCGGGGCCAAGGAGCGCCAGTTGGCCCGCACACAGGCGGACGCCATGGGAGCCCTCATGCTCTCCGCCAACGAGGCCAACGCTCTCATCGCCAAGGGAGACTTCGACGGAGCCTCCCGCGCCATCGGTACGATGGCCAGCAACCCGGCGGTCAGGCGGGACCCGCGGGCGGTCCAGTACGTGCTCAAGGCCCAGCAGGACTTGGCCCAGCGGGCGGCCACTCGTCAGGGCATCCAGGCCCTCCGGGAGTCCACCAAGGTCACGGTCCCCGGCACCCCCGCGGTCAGGGGCGAGGACGTGGGTGGGATCGGGCCCTTCGAGGTGACTCCGGCCACCCCGGAGACCACGACCCATCGCCCCATCACGACCGAGGACCTCCTCGCCTTGGCGTACTCGCAGGGGAATCTGGATGTCGTCAAGGACTTGGCTCCCATCTTCCCCAAGCCCACGCCTCACTTCTTCCACAACGAGAAGCAAGGCATCGTGGGACTCATCGACCCCTCTGGGCAAGTGCTCACTCGCCAGTACACTCCAGGCCCACCCAAGGAGCCTTTGACCATCGAGAACATGAAGCCCTACATCCCCCTCCTGGCTCGTCTGGGAGTGTCGGACTTCCCTGGCTTCGTGGGTATCTACAACAATGGGGACCCTAAGGACCCCAAGGCCCAGGGAAGGGCCCAGGCCCTCTACAACATCGCCATCCTCCAGACCCAGGAGGAGTCTCCTCTCAAGTCCGAGCAGGAGCGATTTGCAGAGGACCTCCGCAAGGAGGAGGAACTCATCAAGGCAGGGAAGCCCGTCCCCGCCAACGTCAAGGCCGGTGCCGAACGGGCTCGCATCTACTACCGGGAGCAGGGGAAGCTGGCAGGGACGAAGGCAGGCGCCACTCAGGATGTCGCCCTCTCCGGTCCCATCGCTCACGAGGCCGAGAACTACATGGACCCGGAGACGGGGCGCCACCCCAACGCGAGTCTCTCCAAGCAGGAGGTCTACAAGACCTACATCCCCGTCAAGGGGGAGGGCTCCAGGACGGTCATGCTCCGGGCCCGGCCCCTGTGGGAGGCGCTCAACCGCATCGAGCAGATCATCACCACTAGCCCTGACCTGTACCCTCCATCCACGGGGAGCAAGCTCAAGGACAACCTCGCGGTGGGCAAGGCATATGCCAACTACTTCACCGGGGCCAAGACCGACCCGCGGGTGGGCAAGTTGCGAGATGCCTTCGCTCCCTATGGCCCGGCCCTCAACCGATTCTCTGGTGACACGGGCAACGTCGCCCTGTCGGAGCGGGCCACGAACCTCCAGGCTCTCGCCACCTCACCGCGGACCCGGGAGGTAGCCTTGGAGACTCTCAGCGAACTCCGGTCCAGCATCCGGGATCAGATGGCGCAGATGGGTTTCAACGTGGACAAGATTCTCGGCGGGTGGAAGCCCTCCAGCATCCCCGGGGTCCGCCGCAGCGTCCAGGAGAACTGACCATGGGCACCTGGCGATTCGAGTTGAATGATGGAAGCATCATTCGAGGGGAGGGCAATACCGAGGCCGAAGCCTACCTCCAGGCCCAGGCCGCCCTCACCCAGAAGGGGGGCGTAGAGCAAGTCTCCCCTCCCTCCAAGGGCCAGGTGGAATACGCCCCCTCGGAGCGGGTCACCTCCCCCGTCCGCGGCCTGTTCCGGGCCGGGGCGGAGGGCCTCGCTGGGGGATTGGAGGCAGTAGGCCAGTCCCCTTGGTCGGGACCTCTCGGGCCCATCCTCCAAGCGGCAGGGAGCCTGGTTCCCCGCACCCCGGAGTCACTCGCCATGGCCGTACTCCCTGGCATCAAGGGAGGGAAGGCCGTGATGAGCCGAGAGGGCGCCACGACGCGTGGCCTCCTCTCCTACCCCGCGGTCGGAGGTCTCACGGCAGGTATCACGGGTGGGCCTCAGGAAATCATCCCAGGGATGGCCCAGGGTGCTGCCGCCGCCCTCGCCGGGATGACCGCCCGCGGACTGGACCGGCTGGGGGCTCGTCAGGCTGAGGTCTCCCTCGGCAGCCCTGCCGCGGTGGCCCGGGAGCAGATCATCGCCGCCCAAGAACTCGACCGCGCCGTGGTGCAGGGCACTCGCATCCCCCTCGTGGGGCGAAGCGCGTCCGAGCGCCTCATCAAGGGTTCTGGGACCATCCAGGAGGCTGCCTCCGCGGACTACGGGTCCATGCAAACCGCGGTGGAGAGGGGAATGCGCCGCCAGACTCTCTCCCTCCCCTACCTCGGAAGTATCCGGGGGAAGGAAATCACCATCCCGGCCCAGCCGGGGCAGCCGATCCCTGGTCACCCGTCCCTCACGGGGCGCCCCACTCCGGCTTCATCCATGGTGGACAACTCCTTCACCATCTCGGAAGCCTTCAAGGCGCTCAAGGACCTCCGCCAGTACGTGGCAGTCAAGACCGCCAAGGAGATGGGTTTGCCCATGTCAGACCTCCATCTCGTCCCAGGTAAGGTCCTGGCGGACGCCAGCACGATGGCCCGGGAGGAGTTCGCCCAGGCCCTCCACGCTGCCGGTCGCTCAGACCTGGCAACCGAGTTCCAGCGGGCCAGCCAGTTCTACTACAGGGCCGAGCGCCACAAGGAGGCCCTCGAAGCCCTCCAGAAGGGTGGGGCCTACAAGTCGGCAGGCCACGGGCGAGAGGGTGGCCTCGACGCAGACAAGGCCCGGCAACTCCTCTACGAGGGGAAGCTGGGGGACCCCAACGACATCCCGGAGATCGCTGCGTCCCTCACCAAGGGCTTCCCCCTCGGAGTCACCGAGGTTGAGCGCCCGGGGTTCGGCCATTCGGTGGGCCGCATCTACGCTCCTCGATTCGGCATCGCCCTCGGCACCTCGCCGCGGCGGGTCCCCATCGGGACGGACCTGACGGTGCCTCCCACCCGATTCCCCAAGGTCATCGGCGGCCTCGGGGCCCTCGGTGCGGGCAACGTCATGGCGGAGTAGGGCTCATGCCCCTCACTCCCGACAACCATCTCACCCTCATCGTGGGATGCTACATATTCACCGCCGTTTACACGACAGGAGTGTTCCTCTACCTCATGCGGAAGTTCGAGAGAATGGAGTTGAACCACCTCCGTCATATCGAACGGGCCCTCAACGAGGTCCGGGTGATGTCTGGCCTCGATCCTGTAGACTTGGACGAGGACGGATTCCAGGATGGCCAATAACCCGCGCATCGGGCAGTGGGAGAAGATGTGGTTCGTCCCCACCCTGGGGTGCTACCACAACCTTCCCATCTACCAGGTCCCTGATGATGCCGTCTGGGACGCCCTGAACGTCATCGTCCGCGACGGGGCCCTGGAGCCCCGCCCCGGCCTCACCTCCCACTCGGAGACCTCCCTGGTGGACCGCCCCATGGGTGCCTGGGTGGTGAGCGCCCTCGGGTCAGCAGCCTTCCAGGCAGATACCTTCCAGAATGACGCCTTCCAGGTCACCGGGGCAGGCTCCAACGTCATCATCCTGTGTGGCACCACCCGGAAGATTTGGGCCTACTACTCCGGTGTGTGGCATGACATCACCAACTCCGCCCTCACCGGGGGAGGCTCCGACCACGTGCGATTCACCTCCATCGAGATCAGCGGCACCATCTACACCCTCATCACGAACGGGGTGGACACCCCCCGTCAGTGGGATAACGTCGCCGCCACCGTCTCGAACGTAGGGGGCACCCCTAGCCCTCCCAAGTGGACGGACATTACCACCATCTCCAACCACATCATCGGGATCATCCCTCCCTTCACCGTCCAGTGGGGGAACAACCTCGACATCACCACCGGCTGGCCTGCCGCCAACTTCCGGGACGTGGCCGACACGGTGGACAAGGTGGTGGCGATCCGCAACCTCGGCACCATGGGAGGAGCCCTCTACAAGGAACGCTCCGTCTGGTCCGTCATCCCCGTAGGAGGCACCGAGTCAGGCTTCTTCCGCTTCGAGTTGAGGGGACTGTGGCCAGGCCCATGCTCCCCTGCCGCGGTGGTTGATGCGGACGGGGTGCATTACTACCTCACCACCACTGGCCGAGTGGGGCGGTGGACGGGGGGTGGGCACGAGTGGGTGGCAGACGGCATCTGGGAGATCATCAAGGGCGACCTGGACTCGGTGAACATGAACCGGGCATGGGGGGTCTACGAGCCCCTCAACAACGAAGTCTACTTCTTCTACCCCAGGGTAGGGGGGTCTGGGGAAATCTACGGAGGGCTCGTGGTCCAAATCCCCCGCCCCCGGTCCATCATCCAGGACCATATCGCCTTCCCCACTCGCTTCATCAAGTCCCTGTCCTGTGGGATCGACCTTCGCCTGGAGTCCAACAAGGCCCTCGTGTTCGACGCCCTCACCTTCAAGTCCCGCTTCTTGGAGGGGGACAGTGACTTCGACGGGGAGTTCACGGGCTTCTGGCAGCAGGGGTTTGCCCCAACCAAGGGCCTGAGCCCCCACCGAATCCACGAGGTAGAGGTGTTCGCCACCCGGGAGCCCGCGGCAGGCTCCCTCACCGTCAAGCCCGTCTACTCCAACATCCTGGACGAGGAGGGGGGCTCCCTGGGAACCTCCCTCACGGTGGACCTCTCCGACTCCGCCCCGGTGCGGGACGTAAAGGGCACCGACACTCGGGGGCGATTCTTCGCCCTCCGCTACGAGTTCACGACCCCTATCCAACTCTCCTGGCTGGGGGCTCGATTGACCGCCGACCCGTTGGAGTGATAGGGTAAGTCATGCTCCAGGAACTCCATGCCTTTACCTCGGCCAAGGGTGACGGGGCCGACGCTACCCTCGTCCGACCCGGGAACTGGAACGCGACTCACTCCATCGGCCAGCTACTCACCAACCGCACCGGGGGCCAGGTAGTCTCCGGGGACCTGGTGACCCTTTCCGCTGCAAACGACGAGTCCGTCATCCTGGCGGACACCGCCTCCGCCCAGCGGGCCTTCCTGGTCGCCAAGGCCACGATCAACGATGTCACCGCGGGTCTCTTCGTGGGGCCTGGCAACACCTGGACCTGTCGCGTGGCGGGCGCCACCACCCGCGGGAACTGGCTGGTCAAGTCCGCCACCTCCAAGGCCGCGGACGACTCAGGCGTGGCAGCCACCAGCACGCCCCCCGTGGGTGCCCTGGGGATCGCCCTCACG
>Ga0233417_10000255_pt1 | contig 15605 bp, 20 predicted proteins | sample Sed_MG_FD_189023 | JGI IMG/M metagenome (GOLD analysis project Ga0233417, IMG submission 189023) | Sediment microbial communities from Lake Towuti, South Sulawesi, Indonesia - Sediment_Towuti_2014_0.5_MG | ecosystem: Environmental > Aquatic > Freshwater > Lake > Sediment | place: Indonesia... | reverse complement strand
GTCAGCGGACGACCGTATCGCGCCATCGGACCTCCCCTGGCGCTGCTGCCAGAGGTTATCGCCCATTTCCGTCATACTAACTATCATTGGTTCAGACCCTTGTACCCGGTTTTGAAATAGGTTCTAGCAACCAAGGAGCGGCCAGCGCAGCAGCGACCTGGCCGGCAGGGCAGAAAAATGACAGCCCAGCGAAAATCGCAGCCACCGGTTGCCCGTATGCGGCCAGTCGGAAGAACAAACTCTGGTCGGGCGAAGCCAGCATGGAAGCCAGCTTCATCCCCAACGGAACAACAACCAATGGAGCAAACAGAAACAGTACTTCAATCAGGCTCAGGTCTGCCCATTCCAACTTTCGCCCCACCGCCAAGGCCGCCCACACCGCAGCGCCAAAGACCGCCGACCCGGGCAGACGCCTCATGACAGCCACCCAAAGGCTCCCACGGCAAACACGGAGCCCAGAAAGAGCACCGCCAAAAGAAACGAAACGTCGGCCGCACGGTGCTGACGTCGCAGGGCGGCATCGTAATAGAAGAGTTGAATGAACACGCGCGCCAGCCAGAAGATCCCCATGGCCCCGCAAAGGAACCGCGCCAGCGCGCTGCCCGACGTCAGCTCCGAAGCAAAGAACAAACAGAGCAACCCGAAAATGACCAGCACCAACACGATATAGACCCAGTGCACGATAAAAATGCTACGCGTTATGGGGGACACTCGTGCGAGATTCTCCCGCGCGTTGACCTTGCTCGGGACCCAGATGTTCCCCGCGGCTATCGCCAGTTGAATTAGTCCCGCAGCTTGAATGAGGAGGATGAGTGGCTTCATGGCGCGGTTCCTCCAGCAAGAGTGTCGCCGCCCTCACCCAGCCAAGTTGCTCCTGAAGATTCTCGTTTCGAGGAACTGCGATAATGCCTGGCGAGTTCCGACGCGTAGTGCTTCCCGAGGTGCTGTGCGTTCTCCCTTACCCATCGGGTGAACGGGGTGCGCCCCACCGGCGGCTTCGAAGAAACCAGCAGGTTAGACATCAGGCCGTCAACTTCATCCCGAGTCAGCATGACATCCCGCGTGAACCAGCCCAAGATGTGCGCCGTCGCCAATGCAATCCCGGGCCGGACGCACAGGATGGTAGCTCTGCTTCGGACCGCAGCCGCAATCGCCTGCACAAGCTCCTGGAAGGTGAAAGTCTCTGGGCCGACTGCATCCTGAACAAGGTTCTCCTCAACCTGTGCCGCGGCCAGAGCTTGTTCAGCTAGGTCTTCCACAAAAATGGGTTGCAACCGATAGTCGCCGGTGCATGGAACTGCAAACACGGGGAAACGGCGAAGGAGCCAGGCAATGTTGTTGATGAGGATGTCGCCCGTGCCGAAGATCACGGTGGGCCGGAGGATCGCGTGGGAGAGGCCGGACCGGCGGATGGCCTGTTCGACGAGTGCCTTACCGCGGAAGTAAGGCAACGGCGAATCCAGCGAGGGATTCATGATGCTGATCTGCACGATGCGACGAACGCCGGCGTCGGCAGCGGCCCGGATGAGGCGCCGCGAGTTTTCAATGGCCCTTTCGAAGGTCGCACGACCGTGGGAGAAGCGGATCCAGTAGGTGTTGAAGAGAGCCGCCGCGCCGCTGAGGGATTGACGCAGCCCGCGGGGATCGTTGAAGTCAAGTGGAGCAACTTCAACGCGGTTGGCGAACTCGTTGGGTCTTGAAGGGTGCGATGTGAGCGTGCGCACTCGGTATCCATTCGCGAGGAGTCTCCTCGCAATGTAACTGCCGGTGTAGCCAAAGGCTCCGGTGACGACATTGAGCTCCGCGGCGCTTGGCATCACAACTTGCCTCATTCTCTCCCTGGCTGTGGCGAGGGATCGTCGGACGGGGCGTGGACGATGAGCAGCCAGCGGCCATCGGGCTGGTGCTTCCAGACGTCCACATACTTGCCCTCGCTGGCGCGAGTGGTGCCGTCGGGGCGGCGGATAGTCTTCCAGTAGCGGCCCAATTCGACTGCCAGCGTCCCCGAGGATTCGACCCGCGTGGTCTCCATGCGCAGCTCCCACGTCATCCCGCTCTCGAGCATGCGCTGAAGCATTGCGCGGAAGTTCTCCAGGCCCTCGACGGCTCTCTGGCCCTCGGCGTAAAGCGCCAAATTGGGTGCCGCAAGGACAAACACCTTCTCGGGGTCTCTCGCGTTCATTGCCGTGACGAACTCCTGCCGCTGCCTACGGATTTCCCGCTCGGGGCTCTCGCCCGGCCGGACCTGGCAGAAACCTGGCGGCAATACCAGCATCGAGAACAGTGCGAGCGCTAAGAGATGTTGGGTCATGGGGTGTCTCCTTCCACAGAGGATTCCTTTGTCAGGGAACTCGCATGGCGTGCCACCACCAACATGTAGACCGCCACTCCTAGGATGAGCCAGAAGCCGGACACAGGCATGAGGGCGATCCCAAGCGCAGCGAACAGCAATAGCTCCCAACCCACTAGAGCCGGCACCGGGCGCCGAAACTGGCGTTCAAACCAGAGGCAGAAATAGCCCAGAATGACCCATGCGAACCCGGCAAACATAAACCAAAAGATGGAGTTGCGACCCAGATCGTTGCCGACAGCGTTCAAGAAACCGTCACTCACGATCTCCGTCAGGCGCTGGCGCCCGATCACAAACCCGAAAACCGTATGGAGGATTCCAATCCCTATCATCAGAGTCCCGCTCAGGCCACGCATGGTTCTGCCTCCTTAGAAGGTTGCCCTGCTCCCCTGCCCCGGCGCAACACGGCAAGTGCCGGCAGCGCAGGAACGGCGCATGGCCACTCTGCGATAGATCGCACTCATGAGCGAACGCACGCCCGGCACGTAGGAAAGGGCGCAAACCGGCCAGGCCCACCACACTTGTTTCGCGAGGACTATGAAAGCGTCCGCGCCGCCGAACTGGCGGCCGTCGGCGGTGAGCAGGCGCATTTCCCGGAGAAGCTCATCGCCCGAGAGGCCCAGCAAGGTCTGCACGCGGGGGTCCTGAAGTGCGGCCAGGCCAAAGCCGCGCGGCTCGAGTACGGGGCGCATGCGCCGGGCCAGGCGCGTGCAGAAGGCACAATCGGCGTCGAAGAAAACCCACCCGGCCGCGGCGCGCCGCCCTTTGGTATCGGTTATGTCGGAGCTGAGTGAAACCATCGGAAGCTCACTTCAGCCGGCAGCTTTCATGCCCACCAGCTTGCGTACCTTGCCACGCATCTTCACAAATCCGCGCAGCGCCCCCGAGGGCAGACGGCGGACCTCGTCGTACAGCGAGGTCATGGTCTCGAAAAACTCCAGCATCGCCTCCAGACGCTCGCGCGCATGAGCCTCCGTGGGACCGGCCTTCTCCAGGTCGGCCACGGCCTGGCGAAGCATGGCCAGCGTGGGATCAATCTCGCGACGCTTGCGCTGCTCGCAAATAATCTGAAACATCTCCCACACATCCTTCAGGGACTCGAAATGGTCGCGGCGGTCGCCCAGGACGTGCACCACGCGCACAATCCCCCAGCTTTGCAGCTCGCGCAGGCTCGTGGAGACGTTCGAGCGGGCTACGGAAAGCGTCTGGGCGATATCCTCGGCGTGCAGCGGCGTGGAAGAAATGTAGAGCAAGGCATGGGTCTGCGCGACGGTGCGGTTGATGCCCCAGCGGGTGCCCATTTCGCCCCAGTGAAGGATGAAGCGCTGTTCGGTGGGAGAGAGTTTTGGCATTGCTATCAGTCCTTTCTGTTTGTACTGAAATTACCGTATATTCGCGCAGTTGTCAAGCGAAATCCACCCTCCTGGGCAGGGTGACCGACGCCTGACCCTTACCCTCGCAGAATCAGTATGTTAGCTTGCGGCGTGCATGGCGGGAATCAGTTCAGGCACCTCGATGCGGATGCGCGTGCCCTCTCCTTCCCGGCTGGAGATGTCCAACCGAAAGTCGTCGCCGTACAGGACCTTGAGCCGCTCGTGGACGTTGCTGATGCCGATCCCCTCGGCGAACACCTGCGGCAGGCGCGCCTCGGGAATGCCCACGCCGTTGTCCTCAATTTCGATCACCAAGCGGGCGTCGCGAGTGGAAGTGCGGATGGAGATGCGGCCTCCCTCCAGCCGTGCGGCCAGGCCGTGCTTCAACGAGTTTTCGACAATGGGTTGCAGCAGCATGCTGGGCACAAACGTTTCCAGTGTGCGCTCATCAATCTGTTTGGTGATGTGCAGGTTGTCGCGCCCGAAGCGGGCCACTTCGATGTCCAGGTAGTCGTCAATGAAATCCAGTTCATCGCGCAAGGGCACAAACGTTTCGTGCTTGCGCAGCAGTTGGCGCAGGATGTTGGAAAGTTTCAGCACCACTACGCGGGCCATGTCTGGGTCAAAGCGGATCAGCGAAGACACCGTATTCAGCGTGTTGAAAAGGAAGTGAGGGTTAATCTGGCTGGAAAGCGCGTCCATCCGCGCTCGCAGCAGCAACCGCTGGTGCTGCTCGAGGTTCATCTCGATGCGCGTGTTGTTCCAAATCTTGATGGGCACGGCCACCGCCATCACCGTAGCCAGCACCACCAAGACAAACTGCCAGGTGTTCTGTGGGTCAATGACAAACATCCAGCGCCCGCCGACGGCATGGCCCAGCGCGATTCGCCCGATCTCCAGCACGACGCAGGCCGAAAGCGGCAACATAGCCCACGGAATCTGCGCCTGCCGCACCAGCCGAATCAGGGAACGCGGAATGTTCAGAAAGAGAAAGGGTCCAAAGTCCCACAGGTCTTCTTTGTTGTGGATCAACTGCCGGATGAGTCCTCCCAGCAAGCCGGCGCTGGCAGCCATCGGCATCGACAGCCACTCGCGCTGGAAAAAGAAGGCCGGCATGCTCACAATCGAACCGCCGATCGGCCCCACCACCCGGCCTCCCAACAAGCCAAGCAGAAAAGAGCCTTCCAGCATCAGATCAGCAAAACGGTATTGCGATCCCACCAATCGCAGCAAGACTCCAACCAACAGTGGCGGTGCAAGAAAGAAAGCAAGCTGGAGCTTCTGGCGGCGGTCACGCTGTTCGGTGAATAACACTTTGCGGAAGACCGCGGAACGGGCCAGCAACGCTGCCATAGACGCCGCCACACCCACTCTCAGCAGCAGCGTGAAAAGAAAGTCTTTTCCAAACGTAACGGTTTCCATGAACGGCCTGCGCGCAACTTACGGTAGCCAAACTGCCAGCAGATGTAAAGCGTGGCAAGCAAGGGCCTGCTATAATGGAGAGTTTTCCATGGCTAGACCACGCAAGTCGAAACATTCCAGTTCGCATGCCGGCGGAACCCGGATTCGTGTCGTGGCACGCGCAGGCCTGCCGACCCGCTTCGGGCGGTTCACCGTACTAGGTGTCGAAGGCAGCGGTAGGCAGGAAACGGCGGTCGTCTTGCAGCATGGGCGCGTCGGCAACGGTTCGGTCCCTCTGGTACGGGTCCACTCGCAATGCCTCACCGGCGACGTGCTGACTTCCCAGCGCTGCGACTGCCGGGCGCAGCTTGAGCTCTCGCTCCGGCGCATCGCCCGGGCCAAATCAGGACTGCTGCTCTACCTGCCCCAAGAAGGCCGGGGCATCGGGCTGATGAACAAGCTGCGCGCCTATGAATTGCAGGACCGCGGCATGGACACGGTGGAAGCGAATCACCGCCTGGGTTTCCCCTCCGACTCCCGCAACTACCTCTTCTCCGCCTGGGCCCTTCGCAAACTCGGGGTGCGTCGCGTGCGCCTGCTCTCGAACAACCCGGACAAAGTGCGGCAGCTCGAAGAGGGAGGCATTCGCGTCGTCCAGCGCGTGCCCTGCCAGCCCAAGACCTCGCGCGTGACCCGTCGGTATCTGCGCACCAAAAAGAGCAAGCTGGGCCATCTGCTGGCGGGGCTCTGAGGTTGCCAGCCATGTGCTAGCCGGATTGGAAATGTTGACCTGCACCTCTTTGCAGGATATTCTGCGGCATGGAGATTTCAGATGTCGGCGCGTACCTTGACAGCGATCCTCCACCGAGAGGACGACTTGTGGGTCGCCCAGTGCCCAGAAGTTGGTACCGTGAGCCAGGGGGCCTCGGGCGAGGAAGCGATTGCAAATCTGCAGGAAGCAACAGAATTGTACCTCGAAGAGTTCCCTCAACCTGAATCTTCCCGCCCGCTTGTAACCACGTTCGAAGTCGTGCATGCCTAAGCTGCACCGCGTCTCCGGCCGCGAGGCCATCCGTGCACTCGAGAGACTGGGGTTCCACCAGGTTCGCCAGCAAGGCAGCCATGTGATCTTGAAGAAGCACATGCATGAGGGCACGATCGGTTGTGTTGTCCCGCTACACCGCGAAATAGCCATTGGAACGCTTCGCGGCATACTTCGATAGGCCAGGGTTACGGTGGAACAGTTTCTAGAGTGCCTGTGAACCCGCCTCGGCTTGCACCATCTCAATCGTTTATTTTCTTGCTTGACAGATTCGAAAAAGGCCTCAATACTAAACCCAATGGTTAAGTATTCTGCCCCGCGGCTCGACGCCACTTTCGGCGCCCTGGCCGACCCCACCCGCCGCGCCATTCTCGCTCAGTTGGCCGCAGGCCAGACCTCAGTTTCGCAGTTGGCCTCACAGTTTGACATCTCTCTGCCCGGGGTGACCAAGCATCTCCGCGTCCTCGAGCGGGCGGGACTGCTGGCCACGGAGAAACGCGGTCGCGTGCGTCGTTGCCGGCTGGTGCCCGCCCCGATGAAGGACGCAGCGGAGTGGATCGCCTTCTACCAGCAGTTTTGGGAGCAACAGTTGGATTCCTTGGTGCAGTATTTCGACGATCTTAACGAAAAGGAGAAGCAGACATGCCCGCCACGCAGCCCGTCTCAGAACATTCACTCGAAATCCGACGCACCATCGCGGCCCCCGTCGAAAAGGTCTTCGACGCCTTCACGAAGCCGGAAATCATGGAGCGATGGTTCACCCGGGGTGCCAAGCAGAACCAAGTTGTAAAGGTCACGGAGCTCGACTTGCGCGTGGACGGCCGGCTGAGGCTCGAAGTCACCACGCCCAAGGGAGAGGTGTACCGTCTGGCCTGTGAGTACCGCGAGGTTGAGCGCCCGCGGCGGCTGGTGTTTACATTCGTCTGGGTGAGCCATCCGGGGCATGGCGATTCCGTCGTCAAAGTGGACCTGCAGCCCCTTGGCCCCAGCCGGACAGAAGTAAGATTCCGGCAGGAGGAATTCCTGTCTGCCCAGGCGCGGAAGGATCACGAGGGCGGCTGGATTGAATGCTTTGACGTGTTGGAGAAGGAATTGCCAGCTTTCCTCGAGTGAACAATAGGGGTTTCTTCGAGAGCCCAGCCAGTCGAACAGTCGTTCGTACAGGTTAGACGAAAAGGAGAGACGTACATGTCTACCACACGGCCCATCCCCGGACGCTCCCTCGAAGTCCGGCGCACCATCGCAGCGGCACCAGAGAAAGTCTTCGACGCCTGGACCCAGCCGGAGAAGATGGGACAGTGGTTCTGCCGCGCCACGGAAACCCTCGCCGTGACCATTCACGAAGTGGACGTGCGCGTGGGCGGCCGCCTGCGGGCCGACGTAGTTTCCCCTGAAGGCAGGACTTGGAAGCTGCGCGGCGAGTACCGCGAAATCAAACCCGCTGAAAAGCTGGTCTTCACCTGGTCGTGGGAGAATGAGCCGCAACACGGCGAGACTCTGGTCAGCGTGGAGTTTCGCCGCCTGGGTCAGTCGAACTTCACCGAGGTCCTCGTGCGGCACGAAGGTTTCCCCACCGCCGATTCGTGCGAGGACCACGCGAGTGGTTGGAACGCCTGCCTGAATACCCTGGAAAGACTGATGGGTGCCGCGTGAGCGTGACACTTCGGAGCGGCACGGCGTAAACTCAGAGCGTGCCAAACCACAACCAAGCCAACTCTTCTGTCCTCTTGGCGCGGAACTTTGGCTGGGCCTGGGTAGGACTGGCACTGTCGCTCGGCCTCCACGTAGCCGATGAGGCTCTGACGGATTTCCTTTCTGTTTACAACCCTGCAGTGGAGGCCATCCGCCAGCGCCTGTCGTGGTTGCCACTGCCGACCTTCTCCTTTGTCGTCTGGCTGAGCGGCCTCATTCTGCTGGTATCGTTGCTCCTGGTCTTGACCCCCTTGGCCTTCAGGGGGTCGAGATGGCTGGTCCGGCTAGCCTATCCTCTGGGCGTCATCATGCTCCTGAACGGCGTTGGACACATTTTGGGAACTCTTTACCTCGGCCGTGCCATGCCCGGAGTCTACTCCTCGCCGCTGCTTCTCGTAGCCGCTCCCGTTCTACTAGTTCAAGCCAGGAGAATCACGAGCGCGAGCGGCTCTTAGCCAAGACTCTTGCTCCCGCAACCGCCCCCAACGAAATGCACAATCTCGTACTTGTCCCCAACTTCTACAGGCGTTTTTTCCCACAGCGTGCGCGGCAGGATTGCGAGGTTGCGCTCGATAGCCACCCGCTCAGCAGGCAGGCTGAGGTGGGTCAGCAGGGCAGCGACGCTCATTCCCGCGGGAACCTCCCGTCCCTCTCCATTCACGGTAATCGCAATGGCCGACTTCATGCAGGTTTTGGAGTCACTGGCGTCGCGGATCGGCTGCGCAGACGAAAGCGCAACTCAGCCTGTAATCCTTTCTTTTCTGCTCGAATCACGAGGGTGCCACCTTCGGGCGTCAGCGGGGGCATTGAAAAACTGAGCTCTGCGCGTCCGTTCCCATCGGAGCGTGTCTCCAGACGCAGCGGCGTCGCCGCCCCTTCCAGGTCAACTCCCACCGCTGCGTCTTCCACGGCCGATTTGTCCCCTTCCCTTTGCACGGCGATTCGCAACCGCGCTTGGTTTCCTCCCAGCCAGCTGATGGGATTGAGCAGTTCTACGCGAATCCCCGGGCGAGGGGCGACACCTGTCGGCGCGGAATACGCCTCAAACTTTAACCGGCCGTTGCGCAGCTCCTCCAGCACGCTGCCATGCTGTCGCTGGACAAGCTGCCGGGCAGCGACGCGGTCAACCTCGCCGTCGCCCACCAACTCCTGATAACTCGCCGTCTTGCGATGCAGCACGCGACCCCCCAAATACACCGTTGTCTCCACGTACGGCGGCTGGCTTGCGCCGTAGTCTTCCGTCTGCACGTGGTAGAGCGTCCCTTCGACCTGCACGTTGGTGTTGATTCCAAAGTTCACAGTGTGGTCTGCGGCGTGCCGGAGGAACCCAACTGCTGCCGGGGAACAATTTGACCGCGCGGCTACGCGCCATTATTATAGCGTGGCCGAAGATGACCGGGAATCACCTCCAGAGTTACGCCCCGTTACTTATTCACTTTCTGCTGGCCATGGGGCTGGCCGGAATCCTCCTCTTGCTCTCCTCCTTTGTCGGACAGCGGCGCAGGTCGCGCGCCAAGATGGAGGCCTACGAGTGCGGCGTGCTCCCGACCGGCGATGCGCGCCAACCCTTTTCCGTAAAGTTTTATCTCGTGGCTATGCTCTTTATCCTGTTTGACGTGGAGGCAATTTTCCTCTACCCCTGGGCCTATGTGTTTCGCGACCTGGGCTGGTTTGGCTTTGTGGAGATGCTCCTCTTCATTCTGATCGTGCTCGCTGGCTACATCTATCTCTGGAAAAAGGGCGCGCTGGATTGGAACCGCTGAGTCGCTTGCCGGAGCAAAATTCCGTGGCCGCTTCAAACCATATCGAGCAGCACAACGTCGTCCGCCAGTTGCGCGCCTGGGACCCCAAGGCCATCGAGGAAGTCCGAGAATTCCGCGGCGGGGTTACGGTTGTTGTGCCGCGAGCACTCTTGCGCCGGACGGCTGAATTCCTTTGCGGAGAGCCCCAACTGGCGTTCACCTTGCTGTCCGATCTGTCCTCCACTGACCGCTTCCCGGTGGAGCCTCGCTTCGAGGTGAATTACCACCTAGTTTCCATGTCCCGCAGGGAGCGCCTGCGCCTGAAAGTCCGCCTCTCGGGGAGTGACCCGGTGGTCGAGACGGTCACTCCCGTCTGGCCGGGTGCCAATTGGCCCGAGAGGGAAGTCTTTGACCTTTTCGGTATCCGGTTCGAAGGACATCCCGACCTCCGCCGCATCGTTCTGCCGGCAGACTGGGAAGGCCACCCTTTGCGCAAAGATTACCCAGTTGAGGGCCCGCGCTGATGGGTAGCTCGGCCAATACCGTCACTGGCCTGACTCAAACCATGGTTCTGAACATGGGCCCCCAGCATCCCTCCACCCACGGGGTATTGCGTGTGGTGCTGGAGTTGGACGGCGAAACGGTCGTCAAGGCTGTTCCGGATATCGGTTATCTCCATACCGGCATCGAGAAAAGCTGCGAATCAAAGACCTATTCTCAGGCCATTACCCTCACCGACCGCCTGGACTATCTCGCGCCGCTCTCGAACAACCTTTGCTACTGCCTCGCCGTGGAGAAGCTCCTCGGTCTCGAAGTGCCCAAGCGTGCGCAGTATATCCGGGTGCTGCTCACCGAACTGACCCGCATTGGCTCGCACCTGGTCTGGCTGGGCACTCACGCAATCGACCTGGGTGCCATGTCCGTGTTCCTCTACTGCTTCCGCGAGCGCGAGGAAATCCTCAAAATCCTCGAGTACGTTTCCGGCCAGCGGATGATGACCAGCTACTTCCGCATTGGCGGCCTGGCCCTGGAACCTCCCCCCGACTGGCTGGACCGCGTGCAGGCGTTTGTCGAGATGATGCCGGCCCGCATTCAGGAGTACGAGAACCTGCTCACAGGGAACCGCATCTGGCACGCGCGAACGAAGGGCGTTGGCGTCCTCAGCGCCGAGACGTGCATCGCTATGGGCGTCACCGGGCCGACCCTTCGCTCGGCAGGCGTGGCCTACGACGTGCGCAAAGTGTTTCCCTACTCGAGTTACGAGGAGTTTGCGTTCGACGTCCCCACGCGAACCGAGGCTGATTGCTATGCGCGATACCTGCTGCGTGTGGAAGAAATGCGTCAGAGCCTGTGCGTCATTCAGCAGGCGATGCAGAAGATTCCGCCGGCGGGCCCCATCCGCACCGACGCTCCGGGGATCGTGCCGCCGCAACGGGAAAAGATGAAAACAGAGATGGAGGCCCTGATCTACCACTTCAAGATTTTCACCGAGGGCTTTGCCCCGCCGCCGGGCGAGGTATATCAGACCATTGAATCCCCGCGCGGCGAACTCGGCTTCTACGTAGCCAGCGACGGCTCGCCAAAACCCATGCGCGTGAAAGTTCGCGCTCCCTCGTTTATCAATTTGCAGGCCCTGCCGAAGCTGGTGGAGGGCCGGTTGATTGCCGATGTGGTCGCTTGCATCGGCACGATTGACATTGTTCTGGGGGAAGTGGACCGCTGATGCCTGCGGCCCATCACGAGTGATGAACCTGCCCGAAGCCCTCGAAGCGAAGTTTGCCCGGCTCCTGCATCGCTATCCCGTGAAGCGTTCCGCGCTTGTGCCCATGCTGCTCTATACCCAGGACGCCTTCGGGTACATCAGCGACCAGATGGTCGAAGAGATTGCGCAGCGCCTGGACCTCAACACCCTGCAGGTGACCGAAACACTCGTCTATTACTCCATGTTGCGCCGCAAGCCCGCCGGCAAATTCCACGTCCAGGTGTGCACCAACGTCTCCTGTAAGCTGCGCGGCGGCCAGCAGGTCTACGAACGCGTGCAGCGCCGCCTGGGAATTGGGCACAAGCAGACTACGCCGGATGGCCAGTTTTCCTTGGAAGAAGTGGAGTGTATCGGCGCTTGCACGGGCGCGCCGGCCGTGCAGGTGAATTACGATTTCTACGAAAACCTCACTCCCGAGTCTGCCGAAACCTTGCTGCTGCGCCTGGATCAGGGGACCAATCCGCCGCCGGTCGTCTGTACCTCGGGCGCGGTCCATGAGCGCCACCCGGCCGAAGTGCCGGTCATCAGTCGCCGCTTCGGCATCAAGGACTCCCGCAAGCTTTCCGTGTACTTGGAGCACGACGGTTACCGGGCCCTCGAAAAAGCCCTCCGGCAAATGACTCCGGAGCAGGTTATTGACGAAGTGAAGAAGTCCAATCTGCGCGGCCGAGGCGGGGCGGGCTTCCCGGCCGGGGTGAAGTGGAGCTTTGTGCCCAAGGATACGGCCAAACCCAAATACATCATCGCCAATGCTGACGAGAGCGAGCCGGCTACCTGCAAGGACCGCCCCCTGATGGAAATGGACCCGCACCAGCTAATCGAAGGCATGATCATTGCCGGCAGGGCGGTGGGCGCGCACCAGGGCTACATCTACATTCGTGGCGAATACCGCTACGTTCAGGAAATTCTGGATGCGGCCATCGATGAGGCCTACGCAAACAACTATCTCGGCAACGACATCCGTGGCAGCGGATTTGACTTTCTTCTCTCCACGCATACTGGTGCCGGCGCCTACGAATGCGGCGAGGAGTCAGCACTGATGGAGTCCCTGGAGGGCAAGCGCGGCTATCCTCGCATCCGCCCTCCCTTCCCCGCGATTGTCGGGCTGTACGGCTGCCCAACGGTGATTAACAACGCCGAAACCCTCAGCTCTGTTCCAGCCGTCATTCTGAACGGCGGCGAGTGGTACGCCAGGCTCGGCTCGGAGCGCAACGGGGGCACGCGCCTCTTTTGCATTTCTGGCCACGTCAACCGCCCGGGCATCTACGAGCTGCCGATGGGCTTTAACCTGAAGCGCATGATTGACGACGTCGCCGGCGGCATGGCCGGCGGCAAGAAGCTCAAGGCGGTGATTCCCGGAGGCAGTTCCTGTCCGCTGCTGAAAGCCGACGAAGTGGACCTGCCAATGGATTTCGACTCCCTGGCCAAGGCTGGCTCGATGCTTGGGTCTGGGGGTGTCGTGGTCATTGACGAAGACACCTGCATGGTGGACTTGGCGCGGCGCATCATGCACTTCTACGCCCATGAATCCTGCGGCTGGTGCATTCCCTGCCGTGAGGGAACGGCATGGCTGCGAAAAATGCTCGACCGTCTGCACGAAGGCTCCGGGCGGCAGGAGGACATTCCGCTGATTGACGAAGTGGCCAAGAACATTTTGGGGCGCACGTTCTGTCCGTTGGGCGATGCTGCCGCCCTGCCCACGATCAGCATCGCGAAAAAGTGGCGTCACGAATTCGAGGACCATCTGAAGGGTCGCTGCGCCTACAAACCTGCGGAGGCGCTGGCCATCGCACGTTAGGAGTCGCTACAGAACTTTGCTGGACCGGAGGATCGAGCCGTATCGGATCGGAAGACGATGCCGGAACAGAAACAAATCACACTACGACTGAATGACCGCGAGGTCATCGTAGCGCCAGGCACGCTCATCATTGAGGCCGCGCGCCGCTTGGGAATCGAAGTGCCGTCGTTTTGCTATTACCCCGGCCTGTCCTTGCAGGCTGCGTGTCGGATGTGCCTGGTGGAAGTTGAGAAGGCTCCAAAGTTGCAAACCGCCTGCACCCTCGTCGCCCTGGACGGCATGGTCGTCCGTACGGACACTCCCCAGGTTCACGCTGCGCGGAAGGGCATGCTGGAACTTCTGCTGACGAACCACCCCCTCGATTGTCCCGTTTGTGACAAGGGCGGAGAGTGCGAATTGCAGGACATGGTCTTTCGTTACGGAGCCGGCGAGAGCCGCTTTGTCGAAGAAAAAATGCACTCCCCTGAAGAGAAATGGTCGGAGCTGGTCTATTACGACGCGCCGCGGTGCATCCTCTGCTTCCGCTGCGTGCGTGTCTGCGACGAGGGTATGGACGTCAAGGCCCTAGGTGTAGGACAGCGCGGTGCGTACTCGGTGATTATTCCTAACCGCGAAGACCATCTCGAATGCGAAGAATGCGGCATGTGCATTTACATTTGCCCCGTCGGCGCGCTGACCAGCGGCACCTACCGCTACAAGACTCGCCCGTGGGAGATGACCTACACCGCCACCGTCTGCGCCCACTGCTCGAACGGCTGCAAGACCACCCTCAGCGTGCGCAATAACCAGATCCTCCGCGCCAATAACCGCGATCTTTCCGGTATCAACCGGGATTTTCTCTGCGTGAAGGGACGGTTCGGATTCGACTTCACGCATCACACCGACCGTTTGCGACAGCCACTCGTGCAACGTTACGGCAAGCTCGAACCGGCGAGCTGGGAGGACGCGTTCTCCGAAGTCGCCCGCAGGCTCAAGCACATCCAGGAAGTCCACGGCTCGGCCTCCATCGGTGTGATCGGATCGAATCGCACCACGAACGAGGAAAGCTATTTGCTCGGCCGGTTTGCGCGCGCCACTCTGGGCACAAACCATCTTGACCACCACCGCACGGCAGATTTCACTGGTTTGTTTGCCTCGCTGGGCGACTCGGCTGCCGGCCGGCTGGCAACAATCTCTGAACTGGCCGGTTCCCGCGCCTTCCTTCTGATCGGCAATGACCCGACAGAGCAGAACCCCCTCGTCGCCTGGCAGATTCGCAGCGCGACGCGTCACTTCGGAGCGCGACTTTACGTGATCAACTCTCGATTGATCAAGTTGCGCCGCGTGGCAACGCACTTTGCCCAGATTGCGAGGGGCGAAGAAGCCGCCGCAGTCCAGTGGTTGGCCACGGGCAAGGGCAACGTCTCGGGTGACGCAGCCGCGGCTCTGGCAGCGCTCAGGGTGGGCCTCGAAAGAGAAGCGGATGTCGTCATTCTGTTCGGCGCTGAAGTCATCGGCTCGGCGATCCATGACTTGGTCGCGTTTGGTTTGAGTTTGCCCGGCCACACTAGGTTCATGGCGTTGGGCGACTATGCGAACTCGCGTGGAGCAGCGGACATGGGTTTACTCCCCGACCGTCTGCCCGGTTACGCCCTGCTGAGCGCGGCCGCGGCTCGAGATCGCTTTGCCGGCCTGTGGGGCGCAAAACTCTCTGAGATGCCGGGGCTCGACATGCGCGGCATGTTCGATGCCATGCGGAAGGGCCAGCTCAAGGCGCTCTACGTCGTGGGTTCAAATCCGGCGAAAACCTTCGGGATTCCTGCCGAAGTGCTTCGCAAGCTGGAGCTGCTGGTCGTTCACGAGCTGTTTCTCACCGAGACCGCGAAACATGCTGACGTTGTTTTCCCAGCCTCCTGCCTGTATGAGAAAGACGGCACGGTGACGAACACAGCCGGTGAAGTACAACGGGTTCGCAAGGCGGCCGACGCCGTGTCCACCCGCTCCGACTTCGACATCCTACGCATCCTTTCCCACCAACTCGCGAAGCAGGGGCTTGGCAAGGCCATTCATTGGAGGTCTTCAACGGCGGCCTTCGACGAGATTCGTGATGCTGTGCCAGGCTATGGCGTCAACCAGGCCAATCTGTTGGCCGGTGGTGTGGAGATCGCTCATCCCGCCCTCGCACCAGACGGCATGCGCTCCTACGATGTGCCGGCCGGAGCAATCTTTTCCGCACGCGACACTCTTTTCACCAGCGGGTCGCTGGGCCGGTACTGTACGATGCTCAACTCCGTTCCCGAGGCAGCCAAGTGAGCGACCTTGCGGGCTCAAACTCCTTTCTAATCGTGACCCTGCTGAAAAGTGCCGTCGTGTTGTTGGCACTGGTCACTGCGGTTGCCTACATTTCCTGGTTCGAGCGGAAGGTGGTGGCCCACATCCAGTCTCGTTGGGGCCCTTACCGCGCCG
>Ga0233417_10000254_pt1 | contig 15608 bp, 10 predicted proteins | sample Sed_MG_FD_189023 | JGI IMG/M metagenome (GOLD analysis project Ga0233417, IMG submission 189023) | Sediment microbial communities from Lake Towuti, South Sulawesi, Indonesia - Sediment_Towuti_2014_0.5_MG | ecosystem: Environmental > Aquatic > Freshwater > Lake > Sediment | place: Indonesia... | reverse complement strand
TGGCTTTGGCCCTCGGCGCAGAGGCCACCTTTGTGGCCCGTTCCGTGGATGTTTTTCAACAGCACTTAAAAGCGGTGCTCAGGCAGGCTGCCGCCCATCGCGGCTCAGCGTTTATCGAAATTCTGCAGAATTGCAACATCTTTAACGACGGGGCCTGGGAGGACCTGACCGACAAAGAGGTTCGCAGCGACCACACCATCGCCGTCGAACACGGCCAGCCGCTGGTCTTCGGGAAAAACAAAGACAAGGGCATCCGCATGAACGGAATTGACCTCGAGGTCGTGCAGCTCGGCAATGGAATCACCGAGAAGGACCTGCTGACTCACAACGAGCGCCATCCTAGCCCGGCCTACGCTTTCCTGCTCGCCCAGATGGATCAGCACTCTGGATTCCCGACGCCCATCGGCGTTCTCCGCAACGTCCAGCTTCCCCGCTACGAAGACCGCATGGCCCAGCAGCTCCAGCATGCCGTACAGAAGCGTGGCCGCGGCGATCTCGAAGCGCTTCTACGTGCCGGCGACACCTGGGAAATCAAGTAGACCTACATCATGCGCGGTTCACTCCCCGCCTGCCGCGGCGGCCAAGGGATCACTCTGCCCTTTTTTCGCCGCCCCCGCTCGGGGTGGATTCTCGAAGTGCATGGCAACCTGTCCGTCTGCACCCGAGTCAAAGGAGGTAGGCGCGCCCGCGCGTGTGTCCGTGGGAGAGGCTCCGCAATCAAGTCGTTTCCTCGGGTCTCTTACCGGCGGGTTCTCGAAGGGCATACGTGAGCTTGCGGCAACGCCTTTCCCTGCCGTGCTTTCTTGGAGAACCGGGGTATGTTCAGGGGAAGCAGTGTCCTTTTCCGTGCGCTCGTTCTCAGCGGTTGTTTGGTTCTGGCCGGATGCGGGTCCCATCCGGCAGGCCCGCCTTCCATCCCCACCTGCGCAGCAAAGCCTGCGGGCGGAGTCTTGGGAACTTTCCAGCAGGGCAGCCAGTTTTATTGGATTGCCATAACCGATCCGATTGGAATCGACCAGGCGATTAACACGTGGCAGGGCCGTTCCCCCGCCAACATTCCGGCCGGCAACCTCGTCTGCCAGCAAGCGGCATGGAACTGTGGCTGGAGCTGGCACGAAGACCCGGCAACGGTCCGAGTGGCGGAAACGGCCGTCGAGATCTGTGATGGCGGACCGCCGGCATCGCAGGCGGCCTGCCAGAGCTTCTCGCAAAACTCCGCCGGCCGCTTCTGCCCCTGGTCAGCAAGGCTGGTCGAACTTCGCGACTGCCGGACCGACGCCGCCTGTCCAATGATGCCCAAGTAGCTTTAACCGCGACGTTGAGGCCGCCCGCGTCCGGTCGCTGCAAACCGGGCGAACCGACAATCAATGGGTCCCATCATGGCCAGGGGCACGATATTTCTGCTCTCCGGCCCGGACCCACTGGTTCAATCATTGATGCGGAATTTCAGAACGACCAGCACATCTGCGGAGACTGTCACACCGTTCAGCGTCGCCGGCTGGTACTTCCAGCCTCGCACCGCATCGAGCGCCGCCTGATGGAAGAAAGCCGGCCCCGACACCACGCGCATCTTGACCACAGTCCCCGACGCGTCAACCGTCGCTTCGACGGCGACGTCGCCTTCCATTTTGCGCTGCCGCGCGACCAGCGGGTAGGCGGGTGGGAACGACTTGAGCAGCCTGGGTGGTCTTACCTGCCCGCTGATGCCGCTCGGCTTCGGCGGTAGCACCGAGGACTCAGCTACCGCTAAAGGCCTTGGCTCGCCCCCGATCAGTCCGCCGATGGGATTGCTGGCCGGAATCGTTCCGCTCAGGATTTCCACGGCTGGCGCAGCCTCTTCACTGGGCGTTGCCTCCGCATGCTTCACAATCGGCGCGGACAAGGGTCCATCAAGGATCGAACGACGAACCGGCGGCGGGCTCTTGGCCAGCTTGCTTTGTGCTTGGATGGCGGGCGGCCCACTCACCTCCGGTGGTACCTGCTTGGAGAGTCCTCGGCTGGCTTCGTCCGACGGTTGCGAAGCAGCCTGTGCGGCCGCATCTTCGGGCTGTATGGTGACCGTGGCCGTAACTGTCGGCTCTGCCTTCTCCTCCGCCTCAGGCGGGGGAACTGGCGCGGCTGGCGCGGGCAGCTCGGCCTCCAGCGGGCTGAAGACTTGACTTGGAAAATAAACCGTAGCAACAGCCGACACGCTCAAAACCAACACCGCAGCCACACCGAGCCAGACTACCGCGCGTACCCGGCGCCGCCTGCGGGTCGGCTCGACCGCCAGGGAAGCAACCGGGCTCACGTAGCGCGACCCGAAAGGGCGCTGGGATGAATCAGCCACACCGATCTCCGCCGCAGTTCTGGGTGCTGCCAACGCAGCCCTTCCCTGCGCCTCTGCCGCAGCTTGAAGCGACAACCTTCGCTCTGCGCGCTGTGGCGCCTCATGAATCCCGAGAACATCCTCCGCCAATGCTGTACCCTGCGAGGAACCAGAGTCGTGGGCAAGGCTCTGCGCCGCCAGCGCAGGCGGAGTTTCCTTCTGAGGCAGAGAAAGAGCCTCAACGGCAGGCTTTTCCGCGGCAATCGGCGTGCGCGGAGGAAGCGTCGGGGCAGGGATCAAACTCTCGCGCGCTGCGGGTTGCACCTTGCCCGACTCCCAGAAATTCTTCGCCGGCTCAGTGAACTCGAGTTCAACAAGCGCCTTGGCATTGGGCCGCGGCCGGACACACGCTACCCGGCATTGAACTCTCCGGTCCAAATCGCTCCGCCTGAGCTCCACACGGTGATCCGACACCAGCGGCACGGCCAGCTCCACCACAGCACCATGAGGAAAGACCAGCAGCGTACGGGTTTCTTCTTTGAAAGGTTTGCCGGGGCCGACGGGCGCGCTTACCGGTCTCAACCCTTGCACGCACACCCCGATTTCCACACAAACCGGCGCAAAGGCGCTCGTTGTTGTCTTTCCACCAATACTAGGATTTCCGGAGTCGCTTTTCCGCAGGTCCATCGTCCCAAGCGTCCTGGCCCAGGATCCAAGCTAGCGCGAACCGGCTGGCACCACTCTCTGGGTGGAGTCTCTCTCCATCGTCCCAGGCCGGGTATGGTACGAACGTACTGCCGTGGAAACATAGGCCAGGGAAGTCAGCTTTCGGGGAATCCAGAATGATTCGAAACTGACCTCGCAGGCGGGACGTGGGGCGCCCGCCGGAAGGAACTGGATCCTGTGTCGCGGCCACGCCGAGGCCAGGGACGCTGGTTGCTCAGGGCTGAGAGCGGAGGGCTGTTTTACTGGCTTGAGGCTGGCGAGCGCTCGAGCGGCGTGACCTGGGCGCGCATAGACCCCGCTTCCGACAGTTTCCCTAGCCAGCTATCCCGCAGGCTGGCAAACTCGGCCCAATCTTTCTTGGCCACGGGCACGGCCGGAGGCAGGTTCAACGCCTCAAAATTACGGTAGCTGCCGTGTTGCAGGACGCGGAAGTCCAGGTGTGGGCCCGTCGCTAACCCCGTTGCCCCCACCAGCCCAATGCGCTGTCCCTGCTCCACCTTTTGACCAGGATGCACCAGGATTCGCGACAGGTGCATGTACATTGTCTCGTACCCATTGCTGTGCCGCACATGAACCATGTTCCCCGCGCCGCCCTTGCGTCCCGCAAAGACAACTGAACCGGAGCCAATGGCCTGCACCGGCGTGCCGGTCGGCGCACCGTAGTCAATCCCCAGATGGGGCCGGCGGGTTTTCAGCACGGGGTGGAAGCGGCTGCGGCTGAAGCGCGAGGTAATTGGCGCCGCAAACTTCAGCGGCGAACGCAAAAAGGCTTTCTCCAGCGATTTGCCATCCGCCCCGTAATAGGCAGGCCTCCCAGACGGATCGCGAAAGAGCACGGCTTGATAGGCGCGCCCGTCGTTGTTGTACTCAGCGGCGTAGATTTTGCCGTAGGCCACGGTTTCTCCGTTGGCATAGCGCTTTTTTTCCACCAGCAGCCGGAACCGGTCGCCCCGCCGCGGATCGGTGTAGAAGTCCAGGTCCCACGCGAAGATTTCCGCCAGCCGAACAGCCAATTCGGCCGATTCACCTGCCTCGATGACGGCGTTGTAGAGCGAATCGCGAACTTCCCCGGCAACCGGAACGACGACCGTGTCGGAAGGAATCCTCTGAATCTCGGCGCGGAATCTGTGGCCTTCGGCACGCACCCACAGCATTCGGTCCTGATCAATCTGGTAACGCACCATGCGCAGCTCGCCATCCACTGACCGACCAACCGCGAGGCGATTGCCGGTGCGGAAGCCGCGCAAGTTATAGACTGATTGTGCGGCTTCGGCGACGGCGGCGGCAACGGCGGGTTCCACTTCCAGGCGTCCCAGCGCTTGTGCAAATGTTGCACCCGCCAGCACACGGCGCTCGGAAAAGCGAACGGTTTGCGCGCGGATCAGTGCGGCGTCCTCCGCCGCAAGTCGCGCCTGTTCCAGATACGCCTGGTGGGCTTCGATCCGCGTGTAGAAAACCCACCCCAGGAAGACCAGTCCCAGCAGCGTGATCGGGAGAAAGATGGACAGCAAACGGCGACGAATCATGCCCCACGCTTCCAACTGAGATGTCTCACCCACCCCAGGCAAAGGCTGCGACCCCAGGGGGCGGTGAGCATACCCCAAATCCCCTTTGTGCCCAACTGAAACGGTGGCGTCAAAGCAAGAAATTGTTGCGCGTCCCTTCAAGTTAACCCTCCCGATGAAACTGCTCCTTCGATTCAAACCATGAAAGCCATGCCGGAAATGGGAAAGCCGGCTTCACATCTTCGGAGTTGCCAAGCTGCCAAGTCCATGATTTCGAGGCAGATCCCCCCAGCCGCTTTGGTGAAGCGCATGCAAGCACGGTGGAGCCGTCAGCGCCTAGTCCTGCCCTCGGTGGCCCTGGCGCACCCAGCAGCAGATTCACTCTCCTACTCGGAGGAGCCCCATGGAAGGCGCCCTCTTTATCCCGCCGAATCGCCCCAACCGCCGTCCCGAACAAGAGTGCAGCGAATGCGGCCGGTCCTTTCGTCCACGGTCCGTCGGCGACGGCGCGGAAGAGCTGTGCGACGATTGCTACGACGCCCAATTCGAGCTGCGACGCTTGCGTCATTGGCAGAAACCCGGCGGCCGCACGCACTCCCACTGAGAGAACATACAGTCAGTCTTTCGCTCGCAACTCCCGGGGAAAGGGGGGATCAGTCCGGGCGGGATCCGGCGAAGAAGGAGGTATTCTCTGCTTCCGCCGGCTCAGCGTTCCTTGCGAAATAACTGTGCGCGTGCAGGTAGCGGTACATGCGACCGGCGACTTCCGCCGCCGTACCGCCTTTGACGCGGCGGGAGTTCCCACGCAGTAAAACCACAAGAACAATCCTCGGCCGCATCCAATCCGTGTAAGAAACAAACCAGCCAAGCCGTGACTTCGTGTCCGAACAGGTTCCCGTCTTGCCCAGGGCGAGGTCGCCATTCGGGTCGTAGCTCGAGCGGCCCGTCCCGTACAGCACGGCTGCAAGCATGCCTTCCCGTAACTCCGGCAGCAGAGGCTCGATATTGAGGTTGCGCTTGACGCGCGGCGCGAAGCTCTGCCGCTCTTCCTCGCTGCGCGGATACTGCAGGTAATACAAGGTGCCGCCATTCGCTAGTGCGGTCGCCAGCGCCCCGAGCTGCAACGGCGTAATCTGAATGCCTTCCCCAAAACTGGACATACGGGCCACGCCGCCGCGACGCGGTGGCTCGAGCGGCAGCGCGCCGGGGTGCTCTTCCGGGATGTTGTAGCCGGCCAATTCGCCCAGGCCCACAAGCCGCGCGAATCGCTGCACGGTGGGGAACCCCATGCGCCGACCCAGCTCCTCAAAAAACGGGTTGTTTGAATGGGCCATTGCCTCGGTCAGGTTCATATAGCTGCGACGGCTGACCCGGAGCATCGTATCCCGGGTGATGACGTTCTGTTCGAGCGCGGCAAGCCCGATGACTGGCTTGATCGTGGAACAAGGAATGAATCCATCCGAAAAGGCCAGCTTTTGATTGACCACCGTCAGCAGCCGCCCCGTATTCGGGTCAATGGCCACAACGGAGCCGTTATACCGGCCCAGCGCGCTGACTGCCGCCTGCCGAACCACCGGATCATCATATTCGGCTGCGTCCTCGGCGGCGGAATCTGCGAAAGTGGGCACGCCCCGAACGATGCGCGAGGGTTTCCTTCTGGAACTCTTGCCGGGAGTGCTCTTGGAAGCGGTGGCCTTCGACGCCATCCGCGGCCGAGGGGAGCCCGCGCCTGCCGCTGCCGCTGATGCAGAAGCCGTCCACACTAACAGAAGCACAAGAAGATGAGCTAGAAATCGGGGCTGGGCCAGTCTGAAACGCATTGTTCTCCCTTTAGAAGCCGATAGCCCAAATGCAGTTTTCCCGCCAATGCGAGCGGGAAGCGGATTTTAGGGAATGAAGTGGATCGGAAGCAATAGGAAAAGCGTACCTTGTGCACAAATTGCTGCTGAATTTTTAGGCTAGGAGTACCAACCCCGGCCCCGGGAGAAGGTGTTTCGAACGGTAACACCTTCGCCAGAACGAATCACATGTCCGAGCGCCTTAGGGCCTGAAAACGCCAGAAATCGAGTGATTATCTAACCCCTTCTGCGCTCCCGCCACCCTAGCGGGTGGGTTTGGCAGCGGGGCGAGAGCCCGCAGCGGCGGCAGCGGCATGGGCAGCCGGTTTCTCGACGGGCGTGGCGGTGTTGGAGGGCGCTGCAGCGCTTGGGGTAGCCAAACCGAGCTTTTTGCGCAGGGCAGCCTCAAGTTTGTCGCGAATGTCGGTATTTTCCTTGAGGAACAGGCGGGCATTCTCCCGGCCCTGGCCGAGCCGCTCTCCACCGAAGCTGATCCACGTGCCCGACTTTTCGAGGATGCCCTTATCCACGCCCAAATCGAGCAAGTCGCCCTCGCGGGATACGCCTTCGCCATACAGGATGTCGAATTCAGCTTCGCGGAAGGGCGCTGCAACCTTGTTCTTCACCACTTTGCCGCGCGTGCGCGATCCGACCACGCGATCGCCTTCCTTGATGGCTTGAATGCGACGAATATCCAGTCGAATGGAGGCATAGAACTTCAGCGCACGGCCGCCAGTGGTTGTTTCCGGGTTGCCGAAGAGGACCCCGATTTTCTCGCGAATCTGGTTGATGAAGACCAGGCAGGTGCGCGACTTGGAGACAATCGCCGTGAGCTTTCTCAACGCCTGCGACATTAGCCGCGCCTGCAAACCCATCTGCGGCTCGCCCATTTCGCCTTCGAGCTCCGCCTTGGGGACCAGCGCAGCCACCGAGTCCACCACCACCACGTCCACTCCGCCCGAACGGATCAATGTTTCCGCAATCTCCAGAGCCTGTTCGCCGTTGTCCGGCTGGGAGACAAGCAGGTTGTCCACGTCCACACCAAGTCTGCGCGCGTAGGTGGGATCGAGGGCGTGCTCGGCGTCAATGAAGGCGGCCTGGCCGCCCATCTTCTGCGCCTCGGCAATGACGTGCAGGGCGAGCGTGGTCTTGCCACCGGCCTCTGGACCAAAAACCTCGACGACGCGGCCACGAGGGAAACCGCCCACGCCCAAGGCGGCGTCAAGCGAAAGCGCACCGGTGGGAATGACGCTGACCGGCACCAGAATGTCGCGGCTGCCCAGCCGCATGATCGAACCCTTGCCGTACTGCTTTTCAATTTGCGCGATTGCCGAATCGAGCACCTTCATCTTTTCGTCCGCCATCTCCCACCTCAAAATAGAAAGTTGGCCTCTGGCTGCCGACCCGCAGCCCGGAGTTTACCAGAAAGTGTACATCCAGCACAGGTCTCTGTCATGGCGCATACTACCATAAGGCGAAGAAAAAGCAAAGAGGTTTTGGGAGGAGCCCGGGGCGGGACGGCTCCCCACCCCGGGCCTGTGGTGGTTGGGCTTTGGACGAGCCCAGTGGTCGAACGAGGAAACTTCTTGAGTCGGTCTAGCGGCTGCGTTTCTCGGTCAGACTACCCTCCGCAGTGTTCCGGGCCGACGGGATGCTGGCCTTACCGGCCGGAGCTGGCGACAGCATTCTTCTTCGCCAAGTCGAGCGCGGCCTGCAAATCCTGCATGGTGTACACGCGGCTGTGGACATCCACCAGCGTAGTCGGTTGGACACCCAACTTCTGCACGGCCTCGGCGAAATGCACCGTCGCGGCGATGGCCGGAGCAATGCTGTTGTCCGGGTTGCGCACAAAGAGGTCGCCCTCATAGAGGATGCGTTCGTTGGGCAGCCAAACGACCAGCATTTCTCGCACGTGCGGATTGGGGCCGATATCGTGCAATTCGACGGTATGCGCGCCGTCGGTGAAGACCCGCTTACGACCCTGCACAGTCTCGATGACCGGCTTGCGCGGACTCAATTGCTGCGCGTCGGGCTGTACGGTGAAGCGGGCATTGGCAAACTTCTGGAAGTAGGAAACGTTGCCCGGCGTGGTCACCAGGGTCACGCCATCGGCCATAAACGCACGCGCCCCGCCAGCGTGATCGGAGTGGTGATGGGTAGCGACAACGTAGCGAATCGGCTTGCCCGGCACCGTCTCCTTGACCTTCTGAATCAGTGTGCGCGAGGTGGCCTCATTGAGCGGCGGCTCGATGACCAGAACGTGGTCGTTGAAAGCCACAAACAGCGAGGTGTAGCCGCCACCGCCGCCACCCAGCCCTTCCACCATGTACACATCCTTGGCCAGCTCTTTGACCGCAAGGGCCACGGTGGGCGGAGTCTGCGCCGTATACGCGGAAGGCGCCTCAAACGTCGCGGCAGAAGGGTTGGAATTGATGCGCACGTCGGCATACTCATATTCCTGGGCCAGCTCACCACCGGTTCTAAGAGTTTGACCCGTCGGGAACAGCCGCCCATTCACGGTCTGGTAGCCGGCGATGACGAACTCGTTCACGGCGTCGCCGAGGTAAGGGTCCGATAGCAGGGTCTCAAACTTCGAGATCAAATTCGTGCGCGCGTCCAGGTACAGCGTCATCAGCGTGCCGCTGGCCGTGGCAAAGCTGATGGCATTGTGCTTGCGTCCCTGGAAGTCTGACTCCCCCAGCCACCGGAGCGTATTGGCCCGCTCCGAGGCGCGCGCTAGCAGCGACTGCGGGACGCGGTTGAGCAGCAGCTCACGGCTCTGGTTCTGCGCGGGGATCGGCTGCGAGGTCTTAAGGAGGTGATTGAAAACCGTGCCTTGCTCGCCATTGAGCAAGACGCGCTGATTCACTTCGAACCCCCCGGGAAACGACGTCTGCACTTCCCAGGCAATGGAGTTCGATTTGAAGTCCACGCTAAGATGGGCGGTCACCGGACGAGCGTCGTGCACGTCCGGGGTGGGGCTTTGCTGGCGGGCGTAGAGCTTGCCGTTGATTTTGAACGAAACGTCGTCCATCCCCGGCGTGGCGTCGGTCAGGCCGTAAGCCCGGCGGGCAGCGTCGAGCACTTCGCGGGCGCGGCGAAAGGAATTGTCCACCAGATTCGTTTTGCCCTGCGCGGAAGCCACGGAAGGGTGGACGAACTGTACGCTGATCCCTGCCAGACTCAGAGACAGCCCGCCTAAGAGCGCGGCGACGCCGAGCCGCCAGCTCGACCGGTGTTGAGTTCTTGCCTTGTCCATACGATCCTCCTCCAGAGTCACAGCCTGCACACTTCGATGATGGCGAGAGTATGGCGGGACCTAGGTTGAGCGCGGTGTGAATCCTTGTAAAGAATTGTAAAAAGCGCGGGCGGAAAAGACCCTTGGAAATGGCGCGCAGATTAGCGTTGAAGACTGGGGTTCAGCTCATGGCTGGCGAAGCTTGCGCAGTTTTTCTTCTGCACTCTGCCGCACCGCTTGGGCAAATTGTTTGTCAGCGGGTGGGTTCTTGGCCAGCGTCGCCAGCGCCCTCTCGGAGTATTGAATAGCCAGTTGGGTCTTTCCCGCGGCAACGTAGCCGTCCGCCAGACTGTCGTACACGTTGGCCGAGTCGGGATAGGCATCCACATTCAACAGGAAAACCTGAACCGCCTCCTCGACTGCACCTGCCTGCAGGCGCTCATAGCCGAGTTGGTTGACCGCCGATTCCGGAAACAAAAACACTTTGGGGTCGCGCCCTTTCGCATCCGCATAGAACTCACGTGCGCGAGCTGCCCCACCAGGCTGGGAGAGCAGGTCCCAGAAAAGTTCCACAGTCGTGGGCTTCCGGGCTTTGCCCGTGCGCTGCACAGGAGCAGCGGCCGGAGCATTCGGCAACGTCTTTTCGAACCAGGTGACGATCAAGGGCTCCAGGCCCAGCTCCACCTTGAACATGTCCGTGCCATGGCCTGCCGCCTTGTACTGCACAAACTGGTTTTTCAGGGAATGGGAAAAGCTCAAGATCCAGCGAAGCAATGGAACGGCGTCGCCGTCATCGTCGCTGGCCGAGGCAAAAACCGGCAGCCAATCGCTGCGCCGCAGGTGATCTCTCCCCGCCTGGTCGGTTGAGCCGGAAAGCAGGGCGATACTCTTTACCTCCGGATGACGCCGGGCAAGCTGAATGGATTGGTTGACGCCGCAGCTTGCACCGGCGGCGCCGATGCGGTTGCGATCCACGCCTGGTTCTCGGAGCAAGAATTCAAACGCTGCATCAATGTCGCCCGGCCAATCTTCAGCCATGCTTTGCTGCTGCTCCTGCGGCGAGGCATACGGGCCGCCGCCGCTTTCACCATAGCCGCGATAATCGATCGCCAGAACATGAAAGCCTTTGGCGGCAAGGCTTGTGGCCAGATTGGTCCACGTCTTGCGCTCGCGGTTGCACTGATGAAACAAGAGGATGCCCGGACCCGGTTTAGGGGCGGGAAAATACGTTCCTTTCAGAGCGGTGCCGTCGGGAGCGTTGACGCTGATGTCTCGTGGGGCGCTTTGCGCGGCCACAAGTTCCGCCGCCAAAAAGAAAACGGGGCCGGCGATAAGACGAAAAGACTTCATGGCGAATCTCCTTCCCGGCGATGCGTAACGGCCAAGCCCAGGGCGGTTCCGAGAGGCCCGCAACATTTTATGCGAGGAGTCGAGGAGAACTTGCATGTGAATTGTAAAAAATATGCGGTGGGGACCCAGCTACGACGTGTAGGTGTAAAAGCCGCGACCCGACTTGCGACCCAGCCAGCCGGCCGCAACCATCTTGCGCAGCAGCGGGCAGGGGCGGTACTTGGAATCGCCCAAACCGCTGTAGAGCACTTCCAGAATGGCCAGGCATACGTCGAGACCGATCAGGTCGGCCAACTCCAGCGGGCCCATGGGATGGTTCATGCCCAGTTTCATCACCGAGTCCACAGCTTCCGGCGTAGCCACTCCCTCCTGCACGCAGAAGACAGCTTCATTGATCATGGGCAACAGAACCCGGTTGGAGACGAACCCCGGCGAGTCATTCACAGCGACGGGTTTCTTTTCGAGCTTCTCGCAGAGCGCCATGGTCGTTTGAAACGTCGCGTCGGAGGTTTGCAGGCCGCGGATAACCTCAACGAGCGCCATCACCGGCACGGGATTCATGAAGTGCATGCCCAGGAAGCGGTCGGGACGCGCGGTCGCGCCGGCAAGCTGGGTGATGGAAATGGAGGATGTATTCGACGCCAAGATGACGTCGGGCCTTAGAAGTTTGTCAACTTCTTTCAGCACGGCCAGCTTCAAGTCCAGGCGCTCGTAGACAGCTTCGACGACGAAGTCAGCGCGGGCGAGCGCACCCGGGTCGGTGACGAGCTGAAGGCGGCCGAGGATTCTCGGTTTGTCGGCGTCCGCAACTCTTCCCTTCTTGATTTCCCGATCCAGGTTGCGGGTGAGGGTGTCGAGAGCGCGGTCGAGAAAGCGCTGCTCGATGTCACGAAGAATGACGTTGAACCCAGCCTTGGCAAACACGTGGGCAATCCCGTTGCCCATCGTGCCCGCGCCCAGCACGCCAACCGTCTTGATGGAATCAATGCTCATGATGCCCCTCAAACAGCAACTAAAGAAACATACCAGAGCCAAAAAGCAACCGCTCCGTAGCTTGCGCCGGGAACGAAGTCATTCTGGCGGAGCACCCTCCGTGACCTGCCGAACGATCTCGCGAGCCTGCGGCAGGTCTTCGGAGCCAACCAGTATCTGCTGCCAACCAGGTGTCGAAATGAGGGTCCGGTAGCCGATGCCCTGTTCCCGGAAGGAATCCCGCAAGAACTCAGCAACTGCAATGTCATCTCCAGACCAGGCCACCAGTTCCGCACGCTCCGGGTTCCAGTCGTAATCTCTCAGACCGAGCGAGTCCACGGCCGGAGTGCTCCCGGGGTTCCCAACGATATCGGGTGTCGGCCCCGTCTCTGCTGCTTCACAGGATTCCTCATTAGTGCGTGCTTCGAGTGCGTGCGAAGCAGCCTCTTGGAGCTCCTGCAAGAATCGCTCGGCGGAGACACGATCCGACGAGAAAACCCGCACCTCATAACGCGGCATATTCGCCAATTCTGTGACCAGAGCTTCCGGAATCGCCTTCGCGTGGCACGGAATATCCGCTCCATCCAGAGCCGAAACTAGATGCCTGAAGAGAACTGGATCACGCCCCTCCCAAATCAGCTCCAACCCTTCCATCCTGCCGGGCTCTTGCTGTTGCGTTCCAATCGAGCGCACCAAGGGCAGGTCGCAGTCGGAGCAGCGGAAGAAGCCCTCACGGTATTCGGCGTGGCAGTTAGGGCAAAACATCGCGGATATACTTCATTCAAGCTTGTGCCGCGGAAGCTACCGCTCGACGGCGAGGGCGACGGCGTTGCCGCCTCCGAGGCAGAGAGCAGCGATACCGCGTTTGGCGTTGCGGCGCTGGAGCTCGTAAAGCAAGGTCACCAAGATGCGAGCGCCCGAGGCCCCGATGGGATGACCCAATGCCACAGCGCCGCCGTTCACGTTGACCTTCTCAGGGTTCAGACGCAGCTCGCGGACGACGGCCAGGGCTTGCACGGCAAAGGCTTCGTTCAGCTCCACCAGATCAACATCTTTGTCGCGGTCCCAGCCAGTCTTTTTTAGAAGTTTTTCGACTGCTTCCACGGGCGCCATCATCACCCACTTGGGATCCACACCGCTGGTGGCCTGGCCGCGGATGTGGGCCATTGGCTTCTTGCCCAGGCGGGCGGCAGTGCGTTCGCCGGTAACGACCACGGCCGCAGCCCCATCATTCACTCCTGGGGCATTGCCCGCAGTAACCGTGCCGTCCTTTTTGAACGCGGGCTTCAGCCGACCCAGCGCCTCCAGCGAAGTATCCGCGCGCGGCGACTCGTCAATCTTCACTTCGAGCGGGGGACCCTTCCGCTGCGGAACCTCGACCGGCAGAATCTGCGATTCAAAAAAGCCGGACTTGATGGCGTTCATGGCCTTCTGATGGCTGGCCAGGGCGAAGCGGTCCTGCTCCTCGCGGGAGATTTTGTATTTCTCGGCAACCAACTCGGCGGTCTCGCCCATGTGAAAGTCGTTGAAGGCATCCCACAGGCCGTCGTGAATCATCGAGTCAATCACTTCCGCGTTGCCCAAACGAAAGCCGGTTCGCGCGCCGGGCATCAGGTAAGGGCAGTTGGACATGGACTCCATGCCGCCGGCAACCACGACTTGCGATTCGCCGAGGGCCACAGCCTGCGCGGCAAGGGCAACGGCTTTGAGTCCCGAGCCGCAGACTTTGTTGATGGTCATAGCCGCGACGCGGGTGTCGAGCCCCCCGCGGAGCGCCGCCTGGCGAGCCGGATTCTGGCCCAGACCGGCGGAAACCACATTGCCCATGATGCACTCGTCTACTTGTCCCGGCTCGATTCCCGCCCGGCGAACCGCTTCGGCCACAACCTTGGCCCCAAGCGTCGTCGCAGAAAGAGGTGAGAGACTCCCCTGGAACTTCCCGACAGGCGTGCGAACGGCACTGAGAATGACCGGTGCTTCCATCCTGATTCCCCACCCTATTGGATGACCGAAGACCCGCCAGGGGCACCACACACCAAGCCCCGTGAGTATAGGCGGCCCGAGCGAGGCGGGTCAATTGCAGTTGGAGGAACCTCAATGCAGAAGCAGCGCACCAGCAGGCAGAACTCCGGTGAGCTACAATGGCGCGCATGGACAAGTTAGTGGACATGTCCCGCCCTGACGATCTCTTCGAACATCTGAACCCACAGCAACGCGAAGCGGTGAAACACGGCGAGGGGCCGTTACTGGTCGTGGCAGGAGCGGGGACGGGAAAGACGCGCGTCATCACCGAGCGCATTCGGTTTCTCCTGGAATCCCGCCCGGAGCTGGAGGGGCGAAACATCCTCGGGCTGACCTTTGGGGATAAAGCCGCGGCAGAGATGAAACACCGGGTGGTGCGGGACGTCGGCGAGCGCGCACGGGAGGTCCGACTGAGCACTTTCCATGCCTTCTGCTTTCAGGAGGTGCTCCTGCAAGTGAACCCCGGGCTGCGCGTGCTGGAAACCGTGGACCACTGGATCTTGCTGCGCCGCAACATGGCGCGACTCGGGCTCAAGCTCTTCCAGCGCCTGGCCGAACCCGGGCAGTTCCTAACCGACTTCGTGCAGTTCTTCTCCCGGTGCCAGGACGAGCTGGTCACGCCCGATGACTATGAGCGATGGGTCCAGCAACTGCGAGAGCACCACGAGCAGGAGAAGGCGCACTTGGAGGAAAGCGTTCGCGCCGAGATGGAGAAAGAACTAGCGAAACAGGAAGAGGTCACCCGAGCCTACCGTGCCAGCGATGCCCTGCTGCGCGAACGTGGACTGGTCACCTTCGGCGGCCAGCTTCTCGGCACGGTGCAGGAACTCCGCAGGAACCGCGAGTTGCTGGCGCTTCTGCAGGAGAGATTCCGCTACGTCCTTGTGGATGAATTCCAGGACACCAACATTGCCCAGCTCGAGCTCCTCTGGCTGCTGGCCGGCGGACACCGAAACCTCGTGGCCGTGGGGGACGACGACCAGGCCATTTACCGATTCCGCGGCGCGTCCTTCGGCAGTTTCACCATCTTTCTGAAACGATTTGCGGGCATGCAAGCAAGTGCAGACGACGCCGCGCGACACATCCGCATGCTGACCCAGAACTATCGCTCGACCAAGCGTGTATTGCGCGTGGCCGGCCAGGTGATCGCGCAGAACGAAAAATCCCCGCTGCTTCCGCCAAAACAACTCTCCACGCACAAGCCCGAGGGCGAAAAGGTACGCATCGTCGAATTCGGCAGTGCGGTGGAAGAAGCGTATTGGGTGGCGGAGGAAATCGAGCGGCTTCACCGTGAAGGAAAGCGCTGGAAATCCCTGGCGGTTCTCTATCGCATGCACACGCACCGCGATTTGCTCGTGGAGCAGCTCCGGGCGCGAGGAATCCCCTTTGTGATTCGTCATCTTTCGATTTTGGGCAGCCGCCTGGTGAGAGACGTGCTGGCCTACCTCCGGCTTCTGGCCAACCCTGCCGATACTGTGGCCTGCGCGCGTGTGCTGGCGGCGCCGCGCTGGAAGCTTGGCCCCGCCGACTTGGTGCGGCTGGCCGAGCGAGCCTCGAAGGGCAAAGGAATGGCCCTGTGGGATGCGGTCGAGGGCGCGCAGGAAGAGCTGGCGTTTTTGCAGGATGGCCGGAAAACAGCCGAACTGGTT
>Ga0233417_10000253_pt1 | contig 15678 bp, 10 predicted proteins | sample Sed_MG_FD_189023 | JGI IMG/M metagenome (GOLD analysis project Ga0233417, IMG submission 189023) | Sediment microbial communities from Lake Towuti, South Sulawesi, Indonesia - Sediment_Towuti_2014_0.5_MG | ecosystem: Environmental > Aquatic > Freshwater > Lake > Sediment | place: Indonesia... | reverse complement strand
ACTGATTCCGATCGAGCTCACCGTCACCACCGTCGACCATCCCGCCGCCGCTGCGATCGCCCGCGACAGCCCGAAGCCGAACGCGATTCCGATCAGGCCGCCGACGATCGAAATCAGTACCGCCTCCGTGAGAAACTGCCGCACGATGTCCGCCTGCCGCGCTCCGATAGCCCGCCGGATGCCGATCTCCCGCGTCCGCTCGAGCACCGTCGCCAGCATGATGTTCATGATGCCGATGCCGCCCACCAGCAGCGAGATGCCCGCGATGCAAATCATCACCACCTCGAAGATGAACTGCGTCCGCCGCCGTTCCTCCAGCAGCCCCGCCGGCACCACCACCGTGAAGTCGCCGGCGTCCTTGTGCGTCGCCGTCAGAATTGCCCGCACCACGCTCGCCGTCTCGATCGAGTCCGTCGTTGGCAGCACCTTCAGATAGATGCCGTCAATCTCGTCTTTCAGGTAGCTGTTGTTGTCTTCGAACCGGCGCATCACCGTGTTCAGCGGCGCGATCACCAGGTTGTTCCGGTTGACTGCCTCCAGCCCCTCCACCTCCGTGTCCGCCGTCGCCTGGTGCTCCAGCACGCCGATCACTTGCAGCCACACGTCGTTGATCTTGATGTACTTGCCGGTGGCGCGGTCGTAGCCCAGCAGATTCACCTTCGCCGACTCGCCCAGCACGCACACCGGCGCCGACCGCAGGTCCTCCTGCTCGTCGAAGAAGCGGCCCTCGACAACCCTCAGGTTGTTGATCGTCAGAAAGTTCGGCAGCACCCCGATCAGCACCGGCAGCTCCTGGCTTGTCTTCGGCAGCACCTTCGCCGGCTTGAATCGCTTCCTTGGCGTCAGCGCCTCCACCCCTTGCACGTTCTCGGCAATGGCGCGAAAGTCCCGGAACGTCAGCCCGGGAGACACCAGTCTGCGCGTCTGCAACTCGGTCCGATCCACCGCCTCCTTCGCCTCGACGATGATGTTGTTCACCCCGAGCAAGTCGATGAAGCTGATCATCTCCTTCTGCGCGCCCGCGGTGATCGACAGCATCGCCACCACCGCCCCCACCCCGAAGATCATGCCGAGCATCGTCAGCAGGCTGCGCAGCTTGTGCACCAGCAGGCTCGACAGCCCCATGGTCAGCTCGGGTAGATATCCGCTGAGAACCGTCATTTCAAAGGAACCCCGGAGTGGCCCAAAACACCACGGCAGGAAACCGATTCCCTGATGTTCTTGGTGTCTTTGTGTCTTGGGGGTGAACTCCTCAACTCCGCCCTCCCGCTGACATGCCCCCCACCGGCGCCGCGCCGCCTTCCGGCTTCTCTTGCTTCTTCTCGCCCTTCTTTGCCGTCGGGTCGGACAGGGCGATCAGATCGCCGGGTTTCACTCCCTCGGAAACGACCACCGTCGATTCGCTCCGCTTCGCCAGCTTCACCGTCCGTTCCTCGAACCGGTTGCCCGACTTGAGGAACACGACGAACTTGCCTTCCTTCTCGAACACCGCCTGGCTGGGTACATAGATCGCATCCGGAATCTTCTCGACAGTGATCTCCACCTCCGCCAGCAAGCCCGGACGCAGGAGAACCTCCATCTGGTTGCCTTCGCCCGGCGGCGGCGGCAACTGCGCCTCGGCAAGCTCCTTCTCGCTGAATTGCGATCTCAGGCCCCCGAACGGCCCCATCGTGCCGCCTCCAGCGCCTCCACCGCCCCACCGCGAAGCACCCATCCCGGCCATTCCGGCCATCGGAGGTCCCGCCGTTCCGCTGGCGCCCGCTCCCGGCATCGGCGCTGCGCCGGTCCCACCGGAAGCGCCCCCGGCCTGAGGACCGCCTTGTCCCGGTGGACGCCCTCCCTCCGGCCGGAACGTTTCTCGCATCTTCGAGAAGAGCTGCCGCCGCTCCTCCTCGCTCAACTCCTGCATGTTGCGCCCGCCAAGCGCCTGCCGGAACGCCTCCTGCATCTTGCGCCGCTGCTCTTCCGGCATCTGGCTCATCCGCTGCATCCACATCCCGCGCCGCTCACCGCCGGCCGCTTCCGGTCCTCCGGGCATGCCGCCCATACCGGCGGCCTCGCCGCCTCCTTGTCCGCCTCGCATCGCCCCCCCGCCGCCCATCTCCGAAGGAGGCCCGCCCGCCATGCTGCCGGCCATCATCACCGGGAACGGAGCGGACGCCATCGGCGTCGCCGGCCGGCTCCGGTTTCTTTGCGCCATCTCCAGGATCCGCTCGATCTGCTCCGGCGTCGCCCCCACCGCCCCCAGCAGCGCCTTCATGTCTACCGAGAAGGTCACATCGAATTTCTTCGCCGGGTCTCCCGAAAAGATGTTGGCGCTCGCCGTGCCGCTCATGCTCTTGATCTTTCCTTGCAGCCGGCTCTCCGGCAGCGCGTCAAACTGAATCGCCACGTCCTGGCCTTCCTTCAGATTGGCCCGGTCCAGTTCGCCGATCTTCGCCAGCACCTCCAGCTCCGACAGATCCAGAACATCAGCCACCGGCATCCCCACTTGGATCTGGTCGCCTTCACGGATGTCCGGAACCTGCATGCCGAACATTCGTCCGCCCATGAACCGGTTCTGATGAATGAAAACCAGGCCGCTCATCGGAGCCAGCAGCCGCGTCTGGCTGAGGCGTTCCTTCTCCCTGTTCAGCTCGATGGTGGCCTTGTTCTTCTGCTCCCGCAGCACCGCGATCTCCGCCTCGGCCTGCTCCTGTCGCGACTTGACGTCGCTCTCCAACTGCTTCATCCGCCGCCGCGCCTCTTCCAGGTTCAGCAGGTTCTTTCGCGCGTCGATCTGCGACAGCAGTTCGTTGCGCTTCACCTCCAGCTCCGACCGCCGCACCGCGTACCGCGCCCGCAGCAGCTCGACCTGGTCCTGGTTGTTCCGGATCGCCAGCTCCGCTTGCGCCTTCCTGATCTGCTCGTCGACCTGCTCCAGCTCGAGCTGCTTCTCCTCCAGCCGCGACAGCACCTCGGAATCGTCGAACTCCACGATCAGGTGCTTTTCCCGCGCCAGCGCCCCCAGCGGCGCCAGCTTCGTCACCTGCACCGTGCCGAACAGATTCGGGGCGGTGAGGGTCACCGACCGCACGGCCCGCAACTCGCCGCGCGTGTAAGCCCGGATCGTCACTTCGCCCCGCCGCACCTTCGTCGTGGGGATCTCCTGCGTCTTCTGCGGCAACCGCTGCACGAGGCGATAGCCGCCCAAGGCCGCGGCCACCACCACCGCGATCGCCAACACCCGGATCAGGATCTTCTTCATGCCGCCTGTCCCACGCTAGAGCTTCTTGGCCCGCTTGGCCGCCTCCGCTGGATCTTCCAGCGTCACCATCTCCCCTTCCGCCAGCCCTCGCAACACCATCAGGTCGTTCTCATTCCGGTCGCCTACCTCGATCGGCCGGATCTCAAACCGCTGCCCCTTTTGCACGTACACCGCCGGCTTGCCTTGGTGCAGGAAGCTGGCGCGCGCCGGGACCAGCAGCGCATTCGGGTGGCTGTCGATGATGATCTCCGCCGAGGCGCTCATCCCTGGCCGTAGCCGCGGATCGAGCTGCTCCAGCGGCGCATACGTCGGAAACACCTTCTCCGATTCGCGCCAGCCCTTCCACACCAGCGTGGCGATCGGGCTGATCCAATCCAGTTTCGCCGTGAACTCCTTGTCCGGAATTGCGTCCACGCGGATCTTCACTTGCTGGCCCAGCTTCAGCCTCCCCCGGTCTACTTCCTCCAGCTTCAACTCCAGCCGCATCTCGGAAAGGTCCGGGATCTCGGCGATCGCCGCCCCCGTCCAGGCGCGATCGCCTTCCTTGAACGGCGGCGGCAACTGTCCCCACGTTCCCCCGCTCCGGAAGTTGGGAAGGATGTTGACAATGCCGTCGTTCGGCGCTCGAATCACCATCTTGGACAGGTAACCCTTGGCCCGGTCCATGTCACGGATCGTCTTGCTCTTCTGTTCTCCCAGCCGCTCCAGGTCCGCCTCCTGCGAGGTCTTCCGCGCCGTGATGGTTGTTTGCACCACGTTCAACTCGCCCTCAGTGATCCCTACGTTGATCCGGTTCTTGGCGCCTTCGATCACCGACAGGATCTCCGCTTTGCTCGCCTCCAGCTTCGACCGCTCGACGTCGTATTCCGACTGCATCAGGTTCATGCCGTCCATTTCGTTGGCGATCCGGTGGCTTGCCTTCGTTTGCACGATCTGGCTGTCGGCGGTGCGAACGCTGGTCGCCCGTTCCAGGTAGTATTGCTCCTGGGCGGCCGTGTCGAATTCGATCACCACGTCGCCCTTCTTGACCGGCTTGCCCGATTCCGCCAGCCGGACAATCCGCGGCTCGGGCACCTGCGGCGCGTTCAGCACCACCGAGCGGACGCTCTTCACTTCGCCGCGCGTCTTCACGCTCAGCACGAATTCGCCTCGCCGCGCCCGCGCTACCGCTACCTCCACCACCGTTGTGCCGCTGTATCGCCACGCCGCGTATCCGCCGCCCGTCGCTGCCAATAGCCCCACGATCCACAGCGCCGCTTTCCTTCTCGGACTCATCGGCCTTCGTCCGAGCCGCTGCTTGGGTTTTGACTCCTTCGCCATCGCTCTACCCCGTGCCTGGACGCTTACTCCCGCCGAGTACCGGTGGCCTGTCGGCGGCCACGATCTCCCCTGGCCGGACTCCTTTCCGCACCACGACCGCAACATGGTTCGCCAGTCCCAGTTCAACCTCACGCCGTTCCCAATCTCCACCACGCTGCACGAACACCTCCGGCGACTCGTCGCCCGTCAAGAACACCGCCTCCCGTGGCAGAACGGCCGGCCCCTGCTCCGATTCCAGAACCACATCCACGCTTGCCGACAAGTCCGGAATCACCCGCGGGTCTCCGCTTTCCAGCTTCACCGTTACCGGTATCTCCTTGACGTAGCTGGCGCGCCAGCCGACCGTCTTCGGCATGGCCCCGATGGCATGCACCCGCGCCGGCAACTCCAGGTCCGGATAGGCGTCGAACCGCACCCGCGCCCGCGCTCCAATGCGAATCAGCTCCGCGTCTGTCTGGTTCACGTTGGCGCTCACCAGCATCGAATCCGGATCCACGATCCGCGCGAACGGCATTCCCACAAACACCTGGTCCCCTTGTTGAACCTGACCCTGCTCGCCCCCGCGCCACGTTGCCTGCATCACGACGATGCCGTCGATCGGCGCCCGGATCACCATCCGGTCCACATTCCCCTTCACGCGCTCCATCTCCAGCCGCGCTTCCTCGCGGATCAGTTCCGCCACCCGGAGTTGCGCGTTCAGCGACTGCTCCATCAGCTTCACTTCGTTCAACAGTTGCTTGTACGTTGCCTCCGCCTCCTCGGCGTTCAGCTTCAGGATTTCGGTCGCGTTCTCCGATCGCACCGGGATTGTTTTCAGATCCAGCCGCGCCTTGTCCACCTCTGCTTTCCCCACCGCCGCGGAGTGCGCGTGCGCCTTTCGGATCACCATGAGCTGCGCTTTCACCCCCTTGATGCTCGCATCCGTTTGCGCCAGCCTCACCTGGAAGTCGTCAAGCCGGTTTTGCGCATCCTGCCGGTCGAATTCCGCCACCACCTCGCCGCTCTTGACTCTCGAACCCGGCGGAACCACCTTTTCCAGCGTGAGCGTCGAACCAAAGCCGCCCCCACCGCCCCCGGTCATGCTCCCCGCCGATGGCGGGCCTGACCTTCCCCCCGGCAGGCTCTCCGCCGTGGAACCGAGACCGGTCGCTCCCAATGCATCCGAGCCGCCCGTGGACGCGCCGGCTTGCGTCCTGCTCGTGCTGCTTTCGCGCGAGGAAGTTGTTGAGCCGAAACGGGATGTGGCCGACCGGAACGCGGCTGAACCCGATGCTCCCGCCCCGGCCAGCGTGCTGGAGCCGGCGACCGCGGAGGAGGTAGTTGCCGTCGATGCCCCGGAACTCCCCGTACCCCGCCCCGTCGTCCCGCCCGTTTGTGTCTCGCCGCTGGCCGCCGAGAACGAGGAAGCTGCCGAACCGGAGGACGTTGTGCTGCCGCCCGAGGAAGACAAACTGGCCGTCGAAGAAACGCTGCCGCCCGTGCGCCCAGCGGCGGTACTCACCTGCCCGATCGCGGTCCCGGAACCGGAACGGCCCCCGCGCAACTGCGGCGCCACCAGCAGCGCGAATCTCTCGGCCGCCGTAATGCCCGCCAGCCGGATGGTCTTCTCAACAACGCCGGATTCCGCCCGCACCGTGCGGACAGCCGAAACCGCCTCTTTACCCGCCGAAGCCTGTTCAGCAGACGGTCGCCAGGCAAAGTACAGCCATGCGCCGCCCGCCAGAAGGAGTGCGCCCGCAAGCCACACCCACCCTTTGCCCCGCGGCGCGGGCTCCCGCGCCGGCGGCTCGGCCGGCGGTACGGGCGAAGGGGCTGTGGGCGATGGGACGGTGCTCACCGGAACACACCTCGACTGCTCTCAAGTCCTCAATTATGTCAAGACGACGAACCGTCCGCCGAGGTTATCCCCGCCGGAGAGAGACTTTCACCTTCGGTTCCCGTCACTGAACGGTGATCATCCAGCACGGGGGCTCACAGCAGGTTCGACGGAATACGACGCGCGGCATGGGTGAAGGCCAGAATCACAATACGGTCTTTCCGAAGCTCATAGACAAGGCGATAGTTTCCAATAAACAACTCGCGGACCGATCCATCGCCCAACTCAGGTACTATGCGCCCTTATGCGCCCTCTTGCCGGGAACTTCCTAAAGGGAACGCGCTGCCGCTCTCGCCTGGTCGACCAGCGCCGAAGCGTAACGAGGCGAGTCCTTGGAGATAAACAGAGCCGCGCATTCCAACTCCTGCCAGGCCGATTCCGTCCAGGCTACTCGTCTAGCCACTGCTCCATCCGGCGTTCGATGTCATCTTGATCGATGAGCTTGCCTTGATCCGCCTCGCGGCGCCCGCGTTCGATACGTTCTCGGACGTAGATGGAGTATTGAACATCCTCCCAGGTGGCATCATCCGGCAGAGCATCCAACATCCGCCGGATCTCTTCCTTCGCCGTGGCCATGACTCTCCCCTGCTCAGTATACTGGCGTTGAGATCGCTGGCCCAACCTGCAGCCGCTCCTGAGGCAGCCAAGAGTACACCGAATCGAGCCGAGCGCTCTTCGCGCCCCTCAGGCGCTCATTGACACCAGAAACTCGCCGTTGCTGCGCGTTTTGCCCAGCTTGTCCAGCAGCAGTTCCATGACCTCCACCGGGGAGAGTGGGCTCAGCACTTTCCGCAGCACCCACACCCGGTTCAGCTCTTCCTTCGGCTGGAGCAGCTCCTCTTTTCGCGTGCCGCTCTTGTTGATGTCGATGGCGGGAAACACGCGCTTGTCCGCCAGCTTGCGGTCCAGGTGGATCTCCATGTTGCCCGTGCCCTTGAACTCCTCGAAGATCACGTCGTCCATCCGGCTGCCGGTGTCGATCAACGCCGTGGCCACGATCGTCAGCGAGCCGCCCTCTTCGATGTTCCGGGCCGCGCCGAAGAACCGCTTCGGCCGTTGCAGCGCGTTGGAATCCACGCCGCCCGACAGCACCTTGCCCGACGGCGGGACCACCGTGTTGTACGCCCGCGCCAGCCTCGTGATCGAATCCAGCAGGATCACCACATCCCGCTTGTGCTCCACCAGCCGCTTCGCCTTTTCGATCACCATCTCCGCCACCTGCACGTGGCGGCTCGCCGGCTCGTCGAACGTCGAGCTGATCACCTCGCCCTTCACCGACCGCTGCATGTCGGTCACCTCCTCGGGCCGCTCGTCGATCAGCAGCACGATCAGGGTCACCTCGGGGTGGTTGGCGGTGATCGAGTTCGCGATGCTTTGCAGAAGCATCGTTTTCCCCGTCCGCGGCGGTGAGACGATCAGCCCGCGCTGGCCCCTGCCGACCGGCGTCAGCAGGTCCATCACCCGGCCGGAGTAGTTGTCCTTGATCGTCTCCATCCGCAGCCGCGAGTTGGGGTACAGCGGCGTCAGGTTGTCGAAGAAGATCTTGTTCCGCGCTTCTTCCGGCGGCTCGAAGTTGATCGCGTCCACCTTGATCAGCGCGAAATACCGCTCGCCCTCTTTCGGCGGGCGGATCTGCCCCGAGATCGTGTCCCCCGTCCGCAGGTCAAAACGCCGGATCTGCGACGGCGAAACGTACACGTCGTCCGGACCCGGCAGGTAGTTGTACTCCGGCGCCCGCAGGAAGCCGAATCCGTCCGGCAGACATTCCAGCACGCCCTCCGAGAAGATCAGCCCGCTCTTCTCCGCCTGCGTTTGCAGAATCTTGAAGATCAACTCCTGCTTCCGGAGCCCGGCTGCCCCCGGCACGCTCAAGTCCTTGGCGATCTGGTTGAGCTTCTGAATGCTCATGTACTTCAGCTCGACAAGATCCAGTGTCGGCGTTCCGTTCTTCACGGCCTGCCCGCCCGGTCCCATGCGCTTCCGATGGGGTGGCGGAGCCGCCGCCTGCGGCTTCTCCTCCGGCGCCGAAGGCGCCTCTGCCGCTTGTTCCTGCTTTTCCTGTTCGTCAGCCAATGTGATTACTCCTTGGCCCGGCGGCCGCCCTCGCCCTGAGGCTGGCGGTCGCCCGGCCCGGCATTGAGTGCCGTGTGGTTCTCCGTTACCTATGGGTGGGTGTTGGTCGCACCCTGCTCCGGCCGCCGTGTCGCCGACTCGCTCGACCTCACGGCCGACGCCGCGGCCGCACCCAGCCTGCGGCCTGCGACAGCCGTTCTAGTTTGTCAGCTCTTCCTGGCCCGGCTGAGGCGCCGCCTCAACCTGGGCCTTGGGCGCCGTCAGAGGCAATGCCTCGATCTCCTTCTCCAGGGCGATCTTCAGCACTTCGTCCATCGATTCGACGAAGTGCAGCTTCATTTCCTTCCGGATATTCTCCGGTATGTCCGGAAGGTCCTTCTCATTATCCTTTGGCAGCACTACCTCGTAGATCCCGTGCCGGTGCGCCGCCAGCAGCTTCTCTTTCAAACCGCCGATTCCCAACACCCTGCCTCGCAGCGTGATCTCCCCGGTCATGGCCACGTCACCGCGCACCGGGATCTTCGTCAGCGCGCTCGTAATCGTCGTAGCGATGGTGATTCCGGCCGAGGGCCCGTCCTTCGGAATCGCCCCCTCGGGCACGTGCACATGGATGTCCAGGTTGCGGTAGAAGTCCTTCGGCAGGCCCAACGTCTGCGCCCGCGACCGGATGTAGCTCATCGCTGCCTGCGCCGATTCCTGCATCACGTCGCCGAGCTTGCCCGTCGTCGTCAGCTTGCCCTTGCCTTCCATGATTGTCGCCTCGGCGGTCAGGATCTGGCCCCCGACCTCCGTCCAGGCGAGTCCGACCGCCACGCCGGCTTCGTTCTTCTTCTCCGCCGTCATGTCGCGGAACTTGATCGGCCCGAGTAAATCGGGGATGTTCTCCGGCCGTATTACCACCGTTTGGAACGCTTCCTTGCCGTTGCCCTTCTTGCCGCTCTCTCCCTTGGCGCCGACCACCATCCGCGCCACCTTGCGGCACAGGTTGCCGATCTCCCGCTCCAGGTTCCGCACGCCCGCTTCCCGCGTGTAGTACTGGACCAGCGCACTCAGCCCTTCGTCGGTAAACTGAATCTCCTTCTCGGTCAGCCCGGTCGCCTTCATCTGCTTCTTCACCAGGAACCGTTTGGCGATCTCCAGCTTCTCGAGTTCCGTGTAACCTGACAGCCGGATCACTTCCATCCGGTCCTGCAACGCCGGCGGGATCGTGTGCAGCACGTTCGCCGTCGCGATGAAGAACACCTGGCTCAGGTCGTATTCCACGTCCAGGTAGTGATCCATGAACATGAAATTCTGTTCCGGATCCAGCACCTCCAGCAGCGCTGCCGACGGATCGCCCCGGAAGTCCATCGACATCTTGTCCACTTCGTCCAGCATGAAAACCGGGTTCTTCGTCGCCGCCTTCTTCATCATCTGGATGATCTGGCCCGGCAGCGCCCCGATGTACGTCCGCCGGTGCCCGCGGATCTCCGCTTCGTCCCGCACGCCGCCGAGCGACAGCCGTACGAACTTGCGCCCGGTGGCACGCGCCACCGACATCCCCAGCGAGGTCTTTCCAACCCCCGGAGCTCCCACGAAGCACAAAATCGATCCCTTCGGATCCTTCACCAGCCGCCGCACCGCCAGAAACTCCAGGATTCGCTGCTTGATCTTCTCCAGGCCGTAGTGATCCGCTTCCAGAACTTCCTCGGCGTGCTTCAGGTCCCGGATCTCCTTCGTCTTCTTCTTCCATGGCACCGCCAGCAGCCAGTCCAGGTAGTTCCGCGAAACCGTGGACTCGGCCGACATCGGCGGCATCGCCTCCAGCCGCTTCAATTCCGCGGTCGCCTTCTCGTACGCCTCTTTCGTCATGCCTGCCGCTTCGATCTTCTTCTTCAGCTCGTCGAACTCGCTCTTCTCGCCGCGGCCCAGTTCCTTCTGAATCGCCTTGATCTTCTCGTTGAGGTAATACTCCTTCTGTGCCCGCTCCATCTGGCGCTTCACGCGGCCCTGGATCGTCCGGTCCACGTTCAGCTTCTCGATCTCGATGTCGAGCATGTCGGCCACCCGTGTCAGCCGCTCCACCGGATCGAAGATCTCCAGCAGTTCCTGCTTCTCCTCGATGGTGAGCTGCAGGTTCGCTCCCACCGTGTCCGCCAGCCTCCCCGGATCGTCCACCCGGATGGCGGCGATCATCGTCTCGTAGTTCAGGTTCTGGCTCAGCTTGACGTATTGCTCGAACAGCGTGGTCACCCGGCCCGTGAGCGCTTCCAACTGCTGCCCCGCCTCGACCTTGTAGTTCACCGTGCGCACCACCGCCCGGAAGAACCCCTCCTCGTCGTTCACCGAGACGATCTTCGCCCGCTCCACCCCCTCCACCAGCACCTTGATGTTCCCGTCCGGCAGCTTCAGGCTCTGGACGATGCTCACGATCGTGCCCACGCTGTAAATCTCGTCCGGGCGCGGCTCATCCACGGAAGCGTCGTGCTGCGTGGCCAGAAAGATCTTCTTCTCCCCCGCCAGCGCCTCTTCCAGCGCGCGGACGCTCGACTCGCGCCCGACCACGAACGGTGTCATCATGTGCGGAAAAATGACCACGTCGCGGACCGGCATCATCGGCAACCGCCGGGTCTCGGATCGTTCCCTTGAGGTGAGCATGGTTCGTTGCGGCGCTGTGCCGGAGACAGGTGAATTCTAGCAGATCATTCGGGCGCGACCGCCCGCTCTCCCACGCTCGCGGGTCGGCGTCCTAGCCGGCCTTCTCGAGCAGCGCCAGGTTGATCTTCTGCGTCATGACCATCTCCTTGGTCACCACGAACTCCCGAACCTTCTTGTAAGAAGGGAGATAGTACATGAGGTCCAGCATCATGTCTTCGAGAATCATCCGCAGGCCCCTGGCCCCTACCTTCCGCTCCATCGCGAGCGTGGCGACGGCTTCCAGCGCGTCGTCGGTAAACTTCAGTCTAACATTTTCAAACTCGAACAGGCGTTGGTACTGCCTCGTAATGGCGTTCTTCGGCTTGGTCAGGATCTGAACCAGCGCGTCTTTGTCCAGATCGCCCAGCACCGCCACCACCGGCAGCCGCCCTACGAATTCCGGTATGAAGCCGAACTTGATGAGATCCACCGGCTGCACTTGCTGGAGCGTCGACACGTCCCGCCGACTGCCCGCGCGACGCCCGCCGTCCGGCCCTTCCTCCTCCGTCCCCAGAAAGCCCATGACCTTCCGCCCGATCCGCCGGCTGATCACCCTCTCCAGACCCACGAACGCGCCGCCGCAAATGAATAGGATGTTCGTCGTCTCCACCGGCGTGAACTCCTGGTGGGGGTGTTTCCGTCCCCCCTGCGGAGGCACGTTGGCTACCGTCCCCTCCAGGATCTTCAGCAGCGCCTGCTGCACGCCCTCGCCGCTTACATCCCGCGTGATCGATGGATTCTCGTCCTTCCGCCCGATCTTGTCGATCTCATCGATGTAGATGATGCCCTGCTGGCACCGGTTCACGTCCCAGTCGGCGTTTTGCAGCAGCCGCAGAACGATGTTCTCGACGTCCTCGCCGACGTAACCCGCCTCCGTCAGCGTCGTCGCGTCCACCAGCGCAAACGGCACGTCCAGGATCCGCGCCAGTGTCTGAGCCAGCAGCGTCTTGCCCGTCCCCGTCGGTCCGATCAGCAGAATGTTCGACTTCGACAGCTCCACGTCCGAGCTGCGCTGCTTGTTCATCTGGATCCGCTTGTAGTGGTTGTACACCGCCACGGCCAGCTTCTTCTTCGTTTCTTCCTGGCCGACCACGTACTGGTCCAGATACTCCTTCAGCTCCAGCGGCTTTGGCAGCCGTCCCGCGCTTGTGTGAGGCTGCTCGTTGCGGTCGTCCTCCAGAATCGAATTGCAGACCGCGATGCACTCGTCGCAGATGTATGCCCGCGGGTAATCACTCGGGGAGGAAATCAGCTTGCCGACGACGTCCTGGCTCTTGTGACAGAAGGAGCACCGTAGGGAATCATCCGAACCGGCTCGTTTCACAAACCGCCCTCCGGACCGCCCTTCTGTCGCACCATCGTCCCCCTCATTATCGCACACGCCCGCGAGGCAGGTCGCCGACCTGCCCCGGTCAGGCCCTATTCCTCCGCCACCTTACGAGACCGCTCGAACAGAAAGCTCAGCGTCTTCTCCGTGCGTATGCGCGAGGCGATGCGGCGCAGTTGGCCTTCCTTCTCCAGCCTCCGGCGCACCGCCACCACGTTCTCACGCTCCTGCCGCGCGATCCGCTGCACCTCCCTGTCCACTTCGTCCACCGTGGTCTCGATCGCCTCCCGGTCCGCGATCCGGTCGAGAACCAGCGACGCCTTCACCTCGAACCGCGCCCGCTCCTGCTGCGATTCCTTCAGCTTCTCCCAGTCCACGCGGACTTTCTGCGGATCCACGCCGCGGGCGGCCAGATACTGCGCCAACTGAATCTCGATCTGCCGTTCGATGAAGGTCTCCGGCACAGCGAAGTCGTGCATCTCGACGAGCTTTTCGACGATCTTGTTCTTGGCCTCCTGCTGCGCCAGGTGTTCCTGCTCCCGCAGCAGCCCCCTGCGCACCTCGGCTCGCAACTCTTCCAGGCTCTGAAAGTCGCCCAGGTCGCGCGCGAATTCATCATTCAGCTCCGGCAGTTCCTTGCGGCGAATGCCCTTCACTCGCGCCCGGAAGCCGACGGTCGTTCCCGCCAGTTTCTCATCGCCGTAGTCCTCCGGATACTTGATCTCAAACTCTCTCTCGTCTCCGGGCGAGAGGCCGCGGATGTTGTCGCTGAAGCCCGCCAGCGTTTCCTCGCCTCCTACGTGCAGCGTCACTTCATCTTGCTTGGAGGGCGCCTGTCCGGCTCTTTCCAGGATCACCACAGCGTAGTCGCCCTCCTCGATGGGCCGCGGGTCCACGTTCACGAACTCCGCCTTCTGATCCCTCAGCTCTTCCAGCCGCCGCTCCACGTCCTCGTCGCTCACCACCGGCTCGCCGTAAGGCATGGTGATGTCCGTGTACTCCTTCAGCTCGATCTCCGGCGCGACCTCGAACTCCGCCTTGAACCGCATCGGTTCTCCGCGGTGGAAGTGGACCTCGGTGATGTCCGGCGTGCCCACTACCCGCAGGTTCTCGTCCTCCACGCGCTTCTGGAGAAACCGCGGGACCAGCGCCTCAATCACCTTCTGGCGAACATCGCCGGCGAATTGCGACTGGACGATCGACGCCGGAACCTTGCCGGGACGGAAGCCCGAAAGCTTCACCCGCCGGCTTAGTTCCGCCGCCGCCCGTTCGGCCTCCTTCTCCACTTCCTCGGCCGGAACCGTGACCTCGATGGTGCGCTTGCAGGTGCGTTCAGAGCTTGCGCCGCTCATGTTCCTTCCGACCACGAACTCAGGTATTGCTCCTGTTCGGGAGTCAGCCGGTCGATCTTCACGCCCATGGCTTCCAGCTTCAGCCGCGCCACCCGGCGGTCGATTTCCTCCGGCACCGAATACACGCGCTTGTCGAGCGCCGCTTTCCGTCCCACCAGGAACTCGACCGACAGCGCCTGGTTGGCGAAGCTCATGTCCATTACCGAAGCCGGGTGCCCTTCGGCCGCCGCCAGGTTGATCAGCCGCCCTTCGCCCAGCACGTAAATGCGCCGGCCGTCGCGCAGCGCGTACTCCTCGACAAACTCGCGCACCGGCCGGCGCGAGGAGGAGAGCCTTTCCAGCGCCTCCAGGTCGACCTCGACGTTGAAATGGCCGGAGTTGCAAAGAATGGCGCCGTTCTTCAGCCTGTCGAAGTGTTCGCGGCCGACCACGCCCTTGTTTCCGGTGACCGTGATGAACACGTCGCCGATCGCGGCCGCCTCGCCCATCGACATCACCCGGTAGCCGTCCATCATCGCTTCCAGCGCGCGGATCGGGTCCACCTCCGTCACGATGACGTTGGCGCCCATGCCCTTGGCCCGCAGCGCCACCCCGCGGCCGCACCACCCGTAGCCCGCCACCACCACGTTCAGCCCGGCCAGCAGCACGTTGGTCGAGCGCAGGATGCCGTCGATCGTGCTCTGCCCCGTGCCGTAACGGTTGTCAAACAGGTGCTTCGTCATCGCGTCGTTCACCGCGATGATGGGATACAGCAGCACGCCGTCTTTGGCCATCGCCCGCAGCCGGATCACTCCGGTCGTCGTTTCCTCGGTGCCGCCGATCACCCCCGCGATCAGGTCCTGCCGTTTGGTGTGCAGCGTGGACACCAGGTCCGCCCCGTCGTCCAGAGTGACCTGCGGCTTGTGGTCGAGTGCCGCCTCGATGTGCGAGTAGTACGTCTCGTTGTCCTCGCCTTTGATGGCGAACACCGGAATGCCGTAATCGCGCACCAGCGTCGCCGCGACGTCGTCCTGCGTCGACAGCGGGTTGGACGCGCACAGCACCGCCGAGGCGCCGCCGTCCCGCAGCGTGATCATCAGGTTCGCCGTCTCCGTGGTGACGTGCAGGCAGGCGGCGATGCGCACCCCGTTCAGGGGCTGGCTCTTGATGAACTGCTTGCGGATCGACTGGAGCACCGGCATGGACTGGAACGCCCACTCCACGCGGCGCTTGCCTGCCTCCGCCAGAGAAAGATCGCGTACGTCGTATCGTATGGAAGCTTGTGTGTTGGAACTCATGAGATTCGTTAGAGGGAACAGCGGCCTCGGGCGATCCGCCCGCGACTCCTCATCCCCGGGCGGCCGTCGTGGTTGCCCGGGCTTCTTCCTTGAGCAGTTCCGCCTTGTCCGTCGCTTCCCAACTGAAGCTCTCCTCGGTCCGGCCGAAGTGGCCGAAGGCGGCGGTCTTCCGGTAGATCGGCCGGCGCAGCTTCAGGTAGTCGATCATACCCTTCGGCGTCAGCGGAAAATGGCCGCGGATCAGCTCCGCCAGCCGCTGCTCGCAAACCTGGCCGGTTTCGAACGTGTTCACTCCCACCGAAACCGGCTCGGCGACGCCGATCGCGTATGCCAGTTGCACCTCGCAACGCCGCGCCAGCCCCGCGGCCACGATGTTCTTAGCGATGTGCCGGGCCATGTAGCAGGCCGAGCGGTCCACCTTCGTCGGGTCCTTGCCCGAGAACGCGCCGCCGCCGTGCCTGCCCATGCCTCCGTAAGTGTCCACAATGATCTTTCGGCCCGTCAGGCCGGTGTCGCCGTGGGGCCCGCCG
>Ga0233417_10000251_pt1 | contig 15739 bp, 16 predicted proteins | sample Sed_MG_FD_189023 | JGI IMG/M metagenome (GOLD analysis project Ga0233417, IMG submission 189023) | Sediment microbial communities from Lake Towuti, South Sulawesi, Indonesia - Sediment_Towuti_2014_0.5_MG | ecosystem: Environmental > Aquatic > Freshwater > Lake > Sediment | place: Indonesia... | reverse complement strand
ACACCCCGGCGCAGTCAACGCTGTTGCTGCCGCCTGCCGGCGGGGAGCGGCTGGCACCCTGGGCAAAAGTAGGTGGATCGCCCTCCTTGCGGAATTCGCCGGATTTTGCGCCGGCAAGCCGTGCAGAGCTCACCCTCCCTGCCATAAACGGCAACAGGGAATTCTTCCGCCTCGGTCAATAAGTCAGGGCCTGTGTAAGCTTCAATGGCCGATTGTACCGCGAGCCCGAGAACTTCAACAATGGCCCGGTGCAGGGCTGCCAGTTTAGGCCGCCGGAGACTGTTCATCGGCAGTTCCGGATGGACCCTGGCGCGAAACAGCGCCTCGGCCGCGTAGATGTTGCCCAGCCCGGCCACACGCCTCTGGTCCATCAGAAACAACTTGGCCGGCTGCCGGGATGCTCTCGCATCGGCCAGGAACCGCTCCAGGTTGAACGCCGCCGACAGCGGCTCCGGCCCAAGACGCGCCATTTCCGCATCGATCTCGGCTGTCGGCCGGGCCTCCATGCGCGCCAGCGCGCGCGGGTCTTCCAGCACAAGGGCGCTTCCGCCGGAAAGACGCATGATGAGCCGGGCATATTCCGTGCGAGGGCGGCCGCCGGGAACGACCCGTAAATTCCCCGACATCCGCAGGTGTGCGTGAAGCGTGACGCCTTCCGACAGCCGGATCAGGATATGCTTGGCCCGCCGTTCGACGGCCTCGATGCGCTTCCCGGCCGCCAGGCGCGCCACCGGCGGCGCCGCGCATCGGTAGATCTTCACTCCGAGGATCACCTTGCCCGAGGCATCTCGGTGCAGATGGCGCACAACGGCTTCCACTTCCGGCAGCTCGGGCATTCAATAGATCCAGAGCTCGACCGGCGTACCCGTGCCGCACTTGGTGGCCTCGGCCGCCGAGCGCTGGTTCATCACCACCTCCAGATACCCCGAGCTTCCGACAATCGCCGCCAGTTCCCCCGGCGGAGCTTCCGCATAATTCTTGACCAGTTTCTCCGTGCGGTGGACACCGGGCAAAAGAATGAAAGGCCGGCTTTCGACGGCCTGAAACTCGCTAATGTGAAAATTAGTGATCAGGTTGCCGAAACGGTCGACGCGAAGCACGGTCCCGGCCCACGCGCGGTGCCCGATGCGGTTCGGGCGGTCCAGCACCGGCCGCAGGTAATCATCGATGAGTCTGCCGAATTGCGCCGGCCTCGCGCCTTTTGCGAGATGCGCCGCCACTGGCGCGAAGATGTCGCGGCAGTGAAACGTCTGGCTGGGTTTCGGCAGAAAGAACTTCGAATTCGTGATGCAACGGACACGAGCCTTATTCCGCGTGTAAATCGGCGCCAGCACGCCGTTGTCGGGGCCGACGAAGAGCTGGCCATCCGACTCCACCAGGATCGGCCTGCGGCTCGTGCCAACACCGGGATCGACGACCACCACGTGGATCGTGCGCTTTGGGAAGTACCGGGACGCTTCGGCAATCAGGAAAGCCCCGTCCGACACTTGAAACGGCTTCACTTCGTGGCTGATGTCGACAATCCTGGCCGACGGCGCGATACCCAGAATCACGCCTTTCATGGAAGCGACGAAATGATCCGCCGTGCCGAAATCGGTGGTCAGGGTGACAATCTGGGACATATCCATTTGGCGGCCTGACGCGTGTATCAGGCCATGACTGGTACAATTGGGGTCACGGGGCAGTGAATCGCTACTATTTCGATCATAACGCCACCACCCCGGTTGCCGACGAGGTCTTGGCCGCGTTGAACCTCGTCCTCCGCGAGGCGATCGGCAACCCGTCGAGTGTACACCAGGAAGGCCAGTTCGCGCGGCACCGCGTCGAAGAGGCCAGGCACAGGACCGCTTCGCTTCTCGGTTGCGCCCCGGAGGAGATCGTCTTCACCAGCGGCGGCACCGAGGCGAACAACCTCGCTCTTTTGGGCGCCGTCCGCGCCTCCGGCAATCTCTCCAGGCACGTCATCACGACGGCGATCGAACATCCGGCCGTCCTCAATGCTTGCGGCCGGCTGGAGAGGGAAGGCGTCCTAGTGACCTACGTCAAGGCGCCCGCCAGCGGCGCTGTGGACCCGGACGACATCCGCCGCGAGATTCGGCCCGAGACGGTTCTCATCTCTGTCATGCATGCCAATAACGAGACTGGCGCGCTCCAACCTGTCGAGGCCATCGGGCGCCTCGCCCGGGAAATGGGTGTGCTCTTTCACGTCGATGGCGTCCAGGCGGCGGGAAAGGCGGCAATCGACGTCAAGCAGATTCCCGCTGACCTCTACTCCATTAGCGGACACAAGATCTATGCGCCCAAAGGCGCCGGCGCCCTCTATGTCCGGAAGGGAGTGAAGCTCGAACCCCTCCAGTATGGCGGCCGTCACGAGCGCCAGCGGCGCGCCGGCACCGAGAACGTCCCCGGCGTAGCGGCCATGGGCGAGGCGGCCGACCTCGCCCGCCGTCTCCTCGGCCAGGAGATTCCGCGCCAGGAAGGCCTGCGCGACCGGCTCGAGCGCGGCATCCTGGATCGCGTTCGCCACGCGGCCGTCAACGCCGGGGTGGCTCACCGCATCGCCAACACCACCAGCATCCGTGTCGACGGAATTGACGGAGAGGCCCTGGTGATTGCTTTGGACCTGCGAGGCTTCGCCGTTTCCAGCGGCTCGGCCTGCTCCAGCGGCGCTGTCGAACCGTCTCATGTCCTGCTGGCCATGGGACTCAGTCCGGAGCAAGCCAGGTCTTCCATCCGCTTTTCACTCGGGCGGCAGAATACCGCCGAACAGGTTGACGCCTTGATCGACGCCGTGGCCGGGTGCGCCGCGCACTTGCGCCGGCTCTCCCCCGCTTATAGCCATGTCTGAATCGCTGATTGCCGTCGCGATGTCAGGTGGGGTGGACAGCTCCACGGCGGCCGGAATGCTGCACCGTTCCGGGCAGCCCATCGCGGGCTTCACCATGCAGCTATGGAATCAGCGGCGGCTGCCGGAGCTGTCGGCCGAGGGCGCCACCGGCCGTTGCTGTTCCCTCGATGACGTCTATGACGCCCGCGCCGTCGCTCAGTATCTCGGGATTCCTTACTATGTCCTGAACTTCGAGGGCCTTTTTGAAGAACAGGTTGTCAAGCCCTTCATTCGCGACTACCTGGCCGGGCGCACGCCCATCCCCTGCACCCTTTGCAATAACCATGTCAAGTTCGACCGCTTCCTCGACGTGGCGCGCGCTGTCGGCGCGGACCGTATCGCTACCGGGCACTACGCCCGTCTCCGCGTTAGCAGCGAAACGGGCCGCTACCAGTTGCTGCGCTCGGTAGACGCCGCCAAAGATCAGACTTACTTCCTCTTTGGCCTCACGCAGGAGCAGCTCTCGCGCAGCTTGTTTCCACTCGGCGAATACACCAAGCGGCAGGTCCGCCTGTTGGCCAGCGACCTTGGACTCCCCGTGGCCGAAAAGGACGACAGCCAGGAAATCTGCTTCGTTCCCAATGGCGACTACGCCCAGTTCATCGAAGCCTACTTTCGCGAGCAGGGAATTTCCCTCGACGTCGCTGCCGGTGAGATTGTCACTACCTCCGGCCGGGTCATCGGCGAACACACCGGCGTGCATCGTTTCACCGTCGGCCAGCGCAAAGGCCTTGGCGTCGCTACGGGGGAACCGCTTTATGTCATCGCGACGGACACGACTAGCCGGCGTGTCGTGGTCGGGCGCAACGAGGAATTGCTGAGCCCCGGATTCCGCGCCAGTCAATTCAATTGGGTCTCCATGAGCCCACCCGCCGCGCCGCTCCGGGCCCAGGTACGCATCCGCAACAAGCACATACCTGCCGCGGCGACCGTTACACCGGATGGAGAGGGTCGAGTGATTGTGCGCTTCGACGAGCCCCAGCGTGCCGTCACCCCAGGACAGGCTGCCGTGTGCTACGACGGCGATCTTGTCCTCGGCGGAGGCTGGATCGAGCAGGGCTGGATAGAATAGCCCTTTGCGGCGCCGTTCCCGACTTCGGACCGAAATCGAATTCCTGCTCGCCCGCTTCGTCCTCTGGTCACTTTCCCGCGGATCGGTTTCGTGCGCTCTCCGGATCGCTCGCTTCTATGTTGGGATGCTCGAACTCGCGCTGCCTCGCCTGCGCCGGGTCGCCCGGCGGAACCTGGCGATGGCGCTGCCGCAGTCGAGTGAAGCCGAGCGGGAACGCATCGCCGGCAGCAGTTTCGCCTCGATCGCCCGGCTGTTGGTATCGCTGGCGCGGTTCGACCGCTTCACACGCGAAAACATCGGCGAATGGATTGTCTACGATGGCCTGGAGCATTTCCACGAAGCGAAACGCCGAGGCAAAGGCATCTTATTTGCCACCGCACACCTTGGCAATTGGGAGATCAGCGCTTTTGCCCACGGCTTGATGACCGAGTCCATGCACGTCGTCGTTCGCGCGCTCGACAACCCGAAGATTGACGCGCTTCTCACCCGCCTTCGCACGATGTCTGGCAACCGGGTCATCGAAAAACGGGACTTTGCGCGCGGCATCCTCCGCGCGCTGGCCGGGAACGAGGCCGTCGGCGTTCTCATCGACCAGAACGCGAGCCTTGCGGAGGGCATCTTCGTCGATTTTTTCGGCGTCCTGGCCTGCGTGGGAACCGGCTTCGCGAAGATCGCCGCGCACAGCGGCGCCGCCATTATCCCCGGCTTCGCCTTGTGGAATGAAGAGGAGCGCCGCTACCGGCTCAAGTTCTATCCACCCCTTTACGCCACCGGCGACGTGGAAGCGGACACGCGCCGCATCCATGCCCTGCTGGAAGCGGTGATCCGCGAGCATTCCGGCCAGTGGCTCTGGATGCATCGCCGCTGGAAGACACGCCCGCCGGGGGAGCCGGCGCTGTACTAGAGCCACGTCAGAAACGCGCTGAAAAGGCCCGCCCCCGCGCCCAGCGCCGCCCACCCCCACATGCGGGTGTGTTTCACTTGCCACCACATGATGATGCCCGTGGTGATCCAGGTAAGAAACCCCAGGCACACAACGTCGACCAGCACTGCCCACAAGTCGTCGAGAAAACCGTCCTGGTCAAAGCCGCCGCGGGCGTGCATTCCGGTTAGGAACTGATCCCAGCGAAACCGGCGGTCCTCCACGCGCAACAGTTTGCGGTCGAGGAAATACTTCACCTCGGTCGACTTCCAGAAGGTGTAAACGTACACGTTCACCTGCGTCGGGCTGTGGCGGTAGGCTCCGAAGGATCCCTCCAGCCCGCAGGTTTCCATGATCTTTTTGCCCAGCGCCTTCAAGGCCCCCCCGCCGCCATCCGGCGCCGGATCGTTAAACGGACGTTCGAAGCGCAGCGTCCACGTCGGCACGCCGTCGTTGTAAAGGCGTTGTCCAGCCGACGGATGCGCGAAGAACAACGAGCTGAATCCGTAGACAAGAAACCAGGGCAACAGGGACAGCGCCAGGTACAGGTGGAGTCTCCGGTTAAGTTGCGGCCAGCTCATAGGGTCACCAGGAAGAACGCGAACAGAGCAAGCCCGCCTAGCGCGGCCACTACGCCCCATTTCCGCGTCGCTTTCATTTCCCACCACATCCAGAGGCCCGACAGCCCCCAGAACACCATCGCTGCGACAAACAGGTCCACAGTGACCGCCCACCCGTCATCGGCAAGATAATCGTGGTGAAAGCCGCGCCGGCGATGCATGCCCTCCAGAAACGCATTCGTTCGAAAGATTTGCTTTTCGATGACAAGCCGCCCGTCCGCCTGCGTGTAGGTCATGCGGCGGGGATGCACCGGGTCCTGCCGGAGGATTACCAGCTTGCCCGGCTCGCCCTTCTCGATGCCGAAGGCTCCTTCCAGGCCGGCCGAGGCGAGGATGGCCCGCGCGCGGGCCCCGCGCGATGCGCCATCGGAGAAGGACCCGTTCCAGATCAACTCATTCTCTTTTTCGAACGCCGGCGGTCCATCGCCGTAAAGCTCACGGAAAAAGCCGTGATGGTTCATCGCAATGGTGCTCAGCGTGTACATCAACACCCACGGCGTGAGAAACAGCGCCAGGTACATGTGCGTTCTACGCAGGAGGCGGGAAATCATAGCAAGGTCCAATCAGTCTAGGATACCCGACCGCCGGCCAGCGCCCTTCGCAGATGCTCCAGAAGGACGGGCTTGGTGAGGAAGCCGGTCATGCCCGCGTCGATGCATCGCTGGCGATCTTCGGGGAATATGTTGGCGGTCAGCGCAATGATAGGGACGCGCTGCGTCCAGCCGTTCAGGCTCCGCAACCGCCGCGTCGCGTCGTAGCCGTCCATCACCGGCATCTGGCAGTCCATCAGGATCAGGTCGAATTCGCCGTCCATACACATCTGAACCGCCATCTGGCCGTCCGAGGCTATCTCGACGCGGCAGCCGAGCTTCTCCAGTTGGCGCATGGTCAGCCGTTGGTTCACAAGATTGTCTTCCACCACCAGTACGCGGAGCTCGCCGGCAAGCTCGACCGGCGCCGCCGGAGATTCCTCATCCGGACGTTCCAGCGCGGGCCGGATCTCGCCGGGAACAGTTTCCAGCGTCAATTCGAACCACGCCGTCGTCCCTTCGCCTGTCCGGCTGGTCAGGCTGATGTGGCCGCCCATCAGCTCCACAAGTCGCTTCGAGATGGCCAGGCCCAGCCCGGCGCCGCCAAAGCGGCGCGAAAAGCCCGCGTCGGCCTGTGTAAACATATCAAACATTTGCGGTAGCTTATGTTCCGGGATCCCGATGCCGGTGTCGCTCACCTCGATTCTCACGGAGAGGCGCCCGGCCGACGCGGGCGCGGCAGTCACGCGGACGCAAACCTCGCCCCGCTCTGTGAACTTCACGGCGTTGCCTGCGAGATTGAACAACACCTGGCGAATCCGTCCCGCGTCGCCCAAGAGCAGCGGCAACCTTGGCGGCACAGTGTGCCGTGACAGGGTGAGCCCTTTCTGGCTTGCCTGCAAGGAGAGCAGCTCGGTGACTTCTCTCACCACCTCGGCCAGGTCGAAAGGGGCGCTCGCAATGGACAGCTTATGCGCCTCCAGGCGGGAGAAGTCCAGAATGTCGTTTAAGATCGTCAGCAGGCCTTCCGCCGACTGTCGTAACATTTGCGCGCAGTCCCGCTGCTCTTCGTCCAGCTTTGTGTCAAGCAAGAGATCCGCCATCCCCAGAATCGCGTTCATGGGGGTTCGAATCTCGTGGCTCACCGTCGCCACGAACTCCGACTTCATCTGCACGGCGGCTTCGGCGGCGTCCCTGGCGCGGATCAGTTCGCGCTCCCACTTCTTGCGGTCCGTCACGTCGCGCGCCACGCCTGATACCCCCACCACCTTGTCGGCGCGCCGGTGCAGCGTCAGCCTGCACTCTACCGTCACCTGCCCGCCGGTCACTTTCCCCAGCCGCATCTCGAGCGCCCGGGAACCGCCTGTCTCAGCCACTTCCGTGAATTGCTCCGCCACCGCCGCCCGGTCCGCCTCCGGCAGCAGATCGGCAAACCAGCGGCCGATCCAGTCGGACCGGCGCCAACCGGTGACACTCTCAAATGACGGGCTCAATGAGAGGATTTCGCCGGCGCTCGACACCACGAACACGATATCGCTCATGTTCTCAATCAACGTTCGATAGCGGGCTTCGCTTTCGCGCAGCGATTCCTCGGCTGATTTCTGGCTGCTCAGATCGCGGATCGAGCTCGTAATATATTCTCTTCCCTCGAAGGACAGATAAGACGAGGTAACTTCCACCGGTACTCCATGTCCTCCCGCCACTTCGTGGACGGTCTCATAGGTAATCGACCTGACGGTTCGCAAGGCCTCCCAGAAGTCCTTCATCCTTCCAGGGGGGAATTGCGGGTCCCAATCCCACACCTGCATTCTCTTCAGATCCTCCAGATTGCGGCCGTAGTGGCGGCATGCGGCCGGATTCGCCTGCGCCAGGCGAAAATCTTCCGCCGGACTGATCCAAATCATCGGCACGGCCGACATCTCCAGAGATTGCCGCGCAAACTGCAACTCCTCGCGGTACCTGTGCCACTCCGTGATGTCTTCGCCGAGGCTGTTCACGCCGACTACTTTGCCTTGCGGATCGCGGACATGCGCGTTGTGCCAGGAGATCATCCTCAACTTCCCCCTTCGTGTAACGATCGCGTTCTCATGATGCGCCGGGATGTTCCCGTCCCGCATGGATTGAAGGTACATCGGAAGCAGGGCTTCCCTGTCCTCGGGCGTCAAGAACATGTCGAACCAGTTGCGGCCCAACACCTCCTCCCGGGGCCACCCGCTCAGCGCGCAAAGAAAGCTGTTGCAGTAGGCGATCTTGCCCTCGTGGTCGAGCTGCAAGCCGATCAGTTGCACCGAATCGACAAACTCGCGGAACCGCCGCTCCGCCTTCCGCAGCTCGCTGTCTAACTCTGCCCTCTCCGTCACGCACCTCCGATGAGGACTTTCAAGAGCCGGTCGAGGAGTAATTCCTCACGCCTCGAGACCAGACCCAGCATGACAGCCCGGCAGATACCAATGTAACCAAAGGAAGCAGCCAGGCGTAAACCGCATAGGCGTCTCCACGCAGCACTGAGGCCGTGGGGTAAAAGGTGGCGAAGCCGAAAGGGACCACCCAACTCAACACAATGCGGATAAAGCCGCTGTAAATATCCATCGGATACCGCCCGAATGTAAGCAGGTTGTACACAGGCGGGATTACGCCAATTCTGTCTTCCATCCAGAACGACACGCATGTAAGCGCCAGGAAGACGGAAACGTAGATGGCGGCGCCGCAGATCGCCGCAAAAACGAGAAAGAGGATTTCAGCCGCGCTGAAGCTCTGGTCTAAGTACTGCGCGCTTGCCATCATCAGTCCCAGGCCCAGGATGCCGTCGCCGAGCGCTTCCAGTCGGAACTGCTCGAACAGGATCCGGAACAGTGAATTCACGGGGCGCAACAGCACACGGTCGAAATGACCCTGGATCAGGTACTTGTCGCTGAAGTAGTAGAGGTTGATGCTCACCATGTTGAACAGCGACAGCGGCAAAAGCGAGAACCCGTACAGAAAGAGGATCTCATGGAAGCTCCAGCAAGCTAGGCGCGGCGCCCTGCCGAAGATCAGATAGACGATCGCCGCTCCAAACACGGAGGCCATGGTCATGGTGATCACCGACAACACAAAATCGCCGCGGTAGGTGAGCCGCACCTTCCCGTATTGAACGAAGTACTCGGCCAGCAGAGAAATGTGTCTCCTCACGCTAGCCTCCGTGGATCGTAATGCGGCGTGACATCCGGTCCCAGAACCGGCCTCCAAACCATAGCAGCGCCACTACCCACGACAGTTGAACAGCCAGCGCCCTCCCCACTTCTTCCGCAGGCAGCTTTCCGAGGTAGATCATCATCGGCGTATAGCCGATGTGTTGAAACGGCAGCCAGCCCATCAGCTCCCGGAACGGGGAAGGAAACAGGGAAACCGGCACGAGCAGCCCGCTCAGCAGCTCCTGCATCCAGAACTTTGCGCGCAGCAGTCCGAGAATAGACTTCAGCGTGATGGCGAACGTGCCGACGATGAAGTTCAGCGCCGTCACCAGCAACACGCTGGCGCAGGCCGAGACGGCGAACGCCGGGGCCGCCCACCAACTGGCCGGCGGCCGCACGGGAAACAGCAGCGACAGCACGCAGGCTGTCGGCAGGCTCAGCATCACCAGGCGGAAGCCGGACTCCCCTGCCGCCCGCGCGATGAACGAGGCTTGCACGCTCACCGGCCGCAGCATGGCCATGGTAATTTTGCCTTCCATGATGTCGTCGGCAAGTTCGACATCCACGTTGTTGAAGTACATCGAGCGGATGATCCAGCCGACCGCGACGTAGGTCATCATTTGCCCGAAGTCGAATCCGCCGTATGCAGGCGACTCGGCGAAGACGGCCTTCCAGATGAAGTAGTAAACGCTGACGTTGATGAAATACGTGATGATGCCCGTCCAGTAACGCAGCCGGAAGGCGAGCATGTTCTGGAAACCGATGCGGGCGAATTCGGCCAGCACCGCCGCGCGGACCATCAGTGTTGGGTCCCCGCTTCCTCCGGCACGCCTCCCAGGTAGATCTGCCTCACCACGTCTTCGATGGATTGCTCCTCGATGGCGATGTCGGTCGCCTCCACCGCGTTGACGATCTGCCGCACCACGGCGGCCGTGCTCACCTCCTCGCGCGCGAACCGCAGCAGGTAACTCAGCTCGGAGAGCCGTGTTCGCGTCACCCCGGCGAGCGCCAGCGCTTCGATCCGCGACGCTTGCTCGCGGTCTCTCAGCTCAACGCGCACCGCAGTTTCACGCCATAGCCGCCGCTTCAGGCCAGCCAGGTCCCCGTCGAAGAGCAGCTTCCCGTGGTCGATGATCATCAGCCTGGGGCAGAGTTCCTCAATGTCGGAAAGATCGTGAGTCGTCAGTAGCATCGTCGTTCCTCGGCGCCGGTTGATCTGCCTGAGAAAGACGCGAATGTTCTCCTTGGCGACGATGTCCAGCCCGATGGTGGGCTCGTCGAGAAACAGCAGCGGCGGGTTGTGGAGCAGCGCCGCCGCCACGTCGCACCGCATCCTTTCGCCGAGGCTCAGCTTCCGCACCGGCGTGTGCAGATAGCGGCCAAGCTCGAGCACTTCGTTGAATTCCCGCATCCGCGCCGAGTAATCGGCGTCGGAAACGTCGTAGATCCTTTTCAACAGCTTGAACGACTCCACCACCGCGATGTCCCACCACAACTGCGTGCGCTGGCCGAAGACGGCGCCGATGGTCGACGTATACCGGGCCCGCTGTTTCCATGGAGTGAATCCGTTGGCCGCCACTCGCCCCGCCGTCGGCACCAGGATGCCCGCCAACATCTTGATCGAAGTCGATTTGCCCGCGCCGTTGGGTCCGATGTAACCCACCATTTCCCCGGGCTCGATCCGGAAAGAGATGCCATCGACGGCGCGCACCGTCCGGTAATTGCGCTGGAATAGATCGACAATGGCGCCTCGCAGTCCTTCGCGCCGGTCGAAGACGAGGAATTCCTTGGCCAGGCCCTCGACTTCAACCGCGCCTTTCATCGCCGCGCCTCTAGAGCGTCTTCAGCAGACGCTTGGCTTCCTTGAGCTGCGGAAACTCCCGCTCGGCGCGGCGGAACTCCGCCGTGTGAACACAACGCCGTGAACCGCGGTGCTCCACCGGATGGCGAAGGTGCAGCATTTCGTGAAACATCACGTATTCCAGCGCCAGCCGCGGCGTGCTTTCCCCGTCGAAGATCCGGCTAATGATAATCGCGTTGTGCGCCGGGTCAAAGTGGCCCAGCATCGTCCGCGACTTAGTCCGGCTCCACCCCAGCAGCGGCCGCGCCATCAGGCCGTGAAAGAACCTCAGGTTCAGATCTTCGAAAATCTCCTCCAGGTTGTAATGCGATCCCTGCGGCCCGGATACGTGCTTGCGCCCGCGGATTTGTTTCAGCAGATGCAGGTGCCGCCGCATGTCCACCCGGTTCATGAATCGGCGGTAACGGTCCGACCAATGCCGGGGCAGCGGCTTCCGATAGAGCTTCGACAGCAGAATCCACGCCAGCGCCTCCTGTATCGGCGCAGGGGCGCCATGCAGTACGTCCGTGATGCGCACGCGCAGATGCCCGTCCTGCAAACGGACAAAGGAGTTTGCATTCGCGAAGCGGCAGTATTCGATCGAAACTGGGGGGCATGGCGTCCGCGGCTTCAGTTCCTGGTGCACCCTCCGGTAGATTTCGTCCGGAGTTTCAAAGAGCAGGGCGCTCTGGACTTGCATCGACCTTAAAAACTAACATATCGAATTGGGCGGTCTGCGAAAACAGACTGGTCTGTCTGGAATCCATGGGAGGTCTCTTGAGAAGAGCTACGATCACCGCGGTAGGCTGCTACACGCCGGAGCGCGTATTGACCAATGCCGACCTGGAGAAAATGGTCGATACCACCGAACAGTGGATCTTCGAGCGCACCGGTATCCGCGAACGGCACATTGCACCGCCGGAGATGGCGACTTCCGACATGGCCGTCGAGGCCGCGAAGGCTGCCTTAAACCAGCGCGGCATCGCTGCATCGGAAATTGAAGTCATCATCCTCTGCACAGTTACCCCCGACATGTTCTTCCCCTCGACGGCTTGCCTGATCCAGCACCGGCTCGGCGCTGCCAGGGCGTGGGGTTTCGACTTGATAGCAGCGTGCTCCGGCTTCGTCTATGGGCTCACTACCGCTGCCCACCTCGTCGCCGCCGGCGCCCACAAAAAGATTCTCGTCATCGGCTCCGACACGATGTCGCGCATCATCAACTACGAGGATCGGGCCACATGCGTCCTGTTCGGCGACGGAGCCGGAGCATTCCTGATTGAACCAGCGGCCGAAGAGGGTTACGGTTTCATCGATTTCAACAACGAGGTGGACGGCTCCGGCGGAGATTACCTGAAGATGCCGGCCGGCGGCAGCCGCATGCCGCCGTCGGAGGAAACGGTGCGCAGCAAGCTGCACTACGTGCACCAGGACGGCCAGCAGGTCTTCAAGTACGCCGTCAGGAAGATGTACGAGTCAAGCCGCGAGCTGTTGGAGCGAAACGGGATCAAGCCCGAAGAGGTCTCGATTCTCATCCCGCACCAGGCCAACAAGCGCATCATCGAGGCGGCCGCGCAGCGCCTCGGCCTCGGCTGCGGGCGTGTCATGCTCAACATCGACCGCTACGGCAACACCACTGCCGCCACCATCCCGCTCGCTACGCGCGACGCCATCGAGCAGGGCCGCCTGAACAAGGGGGACCTGGTCTTGTTTGCCGCGGTTGGGGCGGGCTACACGGTCGGCACCAACCTCTGGCGTTGGGGGTACTGATCCGACTGCCTCCACGCTTACGACGATAGGGCGGCCTGGAGCATTGCCTTTGCGTAGGCGACGTTGTAAATTTCAGCGACAAGCCCGCCGCCGCCGGGATAGAAGTTCTTGATTCCCAGCTCGCGGTCGATGTCGAGCGCGCGCGGGTGCTCGGGATAAAGCCCGCGGGGATACTTCTGCCGCACCAGTTCCTTCATGACCGCGAACATGTTGACCTGTCCTTCGTCGAGGAAGACTTCGGTGTAATCGATGTACGGCTTCCTGACGACCACGTTGCGGAAGTGAACGTGGTTGATGACGTCCCTGTCGCCCAGATACTTGCACACCGTCACGGGGTCATCGCCCATTTCCCGCGTCACGCCGCAGTCGTAAGTCATGCCGTTGTACGGGCTTTTCACAAGGTCCAGATAGTCCTTCCATTGCTGGAAGGAAGCCATGATCTGTTCCGAACCGCGGCTTAGCGGCACCGGCGGATCGTTGGGATGGAGAGCCAGACGTACGTTGGCCTTCTCGGCCTCCGGCACGATGGCTTTCAGGAAGTGCTCCGCTCTCTTCAACTGTTCCTTTCTTGTGTGGGTTCCTACACCCTCACGGGGCGGCAGGTTCCTGGACAATTCATAATCGTAGGCCGTGTAGCCGGCGCCGGCCCGGCCGATCTCCTCTTTGTATCCTTCCGTCAGCCGATGAGCATAGAAGTTGTACTCAATGACCGGCAGCCCGACTTTGCCGGCCGCGCGGATGGACTTGATGACGTTTTCGATCTGTGCGTCGGCGCCCGGCCGCCCATGGATTACGTCATCGAAGCCAGTGATCATCAAGTTGCAGACGGTAAGCCCGCCGGCCTTAAAACGATTCATCCTTTCGCGCAGGCTCTCCTCGGTCCACGGCGCCGGACCTCCGCCCATCAAGACGTGATCGACCCCCACTTGTTTCAGCTTGCGCATGAGCGCCTCAGTGGTGTTGGGACCGGTTCCGAGACAGATCTTGGGCGTGCCGGCGCCCTGCGGAGGCGGCCAATTGACAGCCGCGGCTAGCGCGCCTGGCGCCAGCGCCGCGGCGCCCCCTGCTTGCATCAGTCTTCTTCGAGACAGTTCAGAACTCATGGTCGGACTCCTTGTTTTTCCTCCTCCCTAGTCTAAACCGCGGCGAGGAGATCCAGGACTGCCTGGTTCCAGCCGGCTGGCCCCGGCGCGGGCGCCAGGCGGGCCTCGGGCACAGCTCGCCGGAGCGCATCGACTTGGGGCGAAGGTATGACGATGGGGACGTCGACCATTTGCAGGAATGGCGCATCATTCAAGGCGTCACCCAGGCCGACGATGCGAGCGATGGGCTGGTAACGCGAGTAAGCCAAGCGGAGAAGCTCCACGGCACGAGCCTTATCGGAACCGCCCAGTATGTGATGAAACCGGCCGCCGCGCGCCGACCGCAAGCCCCGGCGGGTGATGGCGGCAAGCAGATCGGCCTCCTTTTCGGCGGTGAGAACCTGGAAGGCCTCATCGTATTCACGCGCTTTGGCCAGCCGGGCATCTTCCACAGGCAGTCCACACAGTTCGGCCACCTCGACCTCGGCGAGCTCGTGGAATGCGCGAACGGCGCATCCTGATTCCAAAGCAGCGCCGCGCAAGGCCGTCACGAGCGCCTGGTATGGCGCGCCGAGCTCGATGATCTCGTAGCCGCCTCGAACGACGGCGCAGGGCGGCGGCGAGGGAAAGTAGCCGCAGGGGAAGAAGACGGCGCCGCCGTTCTCGGCGATGAAGGGATCGGCAAAACCCAGTCGCTTGCGCCATAGCTCGAGCTCGGCCCGGGTCTTGCTGGAGTTGAGAATGAGCGGGATTGCGAGCTCACGGAGGCGGGCCAAAGCGGGGAGAGCGGGCGAAAAGTCGTAGGTGTTGTGGTCAAGGAGGGCGCCGTCGAGATCCGTTACGACCAGTGTGTACATGGCAAGAGGCGCAATCACTCTTCTTCTTACAATAGTCCCGTGGGAGATTGGTTCCATGTGTTCCGCGAAGAGGCGCGCAGCATCCTCAGCCGCACTTCAGGCTTTATCGCCCAAGCCGGATTCACGCACTCGCTGACCCCGGCGCGCAATTGCAGCTACGGATGCACGTACTGCTATGTGCCGACGATGGGCATTTATGGCGGCCTGAAGCCGCCGGACTGGATGAGGTGGGGGCAGTTCACGACCTTTAAGGAAAATGCGCCGGAGCTGCTGCGCAAGGCGCTGCGTAGGGAACAGGTGATCTACTGCTCTCCGCTGGTCGATCCTTACCAGCCGGCCGAAGAAAGCGAGGCCATGATGCCGCGCATTTACGACGCGCTACTGGAGCGGCCGCCGAAGGTATTTGTGGTTAAAACGCGCGGGCCGCTCATCCTGCGCGACCTTTCGAGACTGCGGGAACTCAACAAGGCGACCGTACTGCGGGTGAGTTTTTCCCTCACGACGAACCGGGAAGAGGTGCGGCGCTGGTATGAGCCCCACTGCGCTCCATTGGAAGAGAGATTGGAAGCCATTGGCGCGCTGCGCGAGAATGGCATCGCGACGTACGCCACGCTGGCGCCGCTGCTTCCTTGCGATCCGGAGAAGCTGGCCGAGCGGGCCCTCGAAGCGACGGCGCATGACGTCATCGGGGACCCGTTCCATGTGAGAGCGGTGAAGAAGCGCGGCGCCACAACGCGGAAGCAGGCATACCAAGTGAGCGAGATTCACGGCTTCCTGAACTGGCATGAGCCGGGCTACCAGGCGGCGGTGGCGGAACGAATCCGCCGCAGGGTTGAGAGAGCGGGAAGGAGATTCGCAACGGGCGCGGAGGCATTCGCATGGCTGGCACAAGCGTAGACCGGAGTTTTGTCGAAAGCCTTCTGGAGAGACTGGGCGTGGCGCGGCGGCAATCCGGCGCATGCCATGGCGACTGTGTTTCGAAGCCGGGC
>Ga0233417_10000250_pt1 | contig 15777 bp, 13 predicted proteins | sample Sed_MG_FD_189023 | JGI IMG/M metagenome (GOLD analysis project Ga0233417, IMG submission 189023) | Sediment microbial communities from Lake Towuti, South Sulawesi, Indonesia - Sediment_Towuti_2014_0.5_MG | ecosystem: Environmental > Aquatic > Freshwater > Lake > Sediment | place: Indonesia... | reverse complement strand
CGGCAACTGATGTGCCACTAGGACCTGCCCAAAGGGTGATGACTGTCAATCCCAAGCTAGGAATCCACACCCGACTGACAGATGAAGTAGAGCCACGCAAAATCAAACAGACCTTCGAGATGGTGCGAGAAATGGGGGCGACCTGGATTGTTGAATATTTCCCCTGGGCCTACCTGGAGCCGCTGCCCGGCCTATACGATTGGACCCACGCCGAGTTGGTGGTAAACCACGCCAACCACCAGGGATTGACCGTCGTCGCCCGCTTGGGGTTGGTGCCCGACTGGGCCCGCCCTCGGGACACGCCTTCGTCGTACCTCGCCCCCGACCGCTATGAAGACTTTGGAGATTTTGTATATGCTTTCGTCAAGCACTTCGAAGGCAAGGTAGAGTACATCATTATCTGGAATGAGCCTAACCTGTCCCTTGAGTGGGGCTTTCAGCCGATTAGCCCCGAAGGCTACACCGATCTGCTACGGATTGCCACTCGGCGGGCTAAGGAAGCTAACCCCGAGGTGAAAGTGCTGGCGGGGGCGCTGGCTCCTACCCTGGCACCTGCGGGCAGCGAATGGGCGATGGACGATCTGGTCTACTTGCGCCGTATGTATGCGGCAGGCGCGAGTGGCCATTTTGACGCCCTGGCCGTTCATGCCTACGGGTGGATCTACCCCGCTGACGATCCACCAGACCCGGCGGTGGTCAACTTCCGGCGCACGGAGCTGATACGCCAGGTGATGGTCGAGCACGGCGACGCCGCCAAACCGATCGTCATCACTGAGGGGGGCTGGAACGATCATCCGCGCTGGACGCGGGCTGTCAAGCCCGCGCAGCGCATCCGCTACACCATCCAGGCCTACCAATTGGCACGGAAATGGGACTGGTGCCAGGCTGTGGCTCTATGGGTGTTTCGGTACCCCCGGGCAGCCCACAGTTATCTGGATTACTTCACCTTTGTCACCCCCGACTTTGAGCCGAAGCCGATTTACCTGGAAGTACAGCGCTATGCAAGGGGCTTGGAACCTGACTTTTAACGTGCAGCAAGCTTGTTCGCGGATTCCTGGCACGACGCCAAGGCGGGCGGAGGCAGTCAGCGACCTCGATAAGCATCCGCTACTTCCAAATCAACATCGCTTGTAGACCAATACTGGTTGGGCCCTTGTCGATCTGGGCGTAAACCTGCTTGATCTCCTTGTAGGAATATGTCGAAGGTTCAAAGAAATCGGACTTGAGCCGACCATCTCGTACCATGTCCATGACGAGTCTGAGACTCTGATCGTAACCCCAACGGACGTACGAGTAGGGTATGCCAGGTTCAGGGCCGATCGCCCTGGTTGCAATGATTGTGCCTTCTTTAAAGTATAGATCACCAAATAGAAAACACGACTCCTGCGTTCTCCACCCCAGCAGCTCCACAGTGCCTCGGTCCCGCATAATGTCCAGCGCCAATTGGAGAGTGCCCTCCGCCCCACTGGCCTCTACCACCACATCAGCCCCAATCTGGTTTGTGCATTTGAGGACCGATTCCACAGGGTCTTGTTTGCCAACCTGGATCGTATGATTTGCCCCTACTTTCTCAGCCAGTTCAAGCCTTGACAGATCCAGATCCAAAGCTATCGTTTGACTCGCTCCCCCGAGTTTTGCGTGTTGTAGGGCCAGGTTGCCCACGACTCCCATTCCAATCACAGCGACGGTATCCCCATATTCCAGTTTGAGTCTTCGCGTGGAATGCATCGTGGTGGTGCCCAGGACGGCTAAAGTTGCCTGCTGATTGCTTACCGAGTCGGGAATCTTGACTGCCAGCGTGGCGGGCACCTTGGCATACTCTTGGTGTGCTCCCAAACACACCACGCGATCACCAACTCTGAACTCATCAGTATCCGCGATTATGACGCTCGCCCCGGGTTGCAGAGACCCTATCGATTTGGCTACACCAAAACTACCTGCAGGCGGCCCCACTTCGACCACCCGCCCGACCAATTCATAGCCTGGATAAACGGGATAATCCCTCCACTGGCCCCACTTCTTTAGCCTGAAATTGGGGTAAGTACCCCGGTACAGAAACATCTCAGTACCGCTGCTGATCCCAGATATTTCAGCTTCCACCACGATCTCACCCGGCCCTGCACGGGGAGTATCCTCATCTATGATTTCAACTTCAAAGGGCCCCCTGATTACTATCGATTTCATAGAATACCTCCCCGATGCCTCGCATGTGATGTTTTGAGCTGAAATCGCTTGGAGATGCCAGCATAAAGCCACTCATTTGGTTGTTCCTGTGTGCTCTTCCGTTGCCAGGCCCATGCGCCCGAACCAGGCATTACGGGCTTGATCCGGCCTCAGTCAGCCGGCGGGCACAGTAGATTACCAGCGGGTTTGGGCGCTTGGGGGTGCTTTATGGGAGGCCGTCATTGCTCAGGCTGGTTCTCAAGGATGGCCCCAGGGGCGACACACAGGCGGTATATGGCCGAGGCGCCTGCCAGTTTCAGGGCCTCTTCGAGGGGCGCTATGTCCTCGTTCAGCCAGAGGGCAATGATGGTGCCGCCGTCGCCAGCGCCGGCCAGCTTGGCACCCAGCGCACCGGCCTCCAAGGCGGCTGCCACCAGCCGCTCATTCGACTCGCCCGAGCCGCCCAGGCTCCGCTGAATGGCGTGGTTCTCATTCATCAACTTGCCCAGTAGTGACCAGTCTTCCAGCAGCAGCGCCTTCTTGCTGATGCGGGCGATTTCAGTGATACGCTCGTAGCCGGCCACCACCTCGGGTTCGCCTTCCAGCCAGCGCTCACGGATTGGCTTGTGCACCGCACCGGAGGAATGGCGTACCCCGGTGAAGCCCAACACAAAGGGCAAGCGCTGTACATAGGGCGCCAACGGTTCGATAGTGGCTAGCAGCTCAGCCTCTGCCTCACGGTAGAACTGCTTGCCCCGGAAGTCCATGTAATTGAGGCCACCAAAGCTACACATATACGCGTCCTGGTAGCCACACACTACTTTCAGGTGATTTAGCTCGATATAACGTGCCATCTCTGCCAGGCGATACGGGCTGGGAAAAACATTCTGCCAGGCCAGTAACCCCTTCAATATGGCCACCACCAACGCCGTCGAGCCAGCCATTCCGCTGCGCAGAGGTATCTCGCTGGCATACTCCACACGGCAGGCCAGCCGCGGCAGTCGCAGATAATCGAAGACGGCACGGGCCAGATCGAAGAGATCTCGCCTGGGTCGCAGATCATCCCAACTAGTAATATAGCACTCCTGATTGTTGGTGGCTAGCGTCAATGTGTCGTCAGCGGTGATGATAGCGCGCGCCCGCACCCCCACTGAGCAGGAAAGGACCGCGCCTCCATACATGTCGGTGGGGTTACCAATGATGCCGGCTCGCCCAGGTGCTGAGCAGACGATTTGACGGTCAGAGCTCATAGGCCTTAGCTTTGATGTACTGCCGAGCCAGATACCCATAGCGTTCGTCGGCCAGGATGAAGTCGATAAAGGTGCGGAAATAGCTCTCGAAGTTGCCCACATCGTATCGGCGCTGTTCCGGGCGCAACAACCAGGCATATACCGGCTGTCCCATCTGAATCAGCAACTTGATAGCGTCGGTGAGCTGAATTTCTCCCTGTCGGTCGGGCGGGGTGCGTGCCAATGCCTCAAAGATGGCCGGGCCGAAAACGTAGCGAGCTGCCACTGCCAGAGTGCTGGGGGCGGTGCCACGCGGCGGCTTTTCAACGATGTCAGTCATCAGCACCGGTTCGCCTGCTGGGGGCTCCTGCCCCTGAATGCTGGCGATACCATAGCGATGGGTCTCCTCCAGGAGTACCTGCTCAACAGCCACCACTGCCGCCGCCTTCAAGCCCTGCTGGGCCTGCATCATCGCCCGAAGTGCTGAGGCCGGGTCCTCGCCAGCGATGAGAGAGTCCCCCAGGGCCACCACGCAATTGCCATCACCCACGAACTCGGCGCCCAAGCTTACTGCGTGCCCCAGGCCTTTTGGGCTGCTCTGACGAGTGTAAAAGAAGCGCGAGTTGCGCTGTATAAATGAAAGCTCGGAGAGCAACGCCTCGTTGCCGGCCTCCTCCAGGGCCGAAAGCAGGGCCGGGTCAGGGTCAAAGTGATCCTCGATGGCCCGCTTGCGCCGCCCGGTAATGATTAGGATCTGATTCAGGCCAGCCGCCTGCAGTTCTTCGACCACATACTGCACGACGTGCTTGCGGCCCACTGGCAGCATTTCCTTAGGCTGTGATTTGGTGGCAGGCAGCAGGCGCGTGCCCAGTCCGGCGGCGGGCACGATCGCCTTATGGATAGATTGGGGCATAGGTCACCTCCCGGATGGCCGACTAGAAAGCACGGAGTTGACAGGACCACACCTCCTGAAAACAGCGACATTATAGCATCAAACCAGGGCCCGTGCCATATCCCTGCATACTGGGACTTGTTCAATGAGCTGGTTGTGCAAGATTGGAAACCCCATAAGAGCAACAGTTTTGCCCAGAGATACCGTTAGACAAGCACTAGAGAAGCGATCCAAATGAAAAGCCTCCCGGGTTTGTGGACCTGGGAGGCCTCAGCTAAGACTATTCGTCTACGCAAGAACACATCTGGCGTGGCGTCAGCCAGAAAAACAACTGAGGGCCCTGGACAGCACACCCTATGGAGAGCGGCAGAACTTGGCTGTGCTGACCTATGCTAAAGGCCACAGGCCCCAGGGGAATGGAATAGTCGAGAGAGGGTTACGAACCTGACACGCACGGCAAGCGCACTGTCTCGAGAGTGATTGCCAGCCGTGCCGGCGGTATTAGGCTACGCTCGATACTCTGGTCTCTGTCTTGGCTCTCTTCAGCGCTTGGCGCTCGGCCAGATTCTTCATGGTCACATCCTTCAACTCCTGGACGAAGCGGCCCTGGATCTCCGACCATACGTCGTGAGCTGCGCAAAAAGACTCGCGCTCGCACGTGCCTGAGCGCAGCAAACAGTGATTCAGCATAATTGGCCCATCAACTGCCTCGACAACTTGCAGCAGAGTGACTTCCTCGGGCGGACGAGCCAACGACACACCACCGCCCATGCCCCGACTGGTCGTCACCAGGCCGGCCGTGGCCAAGCGCGAGATAACCTTGGTCAAGAACGGCAGGGGTATACCTTCTGCTTCCGAGATGCTGGCAGTTGACACTCTTCCATCCATGGGCCGCTCCGACAAGTGGATCATAGAGCGTATCGCATAGTCTGCCTGGCGCGTAATCTCCATAACATCCTCCCCTCGGCTTTGCGTCGAGCCGGCACTGACCCCGCTCCCTGATACCGGCCACACAAAGCTTCCATATTAGACTGTAATTGTATACAATAATATAGCACATTCGGGCCAGATGGTCAATAGACTAATGTCACCTGATATACCGAAAAACTTCACATTTTCCGCCTACGCGATCTCCACCGTCCCTGCGCTGCCATCAAGCCGCAGCATCTGGCCGGTAACGAAGATTTTGGTGGCACCCTCAATGCGCAGCACCGCCGGGATGCCATACTCGCGTGCCACTACGGCTCCGTGTGAGAGCAACCCGCCCTCCTCAATGACAATGCCGCCTGCCAGGTTGAAGAGGGGTGTCCAGCCTGGATTGGTGTAGCGGGCTACCAGGATCTCGCCCCGCTGCAAGGCGCGAGCCTCCTAGAGCGTCTCTACTACGCGGGCGACCCCTTCCGCTCGCCCGCTGCTGCAGGGGACGCCCTCGAACACGCGCTGTCTGGGCCGCACATCCCACCGGCGCATGCTGGCTCCCACGCCGATGACGCTGGGTGGGTCAAAGTTACGGTAACATGCTTTCAAACGCAGGTAGCGCGCGACTTGATCACGCAGCCCTGCCTCGGCAGCTTTCCCATTGAGAACAGCCCGGATAGGCTGCCAGCGCAGCAAAAAGATATCCTCTGCATGATCCAGCACCCTACGGGCTGCCCAGCGCTGGCCCAGTTCCTTGTAGAAGCGTCGGCAGTGGTAAAAGGCGCGTGAGGCGATGACGCGTGTCTCTTCACGCCACCATACGTAGCGCCGTACCAGGCGGAGATGCTTGATGAATGAGCGTCGGCCAAAGGGCCAAAAGTGCCGCCAGCCGCGTGACAGGATCTTCAACACGTGCCGCTCGGTCGCCCGGCGCACCTGGCGCTGCTTTGCCAGGTGCCGCGCCGGGTCCATCGAGTCATCCGCACGGGTATAGGCCTGCAGCGTGGAAAGGACGAAGCTGGGGTCTTCGTCCCAGCGGGGCTGGCTGAGATCTTCGTCAATGGGAGCCATATAGTAGTAGCGCCCCAGATACTGTTGGATCTGCTCCCAGAAAGTACATCCAGCCTCGGTCGCCTGCAGCCTCTGGGGAATCGTATCGGGGTCGCCTTGGGTGACGGCGATGGCCACCTGCGGGTCCCCCAGGGCCGCGCGCGCCAACTCCCACAATTCCAGTGTGGGCTGAGCCGTGCGCACGTCACTCAGGCCTGTGATCAAATCTCCTTCAGCGATCTGCTGTTCTGGCGCAAGGGTTGCATTCAGACGGCGCACCATGGGCTCAAAGTCATCTTGCGCCTGAGTGGAGAGCAGGCTGACCCGAATGGCGGTGCCATTGGCCTCCCAGTGCAATTCGGCCATCTGGCGGCAGTAATCAGCCAGCTCCTCGTATGTCAATAATGCTGGGTCGACGGCGGCCAGGGTTGGCTCAATCTCGTTGAGGAAGCGATCTCGATAGGCTCGTCCTTCGCTCCAACCCTGCTTGTATTGCCTGTCGAGAGCGAACAGGATGGGCAGCGTCCGCATCACAGTGCCGGGTGTCCAGGGCGTGGTCAGCCCATCACCTGCGTAGGTGGGCTCGATTCCCACAGTGCGGTCAAAGACACGCTCCTTGAAGCCGGGGACCATGGCAGCAAACTGCTTGGCAACCCCTACGTTCCAATAGGCCCGGCCGAAGAAGGGCCGCCCCCAGACTGTGCCAGGCGGTGCCTCGCCCATTTTGAGATCGCGGAAGAACAGGCTAAGGGCACGTCCGTAGTCGTGTTCCAGGCTCAAAGATAGGGCCAGGGGGCTGGCAAAGCCAGGCAGCACCTCCCGGTAGTTACCCGAGGTCCACTGGCCCAAGCTGGGGTCAAAGCTGAGCGAAGTCAAGGGACGGGTCTGCAACAGGATAAAGACCCCATCCACCAAGGCCCATTCAATGTCCTGCGGGTAGCCATAGATGGCCTGCACCCGGTAGCCCAGTTCTGACAGTTCGAGCAGTTGCTCGTCGCTTAGCACCGCGTGGCCATATCGATCCGGGGCGAGCGGTTCCTCGCGCACACCCCCCTCGTCACCCGCCACGAAGACCACGGACTGGTTGGTGATGTCCCGGGCCAGGACCTGCTGGTTGTGAGCATTGATCACGTATCGATCGGGCGTCACCCGGCCCGAGACGACCGCTTCGCCCAGTCCCCACACGGCTTCGATGACCATTTCTCCTTCACGGCCGGTCAGCGGGTTCAGGGTGAAGAGCACGCCAGCCGCCTGGGCCTGCCCCTGGCGTTGCACGACGACCCCCATGTCGGCCTGGAAGGGATCAAGGCCCTGTTCCCGCATATAGGCCAGAGCCCGTTCGGCCCACAGCCCGGCCCAGCAGGCGCGTACGCGGTCCAACACGGCCCCGCTCCCCGTGACATTCAGAAAGGTCTCGTATTGCCCGGCAAAAGAGGCGTCCAGGCTATCCTCTGCCGTGGCCGATGAACGTACCGCCACAGGGCCTTGCAATTCCTGGTAAGCTTGAAGAATGGCGCCGACCACCGCCGATGGCAGTTCGGCACTTGCCACATGGGTGCGCAGAGCTAGCTCGTCTCGGGCTGAAACTGCTGTCTGCAGGCCATTGTGCTGCAAAAAAGCTCGATAAGCGGCTGTCGTTACACAAAAGCCGGGGAGCACAGGCAAGCCCGCCTGTGCCATCTCGGCCAGGCGCAGCCCCTTGCGGCCTACCAGAGGGGCATCGTCTTCACGTACTTGGTCGAAACGCAGAACGAACGGGCTACCCTCCATTCGCCTCACACCCTATCCCATGCCTAAACTACGGCCACCTCTGGAACCAACTGCAGGATCTCCAGATGCCCAGCCAGGAAGGCCAGCGAATGATCCAGCGCCTCCAGGACGAAATCAACTTCGTCAGGGTGGATGATTAGTGGCGGCTTGAGTTGAAGGGTGCTAGGTCGGTAGTTGGCGAAGATAGCCGTCACCCCGTGCTGGGCCAGGATGGGGACCATAGCCGGCCCCATGCGTGGATCTGTCAGCTCGAAGCCGATCATCAGGCCCCGCCGTCGCCAGCCGGTCACGATATCGTGGCGCGAGCCTAACTCAACGAAGCCTTTCTCAAAGCGATCGCCCATCGCTTGCACGTGCTCCATAAAGCCCGGTTCGGTGACCTGCTCAAGAGTTGCCAGTGCAGCCACACATCCCAGGGCCGATCCGCCGAAGCTGGCCACATGAATGAAGGGGTTCTCGCGGAAGAAATCATCCAGATGGGGTCGATGGCAAGTAGCCGAAATGGGATAAAGCGAGCCACCTAGGCTTTTGCCGGCCACCAGGATATCGGGCACCACATCCCATTCCTCAATGGCCCACATGCGACCAGTCCTGCCCAGGCCGGTTTGCACCTCATCAATAATCAACTGGGCGCCGTGGGCGTCACATATCTGGCGCACGCGGGGATAATAGTCGTCGGGGGGTATGAGGATGCCGCTGGTGGCCGGGAGCGTCTCGATGATGACCGCCGCCGTCTCCTCGCTGACGGCTGTCTCCAGCGCAGCGGCATCGCCGAAGGGCACTTTGCTGAAGCCAGGCGGCATGGGCCCAAACTTGGCACGAAAGGCATCTTCGCCCGTTGCCAGAGCAAAACCAGTGTGGCCATGGTAACCCCCCTTCACCGAGATGACACCTGGCCGGCGGGTGTAGCCGCGCGCCAGCTTGATGGCTACCTCAATCGCTTCTGCGCCACCCGGCGAGAAGGTGGAATACTGAATGTCGCCAGGCGTGATTTCGGCCATGCGCTTGCCCAGGGCAGCCCGCATCTCATCCAGAATCAGATGGTCGCCCACATCTATTTCGTCCAGGGCTGCCTTCAACGCCGCAACCACGCGCGGCGGGCGATGGCCAAGATTAAATATCTCGCCACAGCGGCAGTTTAGGAGCCTGCGGCTGCCATCGACATCCCATACCCACACCCCCTCCCGCCGACCTGGCACGAACTCAAGTCCAATCCGCTTAAAGACCGAGACACGGCCTGGATTCACATAGCGAGCATAATCCTCAACGATTTGCGCTTTGGACTGCCGGCCGATAAACATATGCTTGCCCCCCATACCTGCGATGTGAGTGTGACATTGAGTAAAAGAGTCGGCCTATTGTACCACAACCCATGAGCTGCGGCATAGTTGCGCGCGTCGGATTTGCCTCCCGGGTGTGGCCTGAAGTCAGGGGAGACATGGAGGAGAGAGAAGAGAGTCGGCCCTCCCTCTCCCTCCAGGTGAGGTGTGAGGGCCAAGCAGAGGTAGGCACGGGCGACACCCGCCTAACGGCCAAACCGACGCGGCCGGCCGGGGACCTCAGTCAGCACAGGGATGCCCATGTGCTCTAGTTCCTCCCGCCCGCCGACGCTGTTGTCCAGGTACTCTAGAAGAAAACACAGAGCAATACCGGCTATCAGGGCCAGCAACAAGCGCACCGGCAGGTCGAGACGCTGGGTGAGGCTGGGCGGCACCAAGCTCACGCCTGGGCCATCAAAGAGGGTGACCTGCGGTTCTTCGGACCCCAGCCGTCCGAAGTAAGCGGGTGCTTCTTGCTGCAACGCTTCAATCAAGGCCTCAAGAATGGCAGTTGCTTGCTCAGGATCGCTCCAGGTGGCGCGCACAGTGACCACCCGGTGGACCTGCTCGGAAGCGGTGGAGCTCTGGATCACGCCCGGCGGCACCTGGATGCCCTGATCCGCCAAGCGCTGGCTGACTGCCTCGGCCATCGCCTGGCTGGATACGAACAGGCTGAAATCATCCACCAGATACTCGGTAGCTTGGGGGGCCGTCAGGCGTGGGTCAAAGCCCAGGCCTTCCACGACGTCCAGAGGGGGTACGTCAACCAGCACGCGGGCTGAGGCCTGATACTGGGGGGCGGCCGGGCGGTACAGCGCCAAGCTGACCACCAGCACGATCCCCAGTAGCAACGCCAGGATCCAAATGCGCTTCCATACGATATGCCAATATTGACGCAACTCCATGCCTGCCTCCAGCGCCCTCAGGCCAGTCTGATCGCGACTTGATCTAGTTTAGGCGAAATGTCCCAAGCCGTCAACTTACGGCAAATTGGCACCACTTTTCCTCGATGAAGGTGTGCAGCTCCTGCTTGAAGCGGCTGACACTGAAGCGCTCGGCCTGGCGGCGAATGGCCGCTGGGTCAAAGTCCAGCGAGTCCAGGCGACGCATGGCATTGACCAGGGCTTCGGGTGTCTGCTCGTGAAAGAAGAGGCCAGTTTCGCCATCTACGACTGTGTCTAGGGCACCACCCGCCGCATATGCAATGACCGGTCGGCCAGCGGCTTGGGCTTCCACCGGCGCAATGCCAAAATCCTCGTGGCCAGGAAATATGAAAGCCCGAGAGTGAGCCAACAGCTTTCCCAACACATCACCCGGCACACGGCCCATAAATTGGACTGTTGGGCCAGCCATAGCTTCCAGCGCTGGCCGATCACGCCCCTCCCCCACCACGAGCAGGGGCACGCCTAAGGTGCTGCAGGCCTGCACGGCCAGGTCTATGCGCTTGTATGGAATCAGCCGCGAGACGACCAGGAAGTAGTTGCCAGGTTGATCGGTACTGGGGCGATAGCGATTCGTGTCGACAGGTGGGTGGATAATGGTCGAGTCGCGCTGGTAGAACCGCGCAATACGCGCCCGCACTTCGCGCGAGATAGCGACGAAATGATCCACCCCCTCGGCTGCACGCCGATCCCAGCCCTGGAGCCAGCCGATGAGCGGCCGCAGTAGTGAACGCACAACCCACCCAAGGCCCTCGCGCGCGGCGTAGCTGGAATAGTCCCACACAAAGCGGGTGGGCGTCAGGCAGTAGTCAATGTGGAGTTGGCCCGGTCGCTTGTGCACACCATGGCAAAAGCCGCTCTTGTTGGAGAGGATCAAGTCATAGCCGAGCAGATCCATGCTTTGCACGGCCAGGGGGTACAGAGGAAGATAGAGCTGATGGTGCTTGTATATCAGGGGCGCGTGATCAAGCCAGGTGGGCCGAATGTCCCACGCTCGGTAGTGGGCAGGCATGCCACGCCGCCAATAGATGGTAGTGAAGACAGGCGCGCCGGGGAACATTTCGGTGAGTGCCTCGAGTACCCCTTCGGCCCCGCCCATCTGGTTGAGCCAGTCGTGGACGATGGCAACCTTCACCGCACCTGCAACCTTCAGGTCGTAGCCGGGTGTGCTAGGGGCGCTCTGGAGTCACCGGCACTGGCAAGTTCTCTGCTGTGGCCAGGCCTTCCGGAGTCTCTTGCGTCCTTGGTCCGCCAACAGCCAGCGGCCCCTGCACACTGAAGTCACCGCTGGCCGCCAGCTCATCGTTCACGAAGAGTTCCAGCCGGTAATCTCCAGCACCAACCAGCTTCGTGAATACATACGAGTGGTCGCTGCTGCCCCATTTCCAGCTTTCCTGATCACGGTTGAATTCAACATCGTTAAAGTACCACACCTGCGTCCAGGTGAGGCCGTTTCGCATGCCGCTGTAAGGAAAAACGGCATATACCCGGCTCAGCGTATCAGAAAAGACAAGGGTTGGACTGATCGCCTCGCGGCGATCGTTGATCTGGGCGGCGAAGGTGACCGGTCCCACTATCACATTGGGGGGTGCCGCGACCGGGCTACTGGCCCGCGTTGGTGAGGGAGGGATCCGAGTAGAGGTGGCCGAAGCAATCGGACTGGGGGTGAGGGTGGGCGCGGCTGAGGTGGATGTAGCCAACGGTGTCGGGGTTTCGCTACTGGGCGGCTGGACTGTGGCCAGAACCACCAAGCTGCTGGTGGGAATCTCCTGCTCGGCCGTTGGCACAGGCAGGGTTTCAGCCGGAGGCAGGGCGGGCTGCGTGGCAATTACTGCTGGCTCCTCGACGGCAATCGCCTTGTCAGGTACCTGCAGTGGGGCCACCCCAGCGACGGGCAGTTTCCCACTCACAAAAAACGCTCCCGCCATGATCGCTGCAATCACTCCCATGACGCTGCTCGCAATACGCGCGCGCCGAGCGCGAGTAGCTTCCTCCTCGCGCACGATGGGGAAGATGGTCGCTCGTGCCTCGCGTGCCGAGCGATTGGCGACTATCAGCGAAACGACCATGGCAGCCAGACACAGCCCCGCCAGAACAACCAGCAACCACGATAAGAGGGACATGGACGTGATCACTCCAGGATTTGGATAGCCTCGGGAGTCTCGATGATGATCTCAGGCGCTCCCTGGTATATCTGGACCTGGCCTGTTACCCGCACTAGCCGCCCCCGATACATGTCCTCTGGGGGTTGGGGGAACAAAGGCCAGGCGTTGGGGAAGATGACTATCTTGAAAGTCTGACGATAATCCTCGTCAAAATTCAAAAACACCACTTTGCCCGAGTTATAAGTGGCCACCACCTGACCTTCGACCGTTACTGTTTGCCCATTGAAATCCGCTGCGTTTTGCCACCCGACGACCTGTATAGCGGGTGGCGCTTCCGTAGCATTCTGGGCCGGATGGGTTGGTTCGACGGCTGGGGCCAGTTGCACCGTCTCCGACGGCGTGGCAGTGACAACAATCTCGATCACGCTTGGCGTGCCACACTCGCATGCCTCCGCCGCTCCCAGGGTCAGCCCGACCTCGATTTGCCAGGGTTCGCGCACTATGATTTCAGGTGCACCTTCGTATAGCTGAATTAACCCCTGGGCCCGAATCTCCCGACCGTAGAAGAGCGCTTCGGGTGGTCGGGGGAATTTGTCCCAATCTTCAGGAAAGATGACGACGCTAAACGCCTCCTGCTGGTTTTCGGCAAAGTCGAGAAAGACGGCTTTGCCTGAGTTATGCGTGCGCACCACTGTCCCTTCGACGATCATCTCCGTGCCAACGAAATCGCCGGCGTCGGCCCACGCAATCACGTCGTCGCGAGGACCCTTGGGCCAGATGAGTGACTCAAGCTCCGTCGCGGGAGAGGCTGGGGTGTAAGTTGGGTAAAGTGTATAGGTGGGATAGGGTGTGTAGGTTGGCGCATCCGGTGCCGCCGGCGCCGTGCCATCGCCAGGTGGTGGTGATGCGGCCGTCTGCCCGCATGCAACCGCCAAGCTGACAAATAGGACCAGCGCCACGCTTTGCCTGGCCCGACACACCTTCCGCTCCTTCTTCAGTCCGGGTGGAGCCGCGTTCCCTGTGCAACCCAAGCCCGCAACCTGAGTATACACAAATTGGATACTTGTGTCAATTATTCGAATTGCCTCAAATCGGTAACATCTTTCTTTGAGGCAACACGGCACTTTAGCGGACAGTTGTGTTGAATACGATATTCCCCTCTTCGATACGCGCCACGACCACCGGTTTAAGCGGATTGTGCCGGGCATCGAAGCGCCAATCGCCGGTCACGCCCTGATACTCTATGTTCTCCAACCGGCGTGCCACCGCTCGGGCGGACAGGTCGTCCGCCCCTTCCATCGCGGTGGCCAGCAAATTGGCTGCGTCATAGCCCAGCGCAGATAGCGTATCAGGTTCTATGGCAAAGGCCGACAAATACCGTTCCCGCCACGCCTCGGCCAACGGGTTGGGCGCATCACGGCTGTAATGCAAGGTAAGGTAAGCCCCCTCCATGGCCTCCAGGTCAAGCGCGCCGCTGTTCCACACTTCGCTGCCAACCAGGGCTACCTCGAGTCCCTGCGCCCGCAGCAGGCGCCCGATCTGATTGGCCACCGGGTACGCATCCGGCACGTAAAGTACCTCGGGCGCGGCCTTGGCCATGGCGGCTAGCATTCCGTCGAGTTCCTCGCTTGCGGATCCGGGTTGATTCCCTTGCGGCGTAGACTGGGCATCAGTCGGGGCCAGCGCCATCTGGCCGCCGCCCTCAACGAAGGCCGCACGAAACTCGTCTCGGAGGGAGCGCACAAAGTCGTCCCCGGGGTTGTTCAAGACTCCCGCCCGGCGGGCACCCAGTTCGTTCAGGGCGAAGCGAGCAGCCGCCCGCCCCTGATAAGGATAGTCGTAGCTGGCCCGAAAGACCAGTGGGCGGGTGTTGCCTTGATCATCCACGGTCACCAGCGGATGGGTGGCTGTGGCAGCCACGAATAGGACACCCAGTTCGTCGGCCACCCGGGCAATGGGGACTGCCTCCTCGGAACAGACACCGCCGACGATGAAGTCAACCTGGTGCTCGCGAACGGCCCGCTCTGCGGCCTGGCGGGCTTGCAGAGGATCACAGCGTGTGTCCTCCAGCACCCATTCGATGAACATCCCCTTGACCCCTCCTCGGTCATTCCATTCATCAAATGCCAGGGTAATACCGTTGCGCACAGTCTCCCCGAAGGTGGCCAGTTCCCCGGTCATCGGCGTCAGGATAGCCACCCGCACCACCCGGTCGGCAGGCGGGCGGGTGGGCAGAGGGGGCATCGGTGCGGAGCATTGGGCCGCGGCCAGCGCCATCAGCAGGCTGAGTACACCCCTAACCCGCTTCGAGGCTGCCCAGCAGGCTACTTTTCCGAAATTCATCTGCACTCCTCCACCAACGATCCGAATCCTCTTGACTCACTGATGTGACCACATTATACTCCAGGGGACGCCAACAACAAGCAGATGCAGCGCATAAGCGGAGCAACCGAATCATGCCTATTCATGTGCTGCCGCCCGAAGTAGCAGCCAAAATCGCGGCCGGTGAGGTGGTAGAGCGCCCCGCCTCGGTGGTGAAGGAACTGGTGGAGAATGCTATTGACGCTGGCGCGCGCACGATCCGAGTCGAGGCACGGGATGGCGGCCGGCGCCTGATCCGCGTCAGCGACGATGGCGCCGGCATCCCACCGGATGAATTGCCGGTTGCCTTTGCCCGGCACGCAACCAGCAAGTTGATCTCTGTCGAGGATCTAGAGCACATCACCACGCTTGGCTTTCGCGGCGAGGCGCTGGCCTCCATCGCGGCCGTCTCGCGTCTCTCCCTCGTCTCACGTCTTGCCTCGCATCCGGCCGGCGCTGAGATTCGTTTCGAAGGCGGTCGGCAGCTATCTATGGGCTCCAAGGGGGCACCGACCGGCACCACCGTCACGGTCGAGAATCTTTTTTACAACGTACCGGCGCGCCTGAAGTTCCTGAAGGCGCCGGCCACCGAAGCCGGGCACATCCACCGGGTGGTGGTCAACTATGCTCTGGCCTATCCCGAACTGCGCTTTCATCTTACCCTCGACCAGCGCCTGTCATTCCAGACCGGTGGCAGCGGTGAGTTGTATGATGTCCTGGTCGAGGTAATCGGCCTGGAAACCGCTCGCCAAATGCTGGAAGTTGTAGAACAGGCGTCGACGACCAGCGGTCAGGCATCCCTCATCCGCGTCAGTGGCTACGTCAGCACGCCAGCATTGCATCGTGCCCAGCGAGACCGCCTCATCTTCTTCGTGAATCGACGCTGGGTGCAAGGTCCAGCGTTGGCGACGGCGACAACCCAGGCCTACCACACGTTCCTGCCGGTTGGGCGCTACCCGGTCGCGGTAATCAATGTCACTCTTGACCCGGTTGACGTCGACGTGAACGTCCACCCCACCAAGAGCGAGG
>Ga0233417_10000249_pt1 | contig 15805 bp, 14 predicted proteins | sample Sed_MG_FD_189023 | JGI IMG/M metagenome (GOLD analysis project Ga0233417, IMG submission 189023) | Sediment microbial communities from Lake Towuti, South Sulawesi, Indonesia - Sediment_Towuti_2014_0.5_MG | ecosystem: Environmental > Aquatic > Freshwater > Lake > Sediment | place: Indonesia... | reverse complement strand
GACCCCCCACGTGACGGGGTCCTCGAAGAAGCCGGCGTAGAGAAGCGAGTGCACGAAGAGCGCTCCGAGCACCGCCGCGAGCCCCACTCCGAACGCCGGCTCACGGCGCGCGACGAGCCCGAGTGCCCACGCGGCCGCTCCCAGCAGCCAGGCGTAGAGCGCGAAGCCGACGACTCCGAGCTCCGCGAGGACGGTGAGCGGGGTCGTGTGCGATGCGTTCCGGCTGGCCGAGCCTCTGCCGGACTCCTCGGTCGAAGCCTGCGGCTGGCCGCCGACTCCGACCCCCGCCAGCGGGCGCGCGGTGAAGGCGTCGAGCGTCACGGAGACGAGCCGCGAGCGTCCGCTCGTCACGTCCTTCGCCGAGCGGCCCTCGACGGACTGCGCCGCAAAGGCTGCAGCCGCGAGCGTCGCGGCGAGCGCCGCCGCGAGCAGCACGATTCGGAGCCGCCGGCCTGCGCCGACGAGCGCCACCGCGAACACGACGACGAAGAGCGCGACGAAGCTCGACTGGGAGTACGAGTAGAAGAGGCCCCAGAAGAGGAATGCGATGAACGCGATGGCGGCGATCCAGTCGAGCGTCCTGCCGCGCCGAAGAAGGATCGCCACGAGGAGCGCCACGATGGGGATGACGAGGTAGCGCCCGTACAGGCTCGGGTCCTTGAAGAGCGAGGTCACGCGGAAGAACGTCGTGTACGCGTTCGCGACCGCGACGTCGCGCGCGAAGAAGAGGGTCCGCGTGTGCGCCTGCCAGATTCCCACGGCAGCGAAGAGCGCCCCGAGCGCTGCGAGCGTCACGAGCAGCGCACGTGGCAGCCAGGGGGCGAGCGGTGCGCGGGCGACCGTGGCGAGGCCGGCCGTGAACGGAAGGACGAAGAAGGCCAGCACGATCCCGCCGGCGCGCTCGTCCCAGGTCCACAGGAACGAGACGGCGGCGAAGCCGACGAACGCAATGAGCGGGAGCGCGAGGAACAGGGGCACGCCACCAGGAGACGCGCCGCGGATCATGCGGGCCGCCAGGGCGAGGACGGACGCCGCGAGAACGAAGTACAGCGGGACGAGCAGGAACGCCTCCTCCGATCCGAGCTCCACGGGGAGGCGGAACGGCGCGACCGCGAGGAGGGCGACCGGGACCACAGCAGGGTAGCGCGCGAGTGGAACCGCCCCCGCGACCACCGCCGCGACCCCGAGGCTCACGACGGCGAGCCCGTCCGCGCTCGTGAACAGCAGCCTGAGGTCGTCGTCCGAGACGAGCGAGCGCATGAGCCCGACAGTCGCGAGGCCGAGCAGCGCGAACCCCGCGAGCAGGGGCCAGCGGCCGCGGGGAAGCAGGACGAGCGCTGCGCCGAGCGCCCCGATCAGAGCGGAGATCTCTGCAGCCCCGGCCTGCTCCATGAGCGGGAACCGTACGCGTTCGATGGTTGAATAGCGCGGTGACCGAGGGCTGGAAGCGCGCGCTCGTGCTCGCGCCGCACACGGACGACGGCGAGCTCGGGTGCGGCGGGACGATGGCGCGGCTGGTCGAGGCAGGCTGCGAGGTCCGGTACGTTGCGTTCTCGATCGCGACCCGCTCGCTCCCTCCCGGCTTCGAGCCCGACACGCTCGCCCGCGAGGTGCGCGAGGCGACGGCCGAGCTCGGCATCCCCTTGTCTCAGCTGACGGTCCACGACTTCGACGTCCGGACCTTTCCCGAGCGCCGCCAGGACATCCTCGAGCTGCTCGTCGCCCTCTGGGAGGAGTGGAAGCCGGACGTCGTCTTCCAACCCTCGCACCACGACGTTCACCAGGACCACCAGACCGTCGCGCAGGAGGGCCTCCGCGCCTTCAAGCGGACGACGATCCTCGGCTACGAGGTGCCCTGGAACAACTTCGACTTTTCGTACGGGGCGTACGTCGCGCTGGAGAAGCGGCATCTCGAGCGGAAGGTCGCGGCGCTCGCACGCTACGCCTCGCAGCAGCACCGCCGCTACGCCGATCCCGAGTACGTCTGGAACCTCGCGCGTGTCCACGGCGTGAACGTGAACCGGGAGTACGCCGAGTGCTTCCAGGTGTACCGCATCGTGGCGTAACGCCGTCGTCCAGACACCGATCTGCCGCGGAGGCCGGCGCAGTCGCTCATACTCGGAGTGACGAAGGAGGTGGACATGCCGGACGTAGGCGCTTTGACCGCGGCGCTCGACAGCCGCGGGGTCGAATACGAGCTTCTCGAGCACGAGCGGACGGAGCGGGCCGCCGACGAGGCGACCGCGCTGGGGCTCCGCAGCGACGAGGTCGCGAAGACGATCGTCGTGAGCACGAAGGGCGGCAACGTGCGGGTCGTGGTGCCGGCGGCGGAGCGGATCGACATGCACAAGCTGCGCGAGTTCCTCGCCGCGGGCAAGGAGCTCCATCTGCTCACGGAGGAAGCGCTCGAGGCCGGATACCCGGGGTTCGAGCTCGGCGCGGTGCCGCCGCTCGGAGGCCCGGACGACCCCGTGATCGTCGACCGGCGGGTCGCAGAGCTCGATCGGGTCGTCTTCGAGGCCGGAACGCACGACAGCTCGGTCCGGGTAGCGGCCGCGGACCTCGTCTCGGTCACAGGGGCGCGCGTCGCGGACGTCTGCGCCGACTGACCGCAGCGTGGATCGCCCGGGCGAGTCGGGCGGGTACCGGGCTCGGAGCGCCGAGGTGACGCCGGCTGCGCTCTACCGAGCCGGACGCAGGCGGGCGCCGATCGCGCGCCGCTCGGCGGGGAGGTAGAAGCGCAGCGGGAGCAGAGCGAGCGGGTACACGAGCGCGAGGACGAGCGCGACCGGAAGCCCGCCGCCGGCGAGCTTCCCCACGACCGTGAGCGCGATTCCGGCCCCGGCCGCGGTGGCCACACGCCGCCACTGGTAGGGGACGGGGTAGATCCGCTGCGACCACCAGGCCATCCCCGCGAACATCGTCGAGTACGCGGCGACCGTCGCGATCGCGGCGCCCATCATTCCGTACGGAGGGATGAGCAGGAGGTTGAGGGCGATGTTCACCGCGGCCGCAGCTCCGGTCACGATCCAGTTGAACTGCGTCCGCTTCGCACGCCCGACCCCGATCGCGACGACGATGTAGCCGGCGAACGCGACGGTCGAGAACGCAAGCGGCCCGACGACGCGTGACGACGCCTCGAAGGCTGGCGCGGCGAGCCACTCCACGATCCAGGGGGAGAGCAGCGCGAGGCCCGTCGCCACCCAGGTCGTCAGCGCGACGAGGTAGGTGAGGACGTAGGCGTACGTGCGCCGCGCCTCCCGATCCTCCTCGATCGAGTACGCGAACGCCGGCCAGGCGAGGCGGAAGGCCGTGAGGAGGAGCACCATCGCCGAGGCGATGCGCACCCCGACCGAGTAGAGGCCGACTTCGTGCGTGTCGGCGAGCTCCACGAGGAAGAGGCGGTCGGAGAAGTTCGTGACCCAGAGGAAGAGCGCAGTGGGCATGAGCGGGACCCCGAAGCGGTTCATCTCCCGCAGGAGGCCGCGGTCGAACTGGAGCCCGAGCTGCTCGCGGCGGTAGAAGACGAGGACCGCGTAGACGAGCAGCGTCCCCGTGAAGTTGCCCACGATCACGCCGACCGGCCCCTTGTCGAGCGCGACGACGAGGACCACGGTCGCCGAGACGGTCAGCAGAATGTTCGCGATGGTCGCGGAGACGAAGGCCACGGAGCGCTCCTCCACCCGGAAGAGCGAGGTCAGCTGCTCGTAGTTCATCCCCGCCCAGAGCGCGACGAAGGCGGCCATGACCAGCTCCGAGTCGTCCGTCGTCCCGAAGAGCGCGTCCGAGATCGGCGCAGCGAGCAGTAGCCCGCCGACGAGCCCCGCGGTCGCCATCGCCATCGTGAACCAGAAGGACGTGCGCAGGACGCGCAGGCGCGCGACCGGCTCCGGGGAGTCGAAGTAGAAACGGAAGAACGCGCTGTGAATTCCCATCCGGAGCACGATCCCGATCACGGTCGTGAGCGCGATGAGGGTCTCGACCTTCCCGTAGTCGGACGGGGAGAGGTAGCGCGTGTAGAGGGGAAGCAGGAGAACGGCGAGGATCCTCGAGACGAGCCCTCCGAGCCCGTAGATCGCCGAGTGCTTCCCGAGCCGCTTGAGCTCCGCGCCGAGCGCCATCAGAGGCGAGCGTAGAGGTCGAGCAGGCGGTCGGCGACCCGCTCCAGGTCGTGCACGTGCTCCGCGTAGGCGCGCGAGACCTCGCCGATCCGGCGGCGCTCCGCTGCGGAGGCGACGAGCAGGTCCAGCTGCTCGCGGAGCGTCTCCTTCGCCGTGCGCACGATCGGCACCTTCGTCCCGAAGGCCTCTTCCGTCCGGCGAACGGCCTCCTCGTGCAGGAAGCCGACCACGGGCTTCCCGAGGGCCATGCACTCGATCGCGAAGAGCCCGTACCAGCCCGCGTTCAGCTGGTCGACGACGATGTCAGCTTCGCGGTAGCGCTCGAACGCCTCCGCGTGGTGCAGGCCCTCGACGAGGACGAGGTCGGCGTCGAGGCCGTCGCAGGCCGCGAGCACGTGCTCCGTCCCCTTGCGCCGGCGCGAGGAGGGCGCATGGAGGATCACGGGGCGGGTCCGGTCGCTCGGCGGGGCCGGCTCGATCGAGCGCACGTCGATCCCGGGCGGGATCACCTCTGCGTCGGGCACCCAGCGGGCCGCGTCGTACGAGCCGACGACCCGGGCGCCGGCCTTCCGGCCCGACGCGAGCTCCGCCGCCGGGCGCCCGCGGATGTCCGACCCGAGGTAGTGCATGACCGACCTCTTGCCGCATGCGCGCAGGATCGGGTACTGGACGCTCTGCGGGACGAGCGTGAGCCCGAAGTAGAAGTGGAAGACGTCGGCGCGAGGAAGGAGCCGCGCCAGCGCCTGCCAGGCGGCGAGCTGCTTGCGCACGAACCCGCCGCGTCGCTCGAGCGACCAGTCCGCCTCGGGGTGCAGCGGATAGCGATTGAAGACGACGAGCCGAGCGTCCACCCCACGCCTCCGGAGCGCCTGCACGTGCGACCACGGCACGCCGGCGGTGTTCACCGGGCAGTGGACGACTCTCAGCGGCCGGCCGACGCCGGTCACGGGGCTAGGCAAGGTCGATGCCGTCCGCGGCGAGCTGCTCGAACCGCCGCGCGCCCTCCGCCTCGACCATGGCCCGCATCGTCTGGCCCATCGTGGCGCCCGGGTAGACCCAGATCGCGGGGTGGATCAAGACCTGAAGCCACGGGAACGCGCCCGAGCGGAGCTCCTCGTGGGGGCACCCGGCGCGCCAGCGCTGGTTCGAGTCCGAGCGGTAGGCCTGTAGCGAGAAGTACGGCTCGGCGTACGCGTTGACGGCGCCGTCAAGCGGCTTCGACATGAACTCGGGCCTCGGGTTGTGCCAGGAGACGACGGCGTCGAAGCGGCCGTCGAGCGCGGCGTTCGGGTACACGGCGTGGAGGCCCACGGCGTGGCCGAGCTCCCGAAGACGCGAGATCGCCGCCGCGCCCTCGGAGGATGCAAGGTTGTAGAAGACGGACTCGGTCATGAGCAGGTACGTCGTCCGCGCGCCAAGCTCGGCCTCCAGCTCGGCCATCACGAGAGCGGCGTCGAGCGAGAGGTCGACGTCGTGCCGAACGAAGAGGTCGCCGCGGCCGGGCGGCGCGTCGAACCGCGCGAAGCGGTAGCCGCCCACCTTCGCCGCCTCCAGGATCTCGCGGTAGTGGTCGAGGTCGAAGGCGCAGCTCATGCTCGCGCGAGCACCCATTGAAACGTCGAGTCACCCTCGGGCTCGCGCACGGTGACGAGCTCGTCGACCACGATCTCGAACCCGGCGGCATGCAGCAGCGCGCGGTTCTGCTCGGGATCCCAGCCGGAGAAGAACATCGTCGTCCCGAGCCAGTCTCCGATCCACTCCCCCGTGTCCGAGGCTCCGAGCGATGCGAGGAAGAGTCCGTCGCGAACGAGCCAGCGGCGAACCCTCGCGAAGAGGTCGCCGAGCAGCTCGCGCGGTACGTGATTCAGCGCGTAGAAGGCGGCCACCGCGTCGAAGGACACGTCTTCCAGCTCGAGCTCCGTGAAGTCGGCGCGGAGGAACCTCGCGCTGGGCACGTTCTCGCGCGCACGACTGATCTGCTCCTCCGAGACGTCGACGCCGGTGACCCGGAACCGCTCGGCGAGAAGTCGCGTGCACGACTCGCCGGCGCCGCAGCCCAGCTCCAGCATGCTCGCGCCGTCGGGGAGACGGCGCGATAGCTCGTCCAGGTACGTGAGCTTCGGATCGCCGTCGACCCGAGCCGCCCACTCCAGGTACTCGTCGGCGATCGCGTCGTAGCCGCGTCCGACGAGCTCGATGCGGGGGTCCCTCACTGCGCGACCTCGACGGTGAACAGGGAGGCGGCACGCTCGGCTCGCGCGAGCGCGTCCGCGGCGTTGTCCGCAACAGCGATCACGTAGCCGCGGCGGTCGCCGTCGCGGCGGACTGGGCGGATCGTCTCCCCGACCTCGATGTACGTCTCCGCCCCAACCACGCCTTCGGCCGCGAGCACCGGGTCGAGGCTGCCGACAGCGGTAACCCGTCCCGTCGGCAGCGGCCCCGGCCGGGCGGTGAAGAAGCGAATCGCGAGCGGCTGCGAGAAGCGGGTGAGCGCGAGCTCGTCCGGGACCTCTTCGCCGAGCGCCTGGCGGAGCGCGACTTCCACGAGGTCGACTCCGACAGCGTGCCGCACGAGGTCGGCCATCTGCCCGCCGGGAATGCGGGCCGCGACCTCGATCACCACCACGCTCCCGTCCGGCGACGCGATGAGCTGGGGGAAGGCGATCCCGTCCCGCAGGCCGAGAGCACGCACCGACTCCACCGCGATCCGCTCCGAAAAGGCGAGCTGGGCGCCGTTCACGGACGGCGGGTACACGTGGATCCAGCCGACTCCGAAACCGATCCCGGGCGGCCGCAGCCGATCGGACAGAGTGAGCAACGCCGCCTCGCCGCCGCGGGCGATCACGATGCCGTTCATCTCGGTGCCGTCGACGAACGCCTCGACCATTGCGGTCCGGGTCGGCGACTCCTCGACCGCCTCGGTCACGTTCCGCCCGAGGTCGTCCCACCCGTCGACGCGGAACACGGCGCGCTGCCCACCCGAGTCGACTGGCTTGAGGACCGCCGGCACGCCGACCTCCTCGAGGGCGTCGCGGGCCTCGGCCGAGGCCCGGATCGGCGCGTACGGAGGCTGCGGAACGCCGGCTGCTGCGAGCGCCTCCCGCATCGCCAGCTTGTGCGTCATTCGGTACGCGGTGTCGGTCCCGATCCCGGGAAGCCCGAGCGCCTCGGCCACGGCCGCGACGACGGGAACTGCGCGGTCGGCCGAGACCGTGAGGACCCCGTCGACCCGATACGTGCGGGCGACGGCGGTGACCGCCGCGACGTCGGTGAAGTCGACGACCTCGGCAACGTCGGCGATCGCAAGCCCAGGCGCGGCCGGGTTCCGGTCGACGGCGACGACGCGGAGGCCGCGGTCGCGGGCCTGTGCGATCGCACGCCGCTGGTGACGCCCCGCACCGATGAAGAGGACGGTCTTCATGGGCGCCGCGACGATAGCCGAGGCGAGGGAGCCCTCAGCTGGAGGAAGGCCGGCGGTACGCCGGGAAGTAGCCGGCGTAGTCCACGGTGCCGGCGCCGCTCAAGGCGAGGTACGCGTCGACGTCGTGCACCGCCTTGCCGAGGTACGCGGGGCTGGCCCCGCCCGGGTCGAAGCGCCGCTTGAACTCGTACAGCGAGTCCTCGAAACCGCCCACGCCGCCGCCGAGGTGGAGGCGCGCGAACCCGTTTCCGGCCGCCCAGCAGGCCGCTTCGTAGAAGAGCAGGTGGTTCGCACCCTGGGACTGGCCGCGCTCGCTCGAGCAGCCGAGGTGGTAGTGGAGAAAGGGTTGGGCCGCAAGGCAGAGCATGCTCGCCACGAGCTCGTGCCCGGACGTCGCATCGAAGCGAACGAGCCGGTCGCCCAGTCCGGAGACGAGCAGCTGCCAGTACGCGTCCGGGAAGAGGTAGAAGGTCGAGGCTTCCTTCCGGCGCATCGTGTCCTCGTACAGCGACACGAACGACTCGAGCTCCGCCGGCCTCACCGCGACGCTCGTCCCGATGCCGGCCGCTCGCGCCCTGCGTACGAGCCGGCGGTGGTGGGAGGCCATCCCGGAGAGCAGGTCTTCGGGACTACGGCCCTCGAGCCGCCAGCCGATGGAGTGTCCGATGAGCTCGAGGTGCCAGCGCCCGTCGGCCAGCCGCTGGTTCGCGAGCAGGGGGTGGAAGCGGACGAACGTGGCGACGATGCCGTTCTCCCCGCACCATCGCTCGTACCCGTCGAAGAACGCGGCGACGGGCGGGTCGGCTCCGACGGCGATCGGGCCGCCGTAGCCCATGGGCGTCCCGACGTCCCCGAGCCCAGCGGCTGCCTCGCGGACGAGGCACGGGAACACGACGGCTCCGTCCGGATCCGAGAGGGCGAGGAACTCGGGCCTGCCCTGGCCGAGCGACGACGCGCTCTCGAGGTACGGGCGCCGCAGATAGACGTCGTCCAGGCCGAGCCGGTCGAGGAGCGCGTCCCAGTCCCGGGGAGCGACTTCGACGAGACGGTCTGCCATGGCGGCGGCCATTATGCGGGCCGCCCCGTTCCGAGCGTGCCCCTCGTCGCGCTAGCTCGCGACTCCTGCGGGCGGAAGGAGCCAGGGAGAGACCCGGTTCCAGCGCGCGATCTCGCACCCGTCCTGGCGGTTGAACGTCACCCAGACACGCCGCCCGAAGACGACCCCCGCGACCCGCGCGACCTGCGGGCCCCCGTAGATCTGCGTGCACGCCATGTCGGAAGGAATCGGAACGAAGAGCCTCAGGCCGCCCGCCGCGATGCGCCTGCACGCGACGGCAGGGCGCGGAAGCGTCCCTCCCGGCGGGTCGCAGCGGAGCGTCCACCGCACCGGCTCGCCTGCGTCGATCCCTTTCTCCCAGTACGTGATTCTCAGGAGCGTGATTCCCGAGCCGACGCCGGCCAACGCGGATCCGCCGGCGGCAAGCGCCGCGACGGCGAGCGCGAGGAGAACGATGCCGCGCATACCTTCAGGGTAGACCCGCCGAGTTGCGCGCATCGCGTTCCGAACAGGATGCATACACTCGCGCGCGTGGCGCTGGAAGGCAAGCGGATCGTGATCACGGGCGGGGCGGGATTCATCGGCACGACGCTCGCGAGGCGGCTCGTGGACGAGAACGAGATCGTCGCGTTCGACAACCTCCACCGGGACTCGCTCGGCGGCACCGCGCTCGCGGAGCACGAGAACTTCACGTTCGTGCAGGGGGACGTCCTCGACGGACGCGCTCTGACGGAGGCAGCGCGCCGTGCGACCCACCTCGTGCACGCGGCTGCGATCGCTGGGGTCGACACCGTCCGCGAGAGCCCCGTGCGGACGATGCGTGTGAACCTCATCGGCACCTACAACGCGCTCGAGGCCGCGCTCGCCACGCAGGACACCGTCGAGCGCGTGATCGAGTTCTCGACGAGCGAGGTCTTCGGCACCTACGCGTACAAGGTCGACGAGGAGCACGTGACGACGCAGGGCTCCGTCGGCGAGGCCCGCTGGACGTACGCGGTCTCGAAGCTCGCGGGGGAGCACATGGCGCACGCGTACCACGACGAGCTCGGCCTGCCCACGGTCTCGGTGCGTCCGTTCAACGTCTACGGGCCTGGACAGATCGGCGGCGGCGCGATCCGCGCGTTCATCGAGACCGCGCTCGCAGGGCAGGACCTCGTGATCCACGGAGACGGCTCGCAGATCCGCGCCTGGTGCTACGTCGACGACATGGTCGACGCGCTGCTGCTCGCGCTGGAGCACCCGAACGCGGTCGGGCACAGCTTCAACGTCGGCAACGCCCGCTCGGCCGTCACCATCTACGACCTCGCGCAGCGGATCAAGCGCCTGACCGGCTGCCCCGGCGAGCTCGTCTTCGAGCCGCTCGGCTATACCGACGTCGAGCTGCGGATCCCGAACGTGGACAAGGCGCGCGAGCTGCTCGGCTTCGAGGCGAAGGTGGAGCTCGACGAAGGGCTCGAGCGGACGATCGCCTGGTACCGCGCGAAGCTCGGGGCGCCCGCGGCGTGAGCAACCCGATCCGGCTCGCACGCCCCGATGTCGGCGAGGCGGAGCTCGCCGCGGTCGCAGAGGTGATCGACAGCGGGCAGCTGACCATGGGTCCGAAGGTGGAAGCGTTCGAGGCCGCGATCGCCCGCGCGGTCGGGACGGCACACGCGGCCGTGGTCTCGTCGGGAACGGCCGCGCTCCACCTCGCGCTCCTCGCGCTCGAGATAGGCCCCGGCGACGAGGTGATCGTCCCCGCGTACACGTTCCCCGCGACGGCAAACGCCGTTGAGCTGTGTGGCGCCCGGGCGGTGCTCGTCGACGTCGACCCGGACACGTTCCTCGTCGACCCGTCGGCGGTAGCCGCCGCCGTCACCCCGCGGACGCGAGCGGTGATGGCGGTGCACCTCTTCGGCCGGCCCGTCGAGTGGGAGGCCCTGCAGACGGCGGTCCCGCAGGAGGTGGCGCCCGTCGAGGATGCGGCGGGCGCGCTCGGCGCGCGCTACCGCGAGACGCCGTGCGGCGCCCTCGGAGTCGCCGCCTGCCTCTCCTTCCACCCGCGGAAGATCGTGACCACGGGAGAGGGCGGGGCGGTGACGACCGACGAAGCCGCCCTCGACGCGGCCGTCCGCCGGCTCCGCCACCACGGCTGGGTGACCCTCGGCGAGATGCCGGCGCCGGGCTTTAACTACCGGCTCCCCGACCTCCTGTGCGCGATCGGCATCCCGCAGCTCGAACGGCTGGAGGAGCTGCTCGCGGCCCGGGAGCGAGTGGCGGACTGGTACTCGGAGCGGCTGGGCGATCTCGTCCTCACGCCGAGCGCCGCGGAGGGTGACAGGCACGGCTGGCAGGCCTATGTCGTCCAGCTCGACCGCCGGGACGAGGCGCTGGCCGCACTCCGTGAGGAAGGGATCGAGGCTCAGATCGGAACGTGGGCGCTCCACCGGCTCGGGCCGTACCGAGATCAGGGCCCGTTCCCCGGCGCCGACCGCGCTTTCGAGCGTGCGCTCGCGCTCCCGTTCGCGACGACGACGACCGAGGAGGAGGTCGAGCGTGTCGTCGGCGTGCTCGCACGTTTCGCCTGAGCACTTGACAAGAGGCGGTTTGTGAGTTATTACTCACTATCTCAATGGCGACCACGACCAGGCAGACGGCAGAGGAGCGGCGCGAGGCGGTGCTCGAGGCGGCACGGCTCGAGTTCTCGCAGCACGGGCTGCACGGCGCCTCGACGGACGCCATCGCGCGCGGGGCGGGGATCTCGCAGCCCTACCTCTTCCGCCTGTTCGGCTCGAAGAAGGAGCTCTTCCTCGCCGTGAACGACGCGTGCTTCGCGCGAACGCTCGACGTGTTCCGTCAGGCGGCGTCCGGGAAGTCCGGTCCGGATGCTCTCGATGCGATCGGAGAGGCGTACGGCGCGCTCATCGACAGCGACCGCGCCATGCTCCAAGGGCAGCTCCAGGCGTACGCCGCCTCCGTCGAGGACGAGGACGTGCGCGAGTCGACGGCGCGCGGCTACGGCCGGCTCGTCGACTACGTCGAGACGGTGTCGGGCGCGGACCGGCAGACGATCTCGCGTTTCTTCGCCGCCGGGATGCTCTGCAACGTCCTCGCCGCGATGCAGTACCCGCTCGACGAGCCAAAGGACTCATGGGCGGCGCGACTGGCGGAGGGCATCGACGTGCACACCGCGTAGGCGGGCTTCTCTTTTTTTTCATCCCAACATGAGTAATCACTCACTACACCAATATGAAGGAGCTACCGGGAGGTCATGAGATGAGAGCCGGAACCCGAACCCTGTGGACGTTCGTCGTCACCTCGATCGCGCTCTTCATGGTCGTGCTCGACAACCTCGTCGTCTCGACCGCCCTCCCCGTGATCCGGGTCGATCTCGGGGCATCGCTCGAGCAGCTCGAGTGGACGGTGAACGCGTACACGCTCACCTTCGCCGTCTTCCTCCTGACCGGGGCCGCCCTCGGCGACCGCTTCGGGCGGAAGCGGATGTTCATGATCGGCGTCTCGCTCTTCACGGCCGCATCGGCCGCCGCGGCGCTCGCGCCGTCCGCAGACTGGCTGATCGCCGCCCGTGCGGTGCAGGGCATCGGGGGCGCGATCGTCACCCCCCTGACCCTGACCATCCTGAGCGCGGCCGTGAGCCGCGATCGTCGAGGCGTGGCGCTCGGCGCGTGGTCGGGCGTGGCAGGGCTCGCGGTCGCGATGGGCCCGCTCGTCGGCGGCGCCGTCGTGTCCGGGATCTCGTGGCAGTGGATCTTCTGGCTGAACGTGCCGGTCGGGCTGGTGCTCCTCCCGCTGGCGACGCAGCTGCGCGAGAGCAGGGGGCCGGACAAGGCGCTCGACCTGCCGGGCCTCGGACTCGCGAGCCTCGGCCTCGGCGGCATCGTCTGGGGTCTGATCCACGGGAACGGGGACGGGTGGACGAGCCCGACGATCGTCGCCTCGCTCGCGCTGGGGACGGCCTTCCTGGGCGCGTTCGTCGCCTGGGAGCGAACGGCGACCGAGCCGATGCTCCCGCTCCGGTTCTTCCAGAACCGCGCGTTCTCGGCCGCGAACGGCGCCTCCCTGCTCATGTACTTCGGGATGTTCGGCTCGATCTTCCTGCTGACGCAGTTCTTCCAGACCGCGCAGGGCTTCACGCCCTGGGAGTCCGGACTGCGAGTGCTTCCCTGGACGGCCATGCCGATGTTCGTCGCCCCGATCGCGGGGGCGCTCTCGGACCGGATCGGCGGGCGGCCGCTGATGGCGGTCGGGCTGGCGCTCCAGTCGCTCGGGCTCGCCTGGATCGCGGCGGTCTCGACACCGACGGTCGGTTACGCGTCGCTCGTCGGCCCGTTCGTGATCTCCGGAATCGGCATGGCGCTCTTCTTCGCGCCGGTCGCGAACGTCGTCCTCTCGGCGGTGCGGCCGGTCGAAGAGGGCAAGGCCTCGGGCACGAACAACGCAATCCGCGAGGTGGGAGGCGTCCTCGGGGTCGCCGTCCTCGCCTCCGTGTTCGCGAGCAACGGCGGCTACGGAACCGCCGAGACCTTCGTCGACGGGCTCATCCCCGCGATGTGGATCGGCGCGGCCGTCGTCGGCGCGGGCGCGCTCGTTGCGCTGCTCATGCCGCGGAAGCGCCGGCCCGCCGAAGTGACGACGGTCGAGCGCGAGGAGCTCGTCCCGCAGCTGGAGGCCGCGTAGCCTAGGCGGGGAGACGGTGCGAAGGAGACCCTCTACACGGGCGCTCGCCGCGGCGAGCGCCCGCCACCCCTGGCGGACGCTCGGGGCGTGGGGCGCGACCTTCGCCGTGGCCGTCGTCCTGATCGGGGCGCTCCTCGCCGGAGGCCTGACGACCGAGGGCGTGCCCACGAACGACCCCGAGTCGCTGCGGGCGGAGAGCGCGATGGAGCGTGCCTTCCCGCCGGATCCGGAGACCACGACCACCGACGTCGTGATCGTTCGCTCCGAGCGGTACACGGTGGACTCCCCGGAGTTCCGGGCCTTCGTGGCGGAATTCGCCACCGAGAGCGGCTCGCCGCCGCTCCGGCGTGCGCGGGAGGCCCGACCCGACGCCGCTCCGCTCGTGTCCGACGACCGCCACGCCGCGGCGCTCGCCGTCTGGGTCTTCGACGACGAGGTCGAGAACTTGCTGGCAGCGGTCGACCGCGCGGACGAGCACGACGACTTCGCGGTCGCGGTCACGGGCGACCAGGCCCTCGACCACGACTTCAACAAGCTCTCGCAGGAGGACCTGAAGACCGGTGAGCTGCAGTTCGGGCTCCCTGCCGCGCTGATCATCCTCCTGCTCGTCTTCGGCGCGGTCGTGGCGGGGCTCATCCCGCTGCTGATGGCGATCGTCTCGATCGTCGTCGCGCTCGGCCTCGTGGCCGTGCTCGCGCAGGTCACGGAGCTCTCGGTGTTCGTGATCAACATGCTCACGGGCATGGGCCTCGCGCTCGGGATCGACTACGCCCTGTTCGTGATCTCGCGTTACCGCGAGGAGCGAGCGAAGGGCCGCGCCGAGCACGAGGCGATCGAGGTCTCGGGCCAGACCGCAACTCGTGCGGTCGTCTTCAGCGGCACCGCGTTCGTCGTCGCGATGCTGGGGATGCTGATCGTCCCGAGCTCGATCATGCGCAGCCTCGCGGCCGGGGCGATCCTCGTCGGCATCGTGTCGGTCGCGGCGGCGGCGACGCTGCTGCCTGCGCTCCTCGGGCTGCTCGGCGACCGCGTCGACTCGCTGCGGATCCCCGTGGTCGGCAGGCGCTCGCTCGAGGAGGAGAACCCCGAGGGACGCTTCTGGGGAAGGATCGTGCGGCGCGTCCTGCGTCGTCCGGCCGTCAGCTTCGCGCTCGCCACCGGTTTCCTGCTCCTCCTCGCGGCGCCGGTTCTCGGGATGCACGTGGGCACGGCGGGCGTGACCACGCTTCCCGATCGGTTCACGTCCAAGCAGGGCTTCGTCCTCCTCGCCCGCGACTTCCCCGAGGCGACGACCGATCCCGTCCGGATCGTCGTCGACGGCGGCGCCACCCGGCCGGAGGTGGCCTCCCAGCTCGAGAGCCTCCGCGCGGACCTCGCGCGGGACACACGTTTCGGCCCGGGCGAGGTGAGGACGTCGGAGGACGGGGAGGTGGCCGTCCTCTCGGCTCCCGTCCAGGGCGACCCGCGGAGCGACGAGGCCGTCGCGGCGGTGCGGGAGCTCCGCGACGAGGTCGTCCCGGCGCGCTTCGAGACGGCCGGCGCCGTCGCGCTCGTCGGCGGGACGACCTCCGAGAACATCGACTACTTCGACTCGGTGGTGAACCCGGCTCCGTACGTGATCGCGTTCGTGCTCGGGTTGACCTTCGTCTTGCTGACGGTCGTCTTCCGCTCGGTCGTGGTCGCCGGAACGGCCGTCTTCCTCAACCTGCTCTCGGTCGGGGCGGCGTACGGACTGCTCGTGCTCGTCTTCCAGCACGGCTTCGGTACCGGCTTCCTCGGCTTCCAGCAGTTCGACTCGATCGAGGCCTGGGTGCCGCTCTTTCTCTTCTCGGTGCTCTTCGGCCTGTCGATGGACTACCAGGTGTTCCTGCTCAGCCGGATCCGTGAGCGCTACGACCTGACCGGAGACACGTCCGACGCCGTCTTCGTCGGGGTCGCGTCGACGGCGCGGATCATCACGGGGGCGGCGCTCATCATCGTCGCCGTCTTCGCCGGCTTCGCGCGAGGCGACCTCATCCAGTTCCAGCAGATGGGGTTCGGGGTCGCGGTCGCGCTGCTGCTCGACGCCACGGTGATCCGCTCGGTCCTGCTCCCCGCGACGATGCGTCTGCTCGGCGAGTGGAACTGGTACCTCCCGCGCTGGCTCGAGTGGCTTCCGCGGGTCAGCGTCGAGGGAACGCCACGGGATCAGCCCGCCCAGGGGCTCCCGTCGACGTAGGGCAGCTCCGACGCGACCCCTCCGGCGATCGCGAACACGCGCACGTCGCGATCCTCTCCAGGCTCGGGCAAGAGCGACGGAGCCACGGTGAACGTGAAGCCCGACTTGTCCGGACCGTACCGCACACGGATGTCTCGTCGGCTCTCTCCCGTGCGCCCGAGGAACGCCGAACGGCCGTCGACGAAGACGACGACGCGGTCGGCTGCGCGAACGGTCTTCAGGTCGGCGGCCCACCCCAGGAACCGAAGCCCGTGGCGAAGTTGCTCGACCCGTACCTCGCCCGAGATCGCTGCTGGCCTGACACGCGCTCG
>Ga0233417_10000248_pt1 | contig 15904 bp, 10 predicted proteins | sample Sed_MG_FD_189023 | JGI IMG/M metagenome (GOLD analysis project Ga0233417, IMG submission 189023) | Sediment microbial communities from Lake Towuti, South Sulawesi, Indonesia - Sediment_Towuti_2014_0.5_MG | ecosystem: Environmental > Aquatic > Freshwater > Lake > Sediment | place: Indonesia... | reverse complement strand
TGTTACCTGGTTAACGAAGCTGAAAGGTAGAAACCAAATCAACAATTGCAGTGCGATCATCGATTGGGGCAGGTATTGAACGCCACCCAGGATGAGGATCAATTCACGCGCAATGAAGGGCGTGCCTACCGCTATTGGTAGCGCAACCATCAGCAGCAAGCGCAGCGACAGGATATAGGCACGTGCCAGCGAGTCCCGCGCGGTGCGCGCATAACGACTCATCAGGGGGAAGATGGCCAGGGTGAAATACGAAGGGATGATATTGATGCCGTCCACGTATTTGTATGCCGCACCGTAGTAGCCAACTGCCCGGTCACCCCACGTTGGCTGCAAGATGAGCACGTCAATGCGGAAGAAGAGCGTGGCCAGCAAGTGATTGATCATCAAAGGGAAGGATTCACCCAGCATGAAGCGTCGCAGGCGCGGATCATTGCCCAGGTAAGGACGGAAGATCTTGCGCAGCAATAAGAAACCCAACACCGTCATCGAGGTGATGTTCGCCACTACCGAGACCCCTGCCAACCCAATTACCCCACCTCCAACCAGCAGGACCAGGGCTCCCAGACTGACCCGCGTAACCGTGGTGACCGCAGAGATGGCGGCCGGATACTCTGCCTTTTCGTAGGCATAAAACAGGGCAGTCAGTGCATCCGAGATGTTGCTGAAAAAGAGGCCGGCGGCGAACAGACCTACGGCTACCACCGTCTCTGGTGCCAGGTCCCCGAAGGCCACGTACAGCCAGAGCACGATTCCCATCAAGGGCAGTGAGGCCAACCACAACAACAGCCGCAGCATGACCACGTTCGACAGATACGTGTTGCCTTGGGCGTGGTCGCGAGCCACCTCGCGCGTCAGCAGGGTGCCCAGCCCGAAGCGGGTGAGGATTTCGGCATAACCGATAAACACCACCGCGAACTGATAGCGTCCCGCTCCTGCCGGACCCAGCAGGCGCAGCATCAGAAGGGCGAAGGCGAAGTCTATCATGCGGTTTGTTGGGGCCAACGCCATCGGGGCCAGGCTGTTCTTAGCAATGCGCTTGGCGTGCGAATCCTCGGCCGTCTCGCGGTACAATTTCCCCCATGCCCACCAGCCGAGCAGCAGCAGCCCGATGACAGCGGCCAGAAAGCTGATATATAGCCCCAGCTTGAAGCTCATCGGGGTATACTTGAAACGCACAGTCCAATCCCCGGCCTGCAGATATACGCCACGGAAGTTCCCATTGACGCGGTAGATGGTCAGCTCGACCTCCGAATTTTCGGCCTCAGAAGGCGCAGGCAGGTTAGTTGAAGAGAGAGCGGAGACTCGTGCGTATGCTTTCCAGCCTGGGAAGTAACTATCGGCAAGAACCAACCAGCTTGGCTGCTTTACCGAGGTCTGTATGAAGATCTCGTTGGGTGCGTAACTGGTGATGGTGGCCGCTTCCAGATCACACTGATCCGCCTGCGCCTCCCCAGCCTGCCATGCTTCGCCTGCCTCACTCTCCAGGAGCACCTTTTGACGCGGATTCAGGCTGCGCAGGGCAAACTCCATCTCCTCTGGTGGCACTACGTCCGCGCACGGGACGACAAAAGCGCGGGGCAGCGCATCCAGATTCTCGTATACCCGCAGTTCACCCTGGTAGACCAGCCGGTAGCCCTGGTTGGGGATCTCCTGTGTGGTCAATACGTAGCGCACACCCAACAGGTCCAAGAGAGCCGAGTCGAGGGCATGGTAGCCAGGCGCATAGATGGGGGCAATACGATTGTAGAGCAAATCCCCCTGTTCCTGGATCAGGTTCATGAACTGGGCGTACTGAGCCGGGATAATAGAGTCGTAGCCCCGTATGTCCTCCAGGTCCCAAAACATGCCGGTGTTGGCGATGAAGGTGCGCGGTTCACCCGGCACATTGAAGCTGGTGATCCGAAAATGGGGATGTTCGGCCTGCCGCTGCAGCAGCCAGTCAACCACGGGGGGGCGAAAGTCGAGTAGAGCCGGATCAGCAGCCGGGTTGAACCCATAACCTGCCAGGAGCAGGTCCAGGGCGATCACCAATACGGCCAAAGGGGCCCACACGGCCAGCTTGCCCAGTCGCCGCGGCAGATAGACAGGACACCGGCTGATGCGCAGGATGGCGCCCGCGGCCATCACAAATAGGAAGAACTTGAACAGGTTAGGCCATTGATACCCCAGAAATTGCCTCCCATCCGCAAAAGCATTTTGAGCCAACCCTGAGCGGTTGAGAGCTGTCTGGGCCAGCCTTATAAAGGGGCCGGGAAAGATCAGGATGACCAACATGACCAGCAGGCCCAGCAGGCCGCTCCAAGAGGCCAACCAGCCTATTCGCAGGCTGAACATGGCCAGCGAATGGGAACGCCCATTGGCCTGCCTTGCCTCGGCATCGGCCAAGTCGCGCGGGCTAACGCGGCCCGCCAGATAGTTTGTCCCCAGCCCTGCCAACACGGCGATGCTCAAGGTGAAAGGGTAGATCCAGCGGAACGGCGAATGAAGTTGATTCCAAAAGGGAAGACCGTAATAGAGCAGGGCGTAAAGGGGCGTACCAAAAGCGAAGAGCAAAGACACGGTAGTCAGCAAACCGAAAATCCACACCTGAGGTGGCGTGGCAGGCCTGGGCAGGGGGGAGCTGCTATGCCGATACAATGTCTCCTGCGGGAGGCCCGAGTTGGCAGAAGGGGACACCCGGGCAAATCTATCTGTCGCCCACCCCCAAATGGCGACCAGCGCCAGCAGAAGTGGCAGGATGCCCACGTAGGCACCGGCTTCCACACTTGTCTTGGTATCCCAACCCGTGCAGTATGGACAGATGGGATTTACCTGCCCATGGGCATTCAGGCCGACCGGCATCCAGCGACGGCTGACCACGTCAAAAGAGGCATGGTGACTGGGGTTTCCAAAAAAATCGGGGATCAGGAACGAGATGATTCGACGAGCAGGTAGCGCCCAGCCGACCACATCGCCATAGGTGACCGACCCGACTCGGAAATTGTGGCTGGCTACTTCGTAGAGAGGGACAAGTTGGATTGCCCCCAATCCGAGCCCCAGTATAACCATGACTAGCAACCATCCACCCACTCGCAATGTCGGTCCCCACACACCTTGGCGTCGCCTGAGAACAATAAGCCGGCATAGGGCATAGTAGCCACTCACCAGGAGCACGTAATAGGTGATCTCGATGTGTCCAGCTAGGGTCTGGACCCCCAGCACGAACGAACCCAGCACGATGTAGGGGATTGGCGAGTAAGCAACCGGGCCTTTCAGCTCATGCTTGCGGATGACTACCTCGACCAGCGTCAGCACTAGGGGCAGCCAGATGGCAGCCGCGATGACCATGGTGAAAACGACGCTAACGATAAAGAACCCGCTAAGTTGGTAGGTGATGCCAGCGATAAGCCCACCCACTCGATTAGCGCCCAACACCCTCAGAAAAATGTAAACAAACAGGCCCGCCAGCCAGAATTGAACCACTGTGAACCAACCATAGGCCTTGACCAAGGGGATGGTGTAGAATAACACGCTGAAGGGGTACAAAGCCGAGTGTTGGCCATTCGCCAGAAAGGGGTGTCCGGCAAAGAGGTAGGGATCCCATAGGGGAATCGACCGATTCTGGATGCTATTCACGGTGAAGCGCTTCCAGGCGAAATTCTCCAGGAGCAGGTCCGAGAGGAGCGCGTTGTGGGGGCGGTTCACGCCCAGTTGCTCAGCAAAGGAGGCCCATGGCTCGCCAACGAACAGGTTATCTACCGGAAGCAGGGTGCGGCCGCCCAGTGTCACTGGAGCAAAAAGCAGGAGTGGCAGGAGGAGGAAGGTGAGGGCGATCAGCACATCCTGCCGGGTGATGCGCGCGCGCAATGGATGGACTCCTACGCGTGGGCCTCGGTGATGGGGGAGGCTGGCTCGGCGTGGCGATGGCGCCAGCGAATCTCGAAGACACGTATAGCTGCTTCGAGTTTCACCGGGACCGTCATTTTGCTCTTGCCGATACGACGATCTTCGAAATAGATGGGTATCTCCAGGATCCGCAGCCCAATCTTCTCAGCGACATAGCTCATCTCCACCTGGAAGACATAGCCATTGGAACGGATCCGATCCAGGCCAATCTTCTCAAGCGCTCTACGTCGCCAGCACTTAAAGCCGGCCGTCGCATCTTTGGTGTGCACACCCAAAATGAAGCGTGTCCACACAGAATTGGCCCACCAGCTCAAGAACCAGCGCCAAAGACTCCATCGCTCGTCAAGCTGTCCCCCCTTCACATAGCGTGAGCCAACTACCACATCGTAATCCTTAATCGCTTCCAGAAACCTGGGGATGTAGGCGGGCGAGTGAGAGAAATCGGCGTCCATCTGCAGGATGAAATCGGCACCATGCTCCAATGCCCATTTGAAGCCTTGCACATAAGCCGTGCCCAGCCCCATCTTGCCTGGGCGATGGATGATGTGAAATGTTCGGGGATAGCGTTCGGCCAAATCGTCGCCGACCTGGCCCGTGCCATCGGGTGAGGCGTCGTCCACGATCAGGATTTCGAGTCCGTCAATTCCCAAGGCCAGGAGTTCAGCAGTAATAGTCGGAAGATTATCAGCTTCGTTATAGGTTGGGATGACTACGACTGCGTTCATGGCTAGTATCTACCGCAGACATTGGATCACAACACCCGGTTCGTGGCCGACGGGCACAACAGCCTTGCAGGCCATATAAACAAAATTAGGGCAGGTCCCTGCGCATTGCAGAGATCGATGCCCCAAGCAGCCTGCATTGCCTGCACCAGAGATAACATATTCGAGCATTTGTTGCATTATACTACGGCGCCATACAGAGGTCAATTCGATTGCCCGTGCGGCGCTACATAGCCCTGGGGGACGACCGGGGGTGCCACCTCCATTTCTCCATCAGGAATGGAACTGGGCTTTCTACGCATTGGATGCCAAGTCCCACAGTCGGGCATGCACAGCCAATGCCCGGGCAGTACGAGGGGTGCCCCCTCGCTTATCGCCTCCCCCCATATGTTGGGGGGGCGCAACTGTGGCACGCCCCACAGGTGACCGTTCGGAGTTTGGTGCCATTGACAGTGTAGGGGCCGAGTGTTATACTTCAGGTGCATAGGGTTTAGAGTCGACGCAACAGGTTCATAGTTCTGGAAGGCCTTGGCCAGGGATTTGCCTGAGGCCCTAAGGTTCTAACCGCGCCCAGTGTTGAAACGAACAAGGCAATGTACAAATACAATTGCCGCAAATGCCCCATCCGCAACCGCTGCATTGATGAGAGCGTGAATGCTCCCACCGTCAAAGAGATTGTTCGACACGCATTTGCTGCGCGTACTGATACCCTGGAGACGTGGGGATTACTGCAGCCTGGCTGTTTGCTCATCAAGGCGGAGGAAGAGCGGGCGAGTACAACTCCCCGGGAGTCGCTGTTGAGCCGTCGACTGCGGGAAGCACGCCAGGCCAGAGAACAGGTGGCCGACCTCGGAGCCATGTCAGACAGTGACCAGCCAGACTACCTTCGGCCCGTTACCTCACTGCCTTTCGACACCCGGCTCCCTGCAGGCGAAGCAGGCCCCAGCTATGCGGATGTACGGAGCTCTGAACAGGAGGCTCCACCCCTGGCAGGAACGCCTGCTCCCCAAGGCTCAGCGCCGCGCTGGCTGACTGTGGTGGCGAGCGGGCGACATATCGTGCTGCCCACCGTCAGCCCCCTGGTATTGGGGCGTTTCGATCCGCATTTCGGGATTCCGCCTGATGTTGACCTCACCTTCGAAGATCAAAGAGCGCATACCGTTTCACGTCAGCATGCCAAGATCGTTGGGGTGGCGGGGGGACACACAGTTGAAGATCTGGGCAGCCAACACGGCCTGTTCGTAAATGGGGTACCAGTAAAATCGGGGCCTCACTTGCTGCAACTGGGTGACCGCATCAAGTTAGGTAGTATCCAGCTTCTATACGAAGCGGTGCCAGGCCACTTGCAGCATCTTCCTCCCCACACCAATGCTCGCCATCTCTTAATTGTGACTCCTACAGGTCGAAAGTATAGCATTGCACCACCCGACGATATTCTGATTGGCCGCTCTGATCCCTTTATTAACTTTGTGCCTGATATTGATTTGGGCCGCGAGGGTAATGTCTCCATGCGTGTATCGCGTCGGCACGCTATCATCACCTGGCGCAATAATCTCCCCTGTGTGGAAGACCTGGGTAGCGGCTTTGGAACGCGATTGAATGGAGAAACGCTGCTCATAGGACAGGCCGTCCCTCTCAAGCCTGGCGACCATATTTGGCTGGGCGGCTGCGTTTTGGCCTACGACGTTGAGCTGTGATCAGCGCGAGAAAATCCGCAAGTTTGCTTTCAGCGGTTACGAGGTGAAGTGATGGTACATGACCCTTCGATTTCGTCTCCCGACACGGCACCTTCCATCATTGTCTGGCCCGAGGACGGCAAGGACATGCTCTTCATACCCGGTGGTACCTTTCGTATGGGAAGTAACGACGGCAGCGCAAACCACCAGCCGGAACATGAGGTCGCCGTGGCGGACTTCTATATCGATCGTTGGCCCGTGACCAATGCCGAGTACAAGCGCTTCGTGGATTCCACCGGCCACCCTGTCCCCAACTATCACGTTAGTTGGTGTGACACTAGGGACTATAACTGGGACCCCCAGGCCCGCACATTCCCCGCGGGCAAGGCGGACCATCCAGTGGTTCTTGTGACTTGGGAGGACGCGATGGCCTACGCCGCTTGGGCGCGAAAACGGCTGCCTACTGAAGCTGAATGGGAGCGTGCTGCCCGGGGCTTGGAGGGGCGGTGGTACCCCTGGGGCAATGAGTTTCTACCAGGACGCTGCAATTCCAAGCAGGCTGGGCTGGGGCAAACGAGCAGCATCGGCCACTTCTCTCCTGATGGAGATACACCCGAGGGGTTAGTGGATATGCTCGGCAATGTGTGGGAGTGGACCAATAGCCTCTTTCGACCCTACCCCTATGACCCTGAGGATGGGCGCGAAGATCGACGCGCAAGTGGATTCCGCGTGCTACGGGGGAGTTCATGGGTAAACGACCCGGATCTCGTCAACTGCCTATCGCGACTGGATGGAGATTTTCAGTTCTACAATAACGTTGGCTTTCGCTGTGCCGTATCGCCTGAGGGATAGGCGTGGAGAGCACCATGGCTGTGCGTATTGTCTTCATGGGTACTCCTCAGTTCGCCGTGCCAATCTTGCAGAGCTTGATTGATGCACTTCCCCTTGGGGGGGCCCATGGCGAAACCGTGGGAGTCGTCACACAGCCGGACCGCCCCAGAGGGCGCGGGCGGAAGTCCCAGCCGTCACCCGTGAAGGCGCTGGCTGAGAAACATGGGCTACCGGTGCTGGAGCCAAGCTCGTTGCGCCACCCCGAGGTATTGGTGGGGTTGCAGGCTCTCCGGCCTGACGTGATCGTCGTGGCATCCTTTGGCCAGATCCTCCCTCCAGCGGTGCTCGAGCTGCCGCCTTTCGGATGCATCAATGTCCACGCCTCGCTGCTGCCTCGATGGCGGGGAGCAGCCCCAGTCGCTGCGGCTATACTGGCTGGTGATACTGTAACTGGTATCACCGTCATGAAAATGGACATCGGCCTGGACACTGGCCCCATCCTAAGCCAGCGGCCCCTGGTCATTGACTCGGATGACACGAGCGAATCCCTCACGAACCGGCTGGCCCAACTGGGGGCTGATGCGCTGCGAGAAACGCTGCCTGACTGGCTGGCTGGTAACATCGAACCCCAGCCGCAGGACGAGGTATCGGCAACTTACGCTCCTCGATTGGCAAAAGAACAAGGGCGCGTTGATTGGAGCATGTCCGCTGAAAACATTGCTCTGCAGGTGCGAGCATTCAATCCATGGCCCGGCGCGTTCACTTATTGGCAGGACAAGCTTTTGAGAATCTTGCGCGCTACGGTGACCACAGAGCGCGCGGGCGGAGAGGCCAAGGAGAGCTCAGCTCCAACTGTTCTGCGCGAGCCAGATGGCGGGAGCCAGCGCCTCGCAGGCGGAGACTTGTTGCCGGGAACTGTGTTTGCCCGGCTCGATGGCCCGGCGGTGGTGACTGGTCGAGGTGTGCTCCTATTGCACGAAGTGCAACTGGCCGCCAAGCAGCCTATGGCCGCCAGCGATTTTGCTCGTGGCGCGCGGAACTTCATTGGGGCTCGCCTGGCATAAGCGGCTCGTTCCGGAATCCGCATAGTTGACCTATCCCCGTGCATCTTGCAGGCATTCATACAACCCGAGGGTGATCCCAAATGAAATTGATGTTACCTCGCGGTACCGTAGGAGCCTGGCAAGTGAGGTCAGAACAGCCCGGAAGCCTTTTGCCATCTCGCGAGGCGTTGTGTATAATCAAACTTCAGTGGATGTGGCTGGAAGCAGGTAGCCGAAATGGCCATCAAGATGGTAGGCACCTGGTTCTGCTACTGATCCTCTGCCAACTGTGATGTGATGAGTTTGCACTTGCAATGGACGCCGTTGTCTATTCTCCTGATAGTCTCTTCGAGCGATGTCGCGGGCTGACCGAAGTCGATGCAGCCTTTCTCAAGGCGGTCACGACTCAGATCCCTATAGTGGCTGACATCAGCCGGGCCGACATCTTGCTCTATGGGCAATTAGAGCCTGGCTGGGCGATCGCGCTTGCCCACGCCAGGCCGCATTCCATTTCACCCGTTCACCCTCACTCTCTGTCCGGCCACAAGTTCAACGCGGACCAGGAACCGCTGGTCCTTGTGGCGCTGGCCAGCGGACGTCCTCAGCAGGGGGGGGAGCGCCCGATTGCCGATGGTGCCCCAGTCATAAAGCAAGTATATCCCTTACGGCGTCTTGGCGGAGGCAAGGTGGTGGGTGCTTTTAGCGTTGAAACCAACTTGCTGGAACACGAACGACACCGTCGCCGCCACCGAGAGTTTCAGCAGGCACTTCTGCGACTGCAAATGATGGCTCAACGAGCCCAGTTGGTCGGGGTTGAGGATGTCAGCCCCTTCGAGGAGCATGATGGCATCATCGTAGTTGATCGCGAGCGGACTATCCGCTATGCAAGTGGTATCGCCACCAACCTCTACCGTCGTATCGGTTACTCTAGGGGATTACTGGGCCATCGGCTGAGTGATTTGGAAAGCGGGGACGATGAACTGGTGCGAGCGGCTGTGCGTCAATTCCGCTGCTTGGAGCAAGAGGAAGAGGCAGGCGGTCGCTATTGGGTCAAAAAGGCAGTTCCTCTGCTTGACCTGCCTGGCAGTTCGTTTCTCGCCCGATTCAAACGGGAAAGGAGGGCTGACGAGCCAAGCCATACCTTGTTGATGGTGCGTGACTCGACCGAGAGCCGCCGCCGCGAGCAGGAGCTCCGTGTCAAAACGGCTATGATCCAGGAAGTGCACCATCGCGTCAAAAACAATCTACAGACGATTGCCGCTCTGTTACGTATGCAAGCGCGCCGGATGGATGGCCAGCAGGCTCGCGCTGCCGTGGACGAGGCGATTACCCGTATCCTGAGTGTTGCTGTTATTCACGAGTTTCTTTCGCACCAGGATTCACGGGTGATCAATATCCGGGACGTTGGCAATCGTATTCTTACCCAACTACGCCACGAGATGCTTGGCCCCGACAGCAACATACGCTTTGACCTGCAAGGCCCGCCAATCTTTCTACCGGCGCGCCAGGCGACTGCTTGTGCTCTTGTCATGAACGAGCTGTTGCAGAATGCCGTAGAGCATGGCTTCAAGGAGGGCAGTGTGGGACACGTGAAGCTGACTCTGCAGGATGAAGGCGATAAGGTCATCGTCCGCGTGCAGGACGACGGGGGTGGACTTCCGACTGGTTTTAGCATCGAACATGCAGACAGCCTGGGCTTGCAGATTGTGCAAACCCTGGTTCGAGAGGATCTGAAGGGTACCATTCAAATGCACAATGGTGGTGGCGCCGAAGCCATTGTCACGTTTCCCAAACCTATATTTGGAGGTGAGGAAGATTGGACCGCACACGTGTAATCATCGCTGACGATGAGTCGCTCATCCGCATGGATTTGCGGGAGATGCTCCACACCTTGGGTTACCTGGTGGTGGGCGAAGTTGGTGACGGTCGGAGTGCTGTGAACTTGGCACGTGAACTCGGGCCCGATGTGGTTATTATGGACATCAAGATGCCCGATATGGACGGAATTGATGCTGCCAGAATCCTGACGGAGGAACGCATCGCGCCGGTCATCCTGCTCACAGCCTATAGCCAGAAGGACCTGGTGGAACGGGCCAAAGAAGCTGGCGTGGTCGGGTATATGGTCAAACCCTTCCGCGAATCGGACTTGGTCCCAGCCATTGAGGTCGCCCTGGCCCGCTTCAAAGAATTCGAGGCGCTGCATAAGGAGGTGAATGACCTCCAGCTTGCCTTGGAAACGCGCAAATTAGTCGATCGAGCCAAAGGCATCCTGATGGACACTCAGGGCCTCAGCGAGGCGGATGCCTTCCGCAAAATTCAGAAGATGAGCATGAACACGCGCAAGCCAATGAAAGAGGTGGCTGAGGCCATCATATTGGCGCGTCAGGCAGGCGAGTAACCCAGGGCTCTCGTCTGCCGTAGTCGGTCATAGGGGGGTGTGCATATCCTGCGGATTGGATTGGCTCAAATCAATACCACAGTCGGCGATTTGCAGGGGAATACTCGCCGCATCGTCGATTATCTTGAGCGCGCCTGTGAGCAGAGCGTGGACTTGGTGCTGTTCCCTGAGTTGGCTATCCCCGGTTACCCCCCGGAGGATTTGCTGCTGAAGCCAAGCTTCATCGAGGCAAACCGGGCTTGCCTGGATGAGTTGCTGCCTCATACACGTGGCCTGACTGCTGTCGTTGGCTTTGTAGACCTGGAGTCCGATATTTATAACGCAGCGGCTGTGCTCCACGATGGCCAGTTAGCCGGGGTATATCACAAGTCCCTATTGCCGAATTATGCCGTGTTCGATGAAGTCCGCTATTTCAGAGCGGGCGAAGGGTTTCCTTTGTTTGAGCTGGACGGCGTGGTTTTTGGGGTCAGTGTGTGCGAGGACATCTGGTATCCGGCTGGCCCACCAGAGAAACAGGCTGCCGCGCGAGCCGAACTGCTGGTGAACATATCGGCTTCGCCTTACCATACTGGCAAAATACGTGACCGGGAGCGAATGTTGGCCACGCGTGCTGCCGACAACGTGGCCGTAGTCGCCTTTTGCAACCAGGTGGGCGGCCAAGATGAGCTGGTCTTCGATGGCAGCAGTGTCATCATTAATGAGCGGGGGCAGGTGATCGCGCGGGGCCGAGCGTTTTCTGAGGATTTTGTGGTGGCTGATCTAGACATGCGCAGCGTCTTCCGCCAGCGGCTGCACGACCCGCGCCAGCGCAAGGGAGAGCTGGCCCATCTTTATCAGCCCGACAGTATCCAGCGGGTGCACTTGCCCCGCGCCACACCTTCACCTGACCGCCCTCCGGTAAACCAGGCGGTATTCCCCCTGCTCGACCGGCTGGAAGAAGTCTATCAGGCACTTCTCCTGGGCACGCGGGACTATGTCCAAAAAAACGGGTTCAAGACAGTGGTGGTGGGTTTGTCAGGAGGCATAGACTCCTCATTGGTAGCAGCTATCGCTGCTGACGCCTTGGGGCCAGAAAACTTGGTGGGCGTCTCGATGCCCTCTCGCTACTCGTCCGATCACAGCCTGGAGGATGCGCAAGCCCTGGCGGAGAGCCTGGGCATTCGATATCTTTGCATCAGCATCGAGCCAGCCTTTCGTGCCTACCTGGAGATGCTCGAGGACGTTTTCTCTGGGACAAACCCGGGTGTGGCCGAGGAGAACCTGCAAGCCCGCGCTCGCGGCAATGTGCTGATGGCTCTTAGCAACAAGTTTGGCTGGCTGGTGCTGACAACTGGCAACAAGAGCGAGATGGCAGTTGGTTACGCAACCCTTTACGGTGATATGGCTGGCGGCTTTGCTGTGATCAAAGATGTGCCAAAGACCTTGGTTTACAAATTAGCAGCTTATCGCAACCAAGTCCTAGGGCCGGTCATACCGGAGCGGGTTTTGACCAAAGTACCCTCAGCCGAGCTGCGCCCCAATCAGAAAGACAGCGACTCATTGCCTGACTATGCCGAGCTGGATCCCATCTTGCACGCCTATGTGGAAGAAGACCGTGGCTTCCACGAGATGATATCCATGGGCTATGACGAAGGCATGGTCCGTCGCGTGATTCATATGGTGGATAGCAACGAATACAAGCGGCGCCAAGCGCCACCCGGCGTGCGCATCACCGCGCGCGCATTCGGCAAGGACCGCAGGCTACCAATCACCAACAAGTTTCATGCCACTGGGGATGGCTGATGATCTAGATGAGTTGCTGAGGGCCCGGATTCTCAGCAGGGATGCCAGCACTGACGGCTCTGGCAGCCGCGGCGGACCGGCTGTGTACCTCTAACTTGTCGAATATAGCTTTTATATGACGCTTGACTGTGTTGGTGGTGATCACCAAGGCCTCGGCGATCTCTTTGTTTGACAACCCCTGAGCCACCAATTCCAATACCTCTCGTTCGCGCCTCGTCAGGTGCGCCAGGTCCTGCCCGGCCCCGGCAGCCTTGCGTGCTTCACGCACGACGCGCAGAAATGTATAGCGATCGAAGGTCTGCTTCTCGATGCAGGCAGCAATGCCGCGCTCGGCATAAGCGCGTTCGATGTCAGTCACGGCGGCAATCCCAGTGACCACAACAGTGGGGATGCCAGCCGCCTGTGTGTTTGAGAGTAGTTGATATCCGTCCATGTTTGCAACGGGTAGGACCGAGCCTGCCAGCGACAGGTCGACCACGGCCAGCGAAACCTTTTCACGACGCAGGCACCCCAGGGCTTCGCCGAAGCTGGTGCAGGAGCGCGCTTGGTAACCAGCTTCGGTCAATAATTCTGCCAGGATGCTGCGCCAGCCAGCGTCATCTTCGACGACCAGGGCCAAACCAGATAGGGCTTCTTGCGTGGGCCGACCTGATGAGGCTGCGTCAGCGGCTGCAATATCTTGACCAGGCTGTGTACTTGACGTCGGCGGGGCATGCGCCAAGGCCCGCCTGATCACCTCGAGGAACTCGGCACGGTGGAAGGTCTCCTTGCGCAGGCAGGTAAATGCGCCGTGCTCGGTCAGGGCACTGACAGCCAGCTCAACGGTGGCAAAGCCGGTTAGCAGCAGGGGCACGCAGCCGGGGTTGTGGCGGCGTACAGCTTCCAGCACACGTAGACCATCTTGGTTGTGGTGGTCGCTGCCACCCAGTGATAAGTCCACTATGGCCAGACGATGCGGGGCCGCCCGCAATTTGGCCACCGCTGTCTCCAGACTTTCGGCCGAATCCACTACCAGGCCGGCATCCGTCATGATTTCGCTCAAGATCTGCTGCCAGGAACGGTCATCCTCAACGATCAGGGCAGGAACACCTGCGAATCTCATTGACCTGCCTCCGCGCGTGGGAGCTTGAGTCGGAAGCCGGTCCCATGTTGGCCATCGCTCTCCACACTGACCGAGCCGCCCAGCCGGGCCATCAGCGTTTTGACCCACCACAGCCCAAAGCCCAGTTTGCCCTGGCGCGCCTGCCCGCGACCAGAGAAGTTGAATTCAAATATGCGTTCGTGCAGCTCAGGTGCGATGCCAGGCCCACTGTCGTTGACAGTGATTTCCACCCACCCATTTCGAGTTCTTCCCTGAATGGCAATGACTCCATCACCCCCCATAGCGTCTGCCGCGTTCTGCAACAGGTTGATGAACACCAGCGTCAAGCTTTGCCGACCGGCGATGACGGCTGGCAGATGGTCAAGATTCTCAGTCTGGATGCGCACACGAGGGGGTAACATGGCAGCCGTGATGGCACTATCCACGCAAGTCACCACGTCCAGCGGTGCCAGGTGGATCGGGCGCAGGTGGAACAAGTTCTCGCGAACTGCTTGCATCGCCTCAAACGCGCTGCGCTGGATCTCTTCCAAGTTGGCGGCCAGGTAAGGATCGGCTAGCAGGGCTGGCTGGCACTTGTCCTGAATTCCCTGGATGCGCACCGGGATGGTGCCTACCTTATTGTTCAAATGGTGAAGCAGGTTGGCGGCGATATCGCCCACGGCAGCGAATGTCTCCGCGACAGCGCGCTGATCCTGGGCAGCATGCAGAGCTTCCTGGCGGGCGGCATTCTGGACGGCCAAGGCAGCATAGTGGGCGAGACAGGTGAGTACTTTCGTGTCCCACTCGGACCCGGCAAATCTCGTCGGCTCCGAGTCGGCACTGGAAGCACTGAAGGCGCCGACAGGCTTTTGGTCCTCCCTGGCGAGCAGAGGCACAATCAGCGCCTGGGTCCGGACTTGAACATACGCCAGTTCGGACTGGCTGATACGCGGGTCACTGGACACGTCATGGCTGGTCACCGGGCTGCGGCTAAGGATCGCCTGGCCGGCCAAGCTGCCCTGAAGAGGGATGTTCTCGCCACGATGTCCAGCACTAGCTGCCCGCACGATCAGAATGTCGTCTTGCAGTGTCCAGATCACGCTGGCTGTTGCGTTAAGAAGATCACACGCCAGCTCGACCAGGCGGCTCAGAACTTGCTCGACCGGTTGCGTGAGTAAAAGCTGTGCCACCTCTTGAACGGCATCCAGGAGGCGAACTTCTTGAATGGCAATAACCGCCTGGGTGACCAGAGACTGCAAGAGATGGCTGTCTTGTTCGGTAAAGGCGCCTACCGCAGGGCTCTCCAGATTAAGCACGCCTTCCAGCCTGCCATCAGCTCCGATCAGCGGCACTGTCAATTCAGAACGCATCTCCAGGTCAGGGTCTAGTGGATAGTAAATCCGCGCCCAAGGCTCAGCGCGCAAGTCAGGGATGCACACAGGCTGGCGGTGCTTGGCGACCCAGCCCATAATGCTGGTGGTGTTAACGGGCAAGCTTTCCACCAGTGGCTGGCCCAGATGCTCGCCTGCGACAGCTCGTGTGATCAAATTTTGGCCACTTTTGTCCACCAGCCGGAAGATGCCATACTGAGCATTGGTTACCTCTAGCGCCATCTGCAAGATGGCTTCCAAGGCCTGTTCCAGGCGCAAGCGTGAAGAGATCAACAGGCCCGCCCGCCGCAAGTGGTTCAACTCCTCCTCTTTACGCGCCAGATCACGTTGAACACTGAACAGCCGCCGTGCCTGAAAAATGGCGATAGCCGCCTGGTTCACAAAATTATCTAGCATCAACAGTTCCAACTGGCTGAACCGGCGGCCTTGGCGCAAATAGATGTAGAGGGCACCTACCGCCTCCTCGGCAACCACCAGGGGGAAACAGGCCACTGTCCGGGCACCAGCTTGTACTTTGACTGGATGGATGTCCAAGTCATGTTCTTCATACGATAGTACTCGGCGACGCTGGGTGATAGCACGCATCCCCATTCCCTGGGGACGGGGATCATCCCCAGGGACAGAAGGGATCCGTTCATCAGCCGACACACGGGAGGCGAAGTCGAAAGCGTGCTGAGCCTCATCGTAGGTATAAATCACCGCCGAGGCACCCGGCACCACTTTGACAGCACTTTCGACAATTGACTGCAGCGTCGCTTCCACGCTATCCCGGTCGCCTGCGCCAATGCGATTTATGCTGGCACCAATCTGATTGAGACTGGCAAGCGCGGCTAACAGGTGTGGGTCGACATCGCCCTGGATTTGCATCCGAGGTACCCGGTTCGTCACTTACACATCGTAATACAGCGTAAACTCATAGGGGTGAGGTCGCGTGCGGACTGGATCCACCTCAACCTCGCGCTTGTAGGTGATGTAGGCCTGCAGCAGGTCCGTGGTAAACACATCCCCCTTCAGCAAGAACTCATGATCTGCCTCTAAAGCGTTAAGCACTTCGCCAAGAGAGCCTGGCACCTGCTTGACCAACTTGGCTTCTTC
>Ga0233417_10000247_pt1 | contig 15966 bp, 10 predicted proteins | sample Sed_MG_FD_189023 | JGI IMG/M metagenome (GOLD analysis project Ga0233417, IMG submission 189023) | Sediment microbial communities from Lake Towuti, South Sulawesi, Indonesia - Sediment_Towuti_2014_0.5_MG | ecosystem: Environmental > Aquatic > Freshwater > Lake > Sediment | place: Indonesia... | reverse complement strand
GGTCAGCATGTAATTGGCCTTCAGGTGGTGCTGCTGCTGGGAGCTCCGCAAATCGGGCGTTCCCCAGCTTTCGTTGATGGGAACCCACAGGATGATCGACGGGTGGTTATAGTCGCGCTCGACCACATCCATCCATTCGCGGGTGAACCGGGCCGCGTAGTCTTCGGTGAAATCGTACGCGTTGGCCATTTCGCCGGAGATCAGGTAGCCCAGCTTGTCCGCCCAGTACAGAAAGCGCGGGTCCTCCACCTTCTGGTGCTTGCGCGCGCCGTTGAAACCCATCTTCATCGTTTCTTCTATGTCGAACTTGATGGCCTCCTCCGATGGCGGTGTCAGCAGCGACTCGGGCCAGTACCCCTGGTCAAGCACCATCTTGAGGTAGATGGGACGCCCGTTCAGGAATACGCGGCCGCTTTCGACAGTCACCGTGCGGAAGCCGAAGTACGAACGAACGCGGTCGTGGACGGTGCCCCCTTCCTTGACCTCCAACACCACGTCGTAGAGGTTGCCCTGGCGGATGAACCATGGCCGGGGATTGCTCACTTGCAGTTCCAGGTGGGCCGAGGAGCCGGAAGCGCGGGCGCTCCCGGAAGACACCCGTTTGTCCCCGTCGAGAATGCTGACGTGGAACTCAGTCTCCGGCCGCGGATTCTGGATGACCGCCTGAAACCGCACCAGCCCGCCCGCCGAAGGGGTGGTGCGCACCTTTTCCAGCCACGTGTCTCCGGTCGCCTCCAGCCACACGCTCTGCCAGATGCCGGTGGTGCGCGTGTAGAAGATACCGCGGGATTTCACTTCCCAATACTGTTTGCCCCGCGGGATGGTGCGGTCGGTCGGAGGATCCTCGGCGCGCACGGTGATCGAGTTGGCGCCCGGCTGTAGCAAATGCGTGACGTCGAAGCGGAATGGCGTGCTGCCGCCCTCGTGGCCGCCCGCCAGCCGGCCGTTGACCCATACCATGGCGCGGTAATCGACGGCGCCAAAGTGAAGCAGCACGCGGCGGCCCTTCCAGGTGTCCGGCAGCGTCACCGTCCGGCGGTACCAGACCCAGGGGTGAAACGAGGGATCGCCAATGCCGCTGTTCGGGCTTTCAAAGCAGTACGGCACGGTGATGGCGCGGCTGAATTTTTTCTTGCCGGATGCCCAGTCTTCTTTCAGCCCGGCGTTTGCGTCGTCGAATTCGAAGTCCCACAGGCCGTTAAGCGTCATCCACGCTTCGCGCTGGAACTGCGGCTGCGGGTATTCGGGCCGCGGCGGTTGCTGGGCCGGCAAGGCAACCGAAATGGCAAAGATCAGGTACGCAGGTTTCATACACTCTCCGAAGTTCGAATTGTATCGAGGCATCGTCTTTGACGCCAGATGAGCCGTGGGGTATAACAGTCTAATCGCATTCGCGACAGGAGGCGGTTTTGGGGAAACATCTCGCGCTCATATCACTCTGGGCGGGCCTGGCGGCCGCGCAAACAGAGCCGGTGAAGAACCCGCACACTTCGCCGCAAGACGTCGCCGCCGGCGCCAAGATCTTTCGCTCGCATTGCGCCGAATGCCACGGGCTCAACGGCGAAGGCGGCCGGGGCCCGGCGCTTACCGGCGGGGAGTTCTTCCACGGCAGTTCCGATGCGGACCTGATGCGGAACATCTCCCGCGGAATTCCCGGAACGGAGATGCCGGGAGTGTTTTTCTCTGAGACGCAGGTGTGGCAAATCGCGGCCTATGTGCGTTCCCTCAGTGAGCGCGCCGCCCGCGAGACCGTCGGCGGCGACGCCCGCAGGGGAGAGCAGTTGTATCGCAGCAAGGGCGGCTGCGCGGCCTGCCACATGGTGGGCGGCGAAGGAGGGCGCCAAGGGCCGGACCTGTCCGCGATCGGATCGAGACGTTCGGCGGCGCACCTTCGCAAATCGATCCTCGAGCCTGGCGCTCTCGTCGAGGTGGAGTATTGGGTCGCCAAGGTCAAAACCCGCGATGGCAAATCGCTCTCCGGATTCGTTCTGAACGAGGACACACACTCCATACAGCTTCTCGATTCGCAAGACCGGCTCGTTTCCCTGCAAAAGGCCGGCCTGAGCGAGCTTTCAATCGACAAGAGCTCCAGGATGCCTTCGTTCCAGGGCGTCCTTTCGGAGCAGGAAGTGACCGACATCGTGGCGTATCTCAAGTCGCTGCGGAGGCAAAGGAGGTCCGAATGATGACGATGCGATTCTGGACGCTGGGTTTGTCGCTTGCCGCCGCGGCAAGCGGTCAGCTTACCTATGAACGGTTGCTGAAAGCGGATGGGGAGCCTGACAACTGGCTCACTTATTCGGGTAACTACCGGGGCTGGCGCAACAGCAGGCTTGATCAGGTCAACCGTTCGAACGTGAAGGACCTGAAGCTGGCCTGGGTTTACCAGATGCCGGTGACGATGAAGATTGAGTCGACGCCGCTGGTCGTCGACGGCGTGATGTATGTCAGCGAGCCGCCAAGCAACGTCGTGGCGCTCGATACGGCGACGGGCCGGCAGTTCTGGCGCTACCGGCGCAGCATCCCGGGGCCGGTCAACGTCTGCTGCGGCCAGGTCAACCGTGGGGTGGCGGTGCTCGGCGACCGTGTCTATGTCGGCACGGTGGATGCCCACCTGGTGGCATTGGACGCCAAGACCGGCCGCGTCGTTTGGGACGTGACGGTGGCCGATCCCCGCACCGGACACAGCGTGACGGTGGCGCCCCTGATTGTCAAGGACATGGTGATCGTGGGCATCGCCGGGGGCGAATACGGCATCCGTGGATTTCTCGACGCCTATGACGCCCGGACGGGAAAACTGCGCTGGCGCGCCTGGATGGTGCCCGGACCCGGCGAGCCGGGTAATGAAACCTGGTCCGGCGAAAGCTGGAAGACCGGCGGCGCGCCGACGTGGGTGACCGGCTCCTACGATCCGGATCTCAACCTCATCATTTGGGGCACCGGCAATCCCTCGCCGGACTGGAACGGCGACGTGCGCTTGGGCGACAACCTGTACTCGGACTGTGCTGTGGCGCTCGACGCCGACACGGGGAAGATGAAGTGGCACTTTCAGTTCGTGCCGCACGACGTGCACGATTGGGACGCCGTGCAGGTCCCCGTCCTGGTGGACGCCGAGTGGAAGGGCACGCCGCGCAAGCTCCTCTTCTGGGCGCATCGCAGTGGCTTCTACTATGTGCTCGACCGGCAGACCGGCGAGTTCCTGCTAGGCAAACCGTTCGCCAGGCAAACCTGGGCCAAGGGGCTGGATGACAAGGGTCGGCCCATTCGCAATCCGGGCATCGATCCCTCCGAGGAGGGCGTCATCGTGTGGCCCGGCGTTCAGGGGGCGACGAACTGGTATTCGCCTTCTTACAGCCCGCTGACGAAGCTGTTCTATCTGACCGCCTGGGAGAACGGCAGCCTGTATCGCAAAGGCGCGGCGGTGTACGTGCCCGGCAACCGTTACATCGGCAGCGTGCCCCTGATCGATCTGAAGGAGGATCCCGGCTGGGGCGCAGTCCGGGCGCTGAATCCGCTCACCGGCGAAAAGGTCTGGGACTACAAGCTGCACACCAAGCCCTGGTCGGGCGTGATGTCCACTGCCGGCAACCTCGTCTTCGGCGGCAGCATGGAAGGGCACTTCTATGCGCTCGATGCCGAATCGGGCAAGGAGCTATGGCGCGTGCGGTTGGGCGGCGAGATGGCGACCGCGCCCATCACCTATCGCGTGAACGGCAAGCAAATGGTGACCATGTCCGCAGGCAGCGGGGTGTTCACGTTCAGCCTGCCGTAGAGCGCGTCAATTCACCACGTTCCGCGGCTCACCGCACAGGAACGCCTCCAGGTTCTCCACGGCCGCCTCCATCAGTCGCGACCGTGCTTCTTTGGTGGCCCAGGCGATGTGCGGGGTCACGAGGCAGTTCTTCGCGCTGAGCAGCGGATTCGTCTCGAGCGGCGGCTCCACCGAGAGCACATCCAGGCCGGCGCCGGCGATTACGCCCTGGTTCAGCGCATCGGCCAGGTCCTGGTCGACGACGAGAGGGCCGCGCGACGTATTCAGCAGAAACGCGGATGGCTTCATCAGCCGCAAGCGCTGTGCATTCATCAGACCCTGTGTCTCCGGGAACAGCGGGCAGTGCAGGCTGACAACGTCGGATTCGGCGAGCAGCTCCTCCACTTTCGCCCAGCGGAAACCATCGTAGGCCGGCGGGCTAGTCTCAATGGCGTCGTTGGCAATGACGCGCATGCCCATGGCGTCGGCGATGCGCGCGGTCTGACGGCCGATGCGGCCGAAGCCGACTACGCCCATCGTCTTCCCGGCCAGTTCCACGAGCGGCGCTTTCCAGAACGACCAGTCCGCATTGCGCGACCATTCGCCTGCCCGCACGGCGTCGCTGTGCAGCTTGACGTTGTGGCATAGCTCAAGCAGCAGGGCGAAGGCAAACTGCGCCACCGAGGCCGTGCCATAAGTGGGAATATTGGTCACGGCAATGCCGTGCTCGCGCGCGGCCTGCACATCGACGATGTTGTAGCCGGTGGCCAGCACCCCGATGTAGCGCAGACCGGGCAGCCGGCTCAGCACCTCGCGTGGCAGCAGGGTCTTGTTCGTGAACACGACCTCGGCGCCGGCGGAACGCTCCAGGGCCAGCCCGGGCGGAGTTCGGTCGTACACTTCCAGACTGCCCAGTTTCTCCAGCGCCGACCAGGAGAGGTCTCCAGGGTTCAGACAATAGCCATCGAGGACGACAATCTTCATAGGGTTCACTAGGCAATAACGGCCGGATCCAGCTCCACGCCGAGGCCAGACCCTTGCGGAAGGTCGAAGAAGCCGTCCTTGGTCAGCTTGGGTGGGTTCTTGAAGATGGCGAACCGGTGCTCGAAGGAGCCGACGGGCGGGTCGTGCAGCAGCTCCCAGTAGGGTGCGTGCGGCCAGGATGCAACCAGGTGCAGGGTGGCGATGGTCCCAAGCGTACCGCCTCCGTGGTGTGGCACAATCCGCTTGCCCCACGCCTCGGCCAGCGCGCCGATCTTTCGCAGTCCCGTGACACCCTCCATGACGAGAGGCTCCGGTTGCAGGACATCGTAGACTCCCAGTTCCACCATCTGGCGGAACTCGTGTAGTCCGCGGTTGTTCTCCCCGCCGGCGATCTGGATGGCCACGTTCCGGTTCAGCTCGGCAAGCTGCGCAAACTCGTAGCGCGGCAGCGGCTCTTCCAGCCAGTAGCATCCCAGCCGCTCGAGCTCGCGCGCGGTCTCCAGTGCTCGCCGGTAATCCCAGAGCACACCAGGCTGCCAGTTGCCGCCCGACTGCGCCTGGTTGGCGTCCACCGTGATTGTCATGCGGTCTCCCACGGCGGTGCGAACCGCCTCGACCGTGCGCAGGTCTTCCTTCATCTCCGGGTGATGCAGGCGCAGCTTGATGGCGCGCCAGCCTTCGTCCGCCAGCTTCTTCGCCAGACAGGCGCGCTCCTCCGGCGTGCCGAGCTTGATCATGGAAGCGTAGGGAATGACGCGGTCCTTGGCGCCTCCCCAGAGCTTATACAGCGGCTGGCCGCAGGCCTTGCCGATCAAGTCCCACAAGGCGATGTCGACGCACGCGCCGCCCCGGTAGGACGCGCCCTGCGCGTAGTAGCGGAGCCGGCCCGCGTGCTGTTCGGTGTCAAAAGGGTCCTTGCCGGTAAGTTGTTCCTTAACGGCATCCAACAACCCAGGGTCGATCCCGGGACCCAGGCCGGCCAGCCCTTGATCGGTGCGGATCTCGAGGACCGAGCCGCCGCCCACCGCAAACGGCATCTTGCCGCCCGGATTCCAGGCCGGTTCCAGGGCGCCCACGTCGCGGACGGTCTTCAAGTTGATCAGCCGCACATCGGCGATGCGCTGGCGGCCGGCCGCCCTTTGCGCCCGGGCGGCGAAGGGCGTCGCGGCGAGGGAGAAGGCGGTGAGGAAATCGCGGCGTCTCATGCCGGATAAGGATATCAGGACTCCACGCTTATCGTGAGACCGCGGGTTTTTCCGGCAGGGCGAACGCCACGAAGCTGCCGCCGGAAGGCGCGCCTGACTTCCCGCCGCCCGCGGCGATGGCAATGAACTGCCGTCCGCCGGCTTCGTAAGCGGCCGGGGTGGCGTTGCCCGCGGCGGGCAACAGCGTCTCCCAGAGCAGCTTGCCCGTTCGCTTGTCGAAAGCGCGAAACTTCTTGTCGAAATTCGTCGCGCCGATGAACAGCAGGCCGTTCGCGGTCACCAGCGGCCCGCCATAGTTTTCGCTCCCCGTATCCTTGAGCCCTTTGGCGGCCAGCTCGGGGTATTCGCCGAGCGGGATTGACCAGGCGATCTCGCCTGCATTGAGATCGATGGCGTTCAGCGTACCCCACGGCGGGGCGATCGCTGGGTACCCGTCCGGGTCGAGGAAACGGTTGTAGCCGTCAAATGTGTATTTCAGATCGAGAGGCGAAGGTCCGCCGGAAATCGGGCCCGCGGCCGCGTCTTTCCCGGTGTAGATGTAGCGGCTGATGGCGCGCGTCGCTTCTGCCGGCAGCGAGGAAAATCCCGGCATCCGGCCTGCGCCCTCCAGCACGATGGTATTGACCTCCGGCAGGCTGAATTTCGCGTCGAGTCCGGTGAGAGCCGGAAACTCCGGTGGCGTCCCGCGTAAATCGGCCCGGTGGCAACCGCCGCAGTGCGTCACGTACAAGCCCCGTCCGCTGGGTTGACGGGAAGGCTTGGGGCGCGGCAGGAGCCGCAGCACCCAGGCCATCTCGTTAGCATTGACGTAGAGCCATCCCGTTTCCGGGTCGAATGCCGGACCGCCCCACTCGCCGCCGCCGTCGAAGCCGGGAAACACAATCGTGCCCTCCTGGCTGGGCGGCTCGAACTGGCCCTTGCTGCGAACTTTGTGGAACACTTCCAGCGCGGCCTTGCGCGCTTCCAGCGTGCGATTGGTCAGCAGGTTCTCCGTCAGCGTCTGGCGCGCGAACGGGGGCGGCTTAAGTGGCAGCGGCTGTGCGGTGGCCAGCCGTTCTCCTTCGATGTCCGACGCCGGAACTCCACGGTGCTCGATCGAAAAAAGCGGCTTGCCGGTCTCGCGCTCGAAGACGAATACGTGGCCGGACTTGCTGATTTGGACGACCGCGTCGACGGATCGCCCGCCTTGTTTTAGGGTCACCAGGTTCGGCGCCGAGGGAAAATCCCGGTCCCACACGTCATGCCTGACAGCCTGAAAATGCCAGACGCGCTCGCCGGTGTCGGCCTTCAGAGCCAGGAGCGTATTGGCGAAAAGATTGTCGCCGTGACGGTTTGCCCCGTAGAAGTCGAACGCAGCCGATCCGGTCGGCGCGAATACCAGCCCGCGCTTGTGGTCCACTACCATGCCGGCCCAGTTGTTGGCGCCGCCGCTATAGGTCCAGGCGTCCTTTGGCCAGGTGTCGTAGCCGAATTCTCCGGGGTGCGGGATCGTGTGGAAGCTCCAGCGCATCTCTCCCGTCCGCGCGTCGAAGGCGCGGATGTCGCCCGGCGCGGACGGCAGCCCCTCGCTTACCAGGCTCCCCAGAATGAGCAGATCCTTGTAGACCACCCCCGGCGTTGTGACGGTGATGGTGATGTCCTTCGGGTCGCGGCCGAGGCCGCGGCGCAAATCGACCCGGCCGTTCTCTCCGAATTGCGGCGCAGGTTTTCCCGTACTCGCGTCGAGCGCATACAGCCAGTGCCGGAAGACGAAAAAGATGCGCCGGTCATCGCCCGACTCCCAATACGTGACGCCGCGATTGCGCGTCTTGCCCAACGGCTTGCGGCCCTCCAGCGGATCGAAGCTCCAGAGCAGCCTTCCGGTAGCGGCGTCCAATGAAAATACGCGCATCTTCGGCGAGGTGGCATAGAGCATCCCATCGACGACAATCGGGTTGCACTGCATTTCCGAGCCGCTGAAAGCGTCCCCGGTGTCGTACGTCCAGGCAACCTCGAGTTCCTTGACGTTGTCCGGGCTAATCTGGTCCAGCGCGGTGTAGTGAATGTTCTCCGGGCGCCCGCCGAACATCGGCCACTCGCGCTCGTCGTGCGGCATCTGCGCCGAAGAGGGAACGCTCAACAGCAAACCGAGGATAAGAAACCGGCCAGGAAGGCACATAAAGTCCTACTATAGGCGACCTTACCACCCCTTGTTAGCCAGCGATTCTCTCAACGCCACGTTGGCGGCAGCTCGAAAGAAAACAGTTGGCTGGGACCGTCCTCCGGAAGCAGGTAGAGCACTCCTCCGTAAACGGCCAGTCCCTCCTGAGTGAAGGCGACGCCCCGGTCGGTCCGGGACGTGCGCACGATCCTCAACGTCTTCAAGCTGGGCCACTCCAGCCAGACCACGGCGCCCGTGCCGCCGAATTCAAGACCTCCGGCGATCAGCGCGCCGCTGACGTACTTCATGTCCTGAATCGCTACGCCCGTCGGATTCAGCATTTTTCGGAGCAGCTTGCCGGCCGCGGTCCATACGTAGAATTCGCGTGCGTCCCAGTTGGCGCCCACCAGCCCCTCCGGAACCACGGCAACCGCGCCTATGTGATCGTCAACGGCAAACTCGTCCTGTAAGACAAACGTCTTGCGGTCGCGTTTCTGCATGCTGGTTGTGCTGGAGCGGCGATACTCGGCAACAGGCACCCAAATGCTGGCGCCGGAGAGGCTGATCCCCCCGGGATGATAGCGATCTCCGCTGTGGACTTCGGCGGAGTGGCGCAGCTTGCCCGTTTCCCGATCGAACAGGAAGAGCAGCCCGCGCTTGCCCCGGGTATCCACGGACGACACCCAGAGCCGCATGTCGTCGGCATCAATCCCCTGCACATGGTAGGTCTCACTTTGTAGTGAGACGGCCGGCAGGGCGCGCAAGTTGTTCCATTGCTGTGCGGCGGCTGAAAGCGGAATTGCGGCAACGAGCAGGACGGAAATGCAAAGCAAGGTGTAGAGCACCGAGACGGCCAGCGCCCGCTGCCCCACCTGCTTGAGCGGGCGGCGCAGTTCGGCGGGGCGGCGCAGTTCCTGGAGATTCAGAAGGTGCACGCCGGCTGAAACAAACAGCGGGAGAGCGTAGAACCAAAGACCACGCAGGAGCAAGCCGAGCCCGAAAGCCGCCGTGAGGATCTGTGCTGCCGCCGCGGCACGGTAGGCGGCAGTGGCCGGCGCACCGGCTGGATTCTTCATAGAGGCCAGGGCGTTCAGCCGCGCGCGCACCACGAGTACGCCCGTCAGGCTGTGGAGGAACAACAATAGCCAGAGCCACCATGCCCAAGGCTCAATGCGTCCAAGCGCGGCAAGACTTCCCAGGAAAGCTGAGGCGTTGAGCGCCGCGGCGCTCAGAATTTGCAGCACGAGCGAACGCTGCCGGTTCCGCGCGCTCATCCAAACGGCGTAGGAAGTGAACAACAGGGCGCCGGCCGCAAGCAGCACGAGAGGCAACCACGGAAGCTTGAATAGGAGCAGCGCGCCGCAAGCGAGCAGGAGAGGAAGCTCCCACGCGAGCGCCTTCACTGCAGACGCGGATTCTGCCCTCTCTGTCTTCCAAAGCAGGCGCTGCCGGACGAGGATAATCAGCGGCTCGCGCAGGATGAAGAGCAGCAGCAAAGCCGAGAGGGCGGCCAAGGCCGTCCAAGACCAGGCTCGGCCGAGAATGAGCGCCGCCAGGAAGGGCTGGAGGAGCATGGCCCATGCGCCGTGCTCGCGCGGTAATGGGGGAGAACCGGCCGGCCGCATCGGTGTCGTTTACCTGGACGCGGCTCGGCCGTCATGCCACGGCAAAGCGTACGAGGGCCTGTTCACGAATCGGCGGGTCCCCATGTCGAGGGTGACACCGGCGCCCGGCGCAAGGCGAACCAGCACGAGATTCCCGTTGACCTGTTCGGTCTGCTCGGCCAGCTCGGGAACAGGGCGCGTGAAGTGGTCGGGCTGGGGAGGCTCCTTGTCGACCCGGCGCTGGAATTTCACTGTGGTGAACTCGTGCTCGCCGAACGTTCCCGCCTGCACCATCACCTCGCGGGCATCGAACGGGCTGAGATTCACGAGCTCGACAACCGTGCGGCCGGCGGCCAGTTTTCGCACCAGGGCGGCCACGTCACGGGGCAGGCCGGGCCGCCGCCTGGCCGGATCGAAGTAGCGGACGCGCGCATGGAGCAGTCCCCCGTTGTACATGATTTGCGGAGCGCCCATGGTGAGCTGTACCAGCGCTTCCGTGGTCACCGGATTCACGGTCTGCCAATGGTGCTCGTGCACTTTCGTCAGGCTGGCGTCTTTCGGGTCAATGGCTTCCGTGCCTCGCGGGTCGTATTCGAGCAGCAGCACCCTGCGGCGGATCTGGTCCCAGCGCCAAGCGACGATCCCGAGGCTCGATTCGAGAATCTTCTCCGGGTAATCCGGATTCTCACCGGCGAGGAAGCGAAGCCAGGGCGCTTCATGGCTGCGATCCTCCTTGTTGCGGATGTCCACGACGCGATTCCAATCCGCCAGGCCCTCGATGTCGCAGTTCCAGCAATCCTCGCGAGGCTCGGGCAGCTTGGCGTAGCCTCGGTTGGGAAAGGGCGACTGGGTTGCCGTGTGCCAATCCTGCCTGCCGGCGAGCCGGATCTTCTCAATGAGTTGCCAGTCTTCGGCCTCCATCGACATGAACCACAGCGAGGCCAGGAACTGGCGCTCGAGCGGCTGATAAGCAAACCAACCGTGATCGCCTTTCTTGTAGGGCACCAGGAATGTTCCATTCAAGTCCTTGCCCAAGGCGATCAGCTTTTCAAGATTGGACCGAAAGAGGGTGAGATACTGCGGATCGCCGCCCGAAACGAGCATCGCGTTGGCCGCGCCGATGTGCAGCGCCATGCCGATGTTGTAGAAGCCGTGCGGCCACCGCCATCCGTATAGCCCGCCCCACCATTTGCCGCCGTGATACTCGCCCGTCTTTCCAGATAGCCCGACATTGTCGGGCGTGATGCCGCTGTTCGCCCGCGTCCGTTCCAGCCAGGCGCCCACGTACTCCTTCACCCAGTCGATGTATTTCTGCTCGCCGGTGAACAGGTACGCGTGGACGGCCAGGCTGGTCGCGGCGATATTGGACGGCACATCACCGCGATAGAGACGCTGCTGAATGGCCGCTCCCATCTTGGCGGCGTTCTCCGGGTCCTTCAGATCGTTAAAGCCCCGGATTCCGGGAATGTCCTCCAGCGGCAGGCCGTAGCTCGCCATTCCCTTGGACCAACGGTACGGCGCGGCTTTATCGGCCGTGCCGAAGACGGGGCCCTGGCTCCCCGAATGCGGCGAGCGAATGATGCGCAGCGCGGAGTCGTAGTTGGCCGCCGCCGGATCCTCGTTCATGTAGAATCCGGCAAACCGGCGCGAGCGGAGGATGATCTCGTGGTCGGTCGGATCGGCCAGGGCAAGCAGGTAATAAAAGAGAAGCCCTTCGCCGATATGGAACCAGTCGGCGTGCTTGGGGAAATCGCGGTGGAGCACGCCGAAATCGTCGGTCAATTGCCGGTTGCTGGCGTGCCAGAGCTTGAAGGAGAGATCGCGCAGGCGTTCGTCGCCGCCCAGCGCGTAGAGCAGCGGAAAATTATAGAAGCTCTCCGGAAGGTCGTCGACCGATGCGCCGCCTTCGGTTCTCCACACAAGGGTTCCGCCGGTGCGGGTGTACTCGGCGGCAAACCGGATGGCCGCCTCGCTTGCCTGCTGGAGCAGACGGCGCTCGAGCACAGCCCAGGCCGGCCCAGACACCGGCACATTGGCTTCGATCGTCCGGATTTCTCGCGCCTGGCCGGGGCGCAGCAGCATGGGCAGCGCAGCTACGAAGAGGAAGGTTCTCAGCATACGCAACAGACTACTGAAGGAGCCCACGCCCGGCAACCGTGAAGATTACAAGGTATTATGATACCCCTGCGATATTGCGATGAAGACTGACTTCGTGCTCTTCGGCGTCCCGCACCTGCTGATCCTGGCATCCATTCCTTTCGTCTCGTGGCTGCTGGTCAGGTTCATGCGGTCAGGTTTCGAAGCGGCGGCAAGGATCGGTTTGGGCGTGTTTCTTCTGGTCAACGAGCTTGTCTGGTACGCGTTCCGCTACTCGCAAGAGGGCTTGCGCTTCCCGGAAGGACTGCCGCTGCAACTGTGCGACTTTACTCTCTGGCTGACCATCATCGCCGCCCTGCGGCGCAACCGCTGGTGCTACGAGTTTGCCTTCTTCACCGGTATCGGCGGAAGCGGTATGGCCGTGATCACGCCGGAACTGTGGGCGCCGCTGCTCTCCTACCCTTCCATCTACTTCTTTCTTGCCCATGGCGGAGTGGTCATCACCTTGCTTGTGCTGACCTGGGCCAAGGTCCTTCGCCCGCAGCCCGGCTGCCTGTGGCGCGTCTTTGTCCTGCTGAACGGCTATGCCGGAGCCATCGGCCTTTTCAATGCCGTTTTCGGGACCAACTACATGTACCTCTGCCGGAAGCCTGCCTCTGCCACGCTGCTCGACTTCTTCGGGCCCTGGCCGGTGTATATTGCCGCCGGCGAACTGTTCGCGCTGGCTTTGTTCGCGCTGATGTACCTGCCTTTCCGCGCGCGTAAGGCCCGCTCCCCGGGATAGCCTGCTGGACAGGCAGCGCCGAACACAGTATGCTGGGCCTTCCATGAAAACCGTCCGCCGCAACTTCATCAAGAGCGCCGGAGGAGCCGCCGGCGCGTTCCTTTTCGACATCGTCCCTGCGCGCGCGCTCGGCTTGCAGGGCCAGCCGCCGCCCAGCGACACCCTCAACTTCGGCCATATCGGCATCGGCGGCCGCGGGCGCCAGTTCCTGCGTCCCGAAGCCGACCTGGGGAAGGAAGTCAAGGCCTCGCCCAACCTCGGTGGCGACGGATCTCGTGTCCTCCGCCCCGCCCGCTCCATGGCCCTCTGCGACGTGGATGTCAAGCGGCTGGACGAGGCCGCGACCCGCGTTGGCGGCAGGCCCAAACTCTACAAGGACTTTCGCCGCCTGCTGGAGGATAAGGACGTCGATGCCGTCTTCATTGCCTCGCCCGACCATTGGCACGCCCTGATGACCATCATGGCCTGCCAGGCGGGCAAGGACGTCTATGTCGAGAAGCCCGCCTGCAACACGATCGAGGAAGGCCGCGCCATGGTTACCGCCGCCGAGCGTTACGGCCGCGTGGTTCAGGTTGGTTCGCAGGGGCGTTCCCAGCCCAGTGCCTGGCAGGCGGCCACCTACATCCGCAACGGCCAAATCGGAATGGTACGCAAGGTGCTCTGCTGGCATTACGCCAGCCCCGACGGCGACTGGACCCCCGACACCGACCCGCCGCCCGGCCTGGACTACGAGATGTGGGTCGGGCCTGCTCGATGGATTCCGTACAACCAGAAGCGCACCCACGGCGCTTTCCGCTGGATGATCGACTTCGGCGGCGGGCAGATCCGCGACCGCGGCGCGCACGTCATGAGCATTGCCAACTGGATCATGAATTGCGACCATACCGGCCCTGCAAGCATTGAAGCCTCCGGCGAGCCGCCGCACGACGGCATGTACGATTCGGGCGTGACCATGAACGTGATCTACGAATTCAAGAACCCGGATTGGACTCTGATTTGGGCCCAACCCGGCGTTCCCTCCGCCGAGATCGAGGCGCGTTACGGAGCTGTCTATTGGGGCGATACCGGCCACTTAACAGTCACCCTCGGCGATGGGCAAGGCACCGACACCGACCCCAAGGCCAAGCAGTACCAGGCGCCGTATGAAGGCGTGCGGGTTTTCCGCAGCCCCGGCCACGGTGAGAATTTCGAGGATTGCATCCGCACCCGTGAGAAACCCATCATGCACATGGAAGCCGCCCACCGCGTCGCTTCGCTGTGCATCCTCGGCAACATCGCCTTCAAGCTGCGCCGGAAGCTGGAGTGGGATCCAGTCAACGAGCGCGTCCTTAACGATGACGAGGCCAACCGCATGCTCAGCCAGCCGGGCCGGGGCCCGTGGCATCTGTGAAGGAGTCCGGCCATGCCAGATAGAGCCCAATTCCTTGCCGATATCCAAAACCAGAATGCTGATGTGCGCTTTGCCGCCTGGCGCGCCGCCGGCGACCAGGAGGCTGACGTCATCGCCGAGCTTGGTAAACTCATCGCCGGTCCGAGTCCAGGTATCTCCAAGGCGGCCAACGAGGCCTTGACCACCCTGGTCCATTCCGTGGGCAAAGACCCTGCTTCGCCCAAGCGGCCCCAGATCGTCAAAGAACTGCTGGACCTGGCGAACTCGGCCGGCCCACTTGCCGCCCGCATTCATGCGTTTCGCCTGCTATCGCTGGCCGCCGGCGAAGACAGCGTTCCGGCCATCGCCAAGTCGATCCAGCAGGCCGAAGTTCAGGAAGAAGTCGTCTTCTGCCTGGAGCGGATCCCAGGCAACGCTTCCATCAAGGCACTGCTGGCAGCCTATCCGAATGCCGCCGCCGGCTTCAAACCGCGCATCCTCGCCGCCCTGGGGCACCGGCGCGCCGCCGAGGGGCTGCCGATGGTACTCTCCGCGATGCGCTCGTCCGACAAGGAAATCGCCATGGCGGCCACCAAGGCGTTCGGGCGTATCGGCAGGAAACCCGCGCAGCCGCCGCAATTCCCTCCCACGGCCGGCCTCACCGGCTGGCAGAAGATCGATTTCATGGACAGCCGTCTCCGCTACGCTGACGCCCAAGTTGCCGCCGGCAACCACGCTGAGGCGATGAAGGTTTACAAGGAGGCCCTCGACCGGCCGGAGGAACACTGGCAGTGCGCGGCCATTATCGGCATCGCCCGGATGGGGACTCCGGAGGCCGCCACAGCCATATTCCCGAAGTTGAAGAGCGCTGACAGCAAGGTGCGTATTACCGCCCAGAACGCCTGGAAGTCGATGGCCGGGGCGTAGCGAAACCGAAGTGCGCCAATTCTAAAAAGTCATCCGCAGGGCAAAACGAAAGACGCGCTCGTCGGTGCGCGCGCTGGTGATTGCCATGAAACCGCCCAGCGCGGCGACGCTGCCGTCGGGGTTCAACCTCATGTTGGAGACGTTGGTGCCCGGGGCGCCGAAATGCGGCGTGTTGGTCGCGTTGAACGCTTCCGCGCGAAACTGGAGCCGCAGCCTCTCCGTGATGGGAAAATCTCGGTATACCGACAGGTCGGTGTTCACGAGTCCGGGTCCACGGAGAATGTTGCGGCCCGTGCTTCCGAAACGCACATCGGTAACCGAGCGGAACGCGAGCGGATCGTAGAAAGGAACGTCGCGGCCAATGCCGCCCAGTTTTTCCACGACCGGCTTCACCTGGTCGGCCGTCTGGCTGTTGCCCGGGGCGTTGAGCGATGTGCCGGCGGCGCCCACGGTAAACGGCGTGCCGGTGTAGGAGCTGAAACTCCCGTTCACCTGCCAGTCGCGAACCAGGTACGACACGGCGCTGCGGTTGGTGGCCCACTTCTGACCTGGACCGAAAGGCAGGTTGTAAACCCAACCGAACTGGAGAATGTGCCGGCGATCGTAACCGGCGACAGCCCGGTTGCGCGACAGCACCGACGGATGGTTCCACGAAACGCCGGCCCAGCCGTCCTCGTCGGTCGAATTGATGGCCTTGGAAAACGTGTAGGCGCCCTTTACGAGGAGCCCGTTGCGGAACCGGCGGTTGAGCGACACTTGCAGCGAATGATAATTCGCGTTCAGCCAGCCATCCCACATCGTGGTGGAAGCAGTCCGGCGGAAGGGAGCATAGAGCGGCCGGCCGGTGTTGCCGCCTCCAGGCGGAGCGGCGTTGATCTCAAGATCGGCGAGCTGGTGGACGGTCTGGGTGCCCACGTAGCCGACGGTAGCCACAAAGTCGCTCGGCAGTCTCCGCTCGACGATCAGGTTCCATGACTGGATGTAGCCGCGATCGAGCATACCGCCCCAGGGGCTGCGGTCGTCGATTGTGGGGGGCAGCTCCACCGAGCCGCTGTTCAGATCGGGCCCGGTAAAGAACGGGATGCCCTGCTCCAGCGGGCGGAAC
>Ga0233417_10000246_pt1 | contig 15973 bp, 15 predicted proteins | sample Sed_MG_FD_189023 | JGI IMG/M metagenome (GOLD analysis project Ga0233417, IMG submission 189023) | Sediment microbial communities from Lake Towuti, South Sulawesi, Indonesia - Sediment_Towuti_2014_0.5_MG | ecosystem: Environmental > Aquatic > Freshwater > Lake > Sediment | place: Indonesia... | reverse complement strand
CACCGACACGCTCCCGAGCAGCAATCCGGAGCCGGACCGGCTGGCCTTCAGCCGCGAAGTGCAGGCACGCGTGGCCGCGGCGATGGACGGCCTGGGGCACTTGGAGCGCGCGGCGTTTGTCCTGCGCCACTTCGAAGGGCATTCGATCGAGGAGATCGGCCGGATGCTCGACCTGCGCGAAAGCGCCACGAAGAACAACATTTTCCGGGCGGTGCAGAAGCTGCGCAAGGCGCTGCAGCCCGTGGTGAGCAGCCAGCGATGAATCATCCAAGCGAAGAACAACTCGCGCTGTACTGCTGTGGCGAAGCGGGGGATCGCGCGGCTATCGAAGAACACGTGTCCGCGTGCGAAGCATGCCGCGCGCATATCGACACTTTGAAGCGCGTGCTGGCAGTGGTGGAGGCTGCGCCGACGCCACAGCGGTCGGAGGACTACGGCCGCCGCGTCTGGCAGCGCATCGAGCCACAGCTGGGCGAGCGGCGGGGGGATTCGGAGTTACTCAAATTGTTTCCGCTTCCTTGGCGCGCTTGGTTCCGGCCGCAGCGGTTGGCGCTGGCCGGCGCCATGGCGGCGCTGATCGTGGCGGCTTATATCGCGGGTCGTTGGACTGGCGACGTGCCCCCGCCAGGGCCCGAAACGGCCGCGGTGGCCACTTCTCCACAGGTGCGCGAGCGCATCCTGCTGGTAGCCGTCGGCGACCACCTGGAGCGCTCGCAGATGGTCTTGGTGGAGCTGGTGAACACGCGGCCGAACGGCAGCGTGAACATCGAGTACGAGCGCGAGCGGGCTGAAGACCTGGTGGCGGCCAACCGTCTCTACAGGCAAACAGCCGCGACCGCTGGCGACGCTGCGGTGGCCAGCGTGCTCGACGAGCTCGAGCGTGTGCTCCTAGAGATTGCGCGCAGCCCGTCGCAAATTTCGTCGGCGGAACTCGCCTCGCTCCAGCGGCGCATCGAGTCCAAGGGAATTCTTTTCAAGGTCCGTGTGATCGGTTCCCAGGTGCGGGAGAAAGCATCCGTGCCGGGACCGGTTGCGGGGCGGTCGTAGAAGACAGGAGATGACCATGGTTCGCAAGTGGATGGTTCGCATTTACTCAAATTGTTTCCTCTTCCTTGTGACAGCAATGTTGGCGGTGAGCGGACTGTGCGGCGCAGCAAAGGCGGGCGCGCGCGAACTGGCGCGTTCGGGTGCGATCGGGCAGGAAAGCTCGCAGCGCCTCAGCGAGCAGGAGCGCGAAGAAGAAAGACGCCAGCGCGAAGAGGAGAAGCGTCAGCGCGAGGAAGAGAAGAAACAACGGGAGCACGAACAGCTCGATCGGCTGAACGAGCTTTACGAGGACGCTTCCGAGGCGATGGACGAGGGCAAATGGGCGCAGGCCGCGGAGAAATTCGGCCGGGTGGCGGAGGCCGGCGGCAAGCGCGCCGACGGCGCTCTCTACTGGAAGGCCTACGCACAGAGCAAACTGGCGCAGCGTGCCCAGGCGCTCGAGACTCTGCAAGCGCTCTACAAGGCCTACCCGCAGAGCCGCTGGCTGAAAGACGCCAAGGCGCTCGAAGTGGAGGTCCGCCAGTCTGCCGGCCAGCAGGTCTCGCCCGAAAGCGTGAAAGACGACGAGGAACTGAAGCTGCTGGCCATCAACAGCCTGATGCATCGGAATTGCGAGGAAGCAGTTCCGATTCTGGAGAGGTTCATCAACGGAGCCAGCTCGCCGAAATTGAAACAGCGGGCGCTCTTCGTCCTCGCGCAAAGCGAGTGCGCCCGCGCCCGTGGAGTGATGACGCAGATCGCCCGGGGTGGCAGCAATCCCGACTTGCAACGGGCTGCGGTTCGCAACCTGGGGCTCTTCGGAGGTGCGGAGAGCCGTCAGGCATTGGCGGAGATTTACGCATCCACGAACGATCCTGACCTGAAAAAGGAGATCCTGCATGGCTTCATGGTGTCAGGGGAGAAGGAGCGTCTACTGGCCGCCGCCAAGACAGAAAGCTCGCCGGAGCTCCGCAGTGACGCCATACACTGGCTGGGCACGATGGGCGCGGAAGAAGAGTTGTGGCAGCTCTACACTGCCGAGTCGTCAGTGGAGGTGAAGAAGATAATCCTGCATGCGCTGGCCATCGGTGACAAAGTGGACCGATTAATTGAGGTTGCCAAGACGGACGCCAATGTGGAGATCCGCAAGCAAGCCATCCACGGCTTGGGAGTCACCGGCGGCAAACGGACCGGCGAAGCTCTGGCGTCCATCTACGCGGGCGAAAAGGACCGCGAAGTGCGCAAGCAAGTGCTTCACGCGCTGTTCATCCAGGACAATGCGAAGCCGTTGATTGACATTGCCCGCAGGGAAACGGATCCCGGGTTGAAAAAGCAGGCCATCCACTGGATTTCGCTGATGGATTCGAAGGAAGCCACCGAGTTCATGATGGAAATCCTGAACAAGTAGGGGGAAACCATGTCGCGGCGGAGATTTGCACTCGCTCAACTCAGCATCCTGGCACTGGCCGTCCTGCTGCCGTCCGCGAGCTTCGCGGACGAACCGCCGCGCCTGAAGAACGCCCGCGTGGAAACGCGGCCAGCCACGCCGAGCCTTGAGGCCGCCGTCCGCGCCATTGTGAACGCGCAGGTGGCCCCGGCTTGGGTGGGTTATGCTGCGCCGCTGGTGGGCCCGCCCCGGCAGATGTGCTGCTGGAATTCCGTGAACGGACATGGGCGCTGCTGCGGTACGTGCCGAATGGAGGAGGGTTCCGGCTTCAACATGAGCAAAGATGAGGCCGTCTCGACCAAGCTCGAAGGCTCGCGGCGGTTCTTCGTGCTCATCCGTATGGAAAGCCGCAAAGTGGACAAAATCCGCGCATTTTCGGAGGACTGCGAGCTCGACGCCGGCGGGCTGCCGTTCCTGTGGTTGCCCGACGCGCGCGCGGAGCAGAGCATCGCGTTGCTCGCTTCGTTCGTCTCCAGCGGCGAGGAGCCCGCGGCAAAGAAAGTTACCGAGAGTGCCATCGCCGCGATCGCGCTGCACGATCATCCGGCTGCCGACCGCGCGCTTGAAGGCTTTCTGGCCACCGGCCAGCCGGAGCGGCTGCGCAAGAAAGTGATCTTCTGGATGGGCGCGGAGCGCGGGCGCCGCGGATACGAAGTGCTGCGCAAAGTCATCCGCGAAGACGCCAGCGACAAGGTGCGTGAGCAGGCCGTCTTCGCTCTGTCGATCAGCCCGGTACCGGAAGCGGTGGACACGATGATCGACGTGGCCCGCAACGACCGCAGCACCCACGTCCGCGGCCAGGCGCTCTTCTGGCTCGGGCAGAAAGCTGGCAAGAAAGCCGTCGGCGCCATCTCCGACGCGATTGAGAGGGATCCGGAAACCGATGTGAAGAAGAAAGCCGTGTTCGCCCTCAGCCAGCTTCCCGCCGAAGAGGGTGTACCGCTGTTGATCCAGGTAGCGCGTACGAACCGCAACCCGGCCGTGCGCAAGCAGGCCATCTTCTGGCTCGGCCAGTCGAAAGATTCCCGCGCCCTGGCCTTCTTCGAAGAAATCCTCAAACCGTAGGGGTAGGACAGGCGTCCACGCCTGTCCTCTCGATTGGTCTGCGCCTTCCCGTAGCGCCGGCATCTTGCCGGTGCTTTTCCAACGCAGCGTTGCCTGCGGTGCCGACCCTGAGCCTGCCAAAGTGGCGCCGCTTTGCCGCAGCTGGAGCTTGCTCTGGTCCCTGGGAAAAAGATTCAGTCGTCCCCACGGGACTCTGGACGGGATAGCTCTCGATCCTCAGCACTGAAGTGCTGGGCTATTTTCGATTGTCCCTTACGGGACAAGCCGCCAGGTCCACTGCACGACGCGCCGCCTCTGCTAAGATGCGCGAAAAGCCAGTCCCCTGAGAGGGAGGTGCAGCGATGACTCGTTCACGTGCGACTGCCCGAGCTTTCCTTCTGATGTTGATGCTGCTCGCCGGGGCGTCGGCCGGCCACTCGGTCCCGCAAACGGCATCGGTGACTCCACAGGGGCCGAGTTCTGCGACGGCCCCGATCGCAGCACGGCATGCCGATGCCATCGCGCAGGCGCGCACGGTCGCGCTGGAGATTCTCGGCCGCGGCATTCCCGGCATGGCCGTGGCTGTCGGTGTGAACGGTGAAATCGTTTGGTCGGAGGGCTTCGGCTACGCGGATTTGGAAAACCGCGTGCCGGTCTGGCCGACCACACGCTTTCGCATCGGCAGCGTGTCGAAGCCGCTCACCGCAGCGGCGCTCGCGCAGCTCGTCGAGCGGGGCAAGCTGGACCTGGATGCGCCGGTGCAGAAGTACGTGCCGAGTTTTCCGGACAAAGGCCATGTCATCACGCCGCGCCTCGTGGCCGGGCACCTGGCGGGAATCCGGCATTACAAGGGCGACGAGTTCTTGCTGGCCAAGCGGTACAACACCGTCACGGAAAGCCTGGCCATTTTCAAAGATGACCCGTTGCTGCATCCGCCGGGGGCGAAGTTTGCCTATTCGAGCTACGGATGGAACCTGCTTAGCGCGGTGGTGGAAGGCGCTTCCGGGCAGGAATTTCTACGCTACATGCAGGAAAACGTCTTCAATCGCCTGGGGCTGCGCGACACCGTCGCGGACTGGAACGAGAAAATCATCCTGCACCGTACGCGCTTCTACACGCGCACGAAGGAAGGGGAGCTGCTGAATGCGCCCTACGTGGACAACAGCTACAAGTGGGCCGGCGGCGGCTTCCTCTCCACCGTGGAGGACTTGGTGCGCTTCGGCGCGGCGCATCTGCGCCCGGGCTTCTTGAAACAGCAGACCCTCGACCTGCTGTGGACTTCCCAGAAAACGGCCGACGGGAAGGAAACCGGCTACGGAATCGGCTGGAGCGTGGGCCGCGATGCGCAGGGTCGCCGCGTGGTGCGTCACAGCGGAGGTTCGGTGGGCGGCACCACGATGCTGATCATCTATCCGGAAGCGAAAGTCGTGATTGCGCTGATCTGCAACCTGAGCAACGCCCCCGTCCGCGGGCCCGACTTCGAGAAAATTGCCGAAGGATTCCTGAAGTGACCGTTCACAGTTTCGTTAACCGTAAACGAAATTTCCTCGTTCGCAGGTGCCGTCCAGGACAACCTTCTCTGCCCGATGGTGTTCTATTCTATGTGGATGTTCTTGGGGGAAAGTGAGCCTGCCCGGCCGCAGTTTTCGCCCCGTCATCCTGCCGCGCATCACCCCGCCGCGCCCGCAAGGGGAGATCATGAACAGGAAGTCGCTTGTTTTTCTAGCCGCGTTTGTTCTCGCTGTACCGCTGGCCTCGGCCCAGGGCAGGGGCAGCGGTGGTGGACAAGGAAGGCCGCAGGGCCAGGGCCAGGGACAAGGTCAGGGACAGGGTCAGGCTCAGCAGGGCCGCGGCTCCGAGATGGGCAAAGGCACGATGCAGCGCGACCGCATCCGCGCCACCGACCAGCAGCGCGACCAGATCCGCACTTGTGACCAGTCGATGGACCGCGTCCGCACCCGCGCTCGCGACATGGCCCAGGCTTCCGCCGGGAAGAACTTCAACGCCGAGCAGGCCCGCCAGCAGCGCAACCAGCTCCGCAACGAAGTGCAGACCATGGAGCATGAACACACCCGCCTCATGAAGGGACTCAGCGGCGAGCAACGCGACGCGCTGCAGCAACAGATCCGGAGCATGGAACAGAACCGTGAGCGCATCCACACCCGCCTCCAGCAGATGGATCAGGAACTCGCGGGCGCAGGACCTGACGGGAAGCGTGTGGCTGAGCACGCGCGCGCCATCGAGCGGGAAATGAAAGAGTGGCAGAAGACCAACCGCGAGGTAGGCGAGGAAATGGGCGCGCGGCCGTGAAGGCTGGCACCAGTCTTCACCCTTCCGAAGGGAGATGAACACAAATGAAAAGCACAAGCGTTGCGGCCTTCATCGGGATGATCGCAGTGGCTCTGGCGGCGCCGAGTCTGATGGCGCAGTGCTGCTCGGGCTGCGGCCATTATCATCGGCACAGTTGGGGCGGCCCCGGTGTCATGGCCTGGCAGGGCGCCCGCCCGATCTACAACCCAGATACCGTCACCACGCTTCGTGGCACGGTGACGGCGGTTAAGGTTGAGCCTTCCGGCCGTGGGCGGCTGGGCGGGCTGCACCTGACGGTCGAGAGCGAAGGCAAGAGCACCGAAGTCCACCTCGGCCCGACGTGGTTCACCGAACGCGAAGGCATTGTCTTCGCCAAGGGCGACACGGTGACCGTAACGGGATCGCTCGTTGGATCAGAAGAAGAGAAGTACCTGGTCGCGCGGGAAGTGAAGAAGGGCGACAAGGTGCTGAAGCTGCGCGACGAGCAGGGCATCCCCGTCTGGGCGGGCTCGCGGCGGCCGTAGAGGCAAACTCACTGTGAGGCGGGCTGGATCTGCATCGTGACGTCCAGATTCTCGCGGCGGATCCAGCCCACCCGGGCGCGTACCCGCAGCCAGCCCTCGTCATTCGGCTCGCTGACGCGTTCGAGCGGCGCGCGAAACACCTGCGCTGCGCTGAGCGGGTCGGTTTCGGATTCTTCCAGCAGCCGCATCACGCTGGCGCCGCCACCGTATGTATTGGCGAGTTCGTAGGCTCGCGCATCGAATTGCCGGCGCGTGTAGTCCTCGAAGTCGTCGCTTTGCATCCAGCCCTCCATTGCGTCTGGCGTGACCAGTTCGACGTAGCCGGCGTTGGCCCAGCGGACTTCGTAGGTGCCGGCGGGCAATTGGCCGCGGGGCGCGCCCCCCGGCCGATTGCTCACAGGCATGGGTGGGGCGAGCTGCACCACCGGCACCACGCGCCAGCACTGCCACTCTTCGGTAGTGAGCGCCACGCGGCACATACCGGCGTCCGTCGCCACCCACAGGACATCCCGCTCCGCGCTCAGCGCCGTGACAACGCTGCCCATCAGCGCGCTGTGGCCGGGCCGATAGGCGCGGAATTCTTCGGTCGCCGGGTCGAAGCGCACCACACCTGCCGCGGGTCCGACGAATCCCTCGCCTTCGTGCATCGTGCCGAGCCAGAGCTTGCCCGCAGCCGCAACCAAGTGCGTCACGGACGACGTCTCGAGTTCTGCAGAGCGGAAGGTGCGCGCCTCGTTGGTCTTTGGATCGAAGCGCACGATCGTCCCCAGTCCGAGGAAGCCTTCGCCAGCGTAGAAGCGGATCGCGAGCCACAAATAGCCGCCCTCCTCCACCACGGCGGCCACTTCCGGCTCAGCCGCGTCGAGCGCTTCGCGCAGGCGCGACTCGGTGAGCCGGGGCGACTCGGCGCGCTGCTCGGCAATCCAGGCCGCGACCAACTGCTCCCGCGTCCACAGGCGCAGGCGCGCCAGCGGCTCTCCCTCCGCGTCGGTGAACGGCCGGATTTCCAGGATGCCTTCGTCGCTGCTTTCCGCCGCGACAAAGCGGTAGTTCGTGCCGCTCGCTTCATGACGGTAGCTGCGCACTGCGCGCGGCAATTGACGGGCTGTGAAATTCTTCTCCTGAGATACCGTCCACTGACTGTTTGCCGCATCGAAGCGGTAGGTGAACCGCTCGCCGCGGAAGACGACGCCTGCGGCACCCGTCTCGATCCGATAGGCCGGCTGGTAAAGCAGGTCGCGAGAGATTTCCGCGGCGTCCGCAGGTGGCTCCTGCGACATGGCAGGCAAACAAAGGACGGAGGGAAGGCTAAGGAGGCAGAGAAGCGCGAGGCGTGAAACCGTTCTGGGCGACATGGCGTGTGAGCGGGCGGCTAGCGCATCCGGGTCTCGAACATCTTGCCGGTGCCGCTGCACTTCGAGCAGCGTCCGGTGCCGGGCGGCTGGCAGCCGCTGCAAGGCTTCTTGTTGGGCGTGCGCCCGGTGCCGCCGCAGAAGAAGCATTTCCCGGTGCCCTGGCACTCGTCGCAATCGACCGTTTTGTATTCCTTCTTGGGCATGACCTCGCTCAGAGCTCGATCCCGAGCGGCGTCCATTGCGAGGCGATCAGCAACTCGCCGCGGAACGCCGCCTCAGCCGGACGGCGCGCCAACGCTTCCTCAGCAGAGAGGCGGGCCAGGTCGGGATTATTGTTGTTTTCCGAAAGGTGGGCCAGCACCAGGTATCGCGCCGTGGCGTCGAAGCCTTCGGCATCGGCCAGAAATTCGCTGACCGCGTGGTTCGACAGGTGGCCGGTGCGGCTCATCACGCGCTGCTTCACAAACCACGGGTACGGCCCCACCTTGAGCATTTCGAGATCGTGGTTCGACTCCAGAATCAGGCAATCCGCGCCGCGGAGATGATGCTTCACCAGCTCGGGCAGGTAGCCGAGGTCGGTCACCAACGCGACTTTGTGGCCGTTGGCGCGGAAGGTGAAGCCAAGCGGGTCAGCGGCGTCGTGCGGAATGGCAAACGCGCTCACCTCGATATCGCCAATCTGGAAGCGCTGGCCGGGACGGACGTGCTCGACGCGTTCGATGCGCTTCGATGTCTTCTCCGGCAGGAGGCGCCGGATTTCGTACTCGGTAGGCTCGGTGACGTACACGGTGGCGCGCCATTGCCGCGCGAGCTGCGGCAGGCCGTTGCAATGGTCGGTGTGCTCGTGGGAAATCAGGATGCCGTCTACGTGGTCCACCGTCCGTTCCAGGACGGCGAGACGGCGCTGCGTTTCCCTCTTGCCGAGGCCGGCGTCCACCAAGAGGCGCGTCCGCTCGGTTTCGAGCAACGTGCAGTTGCCCGAACTGCCCGAGGCCAGGATGGAAATGCGCAGCGTTATGGCGCCTCCCGTGCGATGCTTGCGTTTCCAGCGATGATGGCAAAGCCCAGCCGCCGCGTCAATGGGGAGAGCCACCGTTTACTCGATGGCGAAAATTAGCCGGCTTTAACAGGTCAGGTGATCGCGGGTGAGTTTGAAGCCGTCGAGGTTGCCCAGCACGGTGACGCCGATGTACTCGGGACGGAAAAACTGCTCGGCCAGGTGCTGTACCTCCTCCCGGGTGACGCGTTCGATGGCGGCGATGATCTGGTCGGTCGTGTAGAAGTGGTGGAAGTAGATTTCCTGGCGCGCCAGGTTGGACATTCGCGCGCTGGTGGATTCGAGCGAAAGGAGCAGCGAGCCCTTCAGGTGATCTTTGGCGCGGCGCAGTTCCTCGTCGCTGACTGGTTCCTTCTTCAGCCTACAGAATTCGTCCATCACGAGCCGGACGACGCGCTCGGCGGTTTCGCGCGCGGTGCCGGCGTAAACGGTCAGCATTCCCGCGTCGCGGTACGGGTTCAGCTCGCTGAACACGGCGTAAGCCAGCCCCTGCCGTTCGCGGACATTCTGGAACAGGCGCGAGGACATGCCGCCACCAAGCAAATTGTTCAGAATGGACATGGCGTAGCGCTGCTCGTGCGCGATGGGATGCGAGGGCACTCCGATGCACAGATGAACTTGCTCCAGTTCGCGCTTGGTGCGGGTGGTAATGCGCGCATGAGGCTCCGGCGCGGAGTCGGCATGACCATCCGGCACTAGCTTGAGGTGGCCGAAGGATTTCGTCACCAACTCCAGAAGCCGCTTGTGCTCCAGGTTGCCGGCGGCGGTGACCACGATGTTATTGGGCACGTACCAGCGGTGGAAGAACGTCGCGGTCGTGGCGCGTGTGAAGTGGCGGACCGTGTCGCGCGTGCCCAGGATGGGGCGGCCGAGCGGATGATCCCGCCAGAAGTTCTGGATGAACACTTCGTGGACAAGGTACTCGGGGTTGTCCTCGTCCATCTTGATCTCCTCGAGCACGACGGATTTTTCGCGCGTCACGTCGTCTTCAGCGAACCGCGGTCTCAGGACCAAGTCGCTCAGGATGTCAAAAGCCAACGGCAGGTGCTCGTCGAGCACCTTGGCGTTGAAGCAGGTCATCTCTTTCGCGGTGAAGGCGTCGAGCATGCCGCCGACGGAATCCACCGAGCGAGCGATTTCCTCCGCGGTGCGGCGCTCGGTGCCCTTGAACACCATATGCTCGATGAAGTGGGAGATGCCGTTCAACTCGGCGGGCTCGCGGCGAGAGCCGGCCGTCACCCAGACGCCCACCGAGACTGAGCGCACTTGCGGCATCGGCTCGGTAATCACCACCAGGCCGTTGGGCAGCACATCGCGATGGATGCGACGCGATTCCTTGCCCATGGTGCCTCGTCCCCTTGTAGCACAGCCGCGGGCGAAATGCGAAAGGGCCGGGAGAAAGCAGGAGACAACGATTGCTCAGGAGTTCGGCTCAATCACCACAGCGGTGCCATAGCAGAGCACTTCGGTTGCGGAGCCGCGGCTGACGACCTCAGAGGCATCGTAGCGGAATCCGACCACAGCGTTGGCGCCCAACTCCTGCGCATGGCGCAGCATCAAGTCGTAAGCCTGCTGGCGAGCCTGCTCGCACATCTCCGTGTAGGCCCCGATGCGGCCCCCGATGATGTTCTTGAGCCCGCCCAGGATGCCTTGGGCGATGGTGGGCGCCCGCACGATGATTCCGCGGACCACCCCCTTGTATTCTTTGATTCGATAGCCTTCAACGCTGAACGTCGTGCTGACCGCAATTCCCACGGCCGCTTCTCCTTTCGCCCTGAAAAAGGCGACGCTACAGAAGTTTTTCTTCCGGGTTGAGCTTGCCGTACTCGCTGGTGTAGTGCAGGGGGACATCCATGTAGGTCCCCTTCTCGCGCAGATAGATCTCGCAACTGTCGAGCGGCTTCGAGTAGACGTGCAGGCTGACGGCGCGCTCGCCAAACTCAGCGAGGTTCAGTACCTGGTGAACAGGCTCGTTCGGATCTACGAAGCCGGCGTGCTCAGCGTCCATATCGAAAGCAATGGTCGGAACTAGGCGGCACGTGCCGTGCGACGCATCGCGATCCTCCACGCGGAAGTTCTGCACCCGCAGCCGGCCAATGGGCACCACCATCCAGCAGTTCTGGTCGCGGTGGTTGTGGATGCGGCTCACCTGTCCGGACTCCCAACAGATGGCCAGGCACTCGAAGACTTCGTTCTTGAAGATCAGGTTGCGCGTGTAGTTGCCTTTGGAAAAGAACATGTAGGGCTGGAGCGTTTCGGGCCTCACGCCATGCGTTTGGATGAATTCCTGGACGCGCGGGATAGTGAAGTCGCGCTCGCGGATGGTCGCGAGCCGCTCCACCCAGTCCTGGACCGGCAGCACCTGGACCATTGTCCTTTCTCCTGAAGGGTAAACCCGAGCGACGGGATTATAGCCAAGTGGGCCGCTGCTGGTCACGTCCAGAAGGAAGGTCAATGCCGTCGGCCACAGATCGTGGCGAACCGCCGTCAGTGCAACCCGGCTGCCTCTGCCTGTTGCCGCAGCGCCAGGTATGCTTCCGCCAAGCGGGCAATTTCTTCGACGTGCTCGTGGAGGTTCACAGTTCCCTGGAACGCACCGGCCGACAAAGGTGCGAGTTCGCGAACGCCCCGCGTCCAGTCCTTCCAGGCGGGCAAAGACGCGAGTCGTCCGTCGTAGGCGCGGTTGAATTCCTCAATCAGATAGAGCTCGGACCGGTCTTCCACTTCCGATGTGCATTCGCTGCGCACCATCACTGCAAAAGGGACAATCATTTGCTCGACGATGCTGGCCACGGCAGGCACGGCCGGGGCCGGGCGTTTCACCAAGCCCATGCGGAACTGAATCCACGGCCCGATGCCCACAACTCCGATGGAAGGATCCGCAGGCACCCAATGTTGTGAGACTTCATCGTAAATCTCCAACCAGCGATGATCGTTGTGCCGTAGGCCGAACACGGAAAACCGCGGGCCTTTTTCCTGCACCATGCGCGCGGCCGTTTCTTGGCGTCGGGGCGAATCGGGATGGATGTTGATCTCGGAAATCCAGCGATAGCGGACTCGGGCGGGCCGAAGCAGGCGGGCCAAAACGCGCGATAGCTCGGCACAGTTACCGCCGCGCCGTGCAATGATCTGCTCCGCAGTGCGCTGCTCGTAGTCGGTGGCAGTCCAATCGAAGTTGGTGTTCATCCAAGTGACGAGGCGTTGTGTTCGCTCCACCGAAGTGCCCTTTTCGCCGGCGACCTGCCGAGCCAGGGCGTCAATGTCCTCAGGAGAGGCAGGCACAGACGGCTTCTGCGCTGCAGTGAATCCTGCCAACATGGCGGCCATCAGCAACGTGGCAATCATCGGTTCGTTTCTCCTTGCAGGTAATAGATGCCGGCAATTTGCTAACATCAGTGCGCTACCCAACTCCGCGGCGACTCCAGACCAGCATGCTATGATGCCAGATATCCTCTGGGATACCGGTCGTTCCATGCGAGAGGAACTTCTTGGCAAATCGGCGACGGAACTGCGCGAGTGGATGGCGGCGCAACGCGAGCCCGCCTACCGCGGAGCGCAGATTTATCACGCGTTATACGCGGAACGCCGCTTTGATTTCGCCGGAATGACCAACCTGCCCGCCGCGCTGCGCGAGCGACTCGCGCGCGAAGCCAGCATTACCCTGCCCCGCATTCACCGCCGCTATCAATCCGCGGATGGAACGATCCGCTATGTGCTGCACCTGGCCCCCGTGGGGGCGCAGCATGCTGCGCCCGCCGATCCGCATGACGCTGTGCGGGCACGCCATGGCGTGCCCCTACAACCAGCCGGGCAACCTGCCGCCATCGAAACCGTGTTTATGCCGGAGGACACTCGGCAGACCATCTGCATCTCGACGCAGGCCGGGTGCGCGGTCGATTGCGGCTTTTGTCTGACCGCGACGCTGGGATTGATCCGCAACTTGACACCGGGCGAAATCATAGGCCAGGTGCTCGCCGTGCTTGAGGACAACCGCGATGCGCTCCAGACGCAAACCAACGTGGTGTTGATGGGCCAGGGCGAGCCACTGCTGAACTACGACGCGGTGATGAGTGCGCTGCGCATCCTGCTTGATGCGAACGGCGTCGCGCTTTCGCCGAAGCACGTTACGCTTTCCACCAGCGGCATTGTCCCGGGGATTGAACGGCTGGCGGCGGAGCCGGTGCGGCCGAAGCTGGCAATTTCGCTGAACGCGTCGTCGGACGAGCAGCGCGACCGCATCATGCCCATCAATCGCAAGTATCCTCTCACGGCGCTGCTGGATGCGTGCCGACGTTATCCGCTGCGGCCGTGGGAGCGACTCACGTTCGAGTACGTGCTGCTCGGCGGTTTCAATGATGCGCCGGAAGATGCGCGCCGCGTCGTAAGACTCCTTGCGAACCTCAAGTGTAAGGTGAACCTGATCCCGTGGAATCCGGGCGAACTTCCCTACGAACCGCCGAATGCGGAGCGGATCGAAGAGTTCCGCCGCATCCTGAGCGACAAAGGTGTGTACGTGTTTGTGCGCTACTCGCGAGGGCAGGACATCATGGCCGCCTGCGGCCAGTTGGCCGTGCTCGAATCCGCCGGGGAGAGTGCTACTGTCCGACCGAGCTAGGGCCTTGCCACGGAGACTCAGAGGCACAGAGGGAAGAAGAGCTCGAAGGCGTTGAGGGTGACTCTTCGCCCTTTCCTTCCTTGGTTTTCTCCGTGTCTCTGTGCCTCCGTGGCTCGTCTCTCAGTTTGTGGAGGCGCGTTGGGTTTTCTGCTCGGCGACCCAGGCCTTGGTACGTTCCTCGAGAATGCTCAGCGGCAATGCGCCGCTGCCCAGCAGTTGGTCGTGGAAGGCGCGCAGGCTGAAGGACTGGCCCAGTTCCTGCGTCGCGTACGCACGCAGCTCCTTGAACTTCAGCTGGCCGATCTTGTAGCCGAGCGCCTGACCGGGCCAGACGATATAGCGGTCCACCTCGACGACCACCTCGTGATCGGAGAGAACCGTATTTTCCAGGAAGTAGTCGATGGCCTGTTGGCGGCTCCATCCCATGGCGTGGATGCCAGTGTCGAGCACCAGGCGCACAGCGCGCCACATGTCGTAGTTGAGCTGGCCAAACTTCGCGTAGGGGTCCTTGTAGAAGCCCATCTCGTAGCCAAGGCTTTCCGCGTAGAGCCCACAGCCTTCGACGTAAGCGGTATTGCCCAGTTGCTTGCGGAACTGCGGCGTCTTGCCGGGGAGCTCGAGCGCGATGGAGCCCTGGAAGTGGTGGCCGGGCACGGCTTCGTGCAGCACCAGCGCTTCCATCTGCCACTTCTGGTGAGTCTTCAAGTCGTACGTGTTGACAAAGAAATTCCCCGGGCGGCCGGCTTCGAGCGTGCCCGGCTGGTAATACGCCGCGGGCGCCGACTTAGCCATGTGCTCAGGGACGCGAATAACCCCGTAAGGCAGGCGCGGCACGGTGCCGAACAGCTTGACGGTCTCCGGGTCGGCGCGCTTGGCGATGGCGCGGTAGGCATTCAGCACCGATTCGCCGTCTGCGTAGAAAAACTTTGGGTCGTCTTTCAGGAATTTTTTGAAATCTGCAAAGCTGCCTTGGAAGCTGGTCTCCTGGATAATCTTTTCCATCTCTGCGCGGATCCGTTTCACCTCGGCGATGCCAATCTCGTGAATCTGCTTGGGGGTCAGATCCGTCGTCGTAGAAAGCCGCGCCATGTACGCGTACCAAGCCTGGCCGTCGGGCAGATTGCTGAGTGCGATGGTCTCGCGCGTGCCCGGCAGGTAGGTGTTCACCAGGTAGTCGTGGAACTTGCGGAAGGCCGGCAGTACCTTCTCCGCGATGGCGGCCTTGGCCGCGTTCGCCAGACGTTCGCGCTCGGCCGCCGGGATCGAATCCGGCATCCGCGTGAAGGGTTGAAAGAACGGGCTTTTCGCGGGGTCGTCCACGAGCACGTTCTTCACCTGCTGCGGCACATCGCGCAGCGTGACGCGGGGCGGTGTGATCTTGGTCTCAAGGCCTTTGTTCAGCAGGACAATCGCCTGGTCGATCAGCGTGGGCACGCCGTTCAACCGCGCCAGAATGTTCTCGTAGTCCTTGGCGGTGAACGTGGGCATCACCGCGAGGATTTGCCCCACGGCGGTCTGCGGGCCGCTCAGTTGACTCACCTGGATGTACTCGAATGGGAACCGCTGGCCGTCGAGTTGGTCCTGCATGAAGCGGCGGTACAGGTCGTAATTGAGTTGGTCGGCGGGACTGAGCTTGGTGCGGTCGATGGAATCGAGCACCTTCAAGCTCTGTGGCGGCCGCTGCTTGCGCCGCGCAATCGCTTCCGGCGAATTGTCTGTCCAGCGATGGTTCTGACCGGGATAGCCGGCAAACGTGGCAAACTCCGGAAACTCCGTCATCGCCCATTTCCAGTCGTCATCGAAGAGCTTGTACAGCCGCTCGGTGTCACTTCCGGCGGCGGGCGATTGCGCCAGCGCGCTGGCTGACAACATCAGCACCAACGCTCCCAGAACAGCAAGCTTCCTCATTGTTTCTCCTTCGTGTTTACAAAGATTGTCTCTGCTGCCTTCGCACTTACTAAGATTGTTGGCCGCACGAACAGCGCAGATGCGCCACACTGGCCACTGTATTGATACGCAATGTGTGGCGGAAAGTTTCCGCGCGGGCACGGCATGCCGTGCCCCTACCTGCGGATGCCGATGACGCCCATCAGGCGACCAGCGTGTTCGCGTTCGCGGCGGTAGCTGAAGAACAGGTCTGTGCGGCAGGCGGTGCAGAGATCGCTTGCAATGATGTTCTTCGGCGGCAGGCCGGCGTCCAGCAGTTGCCATCGGTTCGCGGCAAACAAATCGAGGAAGAGCCGTGGCGTAGGCGGCTCGTGTCCCGGCGGCGCCATGGTGAGCCACTTCAGCGGCATCGGCTCCTGGCCGATGGAGAGTTGTTCGAATGTCAGCGCAGAACGGTCGAGCGGCGACGGCGCGGGTGTGCTGAACCATTCCGCGGCGCTCGAGAACTGGCTGGCGAAGGCCTGCACGACCTCGGGACCCACCTCGTAGCAGCACGGGCCGATGGCGGGGCCAAACACCGCCAGCACGTCGGCAGGGTGCGTGCCATAGAGCATGCGCATGCGGCCCAGCGTCTTTGCGGTGATGCGCTTCAGCGTGCCGCGCCAGCCGGCATGAATCGCGGCAACTGCCCGATGCTTAGGGTCCGCC
>Ga0233417_10000245_pt1 | contig 15992 bp, 14 predicted proteins | sample Sed_MG_FD_189023 | JGI IMG/M metagenome (GOLD analysis project Ga0233417, IMG submission 189023) | Sediment microbial communities from Lake Towuti, South Sulawesi, Indonesia - Sediment_Towuti_2014_0.5_MG | ecosystem: Environmental > Aquatic > Freshwater > Lake > Sediment | place: Indonesia... | reverse complement strand
CACAGACACGCCAATTCCGGCGGCTCTGCGCCAGGGGATAGCCCCCTTTTCCAACCGCCTGCGCAGGGTCTCCCCTTCCAGGAGTTCCGTCACCGCGAAGGATATCTCTTGCTCGGCGCCGACATCGTACAGGGCCAAGATGTTCGGGTGCGACAGTGCGGCCACGGCTTTGGATTCGCGCTGAAAACGGGAGAGCGCCCCAGGGCTCTGGGCCAGGTGCTCGGGCAGCACTTTGATAGCAACTTCGCGGTCAAGGCGGGTGTCGCGCGCGCGATAGACTTCACCCATGCCGCCGGCGCCGATGGGTGCGAGGATTTCATAAGGGCCCAACCGAGTCCCGGTAGATAGGGACATAACTCGTTGATTCTAGCTCACCGGACCATCAAGGAATTCTGCGTTAGGCTTTCCAAATTTGAGCCTCGCGCAGAAATCCATAGCCGGAAACGGACAGATTCGCGGAAAGCGCCGATGGCAACTCGCGAGGCTTTGGCGCGCCTTTTGTTAACGTGAAATTGAGAGCGCATCATGTCTCAAGCGAAACCAGCGCCGGAGAGGGCGGAGTCGCGCATGCCAGGCAGCATCGGGCTGCTCCGGGTGATCGGCGTGCCCGTGCGCCTGCATTTCACTTTCATTCTGTTGGTCCTTTTTCTCCTGTTCCTGGGGGCACAGGGCAAGCAGTCCGGAGCGACCACGACGATCTACGTTCTGGCGCTGTTCGGCTCGGTCATCCTGCACGAACTGGGACACGCCGCGGTAGCCAAAGCCTATGGGGTCCGGACACTGGAGATCGTGATGTTTCCCATCGGCGGTATCGCCCGCCTGGAGCGCGCGCTCAAGGCGCCCGAAGAACTTTGGGTGGCGATCGCCGGCCCGGCCGTCAACTTTGTGATCGCCATCTCCCTGCTGGCCTACCTGGGTTTCGCCGGCAAAGTGCTTCCGCTGAGCGACCTGGCCCATGCCAACAATCCAAATCTGCTGCAACGAATCGCGGTCGGCAACCTGATTCTGGCGCTCTTCAACCTGCTTCCGGCATACCCGATGGATGGCGGGCGAATCCTACGCTCCGTTCTGGCATCGTTCAAGCCCGAGCAGGAGGCTACGCAGATCGCCGCACGGACCGGGCGGGTTCTGGCGATATTGATGGGCCTTGTCGGGCTTATCATGATGAACTTCATCCTGGTATTCGTCGCTTTCTTTGTGTACCTGGGGGCGGCTCAGGAAGGAGCCGCAGCGCTGGGGCGGACGCTGCTCGAAGGGGTTCTGGTGCGTGACGCGATGGTCACCGACTTCCGCACCCTCGCTCACGGCGACTCGATCCGCGACGCCTCCGGTCTGCTGCTGGCTACTTCGCAGCAGGACTTTCCGGTGATGCTGGGCGACAGCGTATTGGGGCTGCTGGGCCGCAACGCCCTTCTGAGGGCACTGGCCACCGAAGGACCCGACTCCTATGTCGCTTCCGCGATGGACCGGGCCGCGACCCGCCTCTCGCCCGACACGAAGCTGCTGGAAGCGCTCTCCCTGCTGTCTCCTTCGGGCCGCTGCGCACTGGTGATGGAAGGGGATCACCTGCTGGGCCTGCTGACCGCCGAGAATCTGACCGAGTACCTGTTGTTGCGCAAGTTCGGCATGGGGCCACGCGAAGCCCGGACACAACAAGGCGTGTGACTCCCCGCCTGGGGTGCCTGAATTTCTTGCGCCAGGCGAGCCGTTTACTCGGCCATCAACACCATCGCGGCCGCGGCGGCCACCATGCCGGTGATGACTACGGGATGGGGGATCACGCGGTAGATGCCCAGCGACAGTAGCACGGTGAGAACTGGCGCCAGTGCCGCCATCGGGACCACCACCACGGCTTTGCCGTACCGCACTGCGTACACCAGCAGAAGCGCGCCCAGCGAGTTGAGTGACTGGATGAGCACCGCCGCCCACGGACCGGACAGTCCCCAGTTGATCGCTTGGGTGAAGTCCGTCATCGCCAGCGCTACCGGGATTAAGGCCACCCCCGAGGCCATCATGTAAAAGAACAGACTTTCGGCGGACATCGCGAGATTGGCCAGCTTGAACACATAGCCCTGCACACCCCACATTAGGAACACTGCCAGGGTCAGCAGCAGCCACAGCTTGGTCTGCGCAGCCTGGCCGGAAGGCTCCTGGCGGGCGAGCATCGGCAGCGCTACCACCGCCAAGGCCACGCCGGTCCAACTGCGGCGGCTGACTCTTTCCCGCAACAGCGTGTAGGCCAGGATCACGGTCACCAGGGGATAGAGAGCCACAACGGGAAACACAAGGTATGCGGGCCCCAGACGCAATGTTTCAAACAGGATGAGCTGGCCTGCCGCACCCAGCAAGCCGGCGCTGGCTCCGAGTGCGATGTCCCTGGCGCCACGGTGCACCTTCCAGCCCACACGCCCCAGCGCAAACGCCGCGCAGGGAATCATCGTCAGAGACCACACGGTGTAGCCCAGCGAGGCGGGAAACCCGGCCTTCTCGGGAATCTCGATGAAGGCGCCCCACACGCCCCACAGCGCGGTGGCGGCGAGAGCGTACCCCAGCCAGCCCCTGCCCTCGGCCGGCGCCGCGCCCTCCCGGGCAGCATCCCTTTCGGCCCCATGCGCAGTCACACACCCCTCGTCCAGGAAGAAACGCCCAGTCCACCACAGCCGCCGTTCGGAGTCAAGCTTCGATGCGCAGGGAGCGCAGGGGAGGATCGTGAGTTATAGAGCGACCCGCCCCGCAGGCGCCACCGGCGGCGGATCAGTACTCCACTGGAACGCGCGGTCTCGCCACTTTTGCTGGTGGGATACAGGGTGCGAATCTCACGCCACTTTGCGCCGGAACCGGCTCGGGGCCGGCCGTGCCGACTTGCTTCAAGGCAGTTTCCGGTCTACGATTCTGATGGAAAGCGAAATATAGCCCGGCGCAGGTTCTGGCGGCGCGGGCAGAGCGCGAGGATTCGACTATGCGGCGGTTCTCAGTGTTAGCGGCACTCTTGCTTATGGCCGGCGCGGGACTACGCAGCGCGGCCCAAGCGCCTTCCAAAGGGGGTACGGTCACGGGCGTATTCCTGGGCCGGAGCGGTAAGCCCATGAAGAACGCGCGGCTCGCGCTGGGCCAGGTCGTCAGTGACCAACTGCACATCTACGCGAAGGTCAGGATCATCTCCGGCGCGGCAGCCACTGCCGACGACGCGGGCAAGTTTGAGCTCAAAGATTTTGCTCCAGGCAAGTACACGCTGGTTTACGTGCCCGCTGGGGCCGCAGCGTTGTGGCCCGTCGAAGTTCGGATTAGTTCCCTCCTGGCTCAGACGCCCTCCAAGATGCCCATGATGAAGAACGTGGAGTTGGGTGGCGATAAGCCTAATCCTGACCAGAATTGGCCCGGGCAGTTCACGCTCCTTCGGGGCCATACCTTCCTTTCGGAGGGAGCATACATGAAGATCTGGAATGCTACCGCGCGGAAGGGCGCCTCGGGACCCTACTTCGAGGTTCGGAAGGGGATCCTATGGACGGCGGAAATCAGTCCGGGCAGCCAGATCAAGTTCGACGCCTGGAGTTATTGACAAAGGCCGCCGGTCGCGCTTGAGGCTTGGGTTCTTCTTGCCAGTGGCCCCCGGGAATACTATTGGCCGCCATCCCCCTCGGTACCTGGCCTGGGGACGAGCTTGGCCTGTCGATAGAAATCCCGTTCGGAGAGGTTGCGAAACAGGTTGCCGGCAATCTCCGACGCCAGCGGACCACTCACGCCGCGGCCCCCTGTGAGCAGAACGACCGCAACGAGCCGCCGGTCTCCGACTTCGTTGTATGAGGCGAACCACCCCAGGTGGGTACGGTCGTCAGTGCAAGTGCCCGTCTTGCCCAGAATGGGCTGTTGAGGGTTGTACGTGGCCCGCGTGGCCGTCCCGTATTCGGTAGCGGCCAGGAGCCCCGGGCGGACCTCTTCGATCTGAGGGGCCATATCCACGTGGCGTTTGACGCGCGGCGCGAAGCTGGCGATCTCCTCCAGACTGCGCGGATACTGCAAGTGGTACAGCGTGCCGCCGTTGGCGATGGCTGTCATCATGGCCGCAAGTTGCAGGGGAGTGATGGTGATGCCTTCCCCGAAGCTGCACATGCGCCCCACTCCCCCGGCAGCCTCCGCGATGGGCTGGGAGGGGTACTGGCCGGGTTGCTCCAGTGGGGAATCAAGAAGTGCCTTCTCGCCCAGGCCAAGCTGCCGGGCATAGTAGTTGACTTTCTCAAAGCCTACCCGCCGGCCCAGGATTTCGAAGTAGGAGTTGTTGGATCGTGCCAGGGCTTCAGTGAGATCCATGAAGGTCCGGCGGCCCAGGCGCAAGCGCGTCTCGCTGTCCACGATTCCTTCTTTGACACCGGCCAGCGCTACCGGGACCTTTATCGTCGAACAAGGCTTATAACCGGAGGAGAACGCGAGCTTCTGGTTCACAATGGTTAGCACCCGCCCACTGCTCGAATCCACGACGGCCACGGAACCGTTGTAGGGACCCAGCGCTTCCACCGCCGCCCGGCGCACTGACAGATCGTCACCGTCGATGTTGTCGCCGGCCGTCGAATCGGCGTATGTCGGGACGTTCCAGGGGCTGTATCGCGGCAGCCTGCGCCGCCTCTTCTTGGCCCGGCTGCTGCCGCTCTTCTTGGCACTCGCGCTGGAAACCCTCTTCGTGTTGGTGGCTGGGGCCTTCGCGGAACTGCTCTGCGTCGGCTTGGTCGTGGAAGCGGAAGTTTTCTTCGCCGCCGGCGTTTTGCCCGACGCGGACTTCGATTTGGCAAACCCTACGGAGAGGCCGACTCCGAAGAGGCCGGCAAGAATGGCCAGAGCCAAGAAAGGGACGCTGAAGCGGCGTCTCATGATTGATCGTTCGTCCTTCTGATTCTCCACCCAGAGCGCCGTTGGTGTTTTTCAGTCAACAGCCGGAAGGCGCCCAAAAGAACGTAGTCTACTCCAGTTTGCGAGATCCTGCCACATTCGTCAACCCGATATAAATTAAGTGACGTTCAGTACGCGATCCTCTCTGACTATGCGGCTGTCCACCCTCCATCGATGGTGAAAACCGAACCGGTCACGAACCCGGCTTCCGCGGAGGCCAGATAGAGCGCGAGGTGTGCTATCTCCTCCGGCCGGCCGAGCCGTCCAATGGGCTGGCGCGCGTTTAATTCCGCCCGGATCTTCTCCTTTTCGTGCCGGTGGTACTTCTCGAGATACGCCTCGACAAAGGGTGTGTCCACCGTGCCTGGAGCGATGCAGTTGACGCGGATCTGGGTCGGGTAGTCGAGGGCTAGTTGCCGTGTCATCATCACCACTGCGCCTTTGGTAGCGCAATACGCGTATCGCCGCTTCACCCCCACCAGCCCACCGACTGAGGAAATGTTCACTATGTTGCCCCGTGAGGCTACCAGAAGCGGCATGGCGTATTTCGTCATCAGGAAGACGCCATTGACGTTGACGCGGAACAGCCGCTGAAAGTCCTCCAGTGCGGTTTCCTCGATGCCGCCCACCAGGCCGATTCCGGCGTTGTTGACCAGCACGTCAAGGCCGCCCAGGGAGCGGTACAAATCGGAGACCGCCCCTTCGTCGCTGATATCGCAGACCAGCGGCCGGGCGCCGATTTCGGAGGCCACCTGGTGCGCGCCTTCGGCATCCAGATCGACGAGGATTACCGAAGCGCCGGACCTGGCGAACACGCGGCAGATGGCCTCTCCGATTCCGCTGGCGCCGCCGGTCACCAGCGCCGTTTTGCCGTCCAGACGAAAGGGTGCCTGCATCGACTGGATTGTATCGCGGGCCGTTTCCCTGTTCCTCCTCGCGGCCGTCCCTGGTGGTGCGTGCTCGCGTTACTCGTTCTGCCTCCCAGCTCGGCTCTTGGCCGCCAGTGCGCTCATGAGTTTTCCCATGGTCACCGGAAAACAACGGGCCAGGCAGACCCAGAAACCGGTGCGCCAGTCCGGTGTCACCACTGCCTTCCGGGAAACGATGTGGCGCGCCAGGCTGCGGCCTATGCTGGCCGGGTCCGCCATCGCTTGAGGTGGCAGCCCGAGGGGTGCGGCCGACTTGGTCGCCGTGAGCGGCGGATGCACCACCGACACTGCAACACCGTCGCCGGCCAGTTCCATGGCAAGTGTACGGCTCAGTGCCTCAATCGCTCCCTTGGTTGAGGCATACCCGGAAAGGCCGGGGAATCCGGTGAGCCCTACGCCGGAACTCACGTTGTGAATAACCCCGCCCCCTTGTGACTTCATGTGGGGCAGGACCGCGGTGATCATGTGCACGTATCCGAAGTAGTTGACCTCGAATTCCCGCCGCGTGTCTTGAACGGCCTTCTCCTCGAAGCGGCGAAAGAGCGCCAAGCAGGCATTATTGAACAGGACATCGATGCGGCCCCATTCACGGATGATCGCATTCACTGTCTCACGCACCTCGTCGGCCTGAGTAACGTCGCATCGGTAGAGGCGTAAGAACTCAGGGAAACGGCCGCCCGGCTCCGCGAGTTCGTCGAGTGCCACGTCTATGGCCGCGACGCGATATTGTTGCCCCAACAAGGCAACAGTGAGCCCATAGCCGATACCACTGTCGGCCCCCGTGACTATTACGACAGGCCGCCCGGCTCCCTCATCGCAGCGCCTCGAGCCCCTGCGTTTGCCTGGGTGGCATGGCGTGTTCCCGGACAGGGTCATTGTCACCCTTACGCGCCGAATCCGGCGAACACCCGTTGTGCATACTCCCGGCTGCGCCGGTGTGCCTCCAGCCCATTCAGGGTGTGGGGCGACCCCTTCTCGACCGCCTGTTCGATAACCAGGTGCGGCTTCACACCGGCCTGGAGCAGGTGCTTCGCCACCGCCGGATAGTCGATGTCACCTTCCCCCAGCACTTCCGTCCAGACGTGATTCAGCGACTGCCGCAAGTGCAGTTCGACAATGCGCGAGGCGTACAGCTTCAGCACATCGAACAGGGCGACCGCGGAATTGCCCGCGCCCCGGTAGATCCAATGGCAGTCGAGACACAACTTCACCAGCTTTGGATCGGTCCCCGCCAGCATGTGGTGGAACTCGCGGGCGGCGTTGCGCAGTTCAATGTCGTGATTGTGGTAGGCCAGCACCAAGCCCTTGGCCGCCAGGGCGGCGGCGAGCCGCTCGAGCGCCGCGGCCTGGTTCTTGAGCTGGGCATCGGTCTTGTTTTCGGGCCCGCCCCAGCGAATCGGACTGGGATTGGTCACGATGATTCTCGTTCCGGCGCTCTTGGCCTTCTCGGCGATGGCCAGCACATCTTCAATGCTCCGAGTCGATTGATCCGGATCGTGCAGCGTGCTGTTGACATATACCGATCTCATTTCCAGGCCGTGCTTCTTCAGCAAGGCCGCCAGGCGGCCGATGCCTTCCGCCGAACGGCCCAGCGGTTCATAGCCCTGAATGCCGGCAACGGCGACCTCCCCAAGGGCCTGATCCAGATGCTCCTCCAGTTTGCGGCCCTCCCGGCCGTAGAACGTGCTCCAGGGATACTCGTTGGTCGCCAGGTGCAGACCTTCCGCCGCTGCCGCGGTGGCGCTTGCCGGAGGCACCGGCCGCGCGAACCCGGTAGCAAAAGCCGAGATCTTGAGAAACGTTCTGCGATAGAGCGGGGAGCCGGCCATGGTGCACCTCTCCAGGGAGATTATCACCCCGCGGCGCGGAGCGGCTACTCACCTCCCTGCGTCTTCGAGTATTCTGGATGCGGAGGGCGATCGCATGCGTCCTCGCGGGTACTATCTCTGTCACCGGGATTCCAGAATCCCCGTGGCTTCCTGGTGCCTTCCACCGGGCTCGGATTCAAGCCTTCTTCCGGCACTGTGCTCGCCTGTCCCGGCGTGTTTCCGCGATCCGGAGTCTCAGCCCGTGTGCTCCGCACCGGCTCTTGCTCTTCCCCATGAAAAGGAGGATTGACGATGGCATCGGACAGATACGTGCTTCACATCTCTTTCAAGAGGCTGTTGGTTGGGCTGCTGCTCACGGTGATCCCTATCAGCCTGGCCGGGCTGTTCAGCCTCTCGCGATCCGACCGCGCGCTCGAGCGCGCTATCGGCGAACACTTCAAGACGATCGCCGACAGTACGGCCAGCGAAGTCGCCCATCACATCCACGAACGCGTGAAGGCGGCCGGCGCCCTGGCCTTGACGCCCACCATCGCGGACGCGGTCCGGCAGGGGAACCGGTCCTGGGCGGGGATGAGCCCCCAGGGCATCAGCGACAAGATGGACGCGACAGAGAAGATCTGGAACGCACCGGCGGGCGAAGCGATGGTCAGCCAGATCCTCGGCAACCCCGGTTCCCGAATGTTGCGCCGGTTTCGCGAGATGGACCCCCAGTTCCTGCGGATCACGGTGACCGACGTGCGCGGCGCGGTTGTGGCCGCAAGCCATAAGACCCTCGACTACTTCCAAGCCGACGAAGAGTTCTGGCAGGCGATCTACGCCAGCGGCCGGGGCGCCATCAGCATTACCGACATCCTCTCGGACGAGGTCACTCACTCCAACTACATCGGCATCGGCGTCCCGGTGGTCGAAGAAGGAACCGGCCAGTTCATCGGGGCGCTGGATGCGCTGGTCGATGTCTCCAGCGTTGCCCCCATCATCGAGCGCGTGAAGCTGGGTCCCACTTCGCGAGTGCAGCTTGTGAAGGACGACGGGACGATTATCACCGCGCCGGGCGTCACGCTCAGCATGAATCTCAAGTCCGAAGAATACGCTGCGATACAGGATGCGATGAGAACTGCCGAGGGACAGCAGACCGGTTACGTCGTTTCGGTCCTACCCAGCGGCAGGTCCAGTGTGCTGGCATTTGCGGACACGGGGCTGAAGCGGGACTACAGGAACCTCGGTTGGTTAATCCTGGTCTGCCAGGAAACACGGGAGGCTTTCGCACCGGTGAGGTTTACCAATCGCCTGCTGTCGTTCATGGCATTGATCGGCTTGATTGCGGTCACGATACTGACCGTCGTTTTCGCCCTGCACCGGAGACCCGCGTATACCGACTTTGCGGCTTTGGCCAAGCCCACGAGCGCGAAACCCGCGGAAGAGAGCGAGGTTTCGAGCGAATGAGTCTTACCCCTGGGCCGGCTGCAACCCCAGTCCCGGCCTTTCAGGCAGAACGAGTTTGCCCGCGACGACCCGTACGCCGGAATATGGGTCATTCGAGATGAGCAGGTTACCGTCGAGGTCGGCGTAGTCGGCCAAGGGGGACAGATGCGCCGCGGCGGTTATGCCGATCGAACTCTCGATCATGCAGCCCAGCATGGTTTTCAGACCGAGGGAGCGAGCGATCTGGATCATGCGGAAGGCCTCCAGAATGCCGCCGCATTTCATAAGCTTGATGTTCACGCCGTCGTAGGCGTCGGCTAGTTTCGGAATGTCGGGAGGATGGAGGCAAGCCTCGTCGGCGATGATGGGCAGGTTGACCCTGGAGCGCACCCAGCGGGTCTCCTCCAGCATGGCGGCGGGCATGGGTTGCTCGACGAACTCCACGCCTTGCGACTCCAGCCAGCGGATCTTGCGCACGGCTTCTTCCTTGTCTTTCCAGCCCTCATTTGCATCGACGCGCAGCGGCTTGCGGGTGACGCCGCGAACGGTGTCGATCGCGGCCTCATCTGTGTCCAGGCCCACTTTGATTTTCAGAACCGGAAAGGCGTCCGCTTCGCGGACTTTCTGGCGGGTCATCTCGGGAGTGTCGATCCCGATCGAAAACGTAGTAACGGGAGCGTCCCGCGGATCCAATCCGAAATAGCGATAGACTGGCATACCCAACTTCTGGCAGACCCAATCCATAAGGGCGATGTCAATTGCTGCCTTGGCCGCGTACTGGCTTTCGATCCGGCGGAATACGTCATCGAGCACCTTCGAGAAATGCCAGGGATCGCTCGATACCAGACTGGGGCGAACCGACTCGATGGCCTCCCGCGCAGAATTCGCGTCCTCCTTGTACCGTACGATAGGAGCGGCTTCTCCCAGCGCGGTCAGGCCATCGCGCGTGTAGCGCAGGTGGAGGTTGTCGCGATACGCGCTGGAGGACATCACGGTGGTCCATGTGTGGCGCAACTTCAGACGAACGATCTCAGTTTCGAGCGCTGCCGGAGGTGTGCCCTCAGCCCCGGCTCCGAGTCCCGCCGCCAATGTCCCCCTCATCCATTCCCGTCGATTCATCTGGCTTCTCCACTCACGGCTGGCTGGTCAATGGCGGGCCCCTTGAGGCGGCGTGCACGCTGAAACAAGCGGCTCCAGTGCTCGTCCGCCAGTTCGCCAATCTGGACTACGGGGCGGCCATGGGTTGACGCATGGATGAACCGCCCCTCGCCGATATACATTCCGGTGTGGCTGATCTGGGAGGACGATTCCCCGAAATAAACGAGATCGCCCGGCTGCAAATCCGCCCTGTTGACGGGCGTCATACCGCCCCAGTCCGCTTGCGGGCTGGCATCCCTAGGGATTGTAATCCCACGCCTGCGGCACAGCATCTGCGTAAACCCGGAGCAGTCGAATCCGAAGCTCGATGTCCCGCCCCAGGTGTACGGCAGGCCAAGGAAGCGGCGGCTCAGTTCGATCACTTCCGGTATGGAGAGCGGCCGTGACTCGAACGATACGTCGCCCCGCTGGATCCAGCCGGCACGGCCGTCGACCAGTCGCACTTCGAGCCAGCGGCTCTCCTTGTCCGCGGGCTCACCTGCAATCTCCAGGCGCGTCTCAAAGGGTACGGTCAGCAACGGACGGCGCCGTGTGACATCCGCTTCGCGATAGATGTGGGCGTACAGCGCCGCCACCCACGCGACCGGTCCGCGCGTGCCGTAGGGAGCTTCACCAAGTTGCAGCAGACGCAAGGCCTGGAGTGGCATCCACCCGGTGTAATGGTCCGGGGTTCTCGCGCGCACCCAGCCCTGCTCTTGTTCCAGAATGTCGACCGTCGTTGCGTAGATGGCCTGCGAGACGACGCTCGAATCCTCCGTGGCGCGGGCAAACATGTCCGCCACAGGGCGCACAACCACGGCCTGGTTAGAAGGCGGCGAGGACACCAGCGCGCTTGCCAGCATGGTCAGGAGGATCGTCATGGCCTCTTCTAGTCGCGCGAGAATGCTTGCGCTTCTATTCTTCGTGCTCCTCAGCCTCGCGGCCGGCGCCGGCGCTGGACTGGCTCACTAATGCTTGCATCTGCTCGCGGCTCAACCGGCGTGGAGCAGCGGGCGCGGCCTTCTTTCCTTGGGGGCTCCGGGTGACAGGTTCCAGTGAGAACTCCTGGGCCCTGGCCAGTTCTTCCTCCAGGTTGAAATCTGGCGCGCGGTCCAGGCCGGGAACGCGGCTAACCCCGTGCTCGTCCACAATGCACGCCATCCCATTGGATAGCGCGAAGGAAATCTTTGTCTCGTGGCGCACCGCGTGCTTGCGGATGTCTTGCAGCTTCATGCCTATTTCATTATCGGATAGCGTTCTGCCTTGGGATGCCGGACGGACCGTGGCCGGTTGGAAAACCGGTGGAGGTTTGAAAACCGGAATGCCGGCACGAAAGCCGGCAGCGCGCTCGAAAGCGCACCCCACCAGGGAGCGGGCTTTGGTGGGGGATGGCGGATTTCTAGACGACGGCTCTTGCGGCCTTTTGGCGAGAAATTTGGGGCTAGAATCTTATTAATAGCTCTCATCCTCGTAGCCCTCCTATGGAAAACTCCGAGATCGCACGCCTGCTGGCTGAGACCGCGGATTTGATGGAGATCGCCGCCGAAGATCCGTTTCGCATTCGGAGCTACCGCAATGCCGCGTCAGTGATCCAGGGACACCCCGAGCGCATCGAGGACATCGTCAAGGATCCGTCCCGCAAGGTTACCGACATCGCGGGAATCGGCAAGGGGCTAGCGGCGGTTCTGCAAGAGATTCTGGAGCGAGGGTCTTTCGAGCGGCGCGACGAGATGCTGGCCAAGTATCCGCCCACGGCGCTGGAATTGCTTAAGATCCAGGGCCTGGGGCCCAAGAGCATCGCCGTCATCTGGGAGCACTTTCGCGTCAGCACAGTGGATGGTCTGGAGCGCCTGTGTCGGGAGCAAAAGCTCCGGGAGTTGCCGCGCATGGGGGCCAAGCTGGAAGAGAAAGTCCTGCGTTCGATCGCCACGTACCGCCAGAGTTCCGGGCGCTTCCTGCTTAATTTCGCCGACCAGACCGCAAGCGAGTTAATGCACTTCCTCTCGGAAGGAGGAGGGCTGGAGCACATCACCGCGGCGGGGAGCCTGCGCCGGGGCAAGGAGACCGTGGGGGACCTGGACCTGCTGGTCACGGGGCCGGGCGGGGAGACCGCTCTGGAGCGGTTCACGGGCTATCCGAGAGTGACCGAGGTGCTGGTCAAAGGGGCCAACAAAGCCAGCGCCAAGATCGGAATAGAGGGCTTGCAAGTAGACGTGAGAGCCCTGCCGGCCGAGAGCTATGGCGCCGCGCTTCAGTATTTCACGGGCAGCAAGGAGCACAACATCGCCCTGCGCAATCGCGCCATCAAGATGGGATACAAGCTGAGCGAGTATGGCCTGTTCCGCATGGAGGATGACGCCAAAGTTGCCGGCGCGGCCGAGGAGGATATCTACGGGCAACTGGACCTGCTCTGGATGCCTCCCGAACTACGCGAGAACCAGGGCGAAATCGAGGCCGCTGCGGAGGGTAAGCTGCCCGGGCTCGTCGAGTTGCGCCACATCCGCGCGGACCTGCACATCCACACTACCGAGAGCGATGGCCGCGCGTCATTGGAGGAGATGGCCGCGGCCGCGAAAGAGCAAGGCTACGAGTACATCGCTATCACCGACCACTCCAAGGCGCTGGCCATGGCGAACGGCCTGGACGAGAAGCGCGCGATCGCCTTTGCCCGGCAGGTCCGGGAACTGGATCCGAGCGAACTGGGGATCCGGGTGCTCTCTGGAATTGAGTGCGACATCCACAAGGATGGCTCGATGGACCTGGCGAATGACGCCCTGGCGGAACTCGATCTGGTGATCGGGAGCGTCCACAGCTATCTGAATATGGAGCACTCCGAGATGACGGACCGCCTGCTGCGGGCGCTGGAGTGTCCGCACCTGCGCATCCTCGGGCATCCCACCGGGCGAGTGCTGCTTCATCGCCAGGCCTACCCATTCGACTTCGAGCGGGTGGCAGCCGAGGCGGCGCGGCGCAACGTCTGCTTTGAGATCAACGCCAGCCCGGAGCGGCTGGACCTTCACGCCAGCCTCATTCGCGCGGCCAAAGCCCGCGGCGCGAGATTCACTATATCCACTGACGCACATCACCCCAGGCACCTGGGCAACATGCGCTTTGGGGTGATGATGGCGCGCCGGGGGTGGCTGGAGCCGGGCGACATTTTGAACACCCTGCCGCGCGACCGCTTTCTCGCGTGGGCGCACAGGAATTGAAGGGCCGTCCGAAAGGGCGGCACGCGCCACGAGAGAACACCAAGTTGTGCGAAGCTTTTTGTTTCATTGTTGACGGAGCGTGGGGGAAGGGCATCGTGCAGCCGGCCGGATTCCGGGTTCCATTTGAAGAGATTGACCTCGAAAACGGGATGCGTGTGATCCTGTCTCCGGACCACACTGTGCCCGTAGTCGCAGTCTATGTGCTCTACGGCGTAGGTGCGCGATCGGAAGAAAGGGGCCGCTCCGGTTTCGCCCACCTGTTCGAGCACATGATGTTCCAGGGTACGAGGTATGCTCCCAAAGGAACACACTTCAAACTGGTGGAGTCCAACGGGGGCTCCCTGAACGGTTCCACGCACCCCGACTACACCGACTACTACGAGACTCTCCCCTCTAATAAGCTGCCGGTGGGTCTCTGGCTGGAGGCCGACCGGATGCGAGGCCTCGCCATCACTGAGGAGAACCTTGCGAACCAGAAAGCCGCGGTGAAAGAGGAGCGCCGCCTGAGCTTTGACAACCAGCCTTACAACAGCGCCATCGTGGACACCTGGCCTGAGCTGGTCTTCAGAAACTGGAGCAATGCGCACTCCATCATCGGGTCGTTCGAAGATCTGGACGCGGCCTCGGTGGCGGACGTGGCGCGATTCTTCCGAACCTATTACGCACCGAACAATGCGGTCATTTCCGTCGCAGGTGACATACAGGTGCCTGAGGCCCGGAAACTGATCGAACACTACTTCGGCGACATTCCTCCTCAGATTCAGCCGGCTCATCCGAACCTGGACGAGCCTGAAAGGAACGAGCCGCGCTTCGCCCGGCACGAAGATCCCCACGCCCAAGTGCCGGCGGTCGTGTTGGGCTGGCCGGGCCCCCCGCGAAAGAGCGAAGACTACTACGCGTTGACAATGCTCGACATCATTCTCACCGGCGGCGACAGCTCGCGGTTCAAACTGAACCTGGTAAAGGGCAGGAAGTCGGTGATTCAATTCGAGGCCAACCTGGGCTGGCCCTTTGCGAACTATCTGGACTACAAGGACCCTCACGCCTACTGCGCATTGCTGCTGCATACTCCGGCCTTTACTGGACGGCAGGTTATGGAGCAGGTGCAGGAGGAGATCAGCAAAATTCAGAACGACGGCGTGGATCCGGGCGAGATGGAGCGAGCGCGCACGTTTTTCCGTTCCAGCCGCATCATCCAGCTTCAGACCGCATTGAGCCGGGCGCGCCGGCTGGCTCAGTACGAGTTTCTCGATGGCGACCCAGACATGGTCAACATCGAGGAGGAACGCTTTCTGGCCGCGACGCCAGAGGCCATCCGGGCCGCCGCCAGGAAGTACCTCGTGCCCGCCAAACTGGCCGTGCTCGAGATCGTGCCGGCCCCAAAACCCCCTGCCGCGCGAGAGCCTACGCCCAGCGCCGGTTCCTCGGAAGGGGGCGAATGACGATCCCGCGCGGCGTAACAAGCAAGCTTCCTCTGGCTGCCATCATGCTAGATTCACAGGACCTTGCCGACCGTTCCAAGCCGCCGCAGACGCCTCCCCTCGCGGGCTTCAAACTGCCCCCAACCTCCGCCGTAAGGCTGCCCAGCGGGCTTGAGGTGGTCGTGGTGGAAGACAGGCGGTTCCCACTGGTGACGGTGCGGATGGCTTTCCGCGCCGGCTCAGTCTTCGACCCGGACGATCTACCGGGACTGGCGGAGGCGACGGCGGCGCTACTGACCGAGGGAACGAGCAGCCGCACAGCGCGGCAGATCGCCGAAGAACTGGCATCGATCGGGGGAACGCTGGATGCGAGCGCCTCCGAGGACACCTTCATCACGGGAGGCAGAGTCCTCTCCGATAACATCGAACGCCTGATGGATCTGCTGGCGGACGTTATCCTCCACCCGTCTTTCCCCGGCGAAGAGATCGCCCTCTACCAGCAGAATCGCACCCAGGAACTGCTGTACCAGAGGTCTCAGCCCGCCACGCTGGCGGAAGAGGGACTGGCTCAGGCCGTATTCGGATCGCATCCTTATTCGCGCCTGAATCCGACTCCGGAGGCCATTCAGAAGCTGAACCAGGAATGGCTCGCTTGGTACCGCGGCCGCCATCTCGCGCCGAACAATGCGGTGCTGATCCTGCTGGGCGATCTGCCCTCGCGGGAAAACATACTGCGCCTGATCGAGAACCATTTCGGGTCCCTGCCCGAATGTGAACTGCCTCAGCCGCCTCCGGCGCAATTCCCCGAGCCCACGAGGGCCGTGGTGCTGGTGGATCGTCCGGGCTCCGTGCAGGCCGAGATTCGGCTGGGCAAACTGGCGCTGGACCGCAGGCACCCGGAGCACTTCCCGTTGCTGGCCGGCAGTACCATCCTCGGCGGCGGCGCCAGCTCGCGCCTGTTCAGCAACATCCGCGAGAAGAAGGGCTACGCCTACAGCGTGGGCAGCGTGCTTCACCGGCTCCGCAACCGGGGCTTGTTCTCCATGTACGCCCAGGTTCGCCACGAAGTCCTGGGAGAGGCTCTCCAGGAGTGCCTGGCCGAATTGGAGCGCATGGCCCAGGAGCCCGTAACCGCCGCCGAATTGTCGGACGTGAAAGACTATC
>Ga0233417_10000243_pt1 | contig 16024 bp, 12 predicted proteins | sample Sed_MG_FD_189023 | JGI IMG/M metagenome (GOLD analysis project Ga0233417, IMG submission 189023) | Sediment microbial communities from Lake Towuti, South Sulawesi, Indonesia - Sediment_Towuti_2014_0.5_MG | ecosystem: Environmental > Aquatic > Freshwater > Lake > Sediment | place: Indonesia... | reverse complement strand
GCCGAACAGGTGGGTCGCTCGACCACCGCTGCCGTGGTCATGTCCATTTTCCTGGTCATTGCCGTGGACTTGGTCTTCACCGCGTTGTTCTACTTCACCGGAGGTAAATGAGCGCGCATTCGACGGCTCGATCAGCGGCCCCAATCACGAAATGGCGAGTATTCATCCAACCGAGATTCCGGGACGAAGGCGGGAAGGGTTTGCCCTTGACTTTCACACGCTCAGCAGCACCTTTGTCGGTGACGATGAGTACGGTCATCCCATCTTTGAAACCACTAGGACGGAGCTGGGCGAGCTGCTTCTCCGGCTGAAATACCGGTCGGATGTTTCTGTCGTTGGCGAACTTGCAGATGTGGCTGCCGCCTTTGTGCGGACATGGAATCCTGGCGTTGAGCTGATCGTTCCCGTGCCGCCGTCCAGAGCCCGGGCACAGCAGCCGGTGCTGATGCTGGCGCAAGCTCTTGCCTTAGAATTGGGGATCTCGGTTGACCCTGGCTGTGTCACTCGGATTCGTGAAGTTCCCGAGCTGAAAAACGTGTACGAATATGACCAGCGTGTCCGGCTATTGCAAGGAGCCCATGTTGTGAAGCAATCTGTAGTCGGCGGCCGAAAGGTTCTCTTGCTTGACGACCTGTTTCGCTCAGGTGCAACGATGAACGCAATCACGGGCGCCCTGTATGACCAGGGCCATGCGGCTGAGGTGTACGCATTGACCATTACGCGCACTCGGAGCAAAGCGTGACGAAGGTGTTTATCGGCGGGTCCAGAAGCGTGACTCGGCTGAACGCGCTTGTGCGCCAACGGCTGGATCGCATCATCGAGAAAGGGTTTCCTGTGCTCGTCGGTGATGCAAATGGTGCCGATAAAGCGGTACAGAAGTATCTGCACAGCCGAGGCTATAGGAGCGTGGAAGTTTTCTGCACCAACGGGATCTGCCGGAACAACATCGGAAATTGGCCGACGCGTGCTGTTGCGGCGCCTCCCTCGGCCCGAGGGTTCGATTTCTATGCCGTGAAGGACGCTCAAATGGCCCGCGAGGCGTCGATTGGTTTCATGCTTTGGGATGGAAAAAGTAGAGGCACTCTGTCAAACATCGAACGAATGCTGGAGAAAAACAAGTCGGTGGTCGTGTTTCGCGCGCCAGCCGGCCAGTGTATGACGATCCGCACCCAAAAAGACCTGGAGCGCCTTTCTCGGAGTCGGGAAACACGGGCCCGGCGGAGCACCAAGGGGCTTTTAACTCTCCCCAGGGCAGAGAGCCGCACGACGCGTGTTGGTTTGTTCTGACTGTTGTGCGTGCCTGAAGAGCTAAATACTTCAATTTTGAATCAAACTGCCGAGCCCAAGCCCGTCATCTCCGTGCGCGACCTCCGTGTGCGTTACGGCGAGCGCGAAATCCTCCACGGCATCAGTTTCGACGTGCTTCCCAACGAGACGCTGGTCATTCTCGGCGGCTCGGGTTCCGGCAAGAGCACGCTGCTGCGCGCGCTGGTGGGCCTGGAGCGCCCCAGCGGCGGCGAAATCTGGATCAAGGGCGGCAACATCGCGCAGATGAGCCGCGCCGAGCTGGACAGCATGCGCAAAAAGATCGGCATGTCGTTTCAGGGCGGCGCGCTGTTTGGCTCCATGACCGTGGGTGAAAACGTGGCCCTCCCTCTCCGCGAGCACACCCGCCTCGAAGACTCGACCATCCAGATCGTTGTCCGCCTCAAGCTCGAGCAGGTCGGCCTGGCCGGCTTTGAAAACTACATGCCTGCGCAGCTCAGCGGCGGGATGAAAAAACGCGCTGCGGTCGCCCGCGCCATGGCCATGGACCCGGAGATGCTCTTCTTCGACGAGCCTTCCGCCGGCCTCGACCCCATCATTGCCGCCGGCATTGATAATCTCATCGTGAAGCTCAAGCGTGCCTTCCGCATGTCCATCGTCGTCGTCACCCACGAACTGGCCAGCGCCTTCCTCATCGCCGATCGCATGGTGCTCATTGACAAGGGCAACATCGTCGCCATCGGCACCCGCGAGGAGATGCGTTCCAGCCCCCATCCCCGCGTCCGCCAATTCCTGGACCGCATTGCCGAACCGGAAGTCAGCGAGGAGATGGACTACTTGCAGATGTTTACGAACGGTTCTCCGTCCGAACCTCGTTGACACTCGCAAAGAACACCTCGTGGCGCCCTTCGCTTGCGTTTTCAATCGCAGCAAGCTCCCTTGCTTCTGTCTTGACACGCCCTGCTTAGCCCCGTCAGACTTAATAATTGTCGACCAGTGAAAGAATCGCCGGTCGAGCGTGCAGGCTTTTTTCTTGACCCTCTCTAAGCCCAGCGCGTCGCACCAATCGGTTTGCCCTTCCCATCCTGACCGGTGCCCCAAGCAGGCTTGGCTGTGCAGGGCCTCCGCGGGTCTTCTCCGGCTGCTGGTGATCCCGGCGAGCACGACTCCCTCTGGCTTGGACGGGAGCGTGGCAAAAGGTATGCCATGATGCACCGCAAATCGCCCGATTCCGCTTATCAGAGCGCGGCGCGAATCGCCATTCGTCGGTCCGCAACGCACATCGTTTTGCGCAGCGTACTGGTCATCTTCACAATTGAGTTTGGCGTGATGCTCGCCCTGCGCGCCAGCGGGTACCCCATTACGCCGATGACGCCGCTGCTTGACAGCCTGATCCTGTCGGCGCTGGCCCTGCCCATCCTCTACTTCGTCATCCTTCGCCCCATTGCGCGCCTGGCTGCCGAACAGGCGGCCGCGGCCGCGGAATCCCGTTTTCAGATGATTGCCCAAGCAGTGCCCGAGGGCATCCTGATTTTTGGATTGGACCGCAGGGTGCGCTTTGCCAACTCGGCGGCTGAACGGATGCTGCACTACAGCCCCGGTGCCTTGCCCGGCTTGGATGTGGGGGCCCTTCTGCCAGAGCAGGTGGTCGAGCAGTTCCGGCAGCCGGTCTCGGCCCTGGCCGAGCTGGGGCCGCCGCGCTCGACAAGGAAATCATTCACACGGAAGGGCTGCGGAGCAATGGCGAGCGTTTCCCACTGGAGCTCTCGAAGAGCGCCATCGAGTCCGGTGGGCAAGTCGAGTTCGTCGTGGTGATGCGCGACATCTCCGACCGCCAACGCGCCGAAGCGACCCTGCGGGAGGCAGAAGAAAAGTACCGGGGTATCTTCGAGGATGCCGTGGTCGGGATTTTCCAAACCACTCCTGAGGGGCGCTACCTCAGCGTGAATCCGGAGCTGGCCTCGCTCTACGGCTTCAGCTCTCCGGGAGAACTGATGGCCGCGCGCACCGACATCGCCCGGCAGACCTACGTGGACCCGGCTCGCCTGGAGCAGCTCAAGCAGTTGATGGAGGAACGCGGCATCATCCGGGATTTCGAGTACCAGGTGTATCGCAAGGACGGCAGCAAGTGCTGGTTTCTCAAAAGCGCCCGCGCCGTCCACGGAGACACCGGCGAAGTTTCCTACTACATCGGCACCGTCCAAGATATTACAGAGCGCAAGCGCACCGAACAGAAACTCGGCGAGGCCAACGAGCAGCTCACCCGGACGATGAAAGAAACGGAGCTGCGCGCCCGAGAAGTGGCCCTGCTCGGCGACCTGGGCGATTCCCTGCAGTCCTGCCACACGGTCGAGGAGGCTTCGGCTTTTGTGACCCGCACCGTCGAGTTGCTCTTGCCGGGCTATTCCGGCGGCCTCTTTGTCTTCGCTCCCTCCCGCAACCTCTTGGAGGCTGTGGGCGTCTGGGGCAGCGCCGCGTCCGCCAACCATGTGTTTGCTCCAGAGGACTGCTGGGGGCTGCGCGCGGGTCGGCTGCACATGGTCGAGCGCCCGGACCCCGCCCGGCATTGTCCCCACCTGGCCGACTTGCAGAGCGGCGTGGACATTTGTGTGCCCATGATGGCCCAGGGCGAAGCCCTCGGGCTGCTGCACCTGCGCACGCAGATGTCCCAGATCGAGCTGCGGGAATCCGGGCAGGAGTGGAACGACGATAAACAACGCGTCGTCGGCACGCTCGCCAAGCACGCCGCTCTGGCGCTGGCCAACCTGCGGCTGCGGGAGACGCTCCGCAATCTGTCCATTCGCGATCCGCTCACCGGACTGTTCAATCGCCGCTACATGGAGGAAACCATGGAGCGCGAGATCCGCCGCGCGGCCCGCAACCAGAAAACTCTGGCCGTGCTGATGGCCGACTTGGACCACTTCAAGCGCTACAACGACGTCCACGGCCATGACGCCGGCGATGCTGTGCTGCGTGAGCTCGGCACCTACTTGCGCGCAAACACGCGCGGCGCGGACGTGGCTTGCCGCTACGGCGGCGAAGAACTGACTGTCATCCTCACCGAAGCTTCCCTCAGCGGGGCCCTGGCTCGCGCGGAGGCGCTGCTGCGCGGTGTCCGGGAGCTTCACATTCGCCACCGCGGAGAACCGTTGGAGATGGTGTCTCTCTCCGTCGGACTCGCCGTGTATCCCGACCACGGCACGACCCCCGAGGAGTTGCTTCGCGCCGCTGATCGTGCGCTCTATCGGGCCAAGGCCGAGGGCCGCAACCGTATCGTCTGCTTCGAACTGGACCCGGTGCCGGACGCCTGACCAACCGGCCCCGCTGCTGCCCGCGCTCTGCCGGGCGTGTTATACTCCGCCGCCTGGCGGTGGGCGATGGATAACAAACGGGAACAGGCTCTGGTCGGACTCTTCGTCCTGATTGCTGCCGGGCTTTTGCTGGCCACCGTTTTCGCACTCACCGGCGCCTTTGCCGGCGGCGAAGTCGAGTTCCACACCTATCTCCCCTTTGCTGGCGGCATCTCTCCCGGCGCGGAAGTCCGCTATCTCGGCGGCCCCAAAGTCGGCCGCGTTGAGCAGTTGCGCATTGATCCGACAGATTCCTCCCGCATCGAAATCACGTTCTCGATCAAGCCGGAAATCCCCGTCAAGACGGACAGCAAGGTGAAAGTCCTCAGCCTCAACCCGCTGGGTGAAAATCATCTGGAGGTCACCGCCGGAAGCGCCGCTGCTCCCCGCGCTCCGGCCGGCTCGGTGATTGCCGCCGAGCCTTACGTCGGCTTCAACGATCTCACGGCGCAGCTCAACACGTTGGCCCCCGAGCTGCAAAAGCTCCTCGGCTCGCTCAACGATCGCGCCGGCGAGCTGAAGCTGACCATCGCCCGCGTCAACGACCTCCTCAACGAGCAGAACCGTGCCTCCATCGCCTCCTCGCTCTCCAACGTCCGCGGCATGCTCGAAGAGAACCGTCCCAAAATTAAATCGACGATCTCCAATGTTGACGCGGCCACCGCCAAGATCGCTCCCTTGCTCGACGATTTCAAAACCACCGTCAAGCGCGCCGACGATGCCCTGGCTCATCTGGATGAAACCCTGAGTGAGAACCGCCCCGACGTTCGCGCCGCCGTCGCTGACCTGCGCAAGACTCTGGCCTCTGCGGCCACGCTCACCTCGCAGCTCGACAACACCTTCAACTACAACGCTGAAAACATTGACGAGATTCTCGAGAACATCCGTCACACCACCGAAAACCTCAAGGAATTCACCGACACCATCAAGGCTCGCCCCTACACGCTCATTCGCAGCTCCACCCTGCCCGACCGCAAGCCCGGCGACTCCAAAAAACCATGACTCTCCTCTCTTTTCTAATTTCTAATTTCTATTTTCTATTCTCCGCTCCCCTCTCTCCCCGCCCGGGAGGTCCGCCATGCGCCGCTCTCTGATGTCTTCCACGCTGGCCGTGGCCTTGCTTTTCTCCGCTTGCGGTGCCGCTCGCCCGAACAATTACTACATGCTCGAGCTTCCCTCCACGCCCCCGGCTCCCGTCGGCACTTTCCCCGTTTCTTTGCTCGTCGGGCGCATTGCCGCGCCGCACATCTTCCGCGACGACCGCATCGTCTATCGCTCCGGCTCCACGCAAATGGGCACCTACGAATACCATCGCTGGTCCGAGCCTCCTACGGAGATGCTTGAAGCTATGCTGATTCGTCTGCTGCGCGACTCCGGCCGCTACCAGTCCGTGCAATCCCAGCGCAGCAACGCTCGCGGCGACTTCATCCTGCGCGGCCGCCTCTTCGACCTCGAAGAAATCTCCGGCCCGCCGCTGGCGGCCCGCGTCGCTTTCGAAATCGAGCTGTACGACATCAAAAACGGCACCACCGTCTGGTCGCAGTACTATTCCCACGACGAGCCCGTCAGCGCCAAGGAAGTCCCCGCCGTGGTCGAAGCCCTGACCCGTAACGTCCAGGTCGGTCTGCAGCAGATCGTCGCCGGCCTCGACCAGCACTTCGCCTCCCACTCTCCCAAGTAACGCGACGGCACCACGCCTGCTCTCGCAACTTCGCGGGATTCGCTTCGCCTGCCCCGTTCCTGACCTGCAACGCCTGCCGGCTCGCTGCTTGACTTCCCGGTCGCCTGCGGGAAAATGAAGCTCCCTTCCAAAATCATCCGACTGGTTTTCCCGGCTGTTCCTTCCCAGCCTTTCGCCCATGGACGCCGAAAACATCGGCCTGCTTCTCGCCGAGCGCCAGCGCCTCTGGACCCACCTCGAGGAGGCCCGCGAACAAAAACTCCGCCTCAAAGACGAATTTCTCTCTCACGTCTCCCACGAGCTGCGCTCTCCGCTCACCGCCGTCGCTCTGTCCCTCAACCATCTTCTCCAGGGCCTCGCCGGCCCGGTCACCGACCAGCAGCGCGAGCATCTGGAAATCGCTCTCGGCAACGCCCGCCAGCTCCAGTCCATGATTGACGACCTGCTCGAAGTCACCCGCTCAGAAACCGGCAAGCTCACCGTCGAGCCGTGCCGCTTTCCCCTCGCCGGCATCCTCATCGAAGTCCAGGAGGCCCTGCGCGCCTCCGGCGAAGCCCGCGGCATTCAGCTTTCTGCGGCGCTCCCCGCAGGTCTTCCTGCGGCCTTTGCGGACCCGGCCCGCGTCCGTCAGGTGCTCGTCCATCTCATCGAGAATGCGTTCAAGTTCACCCCGGCCGGCGGCAGCGTTCATGTCCGCCCGGACTTCTCTCCGCAACAGCCGGGGGTGCTGCGCGTCTCCGTCTACGACACCGGCTGCGGCATCGCTCCCGAGCATCTGTCTCATCTCTTCGACCGCTTCTACCAGGTCCCACAGTCCGGCCAGGGCAGCCGGCGCGGCTTGGGCTTGGGTCTTTATCTGTGTCGCGAACTGGTTTCGCGCATGGGCGGCGAAATCTCCGCAGAAAGCCAGCCCGGCCGCGGCAGCACGTTTCACGTCACCCTGCCCATCTTCTCCGTCGAGGAACTCATTGCCCCGCTGTTTCACCAGTTGTCGCGTTCGCCTCTGGCCGTCACCCTGGTCTTCGTGGAGATGGTTCCGCCGGACTCTTCTCTGGCTGCCGGCCGCCCGGCTCGCCTGCATCGCAGCATTCGCGAACGCGTGGCCCGCTGCATGCTTCCTGATCTCGACGTTCTCCTGCCGCCCCTGAGCACCGACGACGCCCGCGAATGTCTCGTGGCGGTGGCCTTTGCCGACCTGGCCGGAGCACGTGTGCTGGCCCATCGCATCGAAAGCCAGCTCGCCCGTTCCGACGACCTGTCCTCATCCGGCTGGCACGCCACCGTTTCCTGCCTTCCTCTGGAGACTCCTCCGCGCCTGCACGACCGCGCGGCCGTGCTCGGCTGGCTTGCCGAGCGCATTGATACCCAGGTTCAACACCTTACCTGTTCCGAAGATCTTTCCCATGTCTAACAAGGAATACTCATCCTGGGCTCCGGCCTTCGCCGTTTCCCGCTTGGCAACACCCTCCTGGCCCTTGCTTGACACCTCTCTCCGTTGGGCGAAAATAGAGTTCCCTTCCTGTAGGTTCTCAATTTCCATCACCGACTGACCCTTCCCAGCCTCAGCCGATGAGCACAGAGAACGTTCGCATTTTGCTGATTGAAGATAACCCGTGCGAGGCCGAATTTGTCCGCGACGTCCTGGCTCGCCTTCCCGACCGGCGTTTCCTGCTGGATGCAGCCCCAACCTTTTCCGATGGCCTCGCTCGCCTCGTCGAAAACCCTCCAGACCTCGTCCTCCTCGACCTTAACCTCCCCGATTCCAACGGCCTGACTACCTTCGAGTGCCTTCGCCAGGCCGCCCCGCCGCTCCCCGTCATTATTCTCACCGGCCTTCAGGACGAAGCCTTGGCCGCCCTCGCCATCCGCCATGGCGCTCAAGACTATCTCGTCAAAGGTCAGGTCGAGCCGAACGCTCTGGCTCGCTCGGTTTCCAACGCCATTGAGCGCGCCCGCATCCAGGCCGATCTCCGCATTCTTTCCCTCACCGACGAGCTCACCGGCCTCTACAACCGCCGCGGCTTTCGCGCCCTGGTCGAGCAGGAATTGCGCCACGCCGCCCGCCACCGGGCCGGCTACCTCCTGCTGTTCGCCGATGTGGATGGCCTCAAGTTCATCAACGACACTTTCGGCCACGCCGAAGGCGACCGCGCCCTAACCGAGGCAGCCGCCCTCCTGCGCCGCAGCTTCCGCGAATCCGACGTCCTCGCTCGCCTCGGTGGCGACGAGTTCACCGCCTTCGCCCTGGACGTCTCGCACCGCACTGGCGCTCCCATGCTGGCCCGCTTCCACGACTCGCTTGCCGAGCTCAACGCCCGCCCCGGCCGCCGCTTCCAGCTTTCGCTCAGCCTCGGCGTCGTGCAGTGCGACAGCAACTCCTCCCTTTCTGTGGACCAGCTTCTCGGCATCGCCGATCAATCCCTGTACCAGCAAAAGCACCGCCAGCATGCCCGTCCGTCCGATTCTGTCGTTCGGCCGATCTCTCTTTCCCGCTCTCCCGCGGCTCGCCGCGAGGGGCGCCGATGAAGGGGATCGTTAATGGCGAATGATCTGTCCACTCTCGGCACCGCTCATCCCGGGGGAACTGTTCCGCTGCAGACAATCTCACGTCTGGCCGCGATTCTCGTTGCGGCGACAGGAGCACTGGTTCTGGTCGGTTGGGCGTTCCACGTCACACTACTGAAGAGCGTTTTCGCCGGGCTGGTGCCCATGAGGCCGAATGCGGCGCTGGGTTTCCTGTTGTCCGGCGCTGCCCTCTTTCTCTTGAGTCGGCACAATCGGGAAGGCGCGATTTCACGTTACCGACACCTTCTCGGCCGCGGCTACGCCGCCATCGTCGTCCTGCTGGGCGTTCTCACGTTGTCCCAATACCTGTTCGGTTGGGACCTGGGCATCGACCGGGCGCTGTTCCCGGTCGCGGTTGCCGCTGAGCCTGCGCCCTTCCCGGGCCGCATGGCTCCGCACACCGCGCTGAATTTCATCCTGCTGGGCGCTGCTCTGCTGCTGCTCGACGTTCGCGGCCGCGCCCGCAACACCGCCCTGTGGCTGGCTCTGCCGGCAACCGGCATCGCCCTGGTGGTCTGCTTCGAATACTTGTTCAATCTAATCGCTCTTCAGGAGTCTCCCCCGTACATTCGCATGGCTCTGAATGCCGCTTTCAGCTTCTTGGTGCTCGGTCTGGGGATTCTTCTCGCCCGCCTACAACACTTTGAACAGATATCCTTCCGCTTGAAGCTCGCGGTCGGCTTCGGACTGGCGGTTTCACTCCTGGTGCTGGTCGGCGCCACTTCCTACCGCAGCATCCTCGCATCGGGAGAGCACAATCGCCTGGTCGCCAATACCTATGAAGTGCTGAAAACGCTGGAATCTGTCCTCCTCAACATTACCGAGGCGGAAAGCGCGCGTCGCGGCTTTGAGCTCACATCCCAGGAACGATTCCTGGAGAAATACCATTCCGGTCTTCGCGAACTTCAACAGGAGCTTCCCAAGCTCCAGCGCCTCATCGCCGATAACCCCGACCAGCAGCGCCGCCTCGCTCTCCTTGTACCGCTGATCGAGCGGCGTCTCGATCTCCTCGCCGAAGCCATCGCGCTGCATCAACGTACGCCTGCCGAAGTTGCCGCTCAGTTCCGGCTCACAGCACGGGGAAAGGAAGTGATGGACCAGATCCGTTCGGCCATCGCTGAGATGAAAAGAGAGGAGCACGAATTACTGGCCCGCCGCGCCGAGGCTGCCGCGGCCAGCGCCCGGCAAACCCAAACAATCATTGTTGCCGGCACCTCTCTGGCCCTGTCTCTGGCTTTCATCAGCGGTTTCATCCTCCACCGGGAGATGACGGTTCGCCGGCGCGCCGAAGATCGTTTCCGCACCCTGCTCGAAGCCGCTCCCGACAGCATGATCATCGTGGATGCCCGCGGCTCGATCACCCTGGTCAACGCTCAAGCCGAGTCGCTCTTCGGCTATCTTCGCGCCGAGCTCCTCGGCCAGCCCATCGAGCTGCTCGTCCCCGAGCGTTTCCGTCAGGGTCACCCCGGCTATCGGATGGATTTTTTCTCAAAACCAGCCCCGCGTTCCATGGGCGTGGGTCGCGAGCTTTTTGCACTCCACAAGGACGGTGCTGAATTCCCCGTTGAAATCAGCTTGAGCCCCTTCCAGACCCACGAGGGCAGGTTTGTTACCGCCTCCGTTCGCGACATCACCGAGCGCAAACGGATCGAGCAGCAAATCCGCATCCTGGGCGAACGTTTCGAGCGCTTCTTCACTGCTTCCATCGACTTGTTTGCCATCGCCGGCTCCGATGGGTACTTCAAGCGTCTCAATCCCGCCTGGGAAACAACTTTGGGCTTCACCAGCGACGAGCTTCTCGCTCGCCCCTACGTGGAGTTCGTGCATCCCGAGGACCGCGAACGCACCCTCGCGGAGGCGGAGCAGCTCCGCGCCGGAGTCGAGACCCTGGCCTTCGAAAACCGCTATCTGTGTAAGGATGGCTCCTATCGCTGGTTATTATGGTCGGCCCGATTTGAACCGGAAAGCCAGCTCATCTATGCCTCCGCGCGGGATTTGACCGAACGCCGACGCGCCGCCGACGATCTCGCCCGTCTGAACCGCGACCTCCAGCACCACGCTGCCGAGCTCGAAGCTGCGAACAAAGAACTTGAGACGTTTACCTATTCCGTCTCCCACGACCTCCGCGCCCCGCTGCGCCACATTGACGGCTTCTCCCGCATCCTCCTCGACGACTACTCCGACTCCCTCGACCCCGATGCCCGCAAGTTCCTCGGCCTCATCCGCGACTCCACACAACACATGGGCCGCCTGGTGGACGACCTCTTGAATCTTTCGCGCATCAGCCGCCAGGAAGCTCGCCCGCAAATCGTCGGCCTCGCGACCCTGGTCGAAGAAGTTCTGGTCGGCCTGCGTCCCGAGCTTGCGGACCGCAACATCGAATGGCAAATCGGCAACCTTCCCTTTGTCGAATGTGACCCGGGCCTGGTCAAACAGGTGCTCGCCAATCTCCTCTCCAACGCCGTCAAGTACACTCGTCCCCGCAATCCTGCGGTCGTCTCCGTCGGCGTCGTGGACCCTTCCGACCCGCCGGTCATCTTTGTTCGCGACAACGGCGTCGGCTTCAGCATGAAATACGCCGACAAGCTCTTCGGCGTCTTCCAGCGCCTGCACCGCCAGGAAGATTTCGAAGGCACCGGCGTCGGCTTAGCCACCGTCCAGCGCATCATCCACAAGCACGGCGGCCGCATCTGGGCCGAAGCCGAGCTGGACGGTGGCGCCACGTTTTTCTTCACCCTGAGTTCAGCGCATCCCCAGCCCGTGGGCGAACAATTTCTGCAGCGAGGTGTTTCATGAACAGCGATGAAGTCGAAATCCTTTTGGTCGAAGACAATCCCGCCGATGTCGAGCTGACTCTTCGTGCCCTGCGCAAAAACAACCTTGCCAACCGCATCCACGTGGCTCGCGATGGCGAGGAGGCCCTCGATTTCATGTTCTGCCGCGGCGCCTACTCCACCCGCAGCCCCAACGCCCTTCCCCGCTTCATCCTCCTCGATCTTAAGCTTCCCAAGGTGGATGGCCTCGAGGTTCTGCGCCAGCTCAAGTCGGACCCGCGCACCCGCAGCATCCCCGTCGTCATCCTCACCGCTTCCCGCGAGGAGCGTGACCTGGCCGAAAGTTACAAAAACGGCGTCAACAGTTACATCCAGAAGCCCGTAGACTTCGATCAGTTCCGCGACATCGTCAAAAACCTCGGCCTCTACTGGCTGGTCGTCAACGAGCCTCCCCCGCGCTCCGCTGCCGCCCACACCTGAGGTGTGCCCAGTGGTCATGTCCTCTACACCGCACAATCCGCCGGAGGGCCCCCCGCTTCCCCTGCGCGTCCTGCTCATCGAGCACGACGCGGGCGACGTCGAACTCTGCCGCCAAACCCTGCGCCGCGCCGGCTTCGACCCCGCCATCCGTGTCGTTTCCCGGAAGGAGGAGCTGCCGGTCGCCCTGCGCGAAAGCGAATTCGACGTCGTGCTCTCCGACTACCGCATGCCCGAATGGACCGGTATGGAGGCTCTCGCCTTCCTTCAGCAACAAGGCTATGACCTTCCCTTCCTGCTGGTCACAGGCACGCTCGGCGACGAGTCCGCGGTGGACTGCATCAAGAAAGGCGTTACCGATTACATTTTGAAGGACCGCATCGCCCGCCTGCCCGAAGCCGTGCGCGGCGCACTCCGCGAAAAAACTCTGCGCGAAGAACGAGCCCGCGTCACCGCCGGCCTTCGCGCCAGCGAGGAGCGTTTCCGCAGCGTCGCTGAGACTGCCACCGACGCCATCTTCATCATGGACGAGCAGCGTCTCATCCTCTACGCCAATTCCGCCGCCTCCCGCATCTTCGGCTGGCCCGTCCAGGAGCTCCTTGGCAAGGAGCTGACTCTCCTCATGCCCGAATCCTTCCGCGAAAGGCACCGGCAAGGCCTCCGCCGCTACCTCGAAACTGGCGTGCGTCGCCTCCACTGGGAATGCATCGAGTTCCCGGGCCTGCACCGCGACGGCCACGAAATCCCCCTCGAAATCTCCTACGGCGAATTCCGCCAGAACGGCCGCCACCTCTTCACCGGTATCGTCCGCGACATCAGCGAGCGCCGCACCCTCGAACGCCAGCTTCGCCAGGCCCAGAAGTTCGAAGCCATCGGTCAGCTTGTCGGCGGCATCGCCCACGACTTCAACAACGTCATTGGCGCCATTCTCGGCTGGGCGGAAATGGGTATGGAGGAAACTCTCGTCGGCACCCGCCCCCACTCCTATTTCGAAAAAACTCGTGCCCAGGCCGACCGCGCGGCTGCCCTGATTCGCCAGCTTTTGGCCTTTGCCCGCCGGCAGGTGCTCGAACCGCGTAACCTCAGCCTGAACCAGTCGGTCGGCGAGGTCATGGCCATGCTCGAAACCCTTTTGGGAAAGAACATCGAGGTGAAGTCAGTCCTTGCTTCCGACCTGGCCGTCATCCGTGCCGACCCCACTCAGATTGAGCAAACTCTCTTGAATCTTTGCATCAACGCGCGCGACGCCATGCCCAATGGCGGACGCCTGGTCATCGAAACCGAGAACGTCGAGATTGACGAGCACTATTGCCGCCTCCATCCCTACGCCCGCCCCGGCCGCTACGTCCGCCTCAACGTCTCCGACACGGGCACCGGCATGGACGCCGCCACCCTCGACCACATCTTCGAACCGTTCTTCACCACTAAAGAACCCGGCCGCGGCACCGGCCTCGGCCTGGCCACCACCTTCGGCATCGTCAAGCAGCACGGCGGCTTCCTGCACGTCTATAGCGAGGTCGGCCATGGCACCGTCTTCCGCATCTACTTTCCCGCCGTCGAAGCCGAGACCGACCAGCCCCGTAAGCCCACCGAAGAAACCCTCCACGGCGGCGCGGAAACCATCCTCATTGCCGAAGATCACGAAGGCGTTCGCGAAAGCGCTTGCTCCGCCCTCGAGCGCCTCGGCTATCGTGTCCTCGCGGTTCCCGATGGCGCCGCTGCGCTGGACCTCTTCCGTCGCCAGCCCAACCGCATTGACCTCGCTCTTCTCGACGTCGTCATGCCCCACCTCAACGGCCCCGAGGCTTACGCCCTGATGGAAGTCTTACGTCCCGCGCTCCCGGTCATCTTCACCTCCGGCTACACCGCCGAAACCCAGACCTTCGACGAAGTCATTCGTCGCGGCCTTCCCGTTCTCGCCAAGCCGTATTCTTCTTCCCAGCTCGCTCGCAAAGTCCGCGATACCCTTGACCGCCGCCTCGCTCCCGCCCCGGCTTCCTCCGCTTCCTCCCCTCTCCCAAAACGCCCGAGGTCATCCTGAGCACACCCGACGAGGGTGCGGGAAGGATCTCAGCTTTCAGCGGGCCGACCAATGTCAATCCTTCTCCCTTTAATCCTCAATGGCTCAATGACCCAATGGCTCAATCTCCTCCCGTTCCATCTATAATCGTTCCCCATGCCGCGCGGCACTCGCATCGTCTCCTGGGTTCCCTTCGGTCTCGGGCGCACCAAGCCCCATCATTTCTGGGAAATCTTCAAAACCATCTGGGAAAACCGCGACAATCTCCCCTACGCTTGGCGCATCCTGCGTCACGGGGTCTGCGACGGCTGCTCGCTGGGTCCGCGCGGTCTGCGCGACGACGCCATGCCCGGCATCCACCTGTGTCTTGTCCGCCTGGAGATGCTCCGGCTGAACACCATGCCCGCGCTCGACCCTGCCCGCCTTGCCGACGCTCATCACCTCTCCAAGCTCGACGGTCGTGCCCTGCGCGAGCTGGGTCGCCTGCCCTACCCCATGCTTCGCCTCCGCGGCGACCCCTGCTTCCACCGCATCCCCTGGGACGAAGCCTTTTCCTTGCTCGGCTCGCGCCTGCGCTCGGCCGCTCACGCTGACCCGCGCCGCATCGCCTTCTACACCACCTCCCGCGGCCTGACTAACGAGACCTACTACCTCGCGCAGAAAGTCGCTCGCCTGCTGGGCACCAACAACATTGACAACGCCGCCCGCCTCTGCCACGCCGCCTCGACCACCGCCCTCAAGCAGACCATCGGCGTTGCCGCCTCCACCGTCTCCTACACCGATTGGATCGGCGCTGATCTGATCGTCCTGCTCGGCGCAGACATCGCCAACAACCAGCCCGTGGCCACCAAGTATCTCTATTACGCCAAGCAAAAAGGCGCCCGCATCGTGGTCATCAACCCGTATCGCGAGCCCGGTCTGGAGCGCTACTGGATTCCCTCCATCGTCAAAAGCGCGCTGTTCGGCACGCGCCTCGCCGACGACTTCTACCAGGTCCGCGTCGGCGGCGACGTGGCCTTCCTGAACGGCGTTCTCAAATTCCTCATCGACAAGAATTGGCTCGACCACTCCTTCATCGCCGACCATACCTCCGGCTTCGACGCCCTTCGCCAGGCGCTCGCTGCGCAGTCCTGGGAGCAGCTCGAGGAATCCTCCGGCCTCATCCGCGACCACATGCTCGCCTTCGCTGAAACCTGTGCTGCGTCGAAGAACGCCATCTTCATCTGGAGCATGGGCCTCACCCAGCATCACTTCGGCGTCGAAAACGTCAAAGCCGTCGTCAACCTCGCCTTGGCCCGCGGCATGTTGGGCCGCGCCAACGCTGGCCTCGTCCCCATTCGCGGCCACAGCGGCGTGCAAGGAGCCGCCGAGTGCGGCTCCGTGCCCAATGCATTTCCCGGGGGCGACGCCGTCAACGAAGACTCCGCCCGACGCTTCAGCGAGCTCTGGGGGCACCCCGTCCCAACCTGGCCCGGCCTGAGCGCGCCAGAAATGCTCGACGCTGCCGCGCGCGGAGAACTCGACGTCTTCCATATCGCCGGCGGGAATTTTCTCGACACCTTGCCCCAGCCCGCGCGCATCCACGACGCGCTGGCCCGCGTTCCCTGCCGCGTCCACCAGGACCTGTTTCTCAACTCGGCCATGCTCGTCCCGCCCGCCGACCTCGTCCTTCTTCTCCCCGGCCAGACGCGCTACGAGCAGCGCGGCGGCGGCACGCTCACCTCCACCGAGCGCCGCATCCGCTTCTCGCCTGAAATCCCCGGCCCGCGTATCGGCGAAGCCATGTCCGAGTGGGAGATTTTCATGCGCGTCGGCGGAGCGGCCCTCGGCACCGACCGCCGTCACCTCCTGCATTTCGCCGACGCCGCCGCGATCCGCGCCGAAATGTAGC
>Ga0233417_10000241_pt1 | contig 16050 bp, 10 predicted proteins | sample Sed_MG_FD_189023 | JGI IMG/M metagenome (GOLD analysis project Ga0233417, IMG submission 189023) | Sediment microbial communities from Lake Towuti, South Sulawesi, Indonesia - Sediment_Towuti_2014_0.5_MG | ecosystem: Environmental > Aquatic > Freshwater > Lake > Sediment | place: Indonesia... | reverse complement strand
CACGGCGTTGACCGCGGCAGCCACCCATCGCGGGCGAAACTCGAGATTCTTCATGTGAGTGAAGAGCAGCCGTAATGCCGGGTCAAACGTGATGGCCAGCACAGCCGCAATAATCATGGAGAAGTTCTTGGTGAACGCCAGAGGCTTGAACAGCCGACCTTCCTGGGCCTCCAGCGCGAATACGGGCATGAAGGAAACTGCAATCACGAGCAGGGCAAAGAAACTGGGGCCGCCCACCTCCTTTACCGCTTGGATGACCACATCCTGGTAGTCCTCCTTTCGTCCCGTGGCCTCCCAGTGTTCGAGCTTTTTGTGCGTTTGCTCGACCACGACAATGGCGGCATCCACCATGGCCCCGATAGCGATGGCTATGCCGCCCAAGGACATGATGTTGGAGGTGATCCCCATCAGCTTCATGGGAATGAAGGCGATGATGACGGTCACGGGAATGGTCACAATGGGGATCAGCGAACTCGGGATATGCCAAAGGAAAATCAGGATCACCAGGCTGACGATGATCAACTCCTCGGTCAGGGTTATCTTGAGGGTTTCGATGGAGCGATTGATGAGCTCCGAGCGGTCGTAGGTGGTGACAAAGTGAACGCCGGGCGGCAGAGACGGCTCAATCTCGCTCAGTTTCTTCTTAACTCTTTCAATCACCTTTAGGGCATTCTCGCCCTGGCGCATGATGACGACGCCGCCAACCACTTCCCCCTGGCCGTCCAGCTCGGCGATTCCACGGCGGATGTCCGGGCCGAGCACCACGCGGCCAACCTGCTTGACGAGGATGGGTACGCCGGTCTGGGGGTTGACTCCCAAGGCGACGTTTTCGAGATCCTCGACGGTGCGCGCGTAACCCCGCCCACGAACCATGTACTCACGTCCCGTGAATTCAACCAGCCGTCCACCTACGTCGTTGTTGCTCTTACGGATGGCCTCAACGACCTTTTCCATCGGGACGTGATACGCCGCTAATGCGTTAGGGTCGAGGTTTACCTGGTATTGGCGGACAAAGCCGCCAATCGGCGCCACTTCGGCGACGCCCGGAATCGCTTGCAGGTAGTAGCGGAGGGTCCAATCCTGAAAGCTGCGCAGGTCCGCAAGGTTTTGCAGGCCGGTGCGATCAACCAGTGCGTACTGGAAAACCCAGCCGACGCCGGTGGCGTCCGGGCCGAGTTCGGTCTGCACACCTTCCGGAAGCCGCTGGGTAATCTTGCTCAAATACTCCAAGGTACGCGAGCGCGCCCAGTAGATGTCTGTACCTTCCTCAAAGATAACGTAAACGTAGGAGTAGCCGAAGTCGGAAAAGCCGCGGATGTCTTTCACCCGGGGAGCGCCGAGCATGGCGGTGACGATGGGGTAAGTGACCTGGTCTTCCATGATGTCCGGGCTGCGATCCCATCGCGAATAGATGATTACCTGCGTATCCGACAGATCGGGAATAGCGTCGAGCGGCACACTCAGCATAGCTCGCCAGCCGGCCAGAACCAGGGCCGCCACCACGATGAAGACAACGAGCCGGTTGTGGGCTGAATACTCGATGATTCGGTTGATCATGCTTGTACCTCGCTGGCTGAGAACTCAGTGCTGGTGCTGGCTGCCCATTTGTGCGGTGGCCTGCTTGAGACGACTCTCCGAGTCGATCAGGAAATTGGCCGAGGTGACGACCGTATCGCCAACCTTCAACCCACTAAGCACCAGAAAGTAGCCATCGCTGCGCGGCCCGAGGGTGACCTCGCGGGGCTCAAAGTAGCCCTGGCCTTTCGCCAGAAAAACGTACCGCTGCGTTCCGGAGTCGAGCACTGCGTCTACCGGAACAACGAGTTGCTCGCCCAGATTCACCTCGACCTCGGCAGTGGCAAACATATCCGGGCGCAGCTTCAGGCCGGGGTTGAGAAAGTCCATCCGGACTTTTATCGTGCGGGTTTGTGGGTCGAGCTGGGGGTAGATGTAGCTGACCTTTCCTTGGAGCGCCTGACCGGGCACTGAGGGGACCGAAATCAAGACCTTCTGGCCCACGCTAACAAGTGGTGCCTCGTACTCGTACAGGTCCGCCACAGCCCACACCTGGGAGAGGTCAGCAATGGTGTAAATCTCCATGTCCGTTGTGACGCGTTGATGCTCATAGGCCTTGCGCTCGGTGACGAAGCCGTCGTGAGGCGAATAGAACGTGATTTCCTTTTCCGGCTCGCCGGTTTCTTCTAACCTGCGAATCTGCTCGTCAGACATGTCCCAGAGTTCAAGCCGCTTTTTCGCGGCCTGATAGAGCGTGGCAGTGCCAGCCGCAACTTCCTTCGTCGGACTATCGGAGAGATAGCGGCGAGCTTTCAGGGCAATGAGGAACTCCTGCTGTGTGGCCAACAGTTCGGGGCTGTACAAGGTGAAGAGCGGCTCGCCGCGACGCACGGGCGCGCCCACGTAGTTGACGAACACTTTTTCAATCCAGCCGTCCACCTTGCTGTGAACATGGGCGATGCGCGTTTCATCGTAGGTGATGCGGGCCACGGCGCGGATCGTCTTGCGTACTGCCCGGCGCTCCACTTTGCCCAGCTTCACGCCGATGAGCTGTTGCCGCTCGGCGGTGAGGCGGACGGTGCCGGGCGGCAGCTTGGCCAACTCCTCGGCTTCGTCGGCGTACACAGGCACCAACTGCATCCCACAGTCCGGGGCAATCCCAGGCTTGTCAGACCTGTAGGCGGGGTGCATCGGATCCACCCAGTACAGAACCTTTCGCTCGCCGGAGGGGGTGGCAGTCGCCTTAGGTTCTTTAGGCTCAACGCTGTTGCTTACCGCCGGTGTCGAAGCGCCTGGCGCAAACCAGGCGGCGATGTAGGACCAGGACAGGTATGTGGCGCTACCAAGGATCACGAGGGCGGCCACAGAGACTATGATTTTTCTCTTCATGGTTTCCTCACTTCGCCAGCTCAATGCCGGTGATTTCTTCGATCCGTGCGAGGGCTTTCTGATAGTTGGCGAGCTCCTCGTAGTAGCTCGTCTCGTAGTCAAGAATGGTGATGAAGTTGGTGATCAGGCTGAGGAAGTCGAGCGAACCAACCTGGTAGCCGGCCAGCGCTGACTCCAGTGCCAGCGTGGACTGCGGGACGATCCCTTTAGAGTAGAGAGTGAGCAATTCCTCTGAAGCCTGGGCGGCCAGGTAGTACTCCTTTACCTGGAACAGCAGACTGGTTCTAGCGGCCTCGCGCATTTCGCGCGTGCCAGCCAGCGTGGACGAGGCTTCGCTCAACGCCTGGCGTTGTTTGCTCTTGTAGAAGACGGGCAGGTTTATGCTGAATCGCAGGCCGTACATTTCCGGCTGGCCCGAGCCACGGTTCTGGTAGTCCCAGCCGACGCTGAAGTCCGGGTAGAAGTCCCTCTTGGCCAGATTGACAGCGACCTGGCTCTGCTCGATGAGTTGTTCCTGCCGGCGGATTTCTGGTGCGTTGGCCACCCCCTGCTCAAGCAGTTCTTCGAGGCTGTAGGCGAAGGGCGATTTTGCGACTGTCTCGAGCGGCGCGAGCGGGCTACTCGGAGGGCGCAACAGCAGGCTGTTCAGTCGAGCTTCCAGGGAACGCCGGCGCTGATGGAGGATAGTGAGTCGCTGCAGGATTCTGGTCACCTCTACCTGCGCCCGCAGGACGTCCTGCTGGAGGCCCTTGCCGACTTTGTATCGTTCCTCGGCAATCCGGGCGAGTTTTTCCAGCAGGTCCTTGTTCTTTTGGGTGATGTCCAGGGCGCGATCGACACCCCAGAGTTCGTAATAGGCGAGCTTGACCTCGGCGCGCACGCGACGCCGAGCGGCTTCCAGGTTCCAGTTTTCGGCGTCAACATCTTTCTCGGCAATCTTTCCGCGCAGCTCGCGTTTGCCCGGATAAGGGATTTCCTGCATCACGCCGAATTGACGGTAGCTCGACGGATCGTGGGCCTGCGTCTTGAATGGTGCAGGGTCTCCCATGTATCCGATGGAGAGTTGCGGGTCGGGAAACGCCCGGGCCTGAGGGATGCGCGCGCGCTTCGCCTCCACCATTCGCGCCGCGGCCAGAATGGCCGGGTGTTTACTTTCCGCCTCAGCGACCAAGTCTGCTAGCTTTACACCCTCAGTGGGGGGCTGTTGTGCCCTAGCCGCTGTTCCAGCGCAGATCACCAAAGCCAATACCCAAATCAGAATCCTTTGCGCATTCATGATCTTCCCCTTTTCGCTGACCAACATTCCTGCCAATGCGCACGCACAGGTACACGTACGCGAGGACGCAGATCAAGCGAGGGGTTAGATCAAGAAGACGCAGAGAAGCTGTTGGCGATCAGAGGGAAAGACGGCTGGAGTTTCTTTCGAGTGTGTGAGCCGATCCGGTTGCGAGAGATTGGCCAGCAGGTCCGCCTGCAACATTTTGACGCTGGCCTCGGGCGCGACGACCTTGCCGGGCGCTTCGGGCATGGGGGCCTGGCTGACCCGGCAGCACGACTCGTTGCTTTGGAACCAGCGTTCGACCGGTTCCCGGTCCATGGCCATTTGCTGGCACTCGGGCGCTTGCTGGCTCTCGGTGCAGTCTCCTGGCAGGTTTGCCAGCATCGCACATAGAGAAAGCGGAGTTGGGCCCAAGATCAGAAGGCCAAGAGCAACAACCAAACTGAGGCCACGTGTGGACATCGAACCTTATGATAGCAGATTAGGGGCCTAATGTTGCCACGGACGTAACCGCTTTATTATCAAACAATTCCATCGATTGAGCTGACACGCTCGGTGTCGAGGTTGTGGGTGAATTTCGCGGGTCAGAGCGGCAAAACTCGCTTCGTGCACAGAGCTGTGAGACGTACCCCACAGCACAAGGGCTCTACCCTTTCCTTCCACTTGGGGAGTTACACACAGCCTTCTGCGGGGTGAGCGTAGCGGCGTCGCGCTCCTCGGCTCGACTCTCCAGAGACCAGCCAGGGAGTGATCCCCTCTGGCAAGCTACGCACCGCCGGCAGCCATTCAGGCGCGGGGGTCCGTGCGGGAACCGGTGCCGGTGCGAAAAAGTTCTTGACAGCGGGTCACTAGTGGAGTAGTAGGTCTATTAGTATGTTGTTCTCCCGCACTGCGGAGTATGCCATTCGGGCCATGGCCTTTCTAGCCTTGCAGAAACCGGGGAAGCTGACCGGGGCCCGGGAAATCTCTGAAGCGGAACGAATCCCGATGCCGTTTCTGTGGAAGATCCTGCAGATGATGACGAGGCGAAAGCTGGTGCGCTCGTTCAAGGGAATCCGCGGCGGATACGAGCTGGCACGGCCACCGGATAGAGTCAGTATGAGCGACGTGATTCTGGCAACGGATGGCAGAGATGTTCGCGAGAGTTGCGTCCTGGGTCTCCCGCAGTGCGACAACCGCAACCCGTGCCCGCTGCACGACCGCTGGAAAGAAGTCCGTGCCAGCATGACGCAAATGCTGGACGAAACTTCCTTGGCGGATCTGGCGGAAGTGGCCCGCCGACGGCGCAGGAGCCGGCAGCGATGAGGCTCGGTTGATGCAATAATGGAGAACTGCATCCAGTAGTAGACTAATATCGTCAAGGAGGATCCCCTTATGGCAGTGGCTACCGAAGTCCTTCGCAAGGAGCACGACGCCATCCTGAGCATGCTGGAGGCCACCGAGGAGGTGGCACGCCGCTGGGATGCGGGCGAGCGCGTCGAGCCGGAGATACTGGACGGGCTGCTCGAGTTTTTTCGGCTGTTTGCGGACCGGTGTCATCACGGAAAAGAAGAGGAGCTGCTGTTTCCATTGCTCGAGCAAAAGGGAATGCCGCGCAGCGGGGGGCCGATCGGGGTGATGTTGTCCGAGCACGAGGAGGGGCGTGCCCTGGTCCGGCAAATGGCGGAGGCGGCGGCTGAGTACCGGCAGGGCGTCGCCGACGCCGGGCAGCGCTGGGCTGCCGCCGCCAAACAGTACATTGCCTTGCTTCGGGAGCACATCGCCAAGGAAAACAACATCCTGTTCGTCATGGCCGAACGGATGCTCACCCCAGAGGAGCAAGGCACGCTGGCGACAAGTTTTGAGAAAGTCGAAATCGAGCGGATGGGAGCCGGCACACACGAGCGTTTGCACGCGCAGATGGATCAACTCCTGGCAAGCATTTGGAAGGAGCGAATCACTTCCCGCTAAAGCGTTCATCCCGCCGCGCCCATGGGATGAAGCGTGAACGTCCGAAACTCAAGAGAAGAAACATTGAAAGCCGGCGCACCGGGCGGTGGGCTGTGACCACCCCCTTGTACCGTGCGCGCCTTGCCGACGAGGAGTATTGGCGTGAGCAGATCAAGTGTCAGTACGCCTGTCCGGTGCACACCGATGCGCGTGGGTACGTGCGGGCGATCGCTGAGGGCGAGTACGAACGAGCTTACTTGATCGCGCGCGGCCCCAACCCGCTGGCCTCGCTCTGTGGCCGCATCTGCGGGGCTCCCTGCGAGGCCGCGTGCCGCCGCGGAACGATTGACCAGCCCATCGCTATCCGGGCATTGAAGCGCTTTGTTTGCGAGCAGTTCGGCTCCGAATCGCGCGCCGAACCCGGCACGGAGCAGTTCCCTTACCTGAAGAGCGGCAGTGCCGCACGAGGGTGCGACGACACGGAGGAGTTGCGGCATCTGTTGGGGTTCCTGGCACGGCAAGACTTTCCAAAGCCCAAGGGGGAGCGCGTGGCGGTGATCGGCTCGGGGCCTGCCGGGCTGGCCGCAGCACACGATCTCGCGCTGATGGGTTTTCGTCCGGTGGTTTTCGAAATGGAGCCGGTGCCCGCGGGGATGCTGTACACGGGTGTGCCGGGGTACCGATTGCCGCGCGAGTTGATCCGGGCGGAGATTGCGGTGATCGAATCACTCGGCGTTGAGGTTCGATGCAACACACAGGTGGGCAAAGACGTGACCTTTGAGCAACTCGGCCGCGAGTTCTCCGCCGTGATTATCGCCTGTGGGGCGAAGCGTTCGCGGGCACTGCCGATTGCGGGCGCGGAGGCGATTGGCGTGATGGGCGGCGTGGACTTCCTGCGGGAAGTGGCGCTGGGGAAGGAAGTGTCGCTGGGGCAGCGGGTGATCGTGATCGGCGGGGGCAACGTGGCCTTCGACGTCGCGCGCACCGTCCTTCGACAGGAGGAATACGATGTTTCCCGAACGGCAGCCCGTTTGCGAGGCGTGCGCGAGGTGCGTCTGGTTTGTCTCGAGTCCCTCGAGGAAATGCCGGCCGACACAACGGAAATCATCGAAGGGGCGGAGGAGGGAATCGTCCGACACAACAGTTGGGGGCCAAAGGAGGTCCTTTGCCGGGAGTCCGGCGGGCAGAAATTCGTGCGCGGCGTGCGATTCATTCGTTGCACTTCGGTCTACGACGAGCAAAAGCGGTTTGCCCCCAAGTTCGACGAAACGGAGGAGATGGTTCTCGAGGGAGAGTCGGTTCTCCTTTCCGTCGGCCAGTCCGCCGATCTGAGTTTTCTCGATCCAGCCCGGGATGGAATCGAGATGCGCTCGCCTCAACAAATCGTGAATGACCCTGCCACGGGTGCGACTTCCAGGGCGGGGGTCTTCGTTGCCGGCGACATCGCCTACGGGCCGAGGCTCATGATCCACGCCATCGCCAGCGGCAAGCAGGCGGCGCGCTCGGTGTACCGCCACCTGCGGGGCGTGGAGATTGCTCCCGAGGAAGTGCAATTCCATTTCCCCATCGAAGGTTACTACCGCGAGAAACGGTATGAACAACGGCAGCGCCTGCCCATTCCTACGCTGAGTCCTGAGGAGCGGCTTCTAGATGCGAAAGCGCTCGTCGAGAAAGGTTACACGGAATCGCAAGCACGGGAAGAAGCTGGCCGGTGCCTGGATTGTGGGGTCAACACGATCTTCGACGGGGAGCGATGCATTCTCTGCGGCGGCTGTGTGGACGTGTGTCCCACGGTTTGCCTCAAACTGGTGTCGCTCGACCGGTTGGAAAGCACCCCCGATCTGGTGGCGGCCATCCATGACCGGCTGGGAGAAGAGGCAGCGGAGTCTTCGGCCATTCTCAAGGACGAGGAGCGTTGCATCCGTTGCGGGCTGTGCGCGGAACGCTGTCCAACCACGGCCATTACCATGGAGCGTTTCTCTTTCGCAATGGAGTGGAGACCATGCCCGATCTGAATGAAACCAAGCCTTCGCGTCTTGCACCGCCGCAGGTGCCGCGCCGGAGCTTTCTGAGCCTCGCGGCAATCGCCAGCTTCTTCGGAGCTGTGGGCGTGGCCCTGGCCGGCGTGTTGCGTTTGCCCAAGCCCGCCGTTCTGCCCGGGCCGGTGCGGCGTTACAAGGTCGGCTATCCAGACCAGTTTGCGATGGGCAGCGAGACGCGCTTCGAGCAGGAAAACTTCTTTGTCTTTCGCGACGCGCAGGGGGTCTACGCGATTTCGGCCGTATGCACCCATCTGGGCTGCTCGGTGGCGCGTTCGCGCGAAGGCTTCGCCTGTCCGTGCCATGGCTCACAGTTTGTAGCCAACGGAGGCGTCATCACCGGCCCTGCTCCGCGACCTTTGCCGTGGCTGGAAGTGGGGCGGGCGGCCGACGGACAACTGGTCGTATACGCCGACAACGAAGTGCCTGAAGGCACTCGCTTCCGCGTGTAGGAGAGTGGTATGGCTACACGGATCAATCAGGCCGCCCCGCAGAATGCCGTACAGGAGTTCTGGAACAACCTCCGGCAGGTTCCCCAGACAGCAAAGGAAGCGTGGTTTCGTTTGGGACACGCTCCGGAATCCGAGCGCGAAGAATCTCAAGCGACTTTCAATAACCTCTTCCTGCACATCCACAGCGTCCGAATCAATATCCGCAGCCTGGCCCCGGCGCTCACGCTGGGCTTGGGACTGATTTCGACGGCCAGCTTCCTCATCCTGTGCATCACGGGCGTGCTGCTGATGGTCTACTACAAACCCTCCACCACGCTGGCCTACGACTCGATCAAGGACCTGCACTACGTAGTCTTCACCGGCCGGTTCATCCGCAACATCCATCGGTGGAGCGCACACGTGATGGTGGTAGCGGTGTTCCTCCACATGGCCCGAGTGTTCTATACCAGCAGCTACAAGAAACCGCGCGAGTTCAATTGGCTGGTGGGGCTGGGTCTTCTGGTCTTGACTCTCGCGCTCAGCTTTACAGGGTACTTGCTGCCGTACGACCAGCTCGCCTATTGGGCCATCACCATTGGCTCAAACATCGCCAACTCCCCGCGGGAGCTGACCGACGCTCTGGGCATCACTCAATGGCTCGATCCTGGAGGTTTCCAGAAGCGGCTGCTGCTGGGGGCGAACTTCGTGGGGGAAGATGCCCTGATTCGGTTCTACGTCCTGCATGACTTCATCCTTCCTGTGCTGCTCATTGCGTTGCTGGGGGTGCACTTCTGGCGCATCCGCAAGGACGGAGGCCTGGCGCGACCCGAGGACCCCATGGGCGGGTCGGCAGAATGGGGTGGCTCGATGAAGCGCGTGTTCGAGCCACTGGCAACCAAGACCTATGGCCTCATGGCGCTGGTGAAAGGACGCCGCGCTGCGGTGAATCGCGGACCGGAGAACACAGTGATGAGCTGGCCGCACCTATTCTGGGCCGAGTTGGCGGTGTTCATGCTCACCACGGGGCTGTGTGTGATTCTGTCTTTCCACTTCGACGCACCACTTAAGGAATTGGCGAACCCCTCGGTGCCGGAGAACCCGGCCAAGGCACCCTGGTATTTCCTGGGTCTGCAGGAACTCGTTTCCTATTCGGCGTTCATGGGCGGCCTGCTGATTCCCGTGATTGCGTGGGCCGGGTTGGCGCTGATTCCCTTTCTTGACCGGCGTCCCGGGGGCGAGGGCACGTGGCTCGGCACGCCGGGAGAAAAACGCGCGCTGTGGCAGTCGCTTGTGTTCGGGCTGGCCACGGTTGTTGGAATGCTTGCATTCACCGTGAATTTCGGCTGGCTGCGTACTTGGTTCCCAAAGGTTCATCAGCTCTGGATCATCGCCATCAACCCGGGTTCGATCCTGGTGCTGCTGTATGCGGGGTGGTCGCTGTGGGTCTTGAAACGCCGAAACTCCGTGCGGCTGGCAGCGGTCGCTCTGTTCACCTGTTTCTTGGTGGGTTTCACCGTGCTGACCTACTTCGCCACCGTGCATCGCGGTCCAAACTGGCAGTTCTACTGGTGGCCGTCCCAATGGCCGGTGCATTAGGAGTCTGCAAATGAAAGATCCCTCGCGCCTGTACCGCTGGATTTTGCTGGTGGGCAGCCTGGTGACCATCGGCTACTTGGTGAGAGCCGCGGTACGCGAAAACTTCCACGCCGAGTGGTACGGGATTCAGAAAGAGTACCGCAAGGTTCTGTACGCCAAGGCTGATGACGACGCCGGCCGCACACTCGCCCGAGACTTTCGAATTGAGCTGAAGCAGGTCAGCGTGCCGTCGCTGCGGGCCGTGGACCGCTGTGTCTCCTGCCACAACGGCATTGACGACCCGCGCATGACCGAGGTGCCGCGGCCGCACGCCGTTCACTCCGGCGACGTCCTGAGGATTCATCCGCCGGACCGCTACGGCTGCACGGTCTGCCATCAGGGACAGGGATCGGCGACCAACTTTCACGACGCCAAGGCGGAAGATGCCTATTGGGACTACCCGCTGTTGCCGCGGCAGCTCACCCACGTGACCTGCGTTTCTTGCCATGACCCGTCCTATCTGGCGCGCGTTGCGCCTGTTCAGGTTTCTCTGCTGCGCGAAGGCATGCGGCTCTACCAGGAGAAGAGTTGCGCTTCTTGCCACAAGATCGGCGGGCGCGGCGGCACTCTCGGCCCGGCCCTTGATAACGAAGGGCTGAAGACCAAGCATCAACTCATTTTGACTGAGCTCAAGCCACCACACACTACTTGGCGCTGGCATCAAGCCCACTTTAGCGATCCGGGAGCCATTGTTCCGGGCAGTCAGATGATGGCGCCGAATGTCTCCGACGCGGAGGCATTGTCGCTCGCTGCCTACATGCTCTCGTTGCGCCGGCGCGACGTACCCGAGAGCTACCTTGCGCCAGACAAGATCGAGCAGAAATTCCGCGCGCTTCGCCCCGAACCGATGACGGGTGAACAGGCCTATCGCTCCTACTGCACAGCCTGCCATCTGCCACAGGGCCAAGGAAGCAATTTCGCCTCGCTGGGAGTCCGCTCACCGGCTATCGGCCGGCCCGATTTCCTCGACGTTGCGACGGATCAGTTTATCCTCAGCACGCTGCAGACGGGGCGTCCGGAACGCAAGATGCCGGCGCTAGCGGCACCGAACGACACGCTGACCAGCGATGAAGCTCGGTCCCTCGTCGCGTTTCTGCGTGCACGTGCCCCCAGGGTGCCTTCCCTAGCAGAGGTGGAACGTGCTCGACCTGACCGGGCTCTCGGCGGGCAGATCTATACAGCCGATTGCGCAGGTTGCCACGGGGAGCACGGCCAGGGAACTCCGCTGGGCTCGCCGCTGGCCACCACGGACCGGAAGGCGGCGACCCGCTACGCGCTATACCGGTCGCTGGCCGAAGGAGTTGCCAGCACGGTCATGCCGCGCTACTCCGGCTATGACCCCGCGCAATTGCGCTCCCTGCTGGACTATGTCGGTTCGCTCCCGGCGGTCTCCGGCAAACGTGCTGGTTGGCGCAAGGGCCAGGGTGACAGCGAAAGCGGGCGATTGCTGTTCGCCAAGATTTGCGCGGGGTGCCACGGAGACCAGGGGCAGGGGAAGATCGGACCGGCGCTGGGCAGCCCCGGCTTCCAGAAGGCGGCCAGCGAAGAGTTCATCGCGGCAACGGTTGTCCGCGGGCGTTCCGGCACACCGATGCCAGCCTTCGGGCGTAGCAGCGCAAGCTATCCCCAACTCACAGCTCAAGAGGTGCTGGACGTTGCTGCCTTTGTCGGCAGCGGCCTGAAGGGAAAAGTAGAGGCCAGGCAAGTGGCTGTGCCCGGCAAGGCTGGAACAAAGTCCGGCAATTGACCGGCGACAGGAGAGAACCATGGATCGCAGGGCGTTTCTACAAGCAGCGTCGGCAGTGGGATTCGGTGCCCTGGTCGCCGGCGTCACAGACGCCTGGGGGCTGGATGATCTCTCGAATCCACTGGCTAGCTATCCGAACCGCGATTGGGAGAAGACTTATCGCGATCTATTCAAGGTGGATGATTCTTTCGTCTTCCTGTGCGCGCCCAACGACACGCACAACTGCCTACTGAGGGCGTACGTCCGGAACGGCATCGTCACACGGATCGGGCCGACGATGGGCTACGGTCAAGCGACAGACCTGCAGGGAAACCGAACCTCACATCGTTGGGACCCGCGCTGCTGCCAGAAAGGACTGGCGTTGACCCGGCGTTTCTATGGCGACCGTCGCGTGCGTTACCCGATGATCCGCAAAGGCTTCAAGGAGTGGGTGGACAAGGGTTTCCCACGTGGTTCAGACGGCAAGCCACCCGCCCGGTACTTCCGCCGGGGATGGGATGGGTGGGAAAAGCTCACCTGGGACCAAGGGGCAGAGTATGTGGCCAAGGCCCTCCACAACATCGCACTGACGTACGCAGGCGAGGCGGGCGCAAAGAAGTTGGCTGCCCAACACTACGACGCGGAGTCCATCGCTGCCATGAAGGGCGCAGGCACACAGTGCCTGAAGTTCAGGGGCGGGATGCCGTTGCTGGGCGTTACGCGAGTGATGGCCATGTACCGCATGGCTGGTGTGTTGGCACTTTTGGATACGAAGATTCGTGGCGTGGGTCCCGACCAAGCCCTTGGCGGCCGTGGCTGGGACAACTACTCCTGGCATACCGACCTGCCGCCGGGCCACACCATGGTAACCGGAACACAGACCGTCGAATTCGATCTGCACGCGGTGGAGCACTCCAGGCTGGTGCTGGTGTGGGGTATGAACTGGATTACCACGAAAATGCCCGATTCCCACTGGCTCACGGAAGCGCGCCTGAAGGGTACGAAGATTGTGGTCATCGCTTGTGAGTACAGCGCAACCGCCAACAAGGGCGACGAGGTGATTATCGTCCGCCCGGGCACGACTCCCGCCTTGGCCCTCGGGCTGTGCCATGTTCTGCTGCGCGACCGCCTGTGGGACGAAAAGTTCGTTCAGCGATTCACCGATCTGCCCCTGCTAGTGCGAATGGACACGCTCAAGCTGCTGCGGGCCGCGGATATTGACAGCACCCAGCCACTCGCGGCGCTCAAGAACTTCACCACCGTCCTGCCAAAGGGACAGAGCGCACCTCCGCCGGGAGCCCAACAGGGGCAGTTCATTCCCTCCGCACTGCGCGAGCAATGGGGCGACGCGGTCGTCTGGGATCGGAGAAGGAACGCTCCGGCTACGCTCACGCGGGACATGGTCGGGGTTCACTTCGACCGTGCGAAGCTCGAGCCGGCCCTGGAAGGGCAGTTCGACGTCACGCTGGCCAATGGGCAGCGCGTGGCGTGCCGTCCGGCGTTCGATCTCGTGAAGCAGTACATCATGGACAACTTCTCCCCAGCGGCCACGGAAGAGATGACCTGGGCGCCCAAGGATGCGATTGAGAAGTTGGCCAGCGAGATTGCCGCCAACAACGGCAAAACGTTGTTCGCCATCGGCATGGGGCCCAACCAATTCTTCAACAACGACCTGAAGGATCGCACGCAGTTTCTGCTGGCTGCGCTGACGAACAACATCGGCCACCTGGGCGGAAATATCGGCAGCTACGCGGGCAATTACCGCATCGCGCTGTTCAACGGACTGCCCCAGTACATGATGGAAAACCCATTCGACATCGAACTGGATCCGGCCAAGCCGGCGCGGCCCAAGCAATACTGGCGCGCGGAATCGGCGCACTACTACAACCACGAAGACCATCCCTTGAAGGTCGGCAAAAAGATGTTCACCGGCAAAACACACATGCCCACGCCGACCAAGTCGCTGTGGTTTGCCAACGCCAATTCCATCTTGGGCAACGTGAAATGGCACTACAACGTGGTGAACAACGTTCTGCCACGCATGGAGATGGTCTGCGTGAATGAGTGGTGGTGGTCCACCTCGTGCGAATACGCCGACATCGTCTTCGCCATCGACTCCTGGGCGGAGCTGAAACAGCCGGATATGACGGCCTCGGTCACGAATCCCTTTCTACAGGTGTTCCCGCGCACGCCGCTGCCACGCATCTTTGACACGCGGGGTGACGCGGACGCGGTGGCACTAGTAGCCGAGAAGCTGGCGCACATGACCGGCGACAACCGGTTCTTGGACTATTTCAAGTTTGTTCGCGAGAAGCGCATGGACGCCTACCTCCAGCGCATCTTGACGGCGAGCTCCTCTACCAAGGGGTATCAGGTCGAGAGTTTGGAGGCCAACGCGAAGAAGGGTGTCCCCGCCCTGATGATGACGCGCACTTCGCCGCGGCTGGGCGGCTACGAGCAGATCGAAGAGTCCAAGCCGTGGTACACGCGGACCGGCCGGTTGGAGTTCTACCGTGATGAAAACGAATTCATCGAATACGGCGAAAACCTACCCGTGTACCGCGAGCCGGTGGACTCCACCTTCTACGAGCCCAACGTCATCGTCGGGGCCGCGCACGCCTGCTTCCGAAACGAAGAACCCGGTAGTTTCGGCGTCGAACGGGACGATTTGTCCTGCGAGGCACGCCAGGTGCGCAATGTGGTGAAGCCCTGGACGGCCGTTGCGAAGACACAACACCCGCTGGCCAAAGACGGATACCGCTTCATCTTCCATACGCCCAAGTACCGCCATGGGGCGCACACGACGCCGATTGATACGGACATGGTGGCCGTGCTGTTCGGTCCATTCGGCGACCTCTACCGCCGCGACCAGAGAATGCCCTTCGTCACTGAGGGTTATGTGGACATCAATCCAGACGACGCAAGAGAACTGGGCGTAGAAGATGGAGACTACGTGTGGATTGACTCCGATCCCTCGGACCGGCCGTACCGCGGATGGAGGAAGAGCGACCCGGCGTACAAAGTTGCGCGCCTGCTCTGCCGGGCACGCTATTACCCGGGCACGCCGCGGGGGGTCACGCGCATGTGGTTCAACATGTATGCGGCCACGCCGGGCAGCATGCAGGGAGCCGCGACGCGTCCGGACCGCCTAGCCAAGAACCCGGACACCAATTATCAGGCCATGTTCCGCAGCGGCAGCCACCAAAGCGCCACCCGCGGCTGGCTTAAGCCCACGCTGATGACCGACTCGCTCTCTCGCAAGGAACTGATGGGTCACGCCATGGGCCAGGGCTTCCTCCCCGATTCACACTGTCCTACGGGCGCGCCGCGCGAGGCGATTGTCAAGATTACGCGCGCCGAAGCGGGCGGCCTGAACGGCAAAGGGCTGTGGCGCCCGGCCGCACTCGGCCTGCGCCCAGGCTACGAAAACGAAGCAATGAAGAAGTACCTCAAGGGTGAGTTCGTCAAGAAAGGGTAAAGACGATGGCTCGCGTCTATAACTGGCAAATCGGCCGCACGATGGACTACTGGTATTCAGAGAATCGTCCCAAGCGGCAGTTCGGGGCCGTGTTCGACATCAATAAGTGCATCGAGTGCCAGACGTGCACGCTGGCCTGCAAAACGACCTGGACCAGCGGGCGCGGGCAGGAATATATGCTGTGGAACAACGTCGAGACCAAGCCTTACGGCAGCTATCCGCTGGCCTGGGACATGCAGATGCTCAGCCAGCTCGGGCCGCAGACCTGGGAGGGCCAGCGGTACACCGGCCGGACAATCTTCGAGAGCGTTCCGCCGGGATTGCGAGTGCTCAACACACCACGACAGGATGTTGATTACGCCTACCCCAACGTGGGCGAAGACGAGATCCTCGGCAAGGTCGAGCGCGGCGGCGCGCTGAACCTGCCGCAGCAGATGTGGATGTTCTACCTGGCGCGCATCTGCAATCACTGCACATACCCGGCATGCCTGGCGTCGTGCCCGCGCTCCTCGATCTATAAGCGCCCGGAGGACGGGATCGTGGTGATTGATCAGGCCCGCTGCCGCGGCTACCAGGAGTGCGTCAAGGCCTGCCAGTACGGCAAGGTGTACTTCAATCCCGCGACCGGG
>Ga0233417_10000240_pt1 | contig 16061 bp, 18 predicted proteins | sample Sed_MG_FD_189023 | JGI IMG/M metagenome (GOLD analysis project Ga0233417, IMG submission 189023) | Sediment microbial communities from Lake Towuti, South Sulawesi, Indonesia - Sediment_Towuti_2014_0.5_MG | ecosystem: Environmental > Aquatic > Freshwater > Lake > Sediment | place: Indonesia... | reverse complement strand
AACACAGCACCAGCGACCGCTCCAAACAGTTCGCTTGGCCCAATCCCTCGCGCCAAGCCGCCTGCACCATTCGCGCGGTCATCTCCCCGCGGGCCTGTAGCGACGACTTTACGTCGCCACCGGCGGCCGCGAGGGTCTGTGGCGGTGACTCTGCACCGCCACCCACTCGTACGGCGGCATGGTGTCGTGGCAACAGGCGGTATAAGAAGGACTGCCAGCGGCGGAAGCCGACGAAGTAAAGTGCCAGGCGGGTCAACGGCAGCAGAACGAGGGCAGACAGCAGCAAACGCCGCTCGTGCGGCGTCAGTCGCCGGAAGCGGCTCCACCTACCCACTACGAACCTCGAGCAGCCCGTTGGCCACCAGTTTCTCGACCAGCTCTTCGATATTTTGCCGTAGCCGCTCGTCCTCGACGTCGTACTCGGCCATCAACGCCTCGTAGGCCGCCTGGATCGAGGGCGACGTCGTCAGCACGCTCCACATCCGCGTGCCCACCGCGTCCAGCCCGAAGTAGCGCTCGCTGGTCAGGTTGAGCAGCACCGATTCGTTTTCCACCTGACGCACCAGCACGTGCGCCGGCACCGCTAGCCGCGCCGAAAACACCAGGCTCATCTGTGGCTCACTCCATCCGCGAACGGGGAATGGCTTCGCCTCTGAGAGAGACGCCCCGATAATAGCAAAACACTCCCCCGTGTCACCCCTCGAAGTGCGTATCAGATACGCCACTTCCCACGCCGCGCATACGTGCATCCTTCGGTTCGCCCAGCCTGCGTCTCTGCCCAATCACGAGTCCTACTTAATGTCATACTTAAATGGGACTGTTCCCTTGCGCTGCTCGCGCAACAGAATCTCTCGAACTTTAACTTCGCTTGCTCCAACGGTAGCGGCGATCTCACCGGCATTGAGACCATCGGTTTTTCGGAGCATCTGAAAAGAGGCCTCGAGAATCCGTTTTCGCAACTGCAGGTACTTCCACCCGAACACGATGAGCAGGATCCCGCCTAAGATGAGCAGGATCAGGGGCGCAGGCTCGACCCTCTTACCCATCTGAATGTTACCTATAGTCCCGACGACCGCCAAAGCTACTATCACGATGCCCCACACGAAGCGCTTCATCTGTCCTCCTTCGTCGTTTCGTTCTGACCGAGGTAGGCCTCCACCAGAGCTGACCGAACCTAGCCGGAACGCATCGCGACGAGAATTCCCAGCGGCTTAGAGCAGCGCCAACCAACTCGGGCCATAAGTACCCACTTCACGTCCGCAGGGAATTTGCCATGCATTTGTGACTGTTGGCGGGTAACTCGTGTTTAGGCTGACTTGGATAAAACCGGTCCCAGTCAGGATAAGACGACCCCGTTGGCAGCGAGCCGGGGCGGCAACCGCATGGTATCTAACGATAGCTTCTATGTCTAATAACTTCCTTTGATTTTAGCCCGACCGGTCAGTCCGGATCATCCCGCCGCGCTCACTGCAGACGGCTTTCCATAGACGGTCGATGGGGCTCCGGACCGCATCTGGCTGACATAAACCCGACAGTCGATAGCTGAGTTCGCTCAACAGCGTTCTACTTGTTCCATGCGCGCATCCGCGGCACCCATCGGCGCACGTTGTGGCAATACTCTTCGTACTCCGCGCCGAACATCTTTCGCAGCGTCGGCTCCTCGTACAGCCGCACAAACACAATTGTGCCCAACACCACCACAGCGGCCACCACGATCGCCACAAGGCTCGCCCGGCCGAAGACCACCCACAGCCCCACCCAGCCCACGAAGAACCCCAGGTACATCGGGTTCCGCACGTAGCGATAGAAGCCCACCACCACCAGCCGCGTCGGCGGAGCGACCGGCGCCGGCGTTCCGCGTCCCGTCCAGCCGAAGTCCCACACGCAGCGCAGCGCCACCGCGAAGCCCAGCACCGACGGCACGCCCGCAATCCACCGCCATCGCGCACCGCCCGCCAAGTCAACGTGAAAGCCCAGCCACGACGGCAGCAACCAGAACCACAGCGCAAAAAATCCACCGCCCACAGCCAGCGAAGCGGCTGTCGTCGCCCAACGCGTGCCACGATCTGTGGCTTGCGCCGTTCTACCCTCTCCGCTCGTCATGACCGCCTCCGCCGCGCCGCAGTATGCGCCCGCCACTCAACACCCGCAACAACTCAGTCGCCCACCGCTTTGACCGCCTCCTTCCGTTTCAGGTACAGTGCCCGCCGTGGCCAATGAAGCGCTCATCGTCGAAGACCTCGTCAAGTATTTTCCTCCGGCGTTGTCCGGTTGGCGGGCGCTGGTTCAACCCTTCACGCGACTCACCGAGCGCGCCCTCGACGGCGTCAGTTTCTCCGTCGCCAAGGGTGAAATCCTGGCGCTGGTGGGAGCGAACGGCGCCGGCAAATCCACTCTCCTCCGCGTCCTGGCCACGTTGCTTGTCCCCACGCGCGGCCATGCCTGCGTGGCTGGCTACGACGTCGAGCGTCAACCCGCCGACGTGCGCCGTCGCATCGGTTTCCACACTGGCTCCGATGCTGCCTTTTACTCCCGCCTCACCGGCCGCGAAAACCTCGAATTCTTCGCCGCACTCAACCAACTCACCCGCCGTGAAACTCTGGCCAGCATCGGCCGCCTGACCGACCTGCTCGGCTTGGGCGAATCCCTCGCCAAGCAGGTACGCACGCTTTCCACAGGAAGCGTCCACCGTCTGGGACTCGCCCGCGCCCTGCTCCACCAGCCCGAAATCTTGCTGCTCGACGAGCCCACCCGCAGCCTCGACCCGCTCACCGCCGCCGAGTTTCGCCGCTTTCTGAAAAACGAACTGGTCCGCCGGCGCGGCACCACGCTGCTTTTCGCCTCTCATGCCCCATCGGAAATTGAACAGGTGGGCGAGCGCATGGCGCTTCTGCACGAAGGTCGTATCCTCGCCTGCGACTCCCCGCGCCGCGTCCTCGAGCAAACCCGCAGCCAGTCGCTCGAAGAAGCCATGGAAAAGCTCACCGGCCGCGCCCCCGACAAGGGTGTCCAATGACCCTCGCCGTGCTGCGCAAGCTGTGGTACCTCTTCCGCCGCGACCTCGCCGTCGCTCGCAGCTACCGCGCCGCGTTCATCTTCGAGTTGGCGGAGTCGCTCTTCGGCGTGGCCGCGTTTTATTTCCTTTCCAAATTCGTGCACAGCCCGCAACTCGCCGCTGCCCTCCCGCAGGGCGAAAGCTACTTCGCCTTTGCCCTGGTGGGCTTTGCCTTTTTCGACTACATGAGCGTGGCCATGAACTCGTTCGACTACAGCGTCAGCCAAGCGCGCCAGAACGGCACCCTCGAAGCCCTGCTGGTCACGCAGACCTCTCTGCCGGTCATTCTGGCCGGCTCGGCCATCTACCCGTTTGTGCTGATGGCCCTGCGCACCGCCGTGTATCTCGGGTGGGGCGTTTTTCTTTTTGACTTTCCAGCGGGACACGCCAACTGGCCCGGTGTGGTGGTGATGCTGGTGGCTTCCGTGCTGGCCTTTGCTGGATTGGGACTGCTCTCGACGGCCTACTTGCTGCTCTTCAAGCGCGGCAACCCGGCCAAGTGGCTCGTCCTCGGACTCTCCGGCGTCGTGGGCGGGATGATGTACCCGGTCTCGATTCTGCCGGCGCCGCTGCAAAGTGTCGCGCGACTCGTGCCCGTCACTTATTCGCTCGAAGGCATGCGCGCGGCGCTGCTCGACAGTGCTGGCCTGGCCGAGCTGTGGCCCTCGCTGCGAGCTCTGCTCGTCTTCGCCATCATCCTTCTCCCGCTCTCCTTTGCTGCGTTTTCCTGGGCCCTGCGCCGCACCAAAATCACCGGCACCCTCACCCACATGTAGGGGCACGATACATCGTGCCCTGCAGATACAGTCAAGTGAACGAGGGCGAGGGCAATCAACCTCTATGGTAGGGGCACGATACATCGTGCCCTCGTTGGCCCTTTCTCGTAGAGGCACACGTAGGCGCGTGCAGCCATGCGTCCCTCACAACGTTGTCGCTGTCATTCTGAGCGAAGCCTGCACCGTGTGGTGCAGGGCGAAGCGAAGAATCTCTCTTTGGTCTTTGCCGTAGGGGCACGATACATCGTGCCCTTGTTGCGGAGAATAGAAGTTCGGAAGGATCAAACGGTTTTCTGGCGTAGGGGGCACGATACATCGTGCCCCCTTGTGCCTTCAGGACCTCTTCGCCGGTCTCGTCTTGATCTTCGTCTCGATCCCCAACCCCATGGCCTTGAGTTGTTCCAGCCCCGCGCGCGCCTGCGCGCCGAATGGTCCGTTCGAGTCCAGCTCGATGCACTTCTCATACGCCTCGACCGTGCCGGGCTCCAGGATGGGTATGATTTTTCCACCTTCCTGCTTGAAACCCATGGTATTGACCAGCGACGCCCCCAGCAGGTACCACGCCTGCGGGCTCTTCGGGTCCAGCTCCAGCGACTTCTTCAGCGGCACAATCGCTTCCTTCATCAGGTTGGCGTTGAACAGCACGATACCCGCGTTGCGCCAGGCGTTGGCAGCATTGGTCGGGTCCAGCGCGGCGCTCTTTTCATACGCAGCCATGGCCTCTTGCGTCTTGCCCGTGCGCGCCAGGTTGTTGCCCAAGTTGTTGTAGTAACCGGCCATCTCCGGCTTCAGGGCGATGGCCCGCTCATAGGCCCCCACGGCGTCCGGAAATCTCCCCGCCGCCTCGTACGCCTCGCCCAACTTGGCCAGCACCACGTGCAGGTTGGGATCTTTCTCCGGCGCAGCCTTTTCCGCGCCTTCAAGTTCGGCGACAGCCGTGGCCGCACCCTGCATGGCCCTTTCCTGTAACGCCGCCCGCTGCTCCGCCGGGGCTCTCTGCGCTTCGGCCCGCGCCTGCTTGGCGGCTTCCAGCGCATCGCGCCCGGCGTCAAACTTCGTCTTCATTCCCTCGAACTGCTTCCGCGCCTCCTCTTCCTTCTTGGCCGTTTCCGACCCGGCGGCCTCCTGCGCGGCCAGCAACTTCTTGATGTTGACATTCACCACTTGCTCGCTCCCCGCGTCCAGCCGTCGTCGCTCTTCATGGAAGACCTGGTCCTTCACCTTGAAGGAGATAACGTACACGATGCCAGTGCGCAGGAAGGCCTGCGAAAAGTGGCCCTTGGCATCCGTGGTCAACTCATACTTCTGGCCCTGGTCGTTGGTGATCACCACCGCCACCCCCGGAAAGGGCTTCTCGTCCCGGTCCAGGACTTCGCCGCTGATCTTGCCCGTGTTCTGCGCGGCGGCGATCGGCGCGCACACCGCCAGTATCAGTGCGGCCGCCAAGCCGGCTGCAAAATGGCGTTTCATGATGGAAACTCACTTCTCAACTTCGCTCCGGCAGCATGCCGGGTATTCAGGACGGGCACAGGCTATCCGACAGACCTATTATCGCGCAACCCCCGCCCGGTAAGCGACGGGGTCGGCGGCTCCGGCAGCAGCAAACGCCGCCAGCCGCAGCCGGCAGCTTTCGCACCCACCACAGGCAACGTCCTCGAATTGGTAGCACGACCAGGTTAGATGCAGCGGCGCGCTCAGCTCGATGCCTTTGCGCACAATCTCGCTCTTCCTCATGCCGATCACCGGCGTCACAATTTCAATCTGCGTTTCTGGCCGCGTCCCCACGCGCACCAGTTCTTCAAACACGCGGTAATACTCCGGCCGGCAATCGGGATAGCCGGAGCTGTCTTCCGCCACCGCGCCGATGAACACCGCCCGCGCGCCGATCACTTCCGCCCAGCTCACCGCCACGGATAGAAAATGCGCGTTGCGAAACGGCACGTAAGTGACGGGAATCCCGCCGGTTGGCTTGACCGGAGCTTCCGGCGCCGCTTCCGGCACCGCAATCCGCGCGTCGGTGAGCGCCGACCCGCCAATCTGCGCAAAGTGGCCGAGCTGCACCACCAGCCGCTCGCGCACCCCATAAAAATCGCCAATCTCCTCAAACGCCCGCCGCTCGCGTCGCGCCGTGCGATGCCCGTAGCTGGCATGCACCAGCGCCAGCTCGTGCGTTTCGCGTGCGATTGCCGCCGTCACGCACGAGTCCATCCCCCCGCTCAGCAGCACCACCGCTTTTTCTTTCTCTGCCATCCTCAGTCCTCAGTGACCAGTCCTCAGCCGGCAGCTTTCCGCGTTCACTTCATCTCATCTCCTACTCCCTACTCCCTACTCCCTACTTCCGACTTCCCACCTCCGCCTTCCTTCCCTCTACACCCCCTTCATCGCCGGATCCCAGATAAATTTGTGGAGTTGGAGCCCGAGTCGTACCGGCAGTCCATCCGCCAATATCCATTCGGCTAACGCGCGGGGATTAAGTCCCGGCCATTTGCCTTCCGGGTCTTCAAACACCGGTGAGAACAGCACCTGTCGCACGCGCGAGTCCAGCTCATGGCGCGCGGTGAACGCGCGTGCAAACTCATAATCCCGCCGGCTGGAAATGACGAACTTGATCTCGTCCTCCGCGCCGAATGCCTCCAGGTTCTCCAGGCGAAAGGTCTCTTCCTCGCCCGAGTCCGGGCACTTCACGTCCACAATCTTGATGACTTCGCGCGGCAGCCGCTCAATCGGTCGCTCTCCGCTCGTCTCCACCATCACCGCGTAGCCCGCTTCGAGCAACTTCTCCGCCAGTGGAAAAACGTCTTCCTGCAGCAGTGGCTCGCCGCCGGTAATCTCCACCAGCCGCACCTTACCCTCCGCCAGTTGCGCCACGCGCGCCAACACTTGCTCAACCGTCATCTTCGTCCCGCCGTGGAACGCATACGCCGTATCGCACCACACGCAGCGCAAGTTGCAGCCCGTCAGCCGCACAAAAATGCACGGCAGCCCCGCGCGCGTCCCTTCCCCCTGTATGGACTTGAAAATCTCCGTGATGACCATGGCTACTTCCCGGCCGCTCGCGTTCTCCGCCGCAGGTAGTGGTTGACCACTACAAACGCCACCGCTGCCACAACCACCGCGCCGATGATGCGCACATACGCCAGGCGCACGCCGAATCCCGCCGCCAGCACGACGTACGCCAGCGCCGCCAGCAGCGGCGGTACGAGTGCGATTAGGAACGCGCGGTTCATGGTTTGAGCAGGCGCGGCCGGCCTGCCTCAGGGCCAGTACGTGGCCGAAGTGGTGTCCGTCTCCCACACGGTGATGTTCTTGATCTTCGCCCCGTTGGGAGTGTGGCGAAGCTGCTCCGTCGCCCGGTCGTAAAAATACCGGGCGATATTTTCCGCTGAGGGATTCTCCACTGCAAACGGTTCGAGGTCGTTCAGGTACTTGTGATCCAGCGCCTGAATCACGTCGTGGATGATCTTTTTCAAGTGCACAAAATCATACAGCAGGCCCACCGCATCCAGCTTCGGCCCTTCCAGCGTCACTCGCACCTTGTAGTTGTGCCCGTGCGGGTTCTCGCACTTTCCCTTGTACCCGCGCAGCGCGTGCCCCGCCGAAAAACTCTCATCCACACTCACTTGAAACATTGGCTTCCCGCATCCGCCTCATGAATCGGCTGAACTCGGAGTTTATCACACTCCCTCGACCCTCGTTTTCTGGAGCTTCCCGCTACCCAGAATCAACTTCGGGTCAAGCCGATTCTTGCTTCCGGCGAGGGGAGTGCTCACAATGAGTTTGTTTACCGAGCTGTACAACCTATCGCAATAACGATTTTTTCGTCATTTCGATAGTACATTTAACCTCTTCGATCCAGCCGTTTCCTGCCTAGCGGGTCAGTTTGGCGTCTGCAGCCGTTGTAAAGCTCGCGCGGTGTCATTCTGAGCGAAGCGAAGAATCCCTCTGTCGATGTCAAAGGACTTGAGACATTTAACCTGCACTTCCTCTATCGCTGATACTTCCGAGCCAAGTGACGGAGAATCGCTTTTCCACCCCGGCTTTTCGGCGAAAGATGAGCGGCCCGGGCTTCCTGTTCATTGTAGATGACGATCTTAGAGCTTTCGCGCTTAGAAAAATCGCCCTCGCGCATATTCCAGTCCCTCGCTCGGCGAGTCACGATCACAATCGCTTCCCCGCGTCTGACGCGTGGCACCACTACGTTGTGTACGAACGCGCGCGCGAGAGCAACGGATCTTAGTTTCTTAACCCAATCCCCGGAATCTCGAAAACTCGGACTGTGGTACGGCACGAGCTCGATGCTCGCCAGTTCTCGTGCCAACCAGGCCCTCGCCTCAGCGAATGAAACAGCCCATACGTCGGAAAGACATGAGATGACTCCAGCCAGCTTCCCATGCCACCAAGAAAACCCGCTGTGCCATGAATACTGCGGGTCCAGAAATAGGAATGGCAGTGAACCTCGCTTGAACTCTTGCCTCAGGTTTGCCACAAGTGCCTTGCGGTACTCCCCAACTCTATCCTCGCCATAGTAGTCGCGAGGACTAAGGCCGGGATTGAGCAACAGTACATAAATCGATGCGCGACGCAGGTCGCCGAGAAATGGCTGAGGAAGGAGGCCGAGGTGAAGCCGATGATCTCCGGGTTTGCAGAAGTCTGGGGCCTGATAAGCGTCCGGCCAATTCCGGATCGTGACCGCTATCCCGGCGCTTATTGCGGGACTGAGATCGGCTCGGTCCGACTCCAGCACGAAGGGTGCCCATTGCTTTTCCAGTTGGCCCACTCTCGGAGTAACTCCAAAGGATGAATCTCCTTGCTGCCGCAGGCTCAAGCCCGGTGCCAGCGGAGCCCAGAAAAAGAATACAGAGGATGCCTCCTCGAACCGGAAGCGCCTGACCTGTGACGTCAGACCTCGCGCTCCATGAACCGCGCCACGTCGGCGATGTCCTGGGTGGCCGTGTACTCCGGCAGCGACTCGAGAAAAATCCGCCCGTACTGCATCCGCCGGATGCGGTTATCGAGGATCGCCAGCACTCCCCGGTCATTGCGCGAGCGGATCAGCCGACCAAACCCCTGTTTCAGCGCCAGCACCGCCTCCGGCACCTGGTACTCCGCAAACGCGTTCCCGCCATCCTCATTGAGCGCGCGTACCCGAGCCGCCACCACCGGGTCCGTGGGCACGGCAAACGGCAACCGGTCCACAATCACGCACGAAAGCTGCTCGCCGGGCACGTCCACGCCCTGCCAGAAGCTGGCCGTCGCAAACAGCACCGCATTCGGCGTGGTGCGAAACCGTTCCAGCAGCGCCGACCGCGGCGCGCTGCCCTGCACCAGCACGGGAAATTTCACGCGCGCCCGCACGCGCTCGACCACGTCATTCATCTGGTTGTAGCTGGTAAACAAGCAAAACGCCCGCCCGCGCGTGATCTCCAGCAGCCGCGCGATTTCGTCCGCCGCCGCAGGTGCAAATCGCGCGTCGCGCACGTCCGGCAGCTCGCGCGGGATGTACAGCATCGCCTGGCGCTTGAAGTCGAACTCATGTTCCAGCACGCGTTCCGTGGCCGCCTCGACGCCCAGCCGCTTCTTCAAAAAATCGAATCGTCCGCCGACCGCCAGTGTCGCCGACGTCAGCACGATGGTGTCGAACTGGTCGAACAGTTTTTCCTTGAGGATCTGGCTGACGTCAATCGGCGTGGCCACCAAAAACACGCCTTTCCCGCGCCGCTCGAACCAGTACACGCAGTTTCGCTCCGCGCTTTCCAGCACAAACGCCAGCTCGCCGCGCAGCTCGAACGCCCGCCGCGCAATGGCCAACACTTCATCCGGCTTGCTGGGCAGGTTGGCCAGCTCCGTCTCCAGCTCCTTCATCGCCCGCACCAACTCGTCGTACGCCCCGCGGTTTTGGTCGAGAAAATCTTCCCGCGCCGCCTGCTCGAACGGAAACCGCCCTTCGCGCAGTGGAAACGCCTCAAAGAAACTTCGCGCGCGCTCGCGCAGCCGCACAACGCGCTTCAAAACCGCCGGTCGGCCCAGGCCCTTCAACCGCAACATCTGCTCGGCGTCGCGCGCCAGCTCCTCGAACCGGTAGTTCGACACCTGCCTCCCGAAGTAGTCGCTGGCCACATCTTCCATTTCATGGGCTTCGTCGAAAATCACCGCCGCGTACTCCGGCAGGATGCTGCCGAAGTCGTCCGCGCGCAGCGCCAGGTCGGCGAAAAACAGGTGGTGATTCACAATGATGATGTCCGCTTCCCGCGCTCGCTGGTGCATCCACGTCAGGAAGCAGCGGTTGAACTCGGGACACTTCTGCCCCGTGCACGTGTCCCGCCGCGCATCCAGCCGCTGCCACAGCTCCGAATCGTCCGGCAGAAACGACAGCTCCGCCCGGTCCCCCGTCTCGGTCAACTTTTCCCAGTCGCGGATCTGCGCGAACCAGTCAATTTCGTCCAACCCCTTCAACACCGGCTGCCCGTCGAGCAGATGCAGCTTCTGCCGGCAAAGAAAATTGTTGCGGCCCTTCATCACCGCCACTTTCAGTTCCGGCGCAAAATGCTTCTGCAAAAACGGCACGTCTTTGCCGAACAATTGCTCCTGCAGCGACTTCGTCGCCGTCGAAACCACCACCCGCCGCCCGCTGCGTATCGCCGGGATCAAGTACGCCAGCGTCTTTCCCGTCCCCGTGCCCGCTTCCACGATGGCATGCTGTTTCGCGCGAAACGCCTCTTCGACCAGCTCCGCCATCTCCAGTTGCGACCGCCGGTACTCATACACGCCCGGCAAACACTTCTCCAGCATCCCCGCCGGCCCAAACACCTCCGCCAGCGTCGGCGTTCCGCTCTGCTCCGCGCTTCTCCCCGCCGCCCGTGCCCCCGCGCTCGCCGAACCCGCACTCGCCGTTCTGCCGGAAGTCGGGCCGGCTGCCGCCGCACCTCGTGCGGCAAGCGAATTGTCACCGCTCTTTCTGCCCACGCTTCTGCTCGCGCCCTCGGCGCAACGTGAATTGCCGTCGCTAACGATAGCACACCGATAGCGTCGTCGCCCCCGCTCGCCGAAAGAAGCCCCTACTCCCTACTCCCTACTCCCTACTCCCTCTCTTCCCTTCCGCCTTCAACTCTCCTCTGCCCAGCGCTTCGAGCGCCTTCAACCTTTCCCCCAACTGCTCCTCCGACATCCTTCCGTTCTTGTGCAGCCACCGCAGGTAATCCGCCGGCATTTTTCCCGTCTTCCGCGAATTGCAGTCGAAGCAGCACGCCACAATGTTCCGGTACGTGTTGTTCCCTCCCGACCTCCGCGGAATCGCATGGTCCAGCGTAACCGTCTCCGCCGTGGTCGTCCGCCCGCAGTAAAAACAATAGCCTCCCTCCCGACGCACGATCGCCAACCTCCCCACCGGGTCGCGAAAGAAGTCCAGCGTCTCCGCGTCCACCGCGCCCCGTTCCGCCCGCGCCACAACTCCCGGCAGCACCTCCGACGGCAGCAGCACCTCGAGCCGCGTCCCCGCGTAGTCCTGCCGCAGGAACTTCAGCAGCCCTTTTCGCTCCAGCCGGTGCAATCGGTCGCGCACCGTCGGCCCCGACATCCGCGCCTGCCTGGCCAGCCCGTCCATTCCCACCAACAGCTCCCGCTGCCCCGCCAGCCGCGACCTCCTCAGCAAGTGGTAGTACAGGCACCGTTCAAACACGTCCAGCCCGGCCGTGGGCACAAGCTCGTCCTCAATCGCGGCCCACGCCGCTCGCACATCCATCTCGCTTGTCATGGAAATCAATCCTGAGGGTCTTCCCAGCCGCCTTTACCCTGGCAGGTTGCTGAGAAACGCCATTTGCTTGTCATGCCGAGCGAAGCGAGGCATCTGCATTTTCTCCGTTGTCACTTGGGTTTATTCTTGTAGCCGCGGGTTCTCCAACTCTACTTCACTACTTCTATTTTACCCGTTTCGCCGACCTCTTTATTCACTCCGACGCGCCCTCCCCCTGCCTCGCCAACCCATGCGCTATCTTGCCGTTAAACTCCTGGCCCTCCACTTCCCGCCTTTGTTCGCCCCTTGACAATCTTCTGGAACAAACCCTGGGCGCGCTCGATTCAAAGTTGCCGAGCAATTGAACGTTCTGCCGACAGTCCTGACCTCCCGACTTCCCTGCTTCCTCCCCCGCCCGTTCTTCGCCGCGCTGCATTTGCTATAGTGTCTCCCCGTCATGTCCACGGCCTCCAAGAGAATCTTCCTCATCGACGCCATGGGCTTCATCTTTCGCGCCTTTCACGCGCCCATGGAGAGGCTGCGCAGCCCGGCCGGCCTGCCGACGAAGGTGCCATATCTGTTCACGCAAATGCTGCGGCGGCTGATGAAGGAGTACCAGCCCGACTATCTCGGCGTCGTCTTCGACGTGGCCGGCCCGACCTTCCGCGACCAACTCTTCACCGCCTACAAAGCCCAGCGCCCGCCCATGCCCGAAGACCTGGCGCAGCAATTACCCTACGTGCGCCGCGTCTGCGAGGCCATGCGTCTGCCGGTGCTCGAATATCAAGGCTACGAAGCCGACGACGTGATCGGCGCGCTCGCCAAGCAGGGCGCGGAAAAGCAACTCGAAGTGGTCATCGTCACCAGCGACAAAGACATGCTCCAACTGGTCGGCGGCCCCGGCCCCGCAGGAACGATTCGCGTCCTGCGTCCCGCCTCGGGCGCAGCCAAAGCCGACGTCTGGGTGGACCCCGCTAAGGTGGAAGAAATCCTCGGCGTCCCGCCCGAGAAAGTGGCCGATGTGATGGCGTTGATGGGCGACTCGATTGACAACATCCCCGGCGCCAAAGGCATCGGCGAAAAAGGCGCCAAGGAACTCATCCAGCGCTTCGGCTCAGCGGAAAAGGCGCTGGACAACGCAAAGCAGGTCGAAGGTAAGCGTTACCGCGAAGCGCTCGAGACCCAGCGCGACATGGTGCTGCTCTCCAAGCAGCTCGCCACCATCGCCACCGACGTGCCCGTCGCGCTCGACCTCGCCAAACTCCAGCTCCAGCCGCCGGACACCGAAGCGCTGCGTGCGCTTTACGCCGAGCTCGGCTTCAGCTCGCTGCTCAAAGAGCTGGCCCCCGCCGTGAACTCCGCCTCCGCTGTCGCCGACTCCGCGCGCCTCGAAACCCCCGCCGCGCTGCGCGAATTTCTGAACAGCATCCCGCCAGCGCAGGAAGCGGCTCTTTGGCTGGTGCTCGAGCGCGGCGAGCGTCCCGGCGACGACGAAAGCGAAGGCTTTGGGAACCGCATTGCCGAGGTGGAAATCTCCCCCGCGCCGGGCGTGGCCCGCACGGTGTGGCTCGAGGACCAGGGCGAGATGCTCGCCGCGCTCGGTCCCTGGCTCGCCGACGCCGCGCGTCCGAAAATTGTTCACGACGCCAAACTCTGCGCCCTGCTGGCCGGCCCAATAGCCTGCATACGCCACGCCACGCAGCTTTACTCCTACCTGCTGCGTCCCACCACCGCGAAGCACGACCTCGACGACGTGGTCGTCCGCCAGCTCAACGTCACTCTCTCCGGCGCCCCCGGCGAACGCGCGGAAACGCTGATGCGTCTTGCGCCGCTGCTGCGCACCGAAATCGAAAAGCAAGGCCTCGCCCCGCTCTACGCCGCAATTGACCTCCCGCTCGCTCCCGCGCTGGCGGCCATGGAGCGCCGCGGTGTGCGCGTGGACCCGGACGCGCTGGCCAAACTCTCCGTCACCCTCGAACGCGAAATCCGCGCCCGCGAAAAGCGCATCTGGGAATTGGCCAAGAGCGAGTTCAACATCAACTCGCCACAGCAGCTTGCCGAGGTGCTCTTCGACCGCCTCGGCCTCGAGCCTCCCGCGCGCCGTGGCCGCGCCGCCAAGCCGCGCTCGACCGCCGCCGACGTCCTCGAAGAAATGGCGTTGCTGCACGAGCTGCCGCGCGAGGTGCTCGACTACCGCGAAGTAGCCAAGCTCAAGTCCACCTACGCCGACGCCCTGCCCCGCCTCATCCATCCCCGCACCGGACGCATCCACACCAGCTTCAGCCAGACCGGCACGGCCACCGGCCGCCTTGCCTCCTCCGACCCGAATTTGCAAAACATTCCCGTGCGCACCGAGTTGGGACGCGAAATTCGCGCGGCGTTTGCCGCTGCGCCGGGCCGGACGCTGCTTTCCGCGGATTATTCGCAAATCGAGCTGCGCATCCTGGCGCATTTTTCCGCCGACCCGGTGTTGCTCGAAGCCTTTCGCACCGGCGAAGACATCCACTCGCGCACCGCTCAAGAAGTTTTCGGCGTGGGCCCCATGGCCCAGACCGCCGAGCATCGTCGTGCCGCCAAAGTCATCAACTTCGGCATCATCTACGGCCTTTCCGCCTTCGGCCTCTCCCAGCAACTGGGCATCGAGCAGAAGGAGGCCGCCGCGTTCATCGCCGCCTACTTTGCCCGCTACCGCGGCGTGAAGCAGTATCTCGACCGCTCGCTCGCCGAAGTTCGCCGCACCGGCTGCACAAAGACACTCTTTGGCCGCGTCCGGCCCATCACCGAGATCAACTCGCCCCAGGCCAACCTGCGCAGCTTCGCCGAGCGCACCGCGCTGAACACTCCGCTGCAGGGCACCGCTGCCGACCTCATCAAGCTGGCCATGATTGAAATCGAGCGGCGTATCGCCGCGGAAAAACTCGAAGCGCAGATGATTCTTCAGGTGCACGACGAATTGCTGTTTGAAGCCCCGCCCGCCGAGCTCGACCGCCTGCGGCCGCTCGTCGTGGACGCCATGTCCCGCGCCGCGGAGCTGGCCGGCCCGCTGGCCACCAAACTGGCCGTCCCCCTCGTCGTAGACCTCAAGTCCGGCCCCAACTGGTGCGACATGAGCTAATGGTCCGAGGTTTCGTGTTAGGCTGAACGGGGCTTTTATCCAGGTCAGCCTGCTGCAGGGGTTCGGCAGCTTGGAGGGGCAGAAAGGTTGTTGTGAGGCGGGCTCGTGGGCTACACATTCGAGTGGGACTCGAGGAAGGCAGAGTCCAACGCCCGAAAGCACGGCGTGACCTTCGAGGAAGCATCCACAGTGTTTGCGGATCCGCTTGGACTCCTCATGCCGGACCCGGACCACTCTCTAAGCGAGGAGCGGTATCTTGTTCTCGGGATGTCCGCGCGGCAGAGGCTGCTGGTGGTGGCCTTCGCTGAGCGGCCACCGCGCACGCGGCTGATCTCGGCCAGACGGGCCACACGACGCGAGCGGAGGCGCTATGAAGAAAAAGACTAGTCGTGGCAATCGGAAAAACGAACGCGACACGATGCGGCGTGAATACGACTTCTCTGCGGCGGTTCGAGGGGTTACCGCTGCGAGATACGCTCAGGGGGCCAACATCGCCGTGATCGATCCGGAAGTGTTAGACGTCTTTCCGGATGGTGCGACCGTGAACCAGGCGCTGCGCGCTCTGGCACCCGTTCTTCGTCGGCGACGTCCAGCCGCCATGAAGCGAAGAAGTGCCTAAACCGGTCCCGCCGGCGCGACAATCAAAGCAGTTGCCGTCCCGGCTCGCCGTTGACCTAGTCCGGCAATCTCCAAAGGAGGGGATAGGTACGTCATGGTAACAAAAGCCAAAACCTTCGCAGCCTCGGGTGCACTTACGGCTCTGTTACTCTTCGCTGAAACAGTTATGTTTGCCTCGCCTCCTCAAGGAGGGGGACGCGAGTGGTTGTCGTGGAGTCCGAAGGTGAGAAGTGTGTTTGTTGATGCATATCTGTCCGGATACTTGAGTGGGAAAACGGACGCGTGCAACGCGGCGGACGTCCTCTTCGAGTTGAACAAGCCAGTGCACGACATAAAGGACACCGTGTCAAACAGGTGCTTCCGGCACGCGAAATCCTATTCGAAGCCTTCCAATTACTATGCAAAGGTGATCACTGACTTCTATCAGAAGTATCCCAAGCATAGAAACATCCCCTAAGTGTATCTCATTTTTCTGTTGACAGATGACTGGTACAAGACATCTGACGAGATCTATCAGGCTGCCCTTGACGGAAAAATACGAACAACATTTTGAAGGAAGTCGAGTGTAGTTCGGACTCCACACTCAAGATGAGTTGTTGCTGCTCAGGTTTCTGTTCGGCAAGCGACCGCCAGTTCAACGCGCGAGTCGCCGCTCGCGATGTGGATCGCTATCGTCGCCATGGCCCCCCGCCGACCACTCGCTTGCTGCGCGACGGCCTGCGCGACGCGGGCGCAGCCAGCGGCACGCTGCTCGACATCGGCTGCGGC
>Ga0233417_10000239_pt1 | contig 16080 bp, 11 predicted proteins | sample Sed_MG_FD_189023 | JGI IMG/M metagenome (GOLD analysis project Ga0233417, IMG submission 189023) | Sediment microbial communities from Lake Towuti, South Sulawesi, Indonesia - Sediment_Towuti_2014_0.5_MG | ecosystem: Environmental > Aquatic > Freshwater > Lake > Sediment | place: Indonesia... | reverse complement strand
GCGACAATGTAAGGAACTGGGCTAATGGAAGACGAAGCCGCCACCATTGAGGAGAAACTGCGCGAGCTTCAACTCGAGGAGGATGCCACCGCCTTCATCGATCTCCTCAACCGGCTCGGATGGGACCTCCGCGTTGGAGAGGACTGGGGGCGCGTCCTCGAACTTGCGCGCGATGCCGGGCAACTCGCCCGGTCGCGGGGCTACCAGTGTGGAGTCGCGGGCAGTCTGCGCAACGCGGCCTTCGCGCACTACATGCTGTCCGACCTGGAGACTGCCTTTCCCGAAGCGTACGAAGCCCTCCGGCTCTATCAGGAAGCCAGCGACACGCAGGGCGAAGCGCAGTCCCGCGCCGTGGTCGCGTTTGTACACTGGACGCTGGGCAACTTCGAGGTTGCCTTGCGAGAGTCCGTCCAGGCGCTCGAAATGGCCGAAGGGCGCGACCAGTGGAGCGTGGGAGCGTGCTGCCTGCTGATCGGTGGAATTCACCAGAGCCTGCGCGATCATGACCAAGCTGCCCGCTACCACAAGCGAAGCCTGGAAGTTTTCTCCCAGCTCGATGATCCTCTCCTCAGGGCACGATCCCTTATCGGCGTGGCAGCCACTCTCCAGGCCAAGGGCGAGACCGAGGAAGCCCTGAACTACCTCCACCAGGGCCTGGAGATCTTCCAGCGCATTGGCAGCCGCAGCGGGGAATCCCGGGTGCTGAGCGACCTGGGCACGATCTTTGAGCAGCAAGGGCGCGATGCCGAGGCTCTGGAGCTGCACCTGCGAAGCCTGCAAATCCGCGAGCATGACAACAGCCGCAGCGCCGCGATCACTAGCCTGCTGAATCTAGGCCGGCTCTATCTCAAGCTTGGTCAAAGACAAGAGGCCTTTGACTCGGCTCGCAAGGCGCTGGCCATCGCCGATGAAATCGGAGCCAAGCCCAAAGCATTCCCGGCGCACCAGCTCCTCTCCCAGCTCTACGAGCACGAGGGTGACCTCGCCCGAGCGCTGTTCCATGAACGCGCGTTCCAGCGGATTCGCGAAGAAGTCTTCAACGAGGAGGCCAGCGCGAAGCTTCGCAATTTCCAGATCAGTGTCGAGACCGAGCGTAGCCAGAAGGAGGCGGAAATCCACCGCCTGCGTAGTGCCGAGCTGAAGGCCAAGAACGAGGAACTGGCGCGGCTCATCGAGGAACTTCGAGCCACCCAGGCCCAGCTCGTCCAAACGGAAAAGATCGCCGCCTTGGGCTCGCTGGTAGCCGCTATTGTGCACGAGATCAACTCGCCGCTAGGCGCTATCCGGAGCACATCGGATGTGTCCGAGCTCTGCACCGCCAGGATCCGGCAGGCCATACAGACCGCATCGTCCTTGGACGAGCTGAAAGCGAGCAGGAGCTTCGCCACCGCTCTTGAGACGCTCGGCGAGAACCAGCAGGTGAGTGCGGCCGGGGTGCAACGGATCGGGAACATCCTTCAAAGTCTCAAGAGCTTCGCTCAGCTCGATCGGGCCGAGTACCACGAGATCGATGTGAATCGCGCGCTTGAAGATATCCTGGTGTTAGCCCGACCGCAGCTCCGCCAGGACGTTCGAATTGCCAAGGACTTCGGCCCAGTCCCGACGCTGTTCGGCTATGTAGCGGAGCTGAATCAAGTGTTCATGAACCTGTTGCAAAACGCCGCGCAGGCGATAGACGGTACTGGGACGATCACGATTTCGACGTTTGCTGATGAAATCTCGGTCCGGATCCGCTTCGACGATACTGGCCACGGCATCTCCCCGGAGCGGCTGCCGCGACTCTTCGATCCCGGGATCAGCACGAAAGACACGCGCGCCAAGGCCGCAATGAGCCTTTTCACCTGCTTCAACATCGTCCAGAAGCACGGAGGGATGATTCACGTCGAGAGCGTTCTGGGCGAGGGCGCCAGCTTCACTGTGGAGTTGCCGAGAACGCTGGAACGCCCGGCGCCGGTGGCGTAGCCGCAATCCTCACCGTTCCCACATCGTGGAACCGGATCAAAGAGAGTATCCACATGAAGGCAATCGTCTATTACAACTACGGTTCACCCGATGTTCTGCAATACGAAGAAATTGAAAAGCCGACTCCTGGGGACTATGAGGTCTTGATCAGAGTTCGCGCGGCTTCTGTCAATCCGCTGGACTTGTTTTTGAAAGGCAAACCGTACAGCACTCGCTTATTGACCGGGCTGCGCAAACCAAAGGACACACGACCCGGCCGAGATGTGGCCGGCCACGTGGAAGCGGTTGGCGGCAGCGTTGCGCAATTCAAGCCAGGCGACGAGGTCTTCGGCCTATGTGTCAGTGACCCGCAAGCTGCGGGCGCCGCAGCGTGGGTCCACCGCCACGGGAGTTTTGCCGAGTACACGTGTGCTCCCGAGCGAGCATTGGTCCTGAAGCCCGATAACGTGACTTTTGAGCAAGCGGCTGCTGTGCCGATTGCGGCACTCACCGCATTGCAGGGTCTTCGTGACAAGGGGCAGATTCGCGCGGGACAGAAGGTCTTGATTCACGGTGCGGGGGGCGGCGTGGGCACGCTCGCCGTGCAGATCGCCAAGTGGTTCGGCGCAGATGTGACCGGCGTAACTAGGACGAGGAACGTGGAACTAGTGCGATCCATTGGCGCGGATCGGGTGATCGATTACGCTCGAGAGGATTTCACCACAAGTGGCCAACGTTACGACCTGATTTTCGACTGCTTTGCCAATCACTCGTTGTCGGCATGCAGGCGCGTCTTGAATCCCAAGGGGATATACATCCAGGTCGGAGGCCCCGGCAGTCGGTGGATGATCGGTCTTCTGGCTCGTCCGGTCAAGACGCTTGTGTTGTCACGGTTCGTGAGCCAGAAGCTGGTCATGTTCCTGGCGCGGCCGAGCCAAGATGACTTGACCATCCTGCGCGACCTCATGGCAACCAGAAAAGTAACGCCGGTCATCGACAGGAGTTACCAGTTGACTGAAGTCGCTGAGCCGTTCCGGTATTTGGAAGAAAGACAAGCTCGGGGCAAAGTAGTAATCACTGTGAGACACAGCAACAACGCCTGACCGCGCGCGGGATTCCACACAAAAGAGCCGGCTCCGGCCAACCGGACCGGCATGATGCGCGCCCGCTGCCCGGCAGTCGTGGCACGGGTTGCGTGTCTCAAAAAGCGTCCCTTTCGAGATGGCCCCACCACAACGCTTCCCTGCGCGAGTGTGCCAGCCCTGATCTTGTCTTCAGCACGAGCAACCGCTATACTGCGATGGACGTTAGCGTGGAAGAAGATAAGCACGAGAAGGGTCCCGGCGAAGAGAGTCGGGATTTTCGAGTGAAATGTTGAAGGCCGGCGAAGTATACGAGAACCCCGTGACGGGTGAGCGAGCAGTAATACGGATCGGCACGGACGCGACAGGCGGCGAACGCTTGGTCGTTGACCTGTACGTCCGACCCGGCGGTGCGGTAATGGGGGAGCATTTCCACCCGGGGATGGAAGAGCGATTCACGATGCTGCGCGGTCAGGTTGGGTTTCGGCTTGCGGGGCGGGTGGCGATCGCGGAGCCGGGGATTGAGCTAATCGCCCCGCCAGGAACTCCTCACGACTGGTGGAACGCCGGACCGGAGGAAGCCCTCGTCCGAGTGGAGATGCGGCCGGCTGCCCGGTTTGAGGCCATGATTCGCAACGCATTCGGGCTTGCGCAAGATGGATATGTGAACAAGCGGGGGATGCCAAACGTCCTGCAACTTGCCGTCTTCGCCCGGGAGTTCGCTGACGTTATGCAGTTTACTCGGCCACCGCGGATCCTTCAGAGGATATTGTTTGGCCTGCTGACCCCACTCGCCCGACTGTTAGGCTATCGAGGAAGCTACCCTGAGTATCTGACGCGCGAGCCATCGAGTATTATCTCTGTTGAGCCACTCGCGCTGAATTGAAACGGCACCCGGTCGTCAACAAAACCACAGTCGGAACTGTAGCTGCTTTGCGTTAGTTCGGCCTGAAATGGAGAGAGGGAGTTCTCCGTAAGATGAGGATTCCGCCCTGCGGGCGTCGATTGTCAAGGCATCAGCGTCTACCAGAACTGGGCCTTTGACCCCACCAAGCGCTTCGCAAGCAAGTGGCGGGTTTCCGACCGCCGGAAGCTTCGGTGGCAGTTCAAACTGTGCACGTCGAGGAAGGACTGGCGAGTGCGGTCCTCGGCCCGATGGTTCCGCGGACGGCGCGTGCTCTCCCGGGCGCCGTCGTGCCGGGATACAATGGCGGACGGTAATATCAGATGTCCAGGTACGATATATGAATCGAACCGTCAAATGCCGCGTGAAGGCTGGCGCACTGCCCCTACTCCTTTCGCTGTGGGCCGGATGCGCTGCCGGCCCCCGTCTCGAAGTCTGGTTTGTTGATTCTCTGGAGAAGGTCTTTCCTGACGATACGGAAGGCGCTTCCCTGCCCTCCGAGCGCTGGGTCCTCCCGCGCAACGGCCACCTCAACATCCAGCTTGCGCTGCGCCCTACGGCGGCCGTTCCAGATCTCGGAGTCAACGTCCGGCCGCCGGAGCTGGCGGGGCGCAAACTGAGCGTAGAAGTGCGCCATGCAGGCTACGTCCCGGTGGGCTCGAATCCGCCGGGCACTCCCTACGACGAAGTGATCCGGGCCGCTCCCACGCTCTATCCCGACCCGCTCCTCGAAGACTTCCCGTTTGGTGTCGAGGCAGGCAAGACAGAGACCATTTGGATCACGGTCTACTGCCCTCCGGATGTGAACCCCGGCGACTACGAGGGCGAGATTGAACTTACTTCCGGCGGCCAGGTGCTCGAGCGAGAGAGCTTTCGAGTGCGTGTCGTGCCCGCTGCTGTTCCCCGGGAGCAATCGCTCAAGGTCACCAACTGGTTCAACCTGGACGAAGGCAGCCTGCGCCTGCACTACAACCTGGGGTCGGGGCTGGAATCTTACTGGAAGGCGCTCGAAAACATCGGGCGTGTGATGGCCGATCACAAGCAGAACGTCCTCATCACGCCGGTCACATCGCTCACCGATGCGCGCATCGAGGGCGGGACCATCGGCTACAGCTTTGAGCGATTGGACCGGTGGATCGAGATCTTCGAGAAGGCCGGCCTCCTCGGCACCATCGAAGGCGGCCATCTTTTGAGCCGCGCCTCGGGCTACCACACCAGCATGGTCATCCCGGCGCTGGTGATCGAAGGTGGACGGATCGTTCACAAGGCACTCGATCCTGACGATCCGCGCGCGGAGCAGTATTTCAACTCCTTCCTGCCCGCGCTTTACGCCCACTTGAAAGAGAGAGGCTGGACCGGCCGCTACATCCAGCACATCCACGACGAACCGCACGACCTGGAGGCCCCCATTTACAATCGCTACGCCAAGATCATCCGGCGGAACCTGCCGGGCATCCCCACCATCGACGCCGTCGGACTGGATCAGGACATTCGCTTCTTCGCCGAGGTCTGCGATATCTGGGTGCCGGTGCTTGGCAGCTTCGATCACCAGCTCCGAAAGATCGACCAACACCTCAAAGGCGGCGGCAGGGCCTGGTTCTACACCTGCATCTTTCCCCAGGGGCGCTACCTGAACCGCTTCATTGACCACCCTCTCCTCAAGGTCCGCCTGCTGCACTGGTTCAACTTCCGCTACAACTTCTCCGGGTTCCTGCACTGGGGCGGCAACTACTGGGGCCCGCGACCCTTCGAGAACGTGCAGACGGTGATCAACGACAACCTCACACTGCTGCCCGCGGGAGACAACGCCCTGGTCTATCCAGCACCGGAGAAACTCAGCGTGCTGAGTTCCATCCGGCTGGAAACTATGCGAGAGGGAATCGAAGACTATGAACTTCTAGCGGCCCTGGCAAGGAAAGATCCCGAGAGGGCGCGGCGGCTGGTTGAACGGGCAATCCCCCACATCAACGACTACATGCGGGATTCCCGCCAATTCCACAAGCTGCGCGAAGAACTGCTGGAGGCGCTCCAATGACTCGCACGAGATCCGCCATGCCGGCCATTCCGAATTCTCGACTTGTTGCGGCGCTGGGCCTCTGCGCGCTGCTTCTCGTGAGCTCCGGCTGCGCCGGAGTCCCGCCCCTGAACGCCTGGTTTGTCGACTCCCTCGCCAAGGTATTCCCGGACGACAGGATGTACCAAAACCGCCTGCGCGAGGCGAAGTTCGAAGCCGCTCGCGGCGCGCACCTGAGCATTCAACTGGCGCTGCGATCGGACAGTGGCATGGGCGACCTCTACGTGGACGCCCTCGCCCTCACCGGACCCGGAATGCCTATCGAAACGCTGGCCGTCCGCCGGGTGGAGTACGTCGTGGTGACCTCCAACACGCGATCTACGCCGGACGAGGAACTTGTTCGGAGAGCTCCCGCGCTCTTCCCGGATGCGCTCCTGGGCGGATTCCCAATGACCCTCGAGAAGGGCAAGACCCGGGCCGTGTGGATCACACTTGCAGTGCCGCACGGGCAGACGCCAGGAACCTACCATGGCACGCTCGTGGTGCGGCAGGGTACCGAGCAACTCATCCGCCTGCCCTACACGGTGGAGGTGAAGAAGGCGGTCATTCCGGCAGGGATTCCGCTCGCCGTTTCCAATCACTTCAACTTCTCCGACGGGCACCTGGAGCAGTTTTACGGATGCTCACGTTACTCCGGCGCTTGGTGGGATGTGATAGCCAATCATGCGAGGTTTCTGAGCGGCTACTACCAGACATCGATCGCGGCCAATCCCGTGACCCTGGCCTCCGCCAGGCCCACCGGCGGTGGCCTCGCATACGATTTCTCGAACTTCGTTCGCTTTATCCAGACCTTCGAAGCGGCCGGAGTGAAAGGCCATATCGAGGGCGGGAACCTGTTGTTTCGCGAGAGGCGGCGCGATGCTCCGATCATGGTTCCCGCATGGGTCAACGAAGGCGGCAGCGCGGTCCTGCGCAATGTGTCCCTGTCGGATCCGCGCGCGAGCCAGTTCCTCAACTCCTTCCTGCCCGCACTTTACAAGGCCGTCGTCGAGCACGGCTGGAAGGAGCGCTACTTGCAGAGCATCCTCGACGAGCCGGAGCCTTGGGAAGCGGCGGCCTTTGTCAGCACCGCGGCACTGGTCCGGAAGTTGATGCCGGGCATCACGGTGATGGAACCCGTTGATGCCGCGCAGGACCTGAGCTTTCTGGAGAAGACCGCGGACATCTGGGTTGTGCAGCTTGGCACGTTCGATGACAGGATGGAGCTCCTGCGGAAACACATAGACGCAGGAGGACAACTGTGGTTCTACACCGCGCTCGCACCGCGCGGCAAGTACCCCAACCGTTTCATCGACTACTCCTTGCTGAAGACCCGCATTCTCCACTGGATGAACTTCAAGCACGGTTTTCGCGGCTACCTTCACTGGGGCGGCAACTACTGGGGACCCGAACCGCGGAAGGACACGCAACCGGTCATCAACGAAGGCCGCACATACCTGCCACCGGGTGATGCCTACATCACATACCCGAACGTGGAAGGCAGGTCAGTCCACAGTTCCATCCGGCTGGAGCAGATGCGGGAAGGCATCGAGGATTACGCTCTGTTATGCGAACTGGCGAAATCCGATCCGAACAAAGCCGCGGCGATTTCCGGCCAGGCCGTGCGCGGCTTCACTGGTTACGTGCGCGACCCGGCGGAGTTTCGTGCCATCCATCGGAGCTTGCTGGACTCGTTTTGACCCGGGCGATCCGCGTTTCGCAAGCTACGCCGGGCGCGTCCCCGCCGCGGCCCGTCACCGCGCGAAGTAGCCGGGGCGCGTGCGTACGGTAACGCCGGCCCGCTTCACTCTCACCGCCAACTGTCGCCAGCGCCCGTCGAAGACTTGATTGCTGGGGTAGTAGGCGAGTGTGTAAACACTGCGCAGTTCGTTGGCCACCTCTCCGTATACCGGCTCGAGGTCCTGGATGGACTTTGCCGTGAACAGCCTTCCTCCCGTGACCTGCGCCAGTTGCTCCATGTTCTTCTTGGCTTGCCGGGCCCAGCCAGGGGCGGGCGCCACGGTGAACGGATCGAGGAAGACGGGATAGAGGAGAACCTGCATCAGACCTGCCGCCCGGCGCAGTTCGCGGAACGATACCTCCGAAGGCATGGTCACGCCGTAGAGCCGGTTGTCCACGCCATCGCTGATCACGATCAGGGCGTTGCGTTCCCCCGGGCGGGCCTCGAATTCCTGGGCATACCCGAGGACCAGAGCGTCGTAGAGCGGCGTGCCGCCTGAGACACCGGGAATCAGTTCCAGCGCTCGGGCAATGCTCCGGCGGTCGCCAGTGAGGGGCGCAACTTCAAAGAAGATGTTGCTGGCCAGAGCATAGAGAGCCACCCGGTCGTTGGGCCGGGTGACTTCCAGGAAGCGTCGCACCGCCACTTGCATCGCGGCGCGATCGCGTCGCGTGCTGCCGCTGAGATCCAGAAGAAAGGCGAGATTGAAGGGCACCTCTTCCGCACCGGCGAAGGTGACTGTCTGGGGCGCCCGGTCCTCGATGACTTCAAAGTCTTCAAGCTTCAGCCCGGTCACGGGCCGGCCATTGACGTCGTAGGCCGCAACAGTCAGGTTGACCAGGCGTACGTCGCTCCGAAAGAGCGCGGTCTCTTCGGCGGCTGGCGCCGGCGCGGAATCCGAAGAAGCGATGGGTGGTGCGGTCTGCGCCCGGGGTTTCGGCGCGGCACCAGCCTCCAACATCCTTTCCAGGATGCCGGGCGCCTGCCACGGTAGCTTGACCGGCGAATCCTCCGGAATGGGCAGATCCTTGATTTCCACGCGGCCTGGCGCGTCTGCCGTTGCTTGCACCGTACCGAAGGTCACGCGATCGTCGTCCATCCGGTCAGTGAGGCGCCAGGTGCCCGGCTCCGCCTCGGCGCTTCTGGTTTCCTCCTGCCGGAACTTCACTTCCGCCGGCACCACGAGCTTCGCCGGCTTCTGCTTGGCCGTGATGTACAGCCTCGTGGCTGGCAAGGGAACGCTGAGTTCAAGATCTCCGCTGTCGGTTTCCAGGTCCGCGCGGCGCACCAGGCCGCTGAGCGAAATCGGCTGGCTTGTAGTCTTGGCGCGAATTTCCGCACCGTAGGGCAATGTCACTTCCAAGTCGATGCGCGCACCATCGGTGGCGCGGCACTCGACCGAGATCTGCTCGTTCTCGCGAGTTATGGACACGTCTCCGGGGTTGAGCGCCCGGCCTTCGCCCACCCGCTCCACTCGAATCCCCTCGCTTCTGGCCACGCGCGCCGTGATGCTTCCGCAGGGATTGTAGATCTTCAACACCTGCGGCAGCAAGTGCTGCCAAAGGCCTGCGCCGAGCGCCAGAGTCAACACTGGAAAGAGCCTTCGCACGGCAGGAACGATTGCCATCCTTGATTCCAGTCTAGCGGCCGGCGGCGCGGCTTCGAGCAGCGTGACTCCGGCGTCCGGCCTGGGTGTGGGGCGCGCTTTCCAGCGGGCAGCCGGCTTTCAAGCCGGCTTGTGCTAACTTAATTGGCCTGGCACGGGCCCCTCTGCTTTCGCGCGATCTCGCCGGCGTTATCCTGGGAATTCGAGAGCGTCGTTTAATGCCGTGCCCGTCACCTGAAGGCAGCGGATCTATCGTGGAAAAGTGGTCAGTTGTGCGGGGTGGCGGCCGGAGTGCCGGTTGGAAAACCGGTGGAGGTTTGAAAACCGGAATGCCCACTGGAAAGTGGGCAGCGCGCACGAATGCGCACCCCACCGGGAAACCGTGACTTCTGCCATCGCCCGCCTGCGCGTGACCCTCTCCGGCGCCGTACAAGGCGTGGGCTTCCGGCCTTTCGTCTACCGCCTGGCGACCGAGATGAATTTGCGCGGCTGGGTGCTGAACTCCTCCAGCGGCCTCGTCGTTGAGGTGGAGGGAACCGAGGAACAGCTTGGCCTCTTCCACCAGCGGCTGCTGGCTGAGAAGCCACTGCCCGCGGTAGTCCTCACCCAGGAGGCTTCTCACCTGGCGCCCACCGGATTCACCCGCTTCGAAATCCTCTCCAGCGACGATGGCGCAGCCAAAACCGCCGCCATCCTGCCCGACCTCGCCACGTGTCCCGCCTGCCTCGCCGAACTTCTCGATCCGGACAACCGGCGGCACGATTATCCCTTCACTAACTGCACTAACTGCGGTCCGCGCTTCACCATCATCCTCGACATCCCCTACGATCGGCCGCGCACCACGATGAAAGCATTCCGTCTGTGCCCCGCTTGCCACCGCGAATACACCGACCCGGCGGACCGGCGTTTCCATGCCCAGCCGAACGCCTGCGCCGTCTGCGGTCCCAGGCTCTGGCTGGAGGCCCCCGCCGGCGCAGCACCCGGCGACACCGCCACCTCCACGTCGCAGGACACATCGCCCGGCGCACCTCTCCAAGCCGCCGCCCAAGCCTTGCGCGCCGGCCAGATCGTGGCGCTCAAAGGCATCGGCGGCTTTCAACTGCTTGTGGATGCCCGCAATCAGGAGGCCGTAGCCGAACTGCGCCGCCGCAAGCACCGCGAGGAGAAGCCCTTTGCGGTGATGATGCCTTCAGTCGAGACGACGCGGCTCTACGCGGAAGTCTCTCCGGCGGAAGAAGACCTGCTGCTGTCCCCCGCCGCGCCAATCGTGCTGCTGCGTCCGCTCGCCGCGCCCGCCGCGGTCCTCGCCCCCAACGTGGCCCACAACACGGCCCACATCGGCGTGATGCTGCCCTACTCGCCCATTCACCATCTGCTCATGCGCGCTTGCCGATTCCCCATCGTCGCCACCAGCGGCAATCGCAGCGATGAGCCCATCGCCACCGACAACGGCGAGGCCTTGGATCACTTGGGCGATATCGCTTCCATGTTCGTCCTGCACGACCGGCCCATCGCGCGCCACTGCGACGACTCCGTGGTCCGCTCGGTGCGTCTCCCTGCCGCTGCGCCGGCCCCAGGTGCTCCACCCTGGCGCGAGCAGGCGCACATCATCCGCCGCGCCCGCGGTTACGCACCGCTTCCGGTGCGGCTCGCCCGCGCTCTCCCCCCGGTCCTGGCTGTGGGCGCCCACCTCAAGAACACCGTGGCGATCGCCGTGGGACCCAACGTATTCCTCAGCCAGCATATTGGCGACCTCGACACGGCTGAAGCCCGCCGCGCTTTTGAAAACGCCATCGACGATCTCTGCCGCCTCTACCAGTTCCACCCGCAGGCCGTGGCCTGTGACCTGCACCCCGATTACGCCTCCACGCTGTGGGCGCGGCGCTCCGGACTCCCCATCCTCGAGATCCAGCACCACCAAGCGCACGTCGCGGCCTGCGCTGCGGAAAACGACCTGCGCGAGCCCTATCTAGGCGTCTCCTGGGACGGAACCGGTTACGGGCTCGATGGGACCATCTGGGGTGGTGAGTTCTTCCTCGTGGAAGGCGCCTCATGCCGGCGTGTGGGTCACTTGCGGCCGTTCCGTCTGCCCGGCGGTGAGGCCGCCATTCGCGAAGGCTGGCGCCCAGCCGCCGCGCTCCTCTGGGAACTCCGGGGGCCCTCAGCCGTTCCCGAGTGTCCCCACCGCTCCCCCCTCATTCAGATGCTCGAAAGGAATGTCCACTCGCCGCTCACCACCAGCACTGGCCGTCTGTTTGACGCCGTGGCCGCCCTCGCCGGAGTGGCCGATCGCAGCCATTTCGAGGGCCAGGCCGCTATGTTGCTCGAGCGGGCCCTGAGCGGTGTTGTCACTAACGAGGCCTATCCCATGCCGGTTCGAGACGGCGTCGCCGACTGGGCGCCGCTCATCGAGGCCGTGGAAAGGGATACGCGCAACTGCACCACGGCCGCGCTCATCTCCGCCCGCTTTCACAACGCCCTGGCCTTTTGGATTGTATGCATGGCCAGGCAATCCGGGCTTCGCAACGTGGTGCTGAGCGGCGGCGTTTTTCAGAACGGCTACCTGGTGGAACGGGCTGCTGCCTTGCTCGAACGGGAAGGCTTCTCCACCTTCACCCATCAGCGCATCCCTGCCAATGACGGTGGGATCGCTCTGGGGCAAGCCGTCTTGGCCGGCCTCAGGACGGTATGAGAGTACTGGGGGCAGAACGCCCGCCAACACGCAGCGCGCACTGCTAGAGTAGGGCGAAGGGGGTATTCGGCCTCTTGATCACGCGCATGTTGCGCCCTCTGCTCAGGATCCTTCAGTTGGCGCTCCGGCTTCCCGGCGGCTTGCTGGTTATCCTCAGCGAATGGATAGGCTGGTTCCGGCTGCGCTATCTCGACTATAAGCCGCGGCCGGACGATGTGTTCGTAGTGACCTACCCGCGCTCCGGCACGACTTGGCTGCAGATGATCCTGTATCAGCTCACCACGGACGGGGACATGAATTTCGGGCACATCTCCCAGTTTGTGCCCTGGTTTGAACGCTTTTCCAATAACGGGAAAGACATCGAGTCTCTCCCCTCCCCTCGCCTGTTCAAGTCTCATCTGCCCTGGCGCGGCTGGCGCTCGGTCCCCAAGGGCCCGTGCAAGTACATTTATGTGATCCGCGACGGCCTGGACGTGCTGGACTCCTACCATAGCTTCGCCCGCAGCCACCTGCGCGTGCGCGAGGAGTTGCCTGTTTTCTTCCGGCGATTCATGCGCGGCAAACTGCCTTACGGCGCGTGGTTCCGGCACGTGGCAGGCTGGCTGGAACAGTGGGGCGATCCGCGCATTCTGTTCCTGCGCTTCGAAGATCTGCAAGACGACCTGCCGGGCTGCATCCGGCGCATCGCCGCTTTCTGCGGATTCGAGATCGCGGACGTCGGGTTCCCTCGGATCGTCGCGCGCTGTGGCTTCGAATTCATGAAACGCCACGAGCCGAAGTTTGACCATTTCACCGGCATGCTGTGGGACGACGGCTACGAGGTCGGCGCCTTCATCCGGCAAGGCCGCAGCGGGAGCGGCGGCCCCCGTCTCACCGATGCCCAGCGTGCCGAGTTTGAAACGGCCTGCGCCAAGTGGCTGGGCGCTTGGCTTGCGCAAGCCCCGCATGTCCATGGCCCCCGTCACGCCGGCGTAGGCTCCACATAGAAGGAGTCGGCAAATTCCCCCCACAGCCCTCCACCTCCCCTGCGGGGCATAGAGTTTGGAGGCTGCCTTTGGGAGCAACGGGCCCCGTCAGACCTTTTGTCGCCGGGTGCGGGCGAGAAGCTCGCGAGCTCTGGCCAAGGCTTTTTCCTCGGCCTCTTCCCGGGTCGAACCCGTGGACCGGGCGATCGCGGCTCCGGGCGAGACGTTGTCCGCCTTGCAATGGTAGACATTGCCGACGCGGTAACTGGCGAGGTTGACCGGCCAGCCATTCACTTCGACTTTGCGCTCGGAGTAGTCTTGCGGTTTCACGGGAGTTCTCCTCAGGCCGCGGCCACGGCGGCCCCTTTCTCGATCGGCGCGCCGACGAGGTTACCCCATTCGGTCCACGACCCGTCATAGTTCTTGACGTCGCCGTAACCCAGCAGGTACTTGAGAACGAACCAGGTGTGGCTGGACCGCTCCCCGATGCGGCAGTAAGCAATCACCGGCCTGGAACCGTCAATCCCTTCGGCGCCGTACAACGCCTTCAACTCGTCGAAGGACTTGAAGGTGCCGTCGTCATTACAGGCTTTTCCCCACGGAATGCTGCGCGCACCGGGGATGTGGCCGCCCCGCTGGCACGTCTCCGGCAGACCCGGCGGCGCCAGGATCTCGCCAGTGAACTCCTGCGGGCTGCGCACGTCCACCAGGCCGGCGGTCCTCCCCTTCATGGCATCTTGCACCTGGGGCAGGAAGGCGCGCAGGGAAAGATCCGCATCCGAAGCCCGATAGGTGGTCCTGGCGGGCTGCGGAACCTGGGTGGAGAGTTCACGACCTTCCGCCAGCCACTTCTTGCGGCCGCCGTTCATGATGCGGACATCCCGGTGCCCGTAGATCTTCATCTGCCAGGCGGCCCAGGCGGCAAACCAGTTGTTGTTGTCCCCGTAAAGGACCACGGTGGTGTCGTTCGTGATCCCCGAACTGGCCATCAGCTCCTCGAATTGCTGTTTGCTGAGAATGTCCCGGCGCACAGTGTCGCAGAGCTGGGTGTTCCAGGCCCAGCCCAGAGCGCCTGGGACGTGACCCTCGTTATAGGCCGCGGTGTCGACGTCAACTTCGGCCACGCGCACGGCCGGATCCGTAGCGTGTTGCGCAACCCATTCCGTAGTGACTAGAACTTCCGGGTGGGCGTAGTTTCCCATGATGATCCTCCTCTGGAGTGAAGTGATTGTTTCGACTATACCTGCAAACGGCGGCCGGCGCAAGCTGTCCTGGAGGTGCTGGAGGCCGAAGCCGGCGGCAGCGGCCGGGAACGGCCGCCGCCTGTGATAGATTGAGGGATTGCCTCCCATGAAAAAGACCAAGAACGTCGATGAATTGCGGGAGATCTGCAAGGTCATACGGCGTCATATCATCCGCATGACCGGCGCGGCGGGGTCAGGCCATCCCGGGGGTTCACTGTCCGCGACGGAAATCATCGTCACGCTCTACTATGACGTTCTGCGCCACGATCCCGCGAACCCCGATTGGCCCGATCGCGACCGCTTCATCCTTTCGAAGGGCCACGGTTGCCCCGTCCTCTACGCGGTGATGGCCGAGTGCGGGTACGCCCCGGTGGATCAGCTCACCACGCTGCGCCGCCTCGGGTCGATATATCAGGGTCATCCTGACAAGCGGTTCTTACCGGCGCTGGAAGCCTCGACCGGGTCTCTCGGGCAGGGGCTTTCGCTGGCTATCGGAATGGCCTTGGCGGCGCGGCTGAATCAGAGCCCTTCCCGCGTTTATGTGGTGCTCGGCGACGGCGAGATCCAGGAAGGCCAGGTCTGGGAAGCGGCCATGTTCGGGGCCTACCACCACGTCGACAACGTGGTGGCCATCGTGGACTATAACAAGATCCAGCTCGACGGCTTCGTGAAGGACATTATGGACCTCGAGCCCTTGGTCGAGAAGTGGCGCGCCTTCGGCTGGCACACCATCGAACTGGACGGGCACCACATCCCCATGTTGCAGGCGGCCTTCGCCGAAGCGGCTGCCACGCGCGGCCGGCCCACCGTGATCATCGCGCACACCGTCAAGGGCAAAGGCGTCAGTTTCATGGAGAACAACCCGAAATTCCACGGAATCGCGCCCACGCAGGCCGAAGTGGAGACGGCCCTGAGGGAGTTGCAGTAATGGCGGCGAAAACCAGGTTCGAACTGAAGACCGGCATGGCCACGCGCGAGGCGTTTGGAAGAACCCTGGCGGCCTTGGGCCGTGAGAACCCCGATATCGTGGTTTGTGACGCCGACCTGTCCAAGTCGACTTTTGCCCATCTCTTCGCCAAAGAGTTCCCGGATCGCTTCTTTTCATGCGGCATCGCCGAAGCCAATATGGTTGCGGTCGGCGCAGGGCTGGGCAGCGCGGGCAAGATCCCCTTTATCACCAGCTTCTCCTGCTTTGTGCTGAACAAGGGTTTTGAGCAGCTTCGCGTCACGGCCGCCTACCCCAGCGTCAACCTGAAAGTCGCCGGTACCCACAGCGGGATCTCGATCGGCGAAGACGGTCCGTCGCAGATGAGTGTCGAAGACATCAGCCTGGCCTGTTCCCTGCCCGGTTTCACGGTGCTGTCGCCGGCGGACGAAGTGGCCACGGCGGCCCTGGTGCGCGCGGCGGCAGCAACGTACGGTCCGTTTTTCATCCGCCTCGGCCGCATGAAGGCGCCCATTGTCCACTCACCCGACCAGACCTTCGAGATTGGCCAATCCGTGGAACTCATCGAAGGGAGCGACGTCACGATCCTGGCGTACGGGTTGCAGGTCGCTGAGGCCATCCGCGCGCAGGAAATGCTGGAAGCGGAGGGAATTTCGGCCCGCGTCGTGGACATGTTCACGATCAAGCCTCTGGACCGGCAGACCATCCTGCGCGCTGCCCGGGAGACCGGAGCCATCGTCGTCGCCGAGGAACACCTGGTCGACGGCGGCTTGGGCGTGCGGGTGGCGCAGGCGGCCGGCGAAATGCATCCCTGCGCCATGGAGTTCGTGGGCATCCGGGATACGTATGCGGAGTCGGGCACGCCTCGCGAGTTGCTCGAAAAATATGGCCTCGTCGCCCAGGACA
>Ga0233417_10000238_pt1 | contig 16177 bp, 10 predicted proteins | sample Sed_MG_FD_189023 | JGI IMG/M metagenome (GOLD analysis project Ga0233417, IMG submission 189023) | Sediment microbial communities from Lake Towuti, South Sulawesi, Indonesia - Sediment_Towuti_2014_0.5_MG | ecosystem: Environmental > Aquatic > Freshwater > Lake > Sediment | place: Indonesia... | reverse complement strand
GCGAGCCCATTTTTTGGCAGTGCGGCGGCGAGCCCGTTCTTCGGCAGTGCCGCGGCCAGCCCGTTCTTTGGCAGTGCCGCAGCGAGCCCATTTTTTGGCAGTGCAGCGGCGAGTCCGTTCTTCGGCAGTGCCGCGGCCAGCCCCTTCTTTGGGAGTGCCGCGGCGAGTCCGTTCTTCGGCAGTGCGGCGGCGAGTCCGTTCTTCGGCAGTGCCGCGGCCAGCCCCTTCTTTGGGAGTGCCGCAGCGAGCCCATTTTTTGGCAGTGCAGCGGCGAGTCCGTTCTTCGGCAGTGCGGCCGCGAGTCCGTTCTTTGGGAGTGCCGCCGCCAGTCCCTTCTTCGGCAGCGCAGCAGCGAGTCCGTTCTTTGGCAGTGCCGCCGCCAGCCCCTTCTTCGGCAGCGCGGCGGCGAGCCCATTCTTTGGCAGTGCCGCCGCCAGCCCCTTCTTCGGCAGCGCGGCGGCGAGCCCATTCTTTGGCAGCGTAGGATCCTCCGGCGCAGCGATAGAAGAATCTCCCAAGAGGGAGACGCCGTGAAGAGCTGGCCCGCCGATGCCTTCCGGACGTGATTTTGCCGCTGCATCTGTTCGACAACGCCCGTCAGCCGGCGGGGTAGGTCAGGGTTGGCCGCGGGTGTAACCTCAGAGCAAATCATTCGACGATTGCCTGTGGCAGGGGGTGAACCGTGCGCTTGCGGCGGGCTCGAACGCTTGTGGTCACATTTGTTGGCTCGACGCCAATTCTGCAGAACTTTCTGACTCGGCGCGCGGTCCCCTCTGACAGCTTCACTATTGACCTGCTTTCGAACGCCGGCGCGTGGGCAGAGCCGGAGGCGCTTTGCGCTCTCTACCCCGGAGTGAACCCATCGGTCCTGATGGGCCAATTGCAGTTTCTCGTCGAGCAGAGTTTCCTGGTCGTTGAGCACACGCAGGCCGCCAGCTTCGATGCGCAATACGAAACCTCTTGGGCCTGGGAAGCGACCGCGGGCCTCTATCATTTCGGCATGAAGGACCCGCCCTACCTGAACCCGACCCAGGCCGTTTCCTGGATGGAGCACCGAGCCGCCTCGACGCCTCCCGTGGCCCTCTTTTCCACCAACGAATCCTGCGCTGAGGTCAAGAAATTACCCAAGCCGGACATTGCCGGGCCCTTGTTTTCACTCCTGAATCGGCGGCGCAGCATCCGCTCTTTTCTTCCCGCTTGTACCTCTTTGGAAGCCCTTCGAGACTGCTTGTTCGCCGGCCTGGGAATCACCGGGTTTCTGGACACGCACTTTTCCGGGAGTGCCCGATACATCCCCATGAAAATGACGCCCTCCGGCGGAGGGAGAAACCCCTACGAAGCCTTTGTCTATGTGCTCCACGTGGAAGGCCTGCCCCGCGGGATCTACCACTATTCGGCCCTCGAGAATTCGCTGGGGCTGGTCGCAGACACTCCGAAGGTCTCTCCCACGGAGCTGCTCGTCGGTCAATACTGGGCGGAGGATGCGGGTGCGCTGATCCTGCTGGTTGCGAATTTCGAGAGATCCATGTGGAAATATCAGCACCCCACGGCATATCGTGTGGTTCTGATTGAGGCCGGGCACATCGGACAGAACATTGCCCTGGCTGCGGCCAGTCACGGGTTGACGGCGATCCCCACAGCGGCAATCAGCGATACGGCGGCACAGCTCCTCCTCGGCCTAGATTGGATCAAGCAGTCGCTCGTCTATTGCCTGCTGGTGGGCGTGCCGCGACCCGACGCGTTCGAGGTGCAGGACTTCACGCCCCATGTACCCGCATAAACGTGTCGGCCGCAGCCTGAGATTCTCCCCACGAAGCTGAAATCACTGTTTCTTCTTTGCGGGAGGTGCGCTGGGAGCAGCACTCGGCAGCACCCACGCGCCATTCATCGTGCAGGTGACCTCGTTTTTCGCCAACACATGAGGTTGTGTGGAACCCGGGCAGAAGTAAGATGCAGTGCCCAGCAATCCTTTTAGCTTGCCGGTTCCCAGGACGATGGTCCACGTTCCGAAGTCGAGCATGCTGCTTCCGGTTTGCAGCGCCTTTTCTTCCCATTGCGCGAAGTAGTGGTCCCCGCTCTCCAGCGTTCCCCAGTCAAACCCTCTCGCTCCGGAAACCTTCTTGCTGGCGTCGGCAGTTCCGACGCCAGTCATCAGACTCTGTTTCACTTTCACGCCGCCGATTTCGAAATTCGACCACGTACAAACCTGGCGATGCACCAGGAGCTGCATCCCATCCGGGCCGAGGCCCAACGTCTGTTCCTGCACCGTGCTCGGCAGGGTCCCGCAGGTCAACGTGGCCGAGAATTGCGTCTGCGCCGATCCGCTTTCGGCAGTCAAACAAAACACTCCCAGCAAAAACAAGGATGTGGCCAGCTTCATGGATCACCTCCTGAATGGATAGACGTCAAAGGTTGTCGAGAAAAAACTGCGTCACCCGCCGATAGAAGTCCACGACCGAACCATGGTCGCCCACCCCGAAGAAAACATTCGTGTGGTCCGCCCGCGGGTAGAGAAACAGTTCAAACTCTTTGCCGGCCTCGATCAAGGCATCGGCCATCTGCAGCGAATGCTGCGGGTAGACGTTGTCATCCTCGGTGCCGTGAATTAAGAGCAGCTTGCTGCGAAGGCGGCCGGCGCTATGGACCGGCGAGCACTGCTTGTATCCCTTCTCATTCTGAGCGGGAAGCTGCATGTATTGCTCGGTGAACTCAGCGTTGTACTCGCTCCAGTCCGTGACCGGGGCATAGGCGACGCCTGCCTTGAAGACCGCAGGCTTGGTCAGCAGCGCCTTCAACGTCATGAACCCGCCAAAACTGCCGCCAAAGATCCCGATCCGCGCCGGATCAACAAAGGGCAGTGACTTCAGGTACTTGACCCCGGCGAGTTGGTCCGCCAACTCGACCTCGCCCAGGCGCTTCCAAATCGGCAGCTCGAAGGCGTGTCCGCGGGGCGACGCGTTCGCTCCCCGGTTATCCAGACAAAAAATGACATACGCCTTTTGGGCCATCACTTGAAACCACAGATCCGGCGTGGGCCGCCACAAGTTCACGACAAACCTCATCAGGCCCGTCTCGTCGGCAGGCACCGGCCCGCCATACACATAGACGATGACCGGATACTTGCGCCCGCGCCGGAAATCCGGAGGCTTGATGAGCTTTGCGTCCAACGGAATGCCGTCGGTAGCTGGGTCGCCGAACCTGGCGGCAGGAATCTGAAAAAACTCTACACGGGAACGACGATATTTGGACAGCGCTGGGACGGGGTTCTCCTCGACCGTGGCTACGCAGCTCCCATCCGTGCGGTAGAGGTCAAGGCGATTCGGGGTCGAGACCGTCGAGAAAAGGTCGGCAAAGTAGGCGCAGTCCGGCGAAAGTGTGGTCATGTGCGTGCCCGGCTCAGGGGTCAAGTCTTCGACTGCACCGGGTTGGATTCGCAGCGGCTGCTCATCCATCTGAAACCGGACGCGCTCGAGGCGGCCTTCGAGCCAGGAGCGCCGGAACGACACGAAGTAGACGGCTCGATTCTTCTCGTCGAAGCCGCTCACGCCGACGGCGGCCCAGGGGCCAGAAGTCAACTGCGCGCGCTCGCGCCCGTCCAGACCATAGACATACAGGTGGCGAAACTTTCCCTTTCCGCGTTCGGCGGACCACAAGAAGTTCTCCCCATCGGCAAAGAATTGCAGGAGGCTGTTCAGGTTGATCCAAGCAGGGTCCTCTTCGCTCAGGACGTGCTGGGCTTGCGAGGTTGCAACGTCGCAGACGCTAAGGTCCAGCTTGTTCTGCTGGCGGTTGAGTTTCTGCAGGGCCAGGCGGCGGGAGTCTGGCAGCCAGTTGACCTGCGCAAGATACGACTCCTGGTCGCCGGCGATTTCCATCCACCTGGGAGTGGGCACACCGCCGCGGTCCGGAATCTCGACGACTCCAACTTTGACGGTTTGTATCCTTCCGCCCGGCAAAGGGTAGCGCTGCCAACTGATGCTTCCGCTCGGCTGTAGATAATCGAGCAGCGGGTACTGCGTTACTCCGCGCTCTTCAAACTGCAAAAAGGCGATCCGGGAGGAGTCGGGCGACCACCGGTAGGCGGTGTTGCCGCTCACGCCGGGAGAATACAAAGAGTCCGCCGTCGCGTTCCTGCACTCCTCCGACCCGCCCTGCGTCAATGCCATTGTCTGGCCGCTGGCCAGTTGGAGGAGATAGAGGTCGTAGTTGCGAACGAAGCTGACGCATCTGCCGTCAGGTGAGAATTTGGGATCCTCCACAGGACCGTCACCGCACGGCAGTGACTTCAGAGCGCCCGTGTCCGGCCGGAACAGATAAAGTGAATCCCCATCCGCCAGAAGCATTTGGTCCCCAACCGGAGACCATTGGCAAGCCACCGCCGGTGGCGGTGGGAGGCAGAATCGCCGATGGCGGAGGTGTGGCCGCGAGAGCCGCGCTGGCTGAGGCTGCGCAAACTTTGAGAAATCCAGCAGACGCGTGCGGCGCCCCGCTGTGATATCGAACGCCCACAGCTCCTCCGTGTTGCTTGTACTCCGCAGGTAGGAAAACAACTGGCTGTCCGGCCTCCACAGGATTTGGGAGATTTGGATTCCGCTGAGATTGGGCTCTCCGAAGATTCGCTCTACGGAAAGCAATCTCTGCCCTCGGTGGTGAGCCGGGCCAGTTCGTTTTTTGCGCATGAGAAAGACGGATTCTAGACCTGTCATTCGCCTCGTCAAGCGGTTTGTCGGCGGCCCTTCGCGCTGTAGAAGACAAACGCGAAAGGGGCCCCACTCGCGCCAATCACATCAACTAAAGGATGCGTTGCACCCGCAAGGGCTAGCTGGATCGAGGGAGCTGCTGCGCCACCATCCAATCCGGCCGGGGCTGTGCGACCGGTGGGATGTAGAGGGTGGACCCCGGCGCGATGCCCACAGAGACCAGCAAATAGAGAGGCGTTGGTCGGATGGAAGGCTCCATACCGGGAAACACCGGCGCCTCGTACAGATAGACGATGTGATAGGGACTGTAATACTGGAAGAGCTTCTGGAGCAGTTGCGGCATCCCCTGAATATCGTAGGCGTGGCGCTTGAAGGTGGCGTCGCCCAATCCTCCGATCTGCCACAGGATCACGTGGCTGGCGGGGTCAAGCAGGCGACAGTTGATCAGAAAGTCGGTGGCCTCGTAGGACTGGCACCCGGACACGGGATCGATTCCGAGGTCGGCGAACAAGCAGTCTTCCGTGGAAATGGCGGGCAGCATCCGCGCCTTGAACCCTTCTGCGCGCGCGCGGCGGATGGCTTCGTGAGTTGGATAGACCAGAACGCCGGGATGGCCGTACACGGCCACGCACACCATCTTGCCGGCGCGCAGATGGGCGAGGATGACTTCGATCATTTCCCGGTAGGTTTGCACGCGCGGTTTGCTTTCCGCGTACAGTCCCGCGAGCGACTCTGCCCCGGCCGGGTTGAGGGTGCGTATGGATTCCTCAGCGACGATGTCGCTCACCACATACAGCACCTTGTCCGCCTTCTTGATCCACGCAATCGCCTCCATGGTCAGATGGCCGACGGCGCGGATGCCGGTCCCGACCACGATCAGTCTTTCATCATTCATCAGCCCTCCAACCTTGCTCAGATGATGGGACGGTCACCGCCCTCCGACTTTTCCTCGCCATGCTCTACGATGTTCCCCCGCGGTCGTGGAAGACAATGCTCCGTTCTGGATCAATGCCGCGCGGAGTGAATTTCGACGAGTGCGCTAGCCCCTTCTAACCCACCCGAACTGCCCCCACGGACCCGCCGAGGATTGGGGCCACAGCGGTGGATAGACAGCCGGTTGAAACGCGGCCGGCCAAGGAGGAACGCCGACCGATTGGCTGACCGCGGGCTGTGGCGACGTCGGGGCTTGGATGCCATGCTCGAGTTTCTTTGATTCCGCTCTGCCAGTCAGCGCGGCGAAAATGCGTTCCTGGTCCCCGGAGAGAAGCGCAGCTCGATCCTGCGGCGAAAGCCCGGCCCGCTCCGCGGCTTTCACAGGGTCGGCAATAAAATCGCTCAGCTCCTGGGGATCAATGGCAAGAGAGACCATATAAGATTTGAGGTCTTTGCTCATCTGGCCTCCTGTAACTCGCCGCCGGATCACCGATTCCGCAGACAGTCCCGGATCACGCTTGAGGCGTGAATTGGCAACCGCGTGGGTAAGTAAGCCATTTCGGAATCGTTGTCAACGTCGGAGAGGCAGGGCTTCTTGCGCGAGTCCTTGACTTGGCGCAGTGGAACGGTGAGAATCGCTGAAGATCGCGTACCTTCGGAAGGCAGGCCCTCCCAGGTTGTCCCCGTGGCAGAGGGAAAAGGCTTCCTGCTCGGACAGGAATCGAGCCGGGCCCGGGAGCTCATTCAAAGGAGGTCCAGGATGGCCGTTTCGATTGAAGGTGAGCACGCCTTCCGAATCACCGCCGAGGGCTTGGTGGAGCTGGCCCGCAGGCTTACCTCCGCGAAACTCGTGGAGGCCCGCCCTTCGAAAGCCCCCTCGACTCCTCAGCCGAGCGTTCACGCCTACAGCCAGGCGATGGAAAAAGGTGTTCATCACCTGCCCATCGTTTACCACAACGCGTATGTGGAGCCATTGAAAAAGCAAATTGAGCGGGTGGTCATCGAGACAACCAAGATGGGAGGCAGCGACCCTGCCGAAACTCTGGTCGGGGCTGTCTCCGATCATGCTCCGGATAGCGGAGTCGCGCGCCCGCTGCGGCGGTTCTCAGTGGTCATCGCCGATCTTTATCGGTCGTTTTTGGAGAAAGAAAAACGCCTGGGATCGCGGATTCCGCTAGCCGAAGCGCTGCCGCCTTTGGCTACTTTCCGTCCGGATTGCAGCATGGGACCGTACACTTACGAGTCCGATGTGGTGCACTCCATCATCGGTTCGGAAGTCGGCGTGGTGAGCCTGCCCTCCAGCTATCGGAACCACCCCCTGCTCTGGGGCCTTCTGGCGCATGAGACGGGCGGGCACGACGTCCTCCACGCCGACCGCTGGCTTCTACCGGAGCTCGGTGCCGGCGCTGCGGCACTGTTGAACAGTTGGGCTCCCTACTTCGGTCCATCCGCGGGCGCCGCTTCGCTCTTGGGGATGCTCTGGCAATACTGGATGGATGAGTCCGCAGCCGACATCTATGGGATTCTCAATTTGGGTCCCGCGTTCGCTCTGAATCTAACCGCATGGCTCGCGGCCCTGCGAGCGGAGGCCGGGCTCCCGCTTCCCACCTTGATGCTGAGTCCCGCCGTGGCGCCGGATGGAACCCTGGACAACCACCCTCCGGACATCCTTCGCCTCCACCTGGCCATCGGAGGAATCGGGAGCCTGACGGCATTGAATCCCGTTCTGCGCCAGGCTTACATCGGCCTCCTTGTGGAATTGGCTGAACTTGCTGCGGGTGACAGAGATACCGTTTCCATCCAGGGCCATCTTCCATTGCATGGCCGGTCCAAGGTTCCGGTGCAAGTGGAGATGCCATTGGCGCTCATGCAGTTTTCAGCGACGTTAGTAGGCTCTTACATTGCCGCTGTGCCTCTGCATGCCTTGGGAGGCAACACCATCCAGCAGATCGAAACCTGGGATGATCTCGACGAAATGATTGCTTACCGCATGGCGGAAGGACTCAGAAACAAGGCCTGCCCCTACCAACTCGGCGACCCCGCCCACCTGCTCGCTGGGGCCACGCTGGCTTGCGTTGCAGACCCGAGCAGCTACAACAGTATTACCACTGAACTGGAGAAGGGATTGGACATCGCCGCCGAGGGCGACCCGCTCTGGGGTCGGCTGGTTCCACGAGCATCGTCCGCGGGCCCGCTCGGAGGGCAGTTCCAAATCGCGAAGCCGGAGCCTCCGAAACACAAGCTTGCTTCCGCGGGATGAGGACAGGACCGTAGAGGTGTTCAATTGCTGTCGCGCTCAATACGCCTTCCCTTAAACACCCCACCGAAAACGTTATCCATAGGCTATACTTAGCCGGTTTTTTTCCCCCGAACAGTGGGATTTCGTAATGCAGGATGCGGCCAAACTCGAAGGCGGGCCACTGCTGGCGCCGGGCACGCGGATTGATCGCTACGAAATCCTCTCGCTGCTGGGTGCAGGAGGAATGGGGCAAGTCTACCTCGCAAGGGACGAGCGGCTGGGCCGCGAGGTGGCCCTCAAACTCCTGCCCGCGCGCCTGGTTCGCGACCCGCAGCGGGTCCGAAGGTTTGAGCAGGAAGCGCGCGCCGCCTCTGCACTGAATCACCCCAATATCGTGACCGTCCACGAACTGAGCGAATCCCCGGCAGGCCACCACATCGTGATGGAGCTGGTCCGGGGACGCACCCTGCGCGAGTTGATGGTGAAGGGGCTGTCGCTCGAGGAAATGCTGGAGCTGGCCGTGCAGATTGCCAAGGCCCTCCACGTGGCCCATCGCGCGGGCATTGTTCACCGCGACCTCAAGCCCGAAAACATCATGGTGCGCGACGATCAATACGTAAAGGTGCTGGATTTTGGCTTGGCGCAATTGGCGTCTCCGGAAATGCTTTCCGGGGAAACGGTGTCCCAAGTCCAGACCGCAGTGGGGTCGGTAATCGGCACGATGCGTTACATGTCTCCCGAGCAGGCGCGAAGCGAGCTCTTGGACAGCGCCACGGACATCTTCTCGCTGGGAATCGTGTTCTACGAAATGGCTACCGGGCGTCACCCGTTTCTCGCCGGTTCCCCGTTGGCTAGCTTTCATGCACTGGTGGCCGAGAACGCTGTGCCTCCCTCGCGGCTGAAGCCGGAGATTCCCCAGTCATTGGATCAGCTCATCCTGAACATGCTGGAAAAGGATTCGCGGCTTCGCCCGTCGGCCGAGCTGGTGGAGGCGGGGCTTAACGCGCTACGGGGCGCGGCTCCAACTCTGGGAAAGCCGGTCGTGCCCACCCTGACCGGTCCAGTCAACGCCGTGGGACGCGAGGCGGAGCGCGAACAATTGCGGGGCGCCTTTCGATCCGCGGTGGGCGGGCGTGGATCGCTGGTGTGTATCGCCGGCGAAGCCGGCCTCGGTAAGACTACCCTCATCGAAAGTTTTCTGGCCGACCTGGCGGCCGACGGAGAATCCTTCCGCATCGGGCGCGGACGATCTTCAGAGCGCCTCGCAGGCACCGAGGCATTCTTGCCTCTACTGGAAGCCCTGGACAACCTGCTGCACACCGATCCGGCCGGCTGGGTGGCGCGAACCATGAAGTTGCTGGCCCCCACTTGGTACGCCCAACTCGTTTCCTTGCCGGAAGACGAATCCTCCACCGGGCGCATCCTGGAATCGCGGGCGAATTCTCCGGAACGAATGAAGCGTGAGCTGATCCGCTTCGTCCAGGAGCTTTCGCGCGGGGCGCCGTTGATCATCTTCTTTGACGACCTGCAATGGGCCGACCTCTCCACGACCGACATGATCGCCTACCTGGCCAGCAAATTTGAGGGCACGCGGCTCCTGATTGTGGTGGCCTACCGTCCCTCCGAGCTGCAATTGGCCAAGCATCCATTTCTAACCATCAAGCCCGACCTGCAAACCCGCGGCGTCTGCCGGGAGATCCCCTTGGGATTCCTCGCGGCGAAGGAAGTGGAGCAGTACCTGGCGATGATCTTTCCGGAGAATCGTTTTCCCCAGTTGGCCGCTTCGATCTACTCCAAGACGGAGGGCAATCCGCTGTTCATGACCGATCTGGTTCGCTACTTGGTGGACCAGAACGTGATCGCGCAGGAAAGCGGAGTCTGGACACTCACGCAAACCATTCCCGAGACGGAGCGGAACCTGCCGCAGTCGGTTCGCGGGATGATCCAGCGAAAGATTGATCACTTGGGCGAGGAGGATCGCCGCCTGCTGAGAGCGGCCAGCGTTCAGGGCATTGACTTCGACTCGGCCGTGCTCTCGAAAGTGCTGGGCATGGACCCCGACGAATTGGAAGAGCGCTTCGAGAGTCTCGAGCGCGTGCATTCCTTCATCCAACTGGCCGGCGAGAAGACCATGCCCGACGGAGCCCTCTCCAGCCAGTATCGCTTCGTTCACATTCTGTACCAGAATGCTCTGTATGATTCTCTCCAACCGACGCGCAAGCGCGCGCTCAGCGGCGACATTGCTCAGGCCCTGCTCGCTTTATACGGCTCGAGGAGTGGCGAAATTGCCCATGAGCTGGCGGTGCTGTTCGAAGCGGCTCGCGACTGGACTCGCGCGGCCGAACATTATCTTCTCGCCGCTCAGAATGCGACCTCGCTCTTCGCCTTTCGCGAGGCTGCCTTGTTGGCTCAGCGGGGTTTGAAGGTGCTTCATTCGCTTCCCGCAGCGCCCGAGCGGGACCGCCTCGAGCTTCCCTTGCAGCTTGCCCTCGGTCGCTCCTTGTGCTTGACCTCGGGCTACACCGATCAGGAGCCCGTGGCCTGCTTCGCGCGGGCCCGAGAGTTGGCCCACGCCATCGGCGACCAGGTTCAGTTTTTGCCGGTTGTCTGGGGCCTGTGGATGTATTATGTCGTGGGCGCAGAGTGCCAGAAAGCTCGCGAATTGGCCGGACAGCTCCTGCGGATGGCGGAGAGCTCGACGGACCCCTGCGCACTGGTGGCGGCCCATTTTGCCAATGCTCTGGTGTTGGAGCTCGTCGGGGATCTCGCCGGTGCCCGAATGCACAGCGAACAGCTCATCTCCTTGGACGCGCCCGGACGCCACGGCACCTATCTGTCCAACTATCTGGTGGATCCTTCCATCTCGGGGCGTGGGGTTCACGTCCGCGTGCTGTGGCTGTTGGGATATCCCGATCAGTCCAAACGGGAAGTGGAGGCGGGGCTGGCTCGAATCAGTGAAGAGAAGCTCGACCCCCGCAGCGTCTGCGATGGTCTGATCACAACGTGTTGTTATCACCAGTTCTGTGGCCAGGCGGAAGATGTTCTGCGGATTGCAGACCGTCTGATCGGCATCTGCGAGGAATACGGTTTCCCACAGGAAGGTGAGTGGGCGAGATTTCTTCGTGGATGGGCGCGCTCGCGCCAGGGGTCAGCGGACGCGCTGGATGAAATGCGGGCCCGGCTCAAGTCCCTGATGCAGGCGGGCGCCAACATGTTCGTACGCACGTACTACGTTGCCATCCTGGCGCAGGCCCTGGCCAAGGCCGGAGAGGTCGGCGCCGGCTTGGACTGGATCTCGCAAGCTCTCGAGTTTGCCGGCCAATCGGGGCATCGCTATTTTGAGCCGGAGTTACTCCGGCTTCGCGGGGAATTGCTGGAGGTTGTCGGGGCCGGCCCCAACGAGGTGGAGGAGTGCTTCCGCCGAGCTTTCGACTTGGCACGCCAACAGCAAGCGCGGTCGCTGGAGTTGCGCAGCGCTATCTCTCTTTGCCGGTTCCTGCACAAGCGAGGGAAAGCTGCCGACGGCCACGCGCTTCTGTCCGCGACCTACGGATGGTTCACCGAGGGCTTTGAAACCGCGGACCTGAGAGAAGCCAAGGCGCTCCTTCAGGAGTAATCATGAAAAGGTGCCAGAAAGGCGTGCGGGTGCTTCAGGCGGCGGCACTGTTGCTCTTCTTCACTTCCTCCGCTGCTGCACAGCGTGTCAGCTCAGACATCCTGGGAACGGTTCGGGACATTAACGGCGGGGTGGTCTCCGGGGCAGAGGTCACCGTTAAGCGCGCAGAAACGGGCGAGGAGCGCAGCGTGACGACGGCCGAGACGGGCAACTACCGCATTTCCGGGCTGAGTCACGGCACCTACGAGGTCCGCGCCGAACTCTCCGGCTTCAAGACCGCGGTCCTGGCGGGCATCAAGCTGCTCGTGAACCAGGATGCGGTGGTGGACCTGACCCTGCAAATTGGCGACATCCACGAGACCGTGGAGGTGAACGCGCAAAGCATTCTTCTGGACTCGGCGAGTTCCGAGCTCAGCGGTGTGGTGACGGGGAAAACCCTTCGCGAGCTCCCCTTGAACGGCCGGGACCTGTTTCAGCTCACGCTCCTGCAGACGGGCGTGGTGCCGACCACCAACGCCGGGCCGAATCCTTTTGCCGAGGGCGGCACGTCGAAGGCCGCGGTGCAGGGCACACGTCCCACCATGAACAATGTCACCCTCGACGGGGGAGACATCAATGACCCGGCCTACAATACGCCTCCCGGTGGGGTGGCGGGGGTTCAGCTCGGGGTCGAGGGAATCGAGGAATACCGCGTTCTGTTGAATACCTACAGCGCCGAGTTTGGCCGCAACGCTGGCGCCAATGTGCAGTACGTCACCAAATCCGGCACGAACGAATTCCATGGCTCCTTGTTTGAGTTTCATCGCAACGCCGCGCTCGACGCAAGAAACTTCTTCGACTTGGGGCCGGTGCCCCCGTTTGTTCGCAACCAGTTCGGCGCGACGCTCGGCGGGCCCATTCAAAAGAACCGCACCTTCTTCTTCCTCAACTACGAAAGCCTGCGCGAGAGCAAGAGCATCACCTCCAGTCTCTCCGTGCCGGACGCCAACGCCCGGCAGGGACAGTTGCCGTCGGCCTCGAACCCAAGCGTGCTGGTGAATGTGGGCGTCAACCCGCGCATCGCTCCGTTCTTGCAACTCTATCCTCTTCCCAACGCGGGCTCGCTGGGCGGCGGACTGGGCCGGCTGCAAACCTCGCGCACGCAGCCCACCCAGGAGCATTTCGGCCTGCTCCGCGTGGATCACCAACTGACCGCAAAGGACCAGTTGTTTGCCCGCTATCTGATGGACGACTCCGAATCCACCGTGCCGTTTGCCAGTACGGTGGTGCCGGGCTTCGCCGGCCTGCGCGTCATCCGCAACCAGTCCCTGATGCTGAGCTGGCAGCGGGTTGCCGGGCCTAACTTTGTGAACCAGGTCAAACTGAATTTCTCCCGCGTGCGCCTGGACGCGCGCGAAGCCAACTCCTATCCGCTTTCTATTTCCTTGTCGCCGAACCGCGCCCTGGGCGCGATCAGTATCGTCGGCCTGCCGCAGCTTGGGAACAATCTGCTCGTCCCGCTGGAGTCGTTGTCTAACACCTACGAGTTGATTGACAACCTTTTTCTCCAGCGCGGGCGTCACCTGTTGAAGATTGGCGGCGACTTCAAGCGCCTGCAGATCAACGGTCCGTTCGACGCTCTGGTCAACGGAACCTACATCTTCAGCGACCTCACCGGATTTGGCTTTCCGGCGCAGAGCAATAATCCGGCGCTCGAGTTTTTCCTGCAAGGCGTGCCCTTCCTGTACCTGGGCGTGGATCCGTCGCTGGCCAACTCCGTTCGTGGCTTTCGCCAGAATTATCTGGGGCTTTACGTTCAGGACGATTGGCAAGTGCGTCCGGGATTGACCTTCAACCTCGGCCTGCGCTGGGAGTACTGGAGCAACCCGGGCGAGTCCCACAACCGCCTGGCCAACATTCGCAAACCGTTCGTGGACACTGCTCCCACGGTCGGCCCGATTTGGGCCGACGTGCCGCTGGACCAGTGGTCGCCGCGCCTGGGCTTCGCCTGGAAGCCCTCCCCGACCGGCAAGACGGTCGTCCGCGGCGGCGCGGGAATCATGCGCGACCAAATCTGGACCAATCTCTACTCGAACATCCGCTTCTACGAACCTTTCTTCCGGCCCCTGCAGTACATTCTGCCAACTTTCCTTGCGCCCCCCGCGGGGGTGAATTCGCTGATCGGCTTCGGTGGTCCACCCTTTGTGATTGGGATTTTCGGGATCACCCACAATCCGGACTTTCCCTACTATCTGCAGTACAACCTGAACGTGCAGCGCGAGCTGTGGTCCGACTGGCTGCTTCAGATGGCCTACGTCGGCTCGCGTGGGAATCACCTCGTCCGCACGGGAGAAGCCAACCCTTTCCTGCCCGCTCTGGGCCGCCGGCAGAATCCGAGTTTTGGATCAATCCCTTTGGTTGTGACCGATGCCCAATCCTTCTACAACTCAGGCCAGTTGAGCTTGCAGAAGCGGTTCGTGCACGGCTCCCTGTTGCAGGCCTCCTACACTTATTCCAAATCCATGGACGACCAGAGCGGTTCCTTGCCCAGCGATTACACCTCCGAGTCGGGCTTGTCGCAGGACTTTGCCAACCGCAAAGGGGACCGGGCGCGGTCGTCGTTCGACCGCAGGCACGTCTTGGTGCTCAATTACCTCTACGACCTTCCCTTCGGCCCCGGGCGCCGATTCGCAACGCCCAGCGGTTTCAGGGGCAAGATTCTGGAGGGATGGAGCGTCGGTGGGATCATCAGTATCATGTCCGGCCTTCCCTTCACCGGGAATCTCGGCGCCTTCAATAATTCCGCCACGCTGGGGCTCCAGGCGGCCGACCGGCCCAATCTCAAGTCCAACGTCACTCCCTGCAGTGATTCGGTGATTCGCGGCCAGCCGGATCAGTGGTTCGACGCCACCATCTTCACGCTCCCTCCCCCAGGGCAGTTTGGAAATGCCGGGCGAAACATCCTGTGCGGCCCGCGCCTGGTGAACTTCGATTTTTCCGTGTTGAAGGACACGCGGATCAGCGAGCGTGTCGTCCTCCAGTTCCGCGCGGAGTTCTTCAATCTGTTCAACCACGCCAGTTTTGACGTCCCGGTGAATACCCAAGGACCCACCGGCAGCGGTGGAAACGGCGACGCAATTTTCGTCGGCCGCACCGGCGGTTCCTGCAACCCCGCCTCTGACCCCTTGGGCTGCGGAATCCTGGCGCCAAACGTGGGGCGCATTTTCCGCACGGTGACCACCTCCCGTCAGATCCAGTTTGCTTTGAAGCTCAGGTTCTAAACTAACGATGGGAAAGCCCATGAGGTGGCTCAGGAGAGTTGGCGTGGCGCTGGTCGTGCTCGCCGTGCTCGGTTTTCTGACGGTTGCCAATGATTGGCGTCACACCGGCGAATTGTTGGGGGTCGGAAGCGTTCTTTTCGTGGGAGTCGTTCCGCAACTCGTCGCCTTCCAGCGAGGGAAGAACCACGGGTGAACCCTTGAGGTTGTCCCCTCGGCCGCGCCGCTGGATTGCGGACGTCCTGGGGCTTGCAGTAGGAGTCCACTTGTCGTTTAGAATCGTAGGCCCATAAACTTTCCAGGCAGCTCCATGCCTGACGAGGAGTCTCACCCATGGCCGACAAAAAGATCATTGCAGTTCTGGGAGCAACCGGCGCGCAAGGCGGCGGGCTGGTTCGCGCCATCTTGAGTGACGCAAGTAGCAGCTTCGCTGCCCGCGCACTCACCCGTGACGTCAACTCCGCCAAAGCCCAGGAGCTCGCCAAGCTGGGAGCCCAAGTCCGCGCAGTGGACGTCGATGACGTAGAGAGCTTGAAGACAGCCTTCGCCGGCGCCTATGGCGCCTTTTGCGTCACCTTCTTCTGGGAACACTTTTCCCCGGAGAAAGAACTGGCCCAAGCCAGGAACATGGCCCAGGCGGCGAAACACACCAATCTCCAACACGTCATCTGGTCCACGCTGGAAGACACCCGCAAATGGGTGCCCCTCAGCGACAACCGCATGCCCACCCTGATGGGCAAATACAAGGTCCCGCACCTGGACGCCAAGGGCGAAGCCGACCAGATCTTCACGGCCCTCGGCGTGCCCACCACCTTCCTGCTCACATCCTTCTACTGGGATAACTTCATCCACTTCGGGATGGGGCCCAAGAAGGGCGCCGACGGCAAGCTGGCCATCACCTTCCCCATGGATGACAAAAAACTCCCCGGCATTGCTGCCGAGGACATCGGCAAGTGTGCTTACGGCATCTTCAAAAGGGGTCGTGAGTTCATCGGAAAGACGGTCGGCATCGCCGGGGAACACTTGACTGGTGCGCAGATGGCCGCCGCCTTCACCAGAGCACTGGGTCAGGAGGTTCGCTACAACAGCGTGTCGCCGGAGGCTTACCGTGCGCTGGGTTTCCCGGGCGCGGAGGACCTGGGCAACATGTTCCAGTTCAAACGCGACTTCGAATCCTACTTCTGCGGCGCGCGCAACCCCGACTTTGCCCGCAGCCTGAATCCCGCGCTGCAAACTTTCGAGATGTGGCTCGCCCAGAACAAGAGCCGCATCCCCCTGGAGCAAAGTGCCGCCACCGCTTAGCGCATTCTGCCCTGCTCCGTCGAGTGCTGTTGCAACTTTGGATCGCCTTGTAGGGGCGCTGCTTGCTGCGCCTGGTGTTTAGCCGAGAATAGTCGGAACAGCGCTAGAAGTCCGCAATCAGCCCCAGCCC